>Ga0315310_10000111_pt1 | contig 55345 bp, 55 predicted proteins | sample TDP5_MG_FD_203630 | JGI IMG/M metagenome (GOLD analysis project Ga0315310, IMG submission 203630) | Freshwater sediment microbial communities from Lake Towuti, South Sulawesi, Indonesia - TDP5 | ecosystem: Environmental > Aquatic > Freshwater > Lake > Sediment | place: Indonesia: South Sulawesi...
AGGAGAAATCAGTCCGCGAGCCGACACATTAGGGCCAAGATGGCGATAATACTTTTAGCATCCAGGATTTTTCCTTCCTGGATGAGTTTAACCGTTTCTTCCAGGGTGAAGAAAGTCAGTCGGAGGAATTCATCACTTTCCGGATGCGCTTTTTTCTTTACCAGATTACGGGCCAGGAAGATATGGATAATTTCGTTGCTGTAACCAGGAGTGGGATAAAAACTGAGGATTTTATAGTAACTCCCAGCAGAATAACCAGTTTCTTCCTCGAGTTCCCTTTGCACGCAGGCCTGAAGATTTTCCCCTGGTTCCACTTTACCGGCGGGAATTTCCAGGGTAGTGTGGTTGACGGGTTTCCGGTATTGTTGAACTAGGAGAATGTGGCCATCTTCCAGAAGAGGAAGAATAGCTACTGCTTCCGGATGTTCAACAATTTCGCGCGTGGTGGTGCTTCCATCGGGAAGGGCTACTTCCTCGATCCGGAGGCTGATAATTTTTCCCTGAAAAATTTTCTTAGTTTTAAGGGTTTTTTCACTTAAATTGGATTCATTTATCGATGGGGCCATAAAAGTTTCTCCCAGCAGAGAATTTATGCCCGAATTTTAACATAATTCCGGTAAGGAAGGCAAGCAGGAGATGATCCGGATTGATGGATACACTGAGGTAGTGGGATTATTTGGCTATCCGGTAAAGCATACACTATCTCCACCGATACATAATGCTGCCTATCAGGCTATGGGGCTGAATCTGGTATATCTAGCATTTGAGGTGGAGCCGAAAGGGCTGGCAGAAGCTATTAAGGCAGCACTTATACTCCACTGGCGAGGTTTTAACCTTACTGTTCCCTTTAAAGAAGAGGTATTACCTTATTTACAGGAGATCACTCCCAAGGCCCGGGCGGTTGGGGCAGTGAATACCATTGAAATCCAGGCTAATCGCTTGAAAGGTTATAATACTGATGGCTGGGGATTTTTCCATTCTCTTAAAGACCAAGGGGTGGAAGTTACCGGTAAAAAAATAGTAATTCTGGGAGCTGGCGGTGCCGCCCGGGCTATCAGTCTGGAACTGGCCCAACGAGGGGCAGCCCATATAGTGGTAGCTAACCGTACATTCTCCCGTGCCCGCAAACTAGCAGAAGATTTTGTTCTCCAAGTAAAAGATTGTTCCTTTAAGGCTATTGCTCTTGAGGAGCCAACATTATCTAATAATATTAGAGAAACGGATATTCTTATAAATGCCACTTCAGTAGGATTACATCCGGAGGATCCTCTGTTGATTAATTTCGATATTCTTTCCCCTCCCTTACTGGTTTGTGATCTCATTTATTTTCCTTCCGAAACTCGTCTATTACGTATTGCCCGGGAGAAAGGATGCCGAACTCTGAATGGCCAGGGGATGCTGGTATACCAGGGAGCGCGGGCTATTAAAATCTGGACTGGAAAGAATCCCCCACTAAATTTAATGCATCAGATTCTGGAAGAAGAAATTGCTAAATTGGAAAAGAAAGAACCTGGGGATGTTAATGCTGGTAGTCAGTAAGAGGAATTGTAGGAGAAGATTTTAATTTTTTAGAAAGGAAGGGGGTTATATGAAGGTAAAAGAGATAATGACTAAAGATGTAGTTAGTGTTAGGCCGGAGGAAAAGGCCAAGGATGCCTTAACCCTTTTATTTAAAATGAAGATCAGCGGCTTACCAGTGATTGATGCGCAGGGTAAATTGGTAGGGATGTTTACCGAGAAGGATATTTTAAATAATCTCTTACCTTCTTACATAGAAAAAATAGGAAGTTTCATTTACGAAGAAAATATCAAATCAATTAAAAAGAAATTTCTGGACCTGGCAAACTTGACTGTCGCTCAATTGATGCGGAAAGAGGTAATCACCGTTGATGAGGATACTAATTTATATGAAGTAGCCCACCTTATGCTTACTCAAAAAGTGAGGCGCATTCCCGTATTAGATAAAGCGAAAAGAGTGATAGGCATTGTTGCCCGAGAGGATGTCGTTAAAACATACGCCAAGGGGGCAGGATGGGAAATAGATTAGTCCTTAAATTCGTAATTTTGTTTATTTTAATTACTTTGGTAGCACTTATCAGTCAAAGAATTGGGCTGAATACTAAACAGGTGACCGCCCTATCTATTTTTTTCACTTCAGTTTTTGCCACCCTTTTATTTTGGGAATTTCGAGTAGCAATTGCTTTTTTAGGTGCAGCGATACTTTTGGTAACTAAAACCGTGGATTTAGAAAATTTCATCAAATTTGCTTCTTTAGAAGTAATTTTATTTTTGGCGGGAATGATGATTTTAGTAGGTTTACTTAAGGAGGCAGGATTTTTTGCCTGGTTAGTTACCCTTATCTTAAGAATAAGGAATTTAACTGCTAAGAAGTTAATATTTGTGATAACAATAACTTCGGCCCTTCTTTCCTGTTGTGTAGATGAGGTTACCTCTATTGTATTTATGGTGGCAGCGATCTTAGAAATTTGCGATTATTTTGAAGTGGAACCTACCCCCTATGTTATTATAAGTATTATCTCTACCAATATTGGCTCCACCGGCACCGTCTTGGGAAATCCCATTGGAATTCTGATTGCCTCAAAATCCGGTCTTACCTTCGAAGACTTCATTTTAAAGGCTTTTCCCGTAATGTGGGTTTGTCTTTTGGCCACTATATTTCTGGTAATGCTCTGGTATCGCAAGGCAATTGGAAAATTGGATAATAAGATAAAGGAGTTGGGAAGGAATGAGATTTTAATAAGACTTATTTCCGTTCCTCCGGAAAGAAAATTAAAATTAAGTTTAGCTATTTTTGGTTCTACCCTTTTATTCATCGCCTTACATCATCGTTTTGAACTCTTATGGAAATTGGAATCTAATACTTTGCTTTTGAGTACTCCCTTAATCTTCGCCGGAGGGGTGATGATTTGGAAATGGAAAAAAGCCCGGGAATATGTAGAAAAGGATGTAGATTGGTGGACACTTATATTCTTCTTACTTCTATTTGCCAAAGCGGGGACCTTAAAATATGTAGGAGCCACTGATGTCTTAGCCGCAAAAATATCTTCTTGGGTAAAAGCTAATCCTTTTATGTTGATAACCACTATTCTTTGGACATCAACTATCGGCTCATCTATTTTGGATAATGTAGTTTTAGTGGCGGCATTCATTCCTATTGTGCAAAGTTTTAAAGAATTATTTGGTTATGGACTGCAGTCTCTCTGGTGGGCTTTACTATTTGGTGGTTGCCTGGGAGGAAATATTACATTGGTCGGCTCCACGGCGAATATTGTTGCTTTAGGTATCCTGGAGAAAGAAAGAAATATCCGGATGACTTTTTTCCGTTGGTTCTGGATTGGACTTACCATTGGTGTGATCACCACGGCTATAGTTTGGCTTATTTTGGGATTTTTGCCTTTTCATAAATAGCTCTGAGGCGGTAGTTTAATTTTTAGTGGATTTCCTTTCAAAATTTTAAAAAGGAGGGAAAGAAAATGCCTCGGAAAGGTAAGATAAAGGTGGGAGTATTCTCCCCCAATGATCCCCGGCCCTGGGTGAGGAAGGGAAACATTGATTCTATGCTGGAACATGAGGCTTCTCTTATCAAAGCCTTACGCCAGCAAGGGATAGAAGTAGTCCGGGGGGGAGAAGGGCTGTCCAAAATGGATCAGATTGCCTGGAATACCGAATTGGTATGGAAGCATATTCGCCGGATAGCCAAAGAGAAACCATCCGCTCTTATCATTAATCAGGGAGCCTGGACTTTTCCCTATGATTCCGTGGATGCAGTAAAGGCTTTTATGACGGAAACCGGAGATATCGCCCGCGTAGTGATGTTTTCCTATAAAGATACCAAAGTCCCGGGACTGGTAGCCGGTATGGCTGCTGGTGGAGGTTTAAAACGCATTGGAGTTCCCTTTACTTCTTGTTACGGAATAATCGATAAGGATCCTCGTGTTCTTCAGGAATTGGTGGATATTCTCCATTTTTATCAGAAAAGGACCGACGCCGCTGAGCAGGTGAAGAAGGCTATTCAGGCCCTGAGGAGACAAAAGTATCTTGCTTTGGGAGGAATGTCTCTTAAAATGCCCACCACCACTGCCGATGTTGATCAGTGGCAGAAAATTTTTGGGATTAGCTATGAAGCTTTAGATCAATCGGAGATTAAAGCGCGGGCTCTAGAAATGGTAAAATGGGCGGATACACCAGGCGAGAGTGATTATGAGATTGTGGATACCCGAATTAAAAATGCCGTTGATTATCTGGTTAACAAAAAACACGGTCAATTTGATTTTAGCCGGGAGAAAATGCCTTCTCTCCATAAATTTATCTATCAGCTATCATATTATTGTGCCGCCCGGGATATATGTGCGGATTACGGAATAACCTTTGCCGGTATAAAATGTCAGGATGAACTCAGTGCCCGGGACTGCACTGCCTGTATAGCTTCTACTTTCCTGAGCAATGATGTGGGTCCGGATGGAAAACCTAAAGAGATAATTCCGGTGGCCTGTGAGAATGATATGGATTCTGCTCTTACCCAGCTATTCATGTTCCTTTTAACCGGGAGGCCAGCCGGGTTTGGTGATTTCCGGGATGTGGAAGACGGGATATTGACCATTATGAATTGTGGACAGCATCCTCCTTATTTCTTTGGGAGCCCGGAGGAAGATTCGTTGACTAAACTGGATCGGGTAGAGTATCTGGGGCAGGAGCATTATTATGCTGCCGGGGGTAGCGCGGTTCGGGGTCGAACTCCTGAGGGACAAACCATGACCGTGGCCCGGCTGGGGAGGGAAAATCTCCGCTACCAATTGATTGCTACCGTGATTCAGACTCTAAAAGTGGATCCCCGGGAGCACGAAAAGTATACCTCCTCCTGGCCCTTAATAAAAGGGCGCATACCTATTCCTGACCGGGTATTAATTGATGTCTGGCCTTGTAATCATCTGGGATTCGCCTTTGGAGATCTGACTCCTTCTCTTACGGAAATGGCTCACTGCCTGGGTATTGGCTATCGGATTTTTGATGCTAATGGGAGGGAATATTACCGCGCTTCCTGAGGTGATGGAAAGACAGGGGAGAATAATCGAGGAATCATCCGACTATTTTTTCTTGATTTCGTGGATTACTACTTCTACCAGATGCTCTACACCCAGTCCCTGTAGTCGGAAAAGGTCTTCGGGAGAACCGGAGGCTCCGAAATTTTTTATTCCCATTTTGCGAAAACGACAGGAAAGGGAATCTTCGGCAATAACATTGGCAATGATACTTCCCAGACCAGTTTTTATATAATGGTCTTCATAGGTTACAATCACTCCGGTTTGAGCGGCAGATACGATAATCTCTCGGTCAGGATCGCTCAAGCAGGACATGTTCACTATCCGTACTCGATATCCATGATTTTTTAAGATTCCGTAAGCTTTTACTGCTCGGTGAACCATGGTGCCCATGGTAATAATAGCGGCATCTTTTCCTTCCCGGATTATTTCCGCCTTTCCATAAATAAACTGATAATTCCCGGAGAAGAATAGCTCTCCATTTTCTTTGAGTATAACTGGTAAGCGTGATCTTCCCATGGCGACCAGGAAACTTCCTGGTGTTTGGGCCAGGTAACGAATGACACGGTCGGTCTGATTGGGGTCGGCGGGAACGATAATTTTATATCCGGGAAGATTCTGGATAATTCCTGCATAATCGATACATTGATGAGTTTTTCCATCTTCTCCCACATCCAGGCCGTTGTGGGTGCAGATTAGCTTTAGGTTAGCATTATTAATATCGTTAATTCGTTGCTGGTTGTAAGTTTCATCCACTCCGAAAACTCCGAAATCGGCAAAGAAAGTAAGGATGGGCTGAGTAGAAAGAGTTCCAGCGATGGTAGCGGTATTATGCTCTTGGATTCCGCCCTGGAAGAAATTTTGAGGACAGAATGTGGCAAAGGCATCGGTTTTTACCGAGCCGGTGAGATCACAGTCCAGAACTGCGATAGGAGTTCTGTCTTTCTGGCCGTGATTTAACCGGGCCAGATCCAGGAGAGCATTTCCGAAGGCAGTGCGGTTGTCAATTTTAGCGTCTTTATCATAAGTACGAGGGTTTCCGGTATCAATTTTGATTTCCGGGAGGGGGAGTCTTTGGTGGTTTATTAACACGGTAGGTTTTTTCTCTCTTTTCTCTCGGTACTGGTCCAGGTCGTCTTTTAATCCCAGTTCGGCCATTGCTTGCTGGTATTGTTCTGGGGTAAGTGCCTTACCGTGATATTCGAATTTATTCTCCATAAAAGATACTCCCTTACCCATTACGGTGTGAGCGATAATGGCTACTGGAGATTGATGATTATGGACGGCTTGACGCAGAGCCTGATAAATCTCCTGATAATCATGACCATTTATTTCTATGACTTCCCAGCCATCGGAGAGATAATTTTCCCGGATTTGCTGAGGCATAATCTGCTCCAGGGGACCGCTTAATTGTAAGCGATTGTGATCTATGATTACGGTTAAATTGGTGAGATGGTATTTTTTAGCAAACCGACGGGCTTCGCTGATCTGGCCTTTTTGCTGCTCACCATCCCCCATTACCACGAATACGTGGTAATTCTTTTTTAATAGTTTAGTAGCCAGGGCAAAACCACAACCAGCGGAAAGTCCCTGACCTAAATTTCCCGTACTCCACTGTATTCCGGGGACACCTCTCTCCACATGTCCTTCGAAAATACTTCCCGCCTTACGAAATTCACTAATGGCAGTGTGGATATCGAGGAATCCGGTTCTTCCCAGAGCAGTATAAACTCCAGGGGAGGTATGTCCATGACTGATAACTATGCGGTCCTGATCGGAATGGTAAGGATGATCAGGATTAACACGGGCATAACGATATAATATTAAATAAATATCAATGGAAGACATCGATCCTCCGGGATGACCAGAGCCGGCCAGAGTGGTCATTTTCAGTATATCTCCCCGAGCAATTTTCCCCAGTTCCTGCAATTCGTAAAGATCTTCTGGATCCAGTGTTTTAGCCTCTAATCCGCGTGCTATCATAAAAATCCTCCTTCTCGTTTTTCCCTTTTCTCAATTGTAGAGAAAATGCCCGGTTTGTCAACTTTCTGTTTTTGAGGACTGCTCGGTTGATATATTTTAGTCAGGATTCAGCTCCTGGTAATTTTTGCTTTCAGATGGGAAAGTTGTTGAAGATGGGCTTTTTCCTGATTGATTAACTCCTCGACGGTGGTCTGTTCTTTCCGTGGAACCAGAGGAATCATTTCCTGAAAAAAGAGGATGGAATCTTTTTCCAATCCGATTCCTAAATTGATGGCCTCCACTTCGCTATTAACTCCCCGTAGTACTTCTTTTCCTGTTCCTTTTCGGGTGAAAACATTCTCATCCGCTAAAGTCTTTAAATAGGAAAGATATTCTCCCGGATAGGATTCTGCAGGTTGAAATTCTCCGATTGTTTTCTGCATCCGCTGGAATTTCTGTTGATGTTTTTTCTCTTCCTCAGCCAGATAACGGAATACTTGCTGGGTTTCTTTATTCTTGGTTTTCTCTATTGCCGATTGATAAAAAGACTGACCATTCTTTTCAATCTCAATAGCCAGTCGGACTATTTCGCTCCCTTTAAAAAGAATGCTCATTTTTTGTTCCTCCTTTTAGAGACGAACAGCAAATTTTGGGATACGGGCAAGGTTATACCCATGATTTTACGCATAACTATTTTTTCCAGGGCCTCCACTATTTGAGGATCGAATTGAGTCCCTATGTGGCGTCGAATTTCTTTTAGTGCATCTTCCAAACTCAGAGCTTCTCGGTAGGGTCTTTCACTGGTCAGGGCATCAAAAGTATCGGCAGTGGCAAGAATTCTTGCCTCCAGAGGAATTTCCTCTCCCCGAAGTTTATCTGGATAACCGGTTCCATCATAACGTTCATGATGATGGCGTATAATGGAGATAATATTTTTTAATCCTCTTAAAGGTTCAATAATTTTTGCTCCCGTTACTGGATGTTTCATTATCTCCCGGTATTCTTCCGGTGTTAATTTCCTTGGTTTCGAAAGTATATCTTCGGGAATACCTATTTTCCCTATATCATGCAATAATCCACCTAAATAGATATTTTGAATATTTTCTTCCGGCAATTCCATTTCCCGGGCCAGGGAGCAGGCATAAGTGGTTACATTGAGGGAGTGATTGGCGGTGTATGGATCTTTAGCATCCACGGTAGCGGAGAGGACTCGGATAGCGTCAAAAAACATTTCCCGCATTTCCTGGTAAAGTTGAGCATTTTCAATCAGAATCGCTGCTTGATTGGCTAAAGTTCCCATCAGTTTTAAGTCCCGGGACACAAAACCAGGCTTTCCTGGTTTATTAGATACATTCAGAACCCCGATAAGTTTGCCTTTGATTTTTAGAGGAACACAAAGGATGTTTTTCTGCTGTCTTTTACGCTTTATAAACCAGGGATTGTGAGCTAAATCATTTTCCAGAATTGGTTGACCGGTTTTGGCTACCCGACCAGCGATTCCTTCCCCCAAACGGAAGCGCAAATTTTCGATATTGGTTGGCTTTTTGGCATAACTTACTTTAATTTCCAGCAATTGTTCTTTTTCATTCCAGAGCATAAGAGTTGCCCGGGATGCATTAACCATTTCCGCAGCTTTTACCAGAATTTCCCGCAAAATCTTCTCAAAATCGGTGATAGATATAATGCTTTCTCCTAAAGTATAAAAGAGAGTTAGTTCTTCCCTCCCTTCGGATAGAGCTTTGGATAAGTCGGTTATTTCGTATTCCCGAGAAAATATTTCCTGGATTAAACTTTCTCCCAAAAGAATAGATTTTAGAGAATGTTTATCTTCCGGAGGCAGACCACAACCTCCCCAGAAGCCCAATAAGGCATCAAATATTCGGATAGGGATGACAAATTTCCACCTTTGCTGATGGCAAAATGAGATTTGCGGGTTGTCATTCTTTTTCGACTGTTGGAGAAACAATTGATCTTCCTGCATACATCTATGCTGGATTCGGTTATCCTGGGCTAAAGCACAGAACTGGTTTCCACGAGATAAGGCAGAATGGAAAGGTTTTCCTTCCCGATTCCAGAAGAAAATCGGAGTCTCCATAGTTTTGGAAAGGATATTTTTTAAATTAATGAGAGTCGATAAATTTGGTAAATATAAAGAGGACGATTTTCGCGACAATGGTCGAGTTTATTCCTCCTGGAACAGTAAGAGGTCAAAATTAAATATTATATATCATAAATTCTGTGCAATGTAAAATTTTCCCCTGGAAAGTAATTTTTGGTGTATAATCAAAGCCGAGTTTAAAACCCTATAAATGAGGAAAGGGTCTCGACTACCAATGACAAGGGAGGAGAGAAAATATGGGAAAGAAAGAAATTATTCAGGCTCTTAATCAGGCTCTTTCCGAGGAACTGGCAGCAATAATCCAGTATATGCAGCATCATTACCAGGCGGAGGGGCTTGAGAGTCCAGCCATTACGGAAATGTTCAAATCTACTGCTATCGATGAAATGAAGCATGCGGAAATGCTGTCAGAAAGAATTGTCTATCTGGGAGGAGAACCCACCACCACGCTAGCACCTTTTAAAAAAGGCGGCGATCTGCGAAAAATGGTTCAGGACGATCTGGATGGTGAAAACAACGCCATTCGACTGTATAAAGGGCATATAAAACTATGTGCACAGGAGGAAGATTATACCACTCGTTTCATGCTGGAGAATATTCTTTCCGATGAAGAGCGGCATGCTGATAGTTGGGAGACGGTTCTGGGAATTAGAAAGTAAACGTCGAGCGATTTACTTAATAAAACTACCGCCCAATAGGGGGTTGCCCTACCCCCCTATTTACAAAGGAAAAACACTTTAGGGACCGCGTTCCTTAAGGAGGAGGGAAAGTTTATTCCGGAATTTCTTTCTCGGGAACCTATTCTACTGGCGAGCAAATGGATTAGCAGCATCCCGGAGGTCATTTCCCATGTTCCCCAATGTTCGGTTTTGGTGGTTACGTAACAAGCCATTTAAAATTTATTGACAAACAAATCTAATTATGCTATTTATATATAAAAGAAAAGGATGACAAAGGAGGTGAGAGAAGAAGGAGTTTTTTCTTTTTCGTGATAAGTTATTGTACTGAGTAGAGAGATAAGTTTTAATGTTCCAGAGAAGGAGTATTTTGTTTTTCATTGAATTTATTGATTCTTTCATCGACTGTTAAATCTTGAAAGGATTGTAATATTTACTGTTAATACTGAGTGCCTTTTACCTACTGAGCTCGTTACCTTTTCCTTCACTTCATTTATCCTTATCTTTTTCCTCCAGAAACCTTAGAATAAACTCCAAAAATCTTATCCGAGATAATTAAAACCTTTGAGGCACTGAAATACCGATAAGAGGAGGTGATTGCATTATTAGATGTAGGAATCCTTCGTCTCTCTATAAACAAAATTTTATGAGGAGGGAAATGTTATGAGAAAGAAAGTATTGTTAGCAGTACTAATATTTACCCTTTTATTTATTTCTGTAGGATCGTCGGCAGAAGAACTTGTTTTCACCTTTTGGGGAGGTCCAGAAGAAGCAAAAGTAATGCCAGAAGCATGTAAAGAATTTGAGAAGGCATATCCTGGAATAAGAGTGAGACCAATGCATATACCATGGGGGGATTATATAGCAAAAGTGAGTGCAATGGTAGCTGGAGGTGTTCCTCCCGCTCTTGGTTATACTATGGAAACTATTGCTTTAGATTGGGCTGAGAAAGGAGAATTGTTAGATATACTTCCTCTTATAAGAAAGGATCCTGACCCTGCAATAAAAATGGAGAACAGACTTCCATCAATAGCGTTCTGGTATGATAAAAAAGGAAAAACTTTAGGGACGAGTGTTGCAGCCGAAGCGATGATTATTTGGTATAACAAAGAAATTTTTGAAAAAGCAGGTGTTCCATATCCTCCGACAGATCCTCGAGAATGGACATGGGAAAAATTTGTTGACACTGCCAATAAATTGACAGTTGATGTCAACGGAAAGCATCCAGACGAAACAGATTTTGATCCTAATAAGATTCAAACATTTGGAGTTGCTTTTGGAAACTGGTATATGGTATGGTTTCCTTTTATCTGGTCAAACGGTGGAGATTTATGTGATTCTACCGGAAAAACTCCTACCATAAATAAACCAGAGGCAGTAGAAGCATTACAAGCTCTTGTTGATTTGATCTATAAATCTCGTGTAGCTCCTACCCCTGCTCAAATGGGTGCTTTACCCGCTTACCACATCGCTCTTCAGACAAAGCGAGTAGCAATGGTTATAGATGGTCAGTGGTCACTTCTTGAGCTCGGGAAATTAATTAAAGAGGGTAAGTTAAAATTAGGGGTGGCACCTCTTCCAGTATTGAAAAAGCCTGTGACCGGTGTTATTGGAAATCCTATAGGGATATATGCAAAAGCAGTAAAAGATAAACCGGAAATTTTAGACGCTGCTTGGAAACTTTACAAATGGTTAAACAATAGCGAAAAAGTATTACCTTTAATAAGAAATGGTCTTTGGATGCCTATTCAGAAATGGTGGTATACTGACCCAGAATATATTAAAAAGTGGATAGGAGATACAGGAATTCATCCACCAGAGTATAAAGAAGCTGTTATAGACTATACTATAAAATATAGTGAACCTGCCCCTGTATATTATTTAAGAAACTTTGACAAAATAAATGACATTATGTATCAAGAACTTTCTAACGCCTTCTTGGGGAAAATTTCCGTTCAAAAAGCATGTGATGAAATTGCTAAAAAGATTACGCCCTTCTTGATTGGTAGATATGATTGATTGGTAGATCTTATAAATGATAAAAAGAAGGAACTCCTCCCTTTTTTATGAGAGAGGAGTTCTTTTCTTTATTTCTCAAAACTGAAGGAGTGAAAAATAGTGAAAAAAGCAGAGGCAAAATGGGGGGTCTTATTAGCACTTTCAGGTATTTTGGGATTTATTCTTTGGAATTTTGGTCCTATGGTTGCATCTTTTGTTCTTGCCTTTACTGATTGGAGTCTAGCAGGAACTCCAAAGTTTATTGGACTTACAAATTTTAAAGAACTTTTTGTTGATTTTATTTTCAAAAAATCTTTGTGGGTTACATTTTATTTTGGAATTGGAAGTGTTATTGCATCTGGAATAACAGCTTTTCTGACTGCATTATTATTGAATCAAAGCATAAGACTTAAGTCTTTATTTAGGACTCTTTTTTTTCTTCCCGCTATTGTTCCTGCTATTGCAAATGCTGTGATCTGGCTTTGGTTATTTAACCCAACTTTCGGACTTTTGAATAGCCTTTTACAGCGTCTGAGATTTCCAACTCTAAATTGGATATATGATGAATACCAAGTAATTCCCTCTCTTATACTTATGAGCGCATGGCAGATGGGATATATTATGGTGATATTTCTTGCAGGTCTTCAAGGAGTTCCTCAACAACTTTATGAGGCTGTCGAAGTAAGTGGAGGAAATTGGTGGCATAAATTTAGATATATCACTATTCCTATGATGACTCCTACCTTTTTTTTCCAAACAGTGATAGGGCTAATTTGGGCACTCCAGGGTTTTGTTCAGCCTTATGTTATGACTGCTGGAGGACCAAACTATGCTAGTACATTTATTGTTTTTTACATTTATCAAAATGCTTTTCGTTATGGAAAAATGGGATATGCATGCGGAATTTCTATAATCTTTTTTCTTATAGTTCTTGGACTTACTCTTATACTCTTTAAAACATCATCTTTTTGGGTTTATTATGAGGCTGAAAGAGGGAGATAAAAAATATGATAAGGAGAAAAAGAAAAGAATTTATTAAAAGATTACTCCTTTACGTTGTCATATTTTTGAGTTCAATAATCTTTGCTTTGCCATTTGCGTGGCTTGTAAGAAGTTCCTTTATGGAAACAGGACAAATATTTATTCTTCCTCCGGAATGGATTCCTAAACCTTTTAGATGGCAAAATTATCCTGAAGCATTATCTGTTTATCCTTTTGGAAGATACTTTCTCAATAACTTAACAATAGTTTTTTTGGCGGAACTTGGCACTATTATTACTTCCACTATAGCTGCTTTTGCTTTTAGCCGTTTAAGATGGAAGGGAAGAGATACTATTTTTATCATTCTTTTAACTTCATTAATGGTTCCATATGCAGTTACTCTGATACCAACTTTTATTCTTTGGAAAACTTTGAAATCTATTGATACATATCGACCTTTAATAGTTCCTGCTTGGTTTGGAGGAGGAATGTTTAACATATTTTTACTTAGACAATTTTTCTTAACTATTCCTTATGAACTTGATGAAGCAGCATATATTGATGGAGCATCTCCCTTACAGATAATCTGGCGTATTATTATGCCGTTATCTAAACCAGCTATATTGACAATTGCCATATTTACTTTTATGGGGGTTTGGGGGGATGTTCTGGGACCGGTAGTTTATCTAAATAGTCCAGAAAAATATACTCTTGCGATAGGACTCGCAAACTTTGTGACTACATACGTTGGGCAATGGAATTATCTTATGGCTGCTTCTCTTATTGTAGCATTGCCACCTTTGATTCTATTCTTTATAGGGCAAAGATTTTTTGTTCAAGGAATAACACTTACAGGATTGAGAGGGTAAAGAAGTAGGAAGAGGATAAATATGATAGCAGAACATACATTTCCTCCCTGTTGACTTATAAATAAATGTTACCGAAGAGTAGTTAGTAATTAGGGCTCATTGGTTGGTTTTTATTTTGGGTAATATTATCTATGAGTCAACGAAGCTTTTAAAATATTGCTTGGGTAACATTTAATGTGAGGCAATTCGGGTCAAGCGTTTTTCTTGACAAAAGCCTGATCTATGCTATAATTTATTAAGGACTACTGGGAGAGTCTTTTTCCTTTCGATAAGTATCTCATAGATAAAGTGTGTATTATTATAAGCAGAGACACTGATGGTTGATAGAAAAAGTGCGCAATTAGCAGAAATCTTAGTTCAGGCTAAATTTGTAACCCCTGAGCAAGTAGAAAAAGCGCTGGAAACACAAAGAAAGAATGGAGGTAGTTTATCTCAAGCACTGGTTAAACTGGGTTATGTAACCGAAGAGTCTCTTACTGCCTTTCTGGGAGCTCATTTTAGTCTGGCCTCTATTAATCTTACTCACTTCGAAATAGACTCTCAGGTTTTGAAATCAATTCCTGCTCACATTGCCCGTAAATATTTAGTAATTCCTCTGGATAAAATCGGCAACACCATTACCCTGGCAATGTCCGATCCTACAGACTATGACGCCATAAACGATATTAAATTCATTACCGGAAGTAATATCGATGTAGTAATTTGTGCCGAATCCGCCATTCGCGCAGCTATCGATCGTTATTACGGTTCGGCGGAAACCAGCGCTTCTCTGGAGGAAGTTTTAAAGAATGTTGGCGGAGGTGTCGTTGAAGAAGAACTGGATGTAGAAGTATTGGAGGAAGAAGAGGATGTAGATCTGAGGGAACTACGTAAGGAGATTGAGGAAGCACCAGTAGTAAAATTGGTTAATTCTATAATTCATGATGCTATCTCCAAACGGGCTAGTGATATTCATCTAGAACCTTACGATAAGGTTTTCCGGGTTCGGTTTCGGATAGATGGTATTCTTTATGAAGTGATGACCCCACCCCTTCGCTTGAAAGGAGCAATTACCTCTCGGGTCAAGATTATGGCCGAATTGGATATCGCTGAAAGAAGGTTACCCCAGGATGGACGGATAAAAGTAAAACTTAAGAACAAAACTGTAGATTTGCGAGTTTCTTCCATTCCCACTCCTTTCGGAGAAAAAATTGTAATGCGTATTCTGGATAAATCCAGTCTAATTATGAATCTTAAGTCTCTAGGTTTTGAAGGGAGGCAATATGATGATTTTATTCGCGCTATAAATACTCCTAATGGCATTGTCTTTATTACCGGACCTACCGGAAGCGGTAAAACTACCACCCTTTATACTGCCTTGCAGGAACTAAATTCTCCGGAAGTAAATATCATAACAGTAGAAGATCCTATCGAATACCAAATTCACGGAATGAACCAAGTCCAGGTCAAACCAGAAATCAACCTTACCTTTGCTAACTCTCTAAGGTCTTTTCTTCGTCAGGATCCGGATATTATTCTAGTAGGAGAAACTCGAGATCGGGAAACAGCAGAAATAGCTGTTCAGGCTGCCCTGACCGGTCACCTGGTTTTCAGCACTCTACATACTAATGATGCTGCGGGGGCTATCACCCGGCTCATTAATATGGGTGTCGAACCATTTCTGATCTCCTCCTCGATAATTCTTATCACCGCTCAGCGACTGGTTAGAAGGGTTTGTTCCGAATGTAAAAAACCGGTTAAGCTCGATCCTGCTATTCTGGAAGAGTTAGGGATGATTCCCAAACAAGTGGAAGAATCCGTTTTTTATAAAGGAGAGGGATGTAGTTTTTGTAATCAAACCGGATATCGGGGAAGAATGGCGGTGCACGAAATTTTAGTAATAAATGATGAGGTTCGTGATCTCATCCTTAAACGGGCGGACAGTAACCAAATTAAGGAAAAAGCACGGCAGTTAGGAATGCTCACTTTAAGAGAAAGTGCTCTTCTAAAACTTTCGGCGGGACTTACTACTGCCGAAGAAGTAATGGGAGCTACCGCTCGGGACGAAAGCTTGGAGGCCTGATGTTTAAATATTTAATTCTCTTCAAGGAGGAAAAGCTATGGTAGAGATGGGGGAGCTGTTGCGGTTGATGATTGAGAAAGGGGCATCCGATTTACATTTGACTACCGGAATTCCTCCTCAATTACGAATTGATGGCCGAATTGTTTCTACTGATTACGACGTCCTCACACCGGAAGCAGTAAGACAGCTGGCTTACAGTATTCTTACTGAAGAACAGAAAAAGCGTTTTGAACAGGAACATGAACTGGATCTCTCTTTCAGCGTTAAAGGATTAAGCCGATTCCGAGCAAATATCTACCGTCAAAGAAGTAATGTGGCTGCAGCCTTGCGGACCATTCCTTTTCGTATTCCAACCCTAGAGGAATTAGGACTCCCTAAAATGGTGGCGGAATTAGCATTCCGTCCCAAAGGATTAATTCTGGTAACCGGTCCTACCGGGAGTGGGAAGTCAACTACTCTGGCGGCCATGATTGATAGGATCAATACCGAGAGGAGCTGCCACATCATTACCATTGAAGATCCAATAGAATATCTGCATACTCATAAGAAAAGTATAGTTAATCAACGGGAAGTAAATTCTGACACTCACTCTTTTGCTAACGCCTTAAAATATGTTCTCCGTGAGGACCCGGATGTAATATTAGTTGGTGAAATGCGTGACCTGGAAACCATTGCTGCTGCTCTGGTGATCGCTGAGACAGGACATTTAGTACTAGCTACCCTTCATACCAGTGATGCCGTAGGCAGTATAAACCGGAGTATTGATGTTTTTCCTCCCTATCAGCAGCCTCAGGTGCGGATGCAGCTTTCGTTTGTGCTGGAGGGCATTTTGGCCCAGCGACTCATTCCTAGGATGAATGGAAAAGGAAGGACGCTGGCTCTGGAAATTCTGGTGGCCACTCCGGCGGTAAGAAATCTCATCCGGGAAGAAAAAGAGCATCAAATTTACTCTATGATGCAGACCGGTGCTATGTACGGTATGGAGACCATGAATCAGCATCTTTTTGATCTCTGTCGCCGGAGGATTATTTCTTACGAAGAAGCGCTGGCTTGGACGCCTAATATAGAAGAATTCCAGCAAATGTTCCGCCGGACTCCCCAGATGGTTTGAATAAAAGATAAAAAGAGGTGAAGAGATGCCGGTTTTTACCTATCGTGGAAGAACTCGATTAGACGGAAAGATGGTAGCTGGAACTTTAGAAGCGGAAGATGTCGGTGCATTGGTAATGCGATTACGGCAACAGGGTATTATTCCCAGTTCTATCCGACTTCGCTCTAAGGCCTTATCCCGGGATTTCGGTAAGATACAGATAAAATTTGGTTCCGGGGTGAGGCAGAAGGAGCTGGCAGTATTTACCCGTCAGTTTGCCACCATGATCAATGCCGGATTGCCACTGATACAGTGCCTGGATATCCTGGCTGCTCAAATTTCCAATAAAAACTTTAAAGAGATCATATTGGCAATAAAAAAAGATGTAGAAGCAGGATCCACTTTTGCCAAGGCTCTTTCTAATCATCCCAAGCTGTTTGATGATCTATATGTTAATATGGTATCTGCCGGGGAAGCTGGTGGTATTCTGGATACTATTCTTAATCGTTTGGCTACCTATATTGAAAAAGCACAAGCACTGAAAGGAAAAATTATCGCCTCTCTTTTCTACCCGGCAGCGGTTTCTGTGTTAGCAGTGGGAATAGTTGCTGCCCTGCTTATTTTTATCGTTCCCACCTTCGCCGGTATGTTTGAAGGTATGGGCGCCTCTTTACCTGCTCCTACCCAAATTTTGCTTAACATTAGTAATTTTTTACGTTCTAAAATTGTGTTTTTTGTAGGATTGCTGGTCGTAGCCGCAGTGGGATTTCGTCAGTACCGGCGAACCACAATGGGTAGTTTACAAATGGCTAAGCTTTCCCTTTCCTTGCCAGTATTCGGAGATCTCGTTCGGAAAACCTCGGTAGCCCGTTTTACCCGAACTCTGGGAACGCTAGTTTCCAGTGGGGTACCCATTCTTGATGCTCTGGAAATCACCGCCCGTACTTCTGGTAATAAAGTAATTGAAAAGGCAGTATTGGCGACACGGGAAGGTATTAGTGGAGGAGAGAATATTGCCGAACCATTAAAGAGAAGCCAGGTTTTTCCTCCTATGGTTGTTCAGATGATTGCGGTGGGAGAGCAAACCGGTGCCCTGGACGCTATGCTACAGAAAATTGCGGAATTTTATGAACAAGAAGTAGATACTACTGTGGAAGGTCTTACCTCTTTGATCGAACCTATTTTACTGGTATTTCTGGGAGGGGTTTGCGGGGCAATAGTAATTTCTCTCTTCCTACCCATTATTACCATGAGTACCGCTATCAAATAATTACTCCGTGTTTGATTATTGTCTCCTGCCTCATTCTCGGAAAGAGGGCATAAACTCTCTTTCTTAATGGAGGCAGGATTTTTTTCTAAAAGGAGAAAAATATATTAACTATAGAACCAAATTTTCAAAGGATTTGGACGGCTCTTTTGGGTGGGCAACCGGACCGGGTCCCTCTGGCAGAATTAAAGGTGGACGTGGAAGTTAAAGAATCTTTTCTGGGAAAGGCGGTCCGGGATGTTAAGACGGATGTGGAATTCTGGGTTAAAGCAGGATATGATTATATCCGTCTGCGAGCCAATTATGATTTTCATCAGAGAGCTAGCACTATTCGTCGATTTGGTTATGCCGTTTATGGAGGAGAGCAGGAGAGGAGATGGGCTGCTCAGGGTAAAGGAGTCATTACCAGCATAGAAGAATTTGAAAAATTTCCCTTTCCCAAACTGAAAGATATTGACTTTTCTCCCTTAGAAGAGGTAGGGGAATATCTTCCCGGAGGGATGAAAGTGATTGCTGGAGTGACAGGTATCTGGGAAGCAGTGTGGATGCTAATGGGCTTTGAAAGTTTTTCCTACGCCCTGGTAGAGAATCCGGAATTAGTAGAAATAATGTTTTCTCGCGTGGGGAAGATAATGTGGGAAATTTTCTATTATGAAATTTCTTTTCCTTGGGTAGCCGGAGTATGGTACAGTGATGATATTGCCTATAGTGAAGGCCTGATGATTTCTCCGAAGATTTTGCGGCGCTTTCTTTTTCCCTGGATACGCAAAATGGTTCAGGTCTGTCGTGAACGTGGTCTACCCTTTATTTATCATTCCGATGGAAAACTGTGGGATGTAATGCCCGATTTAATGGAGATTGGTATTAATGCTCTCCATCCCATTGAACCCAAGGCCATGGATATCCGGGAAGTAAAAAAGAAATTTGGTAATAAATTATGCCTTATCGGCAATATCGATCTGGGATATACCCTCACCCGGGGAACTCCCCAGGAAGTGGAAGAAGAAGTAAAGCAGCGCCTGCGGGAAATCGCTCCCGGAGGGAGTTACTGTATGGGTTCCAGTAATACCATTACTCATTATGTTCCCCTTGGAAATTATCGCGCTATGATTGAAACAACACTAAAATACGGATGCTATCCGATTTCTGTTTGATCACTATTAGCCTAATAGAGTTATAAATATTTTAGGTGCTCATCCAGTTCCACACTTTACTTTCTTCCACTGCATACCAATGGGGAGAATCGGTAAGATAGCGATAAGTATTTTCCAGGGCGACAAAATGGTTATTTTCTTCCTTCATTAAAGCCTCAAAGAACTGTTTCTGGCTGGGATGGGAAACTTGTTGGGCCATCCGCTGATACAATTCGTAACTTTTCATCTCCAATTTGATGGCCGTTTTCAATCCGGAAATATTATCTACATTTTTGCGTAGAGTTTCCGCTCCTAGTTTCTCAAATAATTCCCGGATCTCGTTCTCTAGATTTTTTGCTCTTTTAGGAGAATAGATTTCTTCCTCTTTGCCTTCCTTCAAAGCGTTATAAATTTCTTGAATGCGGACCATATGCTGGATTTCTTCACCGGCCAGACTGAGAAATAATCTCTGAGCTAAGAGGTTGCGGGTTTTCTCGGCCATGCGAAGATAAAAATTGCAACCCTCTCGTTCCAGCGTGATGGCGGTTTTCAACTGTCGGCTACTAACTTTTTCTTTCATGATAACCTCCTGATTTTTAAATTTGAAAAATTATAGCATAAAATTTTTAAACATAATTAAGACCCGGGTTAGGGAAGGGAAGTGGAAAAAATTCTCTTCGTAAGTAAAATGGTGTCTCTTGGCAATCGGGAACTCCGAAAATGGCTCCCGTGAGAGAAGCGACATCGGAAAACTGGCCAGTCCGCTCATCCCATCGGAAAGCGAAGTGATTTTCACCCCACCATTCCTCCATTAGCGGCTGAATTTTGCCCATAAGTTGAGGGAAATTTATTATTCTCAATGTATGACCCGGTGGACAAGCAGTGATGTTAAAAGGTATATTTTCTCTTTTTAAAATTAAGAGTAACTCCCGATCGTACTCAGGAACTGGGAACAGCAAATTATACCCGGGATAATTTTGAAAAATATGATAGAGACTTCCCGGGAGGGCTTGCCGAGTTCCGGCATATTCAATAATCTCAATCTGCTTTTCGGTCCTCAGGGGTCGAAAAATAAGATATCCCACTGGTTCTTCTCCCTCAGTAATTAAGAGAGTTTCCTGAAAGAAAAATAGTTTTTCTAAAGAATAGCGCTCTTTAAGAAGACGGCTAACATTAAGATAGATGCGAAAGTTATTCCGGGGACGATGAAATCTCACCGGTTCTTGCTGATAAATTCTTATCAATTTTTCTAGATTCTCTTCAGAATAGGAAAATGCTTTCACATCTTGCCTTTGAAAATGCTTTAGCTGGAAAGAAGAAATTATAAATTGGTACATTTTCCCCACGGGAGAACAACCTGCCCGTCGGTAAAGTCCCCGATCTCCGGAAACTAACATTAAGTCTGCTCCATCCCGAGATAATTTTTCTATGGCATCTTTTAGAAGCTGGGTAGCCAACCCTTTTCCCCGGTGTCGAGGATGGGTAGCGACGGCACCAATACTTCCTACTTTCAATCTTGTTCCCCGAATGATAATTTCTTGGAAGAAGATACCCAGGTGGGATACTACTTTTCTGCCCACTAACATAATACGTAGATTTTCCCGGTTTTCGGGTCGGAAAAGGAAGGAGAACTCTTCCTGCATAGTAGGGAGATAGTTGCTACTTTCCCGGAAGACGTAGTTTACTAATTTTACCACTTCTCCCAGTTCTTCTTCTCGGGTTCCCCGAGGTCCTACCCAGTCCATTTACCTTTTCTCTGGATTTAGAAAAGTCTTTATCATTTTAACATATCTTTTCCGCTTTATAAAATATTTAGACTCTTAGTTTTTCCTTGACGATTCCGGAAAATTAAGTTCATAATGTAGAAGTTTTCTCTTTTCAGTAAGAAGAATTTCTTTAAGCAGAAAAAGAAAATAGTAATGATAAATTTACTGCTCCTTTTCCGGAACCGGGCAGGGGAATTAATTATTCTGGTAGTTTTAGGAATGATATTTCCCACTTTTGAAATTATAGCTTATCCTCATCATGCTGAAATTAATCGGGCTCCCTATGCTACTGGTCAGGGAACAATAAATTTCGCCCTAGAATATCAGCTACCCTATCAGACTTCCTGGTATTATCTGGGACAAGGGATTACTCCCCGCTTGGATTTAGGATTAAAATGGGATTCCCGGGGGAAATGGGGAATGGTCGGTAAAATTTATTTACTGACTGAGGAGCGTCATTATATCAGTTTTTCTACCGGATTTGACACCTATGAGGAAAACTTTTATTTCTTAGGGGGAAAGATGCTGGCTGGTCTGGTGGAAATAAATCTGGAATTATTATACGATTTTTCCTGTGGAAGCCGAGCAGTTTATATGCATGCAGTATTTATTCCCTCTGTCCTACTGGATATAGCTTTAAAACTTGGCTTTGAGGACCGAACTTTTTCCTCGGGGATAATTTTCAATTTTTATCCCCACCGTCGCTGGCTTTTAGGAGTGGAGCAGAATTTTCTTCGGCCACAGACGATTATACGGAGTAGTATTCTCCTTTACTAAAGGGGAATAGATGCGCATTCTAATTTTATTCGTAATTTGTATTATCTTTTTCCTTTCCGCTGGCTTACCTATAAGTGGTGAAGAGGCAATAATTAATATTTTGTTCACCGCCGATCTTCACTGTCAAGTTCTACCCGTGGGAAAAGACAGCTCTCAGTGTGAGGGAGGAATTGTGCAACTAGGACATCTAATTGAGTCTTATCGGAAAAATTATCCCGGCATTATCTTGTTAGATGGAGGAGACTATGCTCATGATCTTTATTCCTGGAATCACGATCTTTTTAAAGGATACCCAGTTCTGGAGTGGTTTAATAATTTAACCTACGATGTGGTAAATATTGGTAATCATGAACTTTATTATGGAGAAAAGGGTCTGGATATTATTTTAAGCCGTTTGCGCATACCAGTAGTTTGTGCCAATTTTCAGACCCCAAAGAAAATGAAGGTTAATTTCTCACCTTATGTTATTTTAGAAAGAGCGGGAAAAAGGATTGGTATTATTGGTCTCCTCACCCCAGAATTTTTCCCTTCTCGGCACTTTCTCGATTTCCGCCTCCAGGATTTGGTAACCACGGCCCGGTTTTATGTTGACAAAATAAGGGATGATTGCGATGTAATTATTATCTTAGGACATCTTCGAACTATGGAGGTTAAACGCTTAGCTTTGGAAGTGAAAGGAATAGATTTGGTTCTAAGTGGTCATGAGCATTCTGGTAGGGAGACACCACTTTTTTATAATGGTGTTCCCTGTTTCGAGAATTTTTTACGGGGAAAATGCTTCTGGCATATCCAGTTTAAAATTGCTACCGGAATTGACCATCTTCAGTATAAGAAAGTGGAAGTAAAAAATGTTCTCTCCCGGGATGAGATTCTTCATTTTTCTCAAAATCTCTTAGCACCCTACTTGCCAGAGGTGGAAACCCAAAAAAAATGGTCCCTACTTGGGTTATTGGCACTGGTAGCGGGTATTCTGTGGGCACTACTCTGAGTTATCAGTTTTTTAATGGCGGCATTTTTCTCTTGACAAATGTCGATCATTCTGTTATTGATTATACAAATCCGATAGACTTAGTAGGAATTTTAAAAATGAAACTTTCTACTCGGGGAAGATACGGTACCAGAATGCTACTTGATTTGGCTATGCATTATGGCGGAGGGCCGGTTCTTCTCAAAGATGTTGCTGGGCGACAGGGAATTTCTCTTAAGTATCTGGAACAGGTGGCTGCTAGGTTGCGAGCGGCAGGTCTTATTAAAAGTAGCCGAGGAGCCAGAGGAGGCTACGAACTGGCGAAGCCGCCGGGAGATATTCGTCTGGGGGTGGTAATTCAGATACTGGAAGGTTCTCTATCCCCCGTGGATTGTCTGGAGGTTGATGGAATTTGTTCTCGGATTCCTTTCTGTGTAGCCCGGGATATCTGGGCGGGTGTAAAAAAAGCAACTCTCGATTTTCTGGAAAGCATTACTCTGGAAGATCTGGTTCAACGGCAAAAAGAAAAGGAACGGCAGCCGGGGATGTATTACATTTAGAAAGGAGGAAGGAATTCTATGGCCCGGATTGCTGAAAATATAACCCGGTTGGTTGGAGGTACACCACTGGTAAAGCTAAATCGGCTGACGGCAGGAATAGAAGCTACTGTAGTTGCCAAACTGGAATTTTTTAATCCGTGTGGAAGCGTAAAGGATCGGATTGGGGTAAGTATGATCGAAGCCGCGGAAAGGGAAGGAAGGATTAAACCGGATACTATAATTCTGGAACCTACTAGTGGCAATACCGGGATTGCACTGGCATTTGTCTGTGCCGCTAAGGGTTACCGCTTGGTTCTTACCATGCCCGATACCATGAGTATTGAGCGGCGAATGCTTCTTCAGGCCCTGGGTGCGGAGATAATACCAACTCCGGGCCGGGAAGGAATGACGGGAGCAGTGCGTAAAGCAGAAGAACTATCCGGGCAGGATTCCCGTTATTTTATTCCTCAGCAATTCAAAAACCCTGCTAATCCGGAAATTCATCGGTTGACGACCGCGGAAGAAATCTGGAGGGATACTGATGGTCAGGTGGACATATTGGTAGCGGGAGTGGGCACTGGAGGTACCATTACCGGAGTGACCGAGGTAATTAAGTCTCGTAAGCCCGATTTTAAAGCCATAGCCGTGGAACCGGCAGAATCACCAGTGCTATCGGGAGGGAAACCGGGTTCCCATTCTATTCAGGGGATTGGCGCGGGTTTCATTCCCGAGATTCTGCGGTTGGATCTGGTGGATGAGATTCTTACTGTTAAGAGTACGGAGGCTATGGAAACCGCTCGGCGACTGGCCCGGGAGGAAGGGATTCTCGCAGGAATTTCTTCGGGAGCGGCTACTTATGCCGCCTTGCAGGTAGCCCGGAGGCCAGAAAATCGTAATAAAATGGTGGTGGTAATATTGCCGGATACCGGAGAGCGCTATCTTTCTACTCCTTTATTCCGGGAGGAACTTTCCGCGGGCTTCAGTTAATCCCGGAGAATGGAGGTTCATAAAGTTCTTCAGTTCCGGAATTGACTTTTTTTCAAAGTTCGGTATGATTGAGGAAAGGCAGGTGAGGCGAATGGTATGGATCATGATCTCCATCTCTTATAATTTTTAAGTGATGGAGGTGCAATTTAATGACTAAAACTTATGAGGAGATAAACGAAAAAATACGCCGTGGACAAGCGGTGGTAGTCACGGCGGAAGAAATGATTGAGATTGTGAGAAAAAAGGGGGTCAGCCGGGCCGCCAAAGAGATAGATGTAGTGACCACGGGGACCTTTGGTCCTATGTGTTCTTCGGGAGCCTATTTAAATATAGGGCATACCCGTCCTCGTATTAAATTGGGGGGAGGGAAAGTTTACCTCAACGATATACCAGTTTGTACGGGGTTAGCAGCGGTGGACCTCTACATTGGATGTACTGCATTACCTGATGATGATCCCCGTAATAAAGTATATCCTGGTGAGTTTCGTTACGGAGGAGGTCATCTAATCCAGGATCTGGTCGCTGGTAAGGATATTAAACTGGTAGCTACGGCATACGGGACCGACTGTTATCCCCGAAAGAAACTGGAGACTTGGATCAACATCCGGGATGTAAATGAAGCGGTTCTTTTCAATCCCCGTAATGCATACCAAAACTATAACGTAGCAATTAATCTTTCTGATCGTATTATCTATACCTACATGGGAGTTCTCAAACCTGACCGGGGGGATGCTACTTATTGTAGTGCTGGTCAACTATCCCCTCTTCTTAATGATCCCTATTACCGGACTATTGGTATTGGAACCCGCATCTTTTTAGGGGGAGGAGTGGGATATGTGGTCTGGAATGGTACCCAGCATAACCCCTCGGTATCCCGGAGGGAAAACGGGGTTCCCTGCGCTCCAGCGGGAACTATTGCCGTCATTGGGGATTTAAAACAGATGAAACCAGAATGGCTGGTGGGAACTTCTTATGTAGGCTACGGGGCTACCCTTACGGTGGGAATTGGTATTCCTATTCCCATTTTAGATGAGGAGATGGCGCGATTTACAGCGGTAAGCGATGAGGAGATCTGGACTCAAATAGTGGATTACAGTGAAGCCTATCCCCAGGGCATTTCCAAAAGTCTGGGGGAGGTAAGCTATGCCCAGTTAAAGTCAGGTAAGATTGTGGTGCAGGATAAGGAAGTTCCTACCGTTCCTCTTTCCAGTTATCCCAAGGCGCAGGAAATTGCCCTGATACTCAAACAATGGATTCAGAAAGGAGAATTTCTCTTAGGGGAACCAGTCCAGACCTTGCCTGGACCGGAGGTGGGAATTACCTTTAAATTTTTATCGGAAAAATCCCTAAATCGTTGAGGGGTAAAGAGAGCGGGGAAGCGGTGATGGTCCCTTTCTCCGCTCTCCGGTTTTTTATTTGAATTTGAGAGGTGAAAACAATGATTACCAAGCGGGTAGTTCTGCGATTTCCGCAGCGACTGGTAGAACAGCCTATTGTTTACCGTCTGGTTAAGGAATACGATCTCTCATTCAATATTCTGAAAGCATATGTGACTCCTCGGGAAGAGGGGTTACTGGTGCTGGAACTTTCTGGAGATAACGGAAAGTTTGAACAGGCGATGCAGTACTTGGCAAGGGTGGGGGTCATAGTTCAACCCCTTAGCCAGGATATAAAACGAAATGATGCCCGCTGCACTCACTGTGGGGCTTGCATTGCTGTATGCCCCACCGGTGCTTTGCAACTAGATCAGCAAACCCGTAGAGTAAATTTCTATGATTATAAATGTATCGCCTGTGAACTCTGCATCAGGGCTTGCCCTCCCCGCGCCATGGAAGTATATTTTTAATTTCTGGCCGGATTTAACGGAGGTCCGAAATAAATGTTTAGAACCCTCAAGCGTGATATTCAAGCAGTATTCGAACTTGATCCCGCTGCCCGGGATTTGTTAGAAGTTATCTTCTGTTATCCTGGTGTGCGAGCAATCTGTGCCCACCGGATCGCTCACCTGCTCTGGAGATATAAAATTCCTCTGTTACCCCGTCTTATTTCTGAAGTTAGTCGGTTTTTTACCGGAATTGAAATTCATCCCGGGGCTAAGATCGGTGAGGGATTTTTTATTGATCATGGTACGGGAGTGGTTATCGGAGAAACGGCAGAGATCGGAAACAATGTTCTAATCTATCAAGGAGTTACGTTGGGAGGTACCGGTAAGGAAAAAGGTAAAAGACACCCTACCTTGGGGAACAATATTGTAGTAGGAGTGGGAGCAAAAATTCTGGGACCTATTACTATTGGTGATAATGTAAAAATTGGCGCTAACTCGGTGGTTCTAAAATCCGTTCCTCCTAATTGTACCGTGGTAGGTGTACCGGGGAGAGTGGTGGTCCGCGAAGGTAAAAAGTTAACCCTGGAAGAACAACTAGCCCATGGAGACTTACCGGATCCCGAGGTTCAGTTTTTTACCTGTTTACAAAGAAAAATTGAGGAACTGGAGAAAAGATTAGAAAAACTGGAAAAGGAAAGAGAACAGATTACCGCTACTAAAAGATCCTAAAAAACATGTCACATTCCCGTATTAATAAAGACATGACCATAGCCGAAATTTTGCAGCAATACCCTAAAAGCCGGGAAGTTTTTATTGCCCGGAAAATGGGTTGCACTATGTGTTTTGCTTCTGCTCTGGAAACACTGGAACAGGTTGCCCTTATGCACGGAATAGAAGTGCAAAAATTAGTGGAGGAACTTAACGCCGTCTGTTTAAAAGAGGAGTCGGAGTAAAAAATTAAACTAAAAGATAAAAGGAACCGACTTATTCGGAAACTTTTATGCGGAGAATATATTTAGATTATGCAGCTACCACCCCTACTCACCCGGAAGTAGTGGAGGCCATGATTTCCTACCTAGGTGATAAATTCGGTAATCCTTCCAGTATCCATTATTTCGGACAGGAAGCACGCTCGGCGGTGGAAAAAGCCCGTGAGAAAGTGGCTCGTCTGATTGGAGCGAAGCCGCAAGAAATTATTTTTACCAGTGGGGGGACGGAATCGGATAATTTTGCTCTTAAAGGCGTAGCTTATGCTTTACAGAAGAAAGGAAATCATATCATTACCAGCGGCATTGAACATCATGCAGTTTTAGAGACTGCTCATTTCCTGCAGAAACAAGGTTTTAAAGTTACTTTTCTACCCGTGGATGAGTATGGAGTGGTGAATCCGGAAGAAGTGCGGCGAGCTATTACCGATAAAACCATTCTTATTTCTATCATGCATGCCAATAATGAAATTGGGACGGAAGAACCAATTGCCGAAATTGGTATAATTGCTAGTGAAAAAGAAATCATTTTTCATACCGATGCCGTTCAGACCGTTGGCCATATTGCAGTTAACGTGGATGAACTCAAGGTAGACCTTCTATCCATATCCGCTCATAAACTATACGGTCCCAAAGGAGTGGGTGCCCTCTATATTCGTAAAGGAACCCCTATTTCCTCTTTCTTACACGGAGGAGGGCAGGAATGGAATAAGAGGGCTGGTACTCATAACGTTTCCGCGATTGTAGGTTTCGGGAAAGCAGCTGAAATTGCTGGTCGGGATATAGATTCCGAAGCACAGCGAGAAATTTTTCTCCGGGATCTTTTAATCAAAGGAATTCCTTCCCGAATAGAATATACTCGTTTGAATGGACATCCCCAGAAGCGGTTACCTAATAATGTAAATGTTAGTATTGAATATGTGGAGGGCGAATCTCTATTGCTCAATCTGGATCTCCGGGGAATTGCTGCCTCCACTGGTTCTGCTTGCAGTTCGGGTTCCTTGGAACCTTCACATGTCCTGTTAGCTCTGGGACTCACTCCCTCACTGGCACAGAGTTCTCTGCGGCTGACTCTGGGTAAATATACCTCCCGGGAGGATATCGATTATGTCTTAGAGGTTCTTCCAGAAGTGGTAACCCGCCTGCGTTCCATATCCCCTCTTTATGAAGATGTTCTTCGAGCCAAGAGATAAAAAATCCGGCAGCGCCATAAACTTCCGGATACATGCTTCTTTTAGAAACAATTGTTAACTCCTCAGGGATGAAGTATGTTAAGTGACATTTAAAAATAGGGGAGGTGATGGAAAAAATAGCTAAGAGTTCTAGTTCATAGTGATTCTTGGAAAAAGTGAGCCCTTTAAAGAGAGAAGATTCCTATAAATGATAGGAGGGAAAAATGAAGGAGGTTCGCTTTGCTACCCATCTGGGAGTATTTGGTTCCGGAATCGATCGTTACGTCACGGGAGGATATGGAGAAGCTCGAACTTTATCTCAGTTATTTGAGGAAGCCGGTAAGACTCGGGGTTTAACCGGCATTGAATTGGTTGGTGCCTGGCATCTGAAACCGGATAATCTTCCGGAAATTAAAAAATATCTCCGGGATACCAATCTAAAACTGGTAATGATTGCTCCTGATCTCTGGGGACAGGCGAAATGGAAGTTAGGTTCTTTTACTTCCCATGAGGAAAAAATCCGGCGCCAAGCTATTGACGAAGTTAAGAAATGTATAGATCTGGCCGCGGAGTTAGGTTGCAAACTGGTAGGGCCCTGGTTCGGGCAGGATGGTTACGATTATCTGTTTGAAACCGATTACGGGAGAGCCTGGGATTTCCTTATTGAAGGAATAAGGGAGTGTGTCGATTACCAAAAAGATATTCGTTTGGGCATTGAATATAAAATTAAAGAACCGCGCCAACATTGCCATGTAGCGGGAGTGGCAGAAGCTCTTCTCATCTGTCAAGAAGTTAATCGTGATAACGTGGGAGTTATTTTAGATAGTGGTCATGCTCTTCAGGGCTATGAAAATCTTGGGGAATCAGCGGCTTTGCTTCGACGATTTGGAAATAGACTTTTCCATTTGCATCTAAATGATAACTACCGACTCTGGGATGATGATCTGTTTTTAGGTTCGGTACATACTTTAGAATATTTAGAGTTTTTCTTCTGGCTGGAGAAAACCGGGTATGACGGATGGTATTCATTTGACATCTTTCCTTACCGAATCGAAGCCCGACGGGCAGTGGAAGAGTGTATCGCCTGGGTGAAAACTCTCCGGGGTATACTCGCCCGGATAGGGATGAATAAACTGGAAGAAATTATTGTTCGTAAGGATCCTTTACAGGCTTCTCAGCTCATACGGGAGACGATGTCGGTTTGACGAGAAAGTGATTTTAATCTTTCCAGCATGGAAGGGGTGAATTTTTCCCATTGGCAGGGTAAAAGGGAGTTATTGTGGAAAAGAGGTTCGTTTTCCAGATCAAAAGGTGAGTGGAGTACCGCTTCTTTCCAGAGAGAAGTTCCGGGAAGGGGAGAATATTCAGTTATAATTGGTCGTGCTCCGCACTTTTGAACAAAACGGACGCTTTCTTCCACTTCTTCTGCAGGTTGTTCCGGTAGTCCGGCCAGTAAATAGACCCCAATCTCAGGAGGATGGTAGCCTGCTTCCTGTAGATATTTCACTGCCGCGATAAATTCTTCGTTGGTAACCTTCCCACCAGTTTCTTTTTGCCTTTGGTGGGAAGAGGTTTCCAGGCCCAGGCGAAGAGTTCGAAACTGGCTGAGATACATCAAGCGGGTAACTTGGGCAGTGATTCCGCGAACATGAAGTCCATTAGGACAGTGAAAATTGACTTTTATTCCTCGACGAATAATTTCTTGGAGTAAGGGTATAAGATGCTCTTCCGGCTGCCAGAGGAGAGCATCGTCGTAAAAAGCAAAATTTTTTACCTGGTATTTCTTAACCCAGTGCTGGATCTCATCCACTACCTTTAGGGGGTTCCTTTTACAAAAGCGGGGATTAAGCAGGGGAGAAGCACAGTAGCTGCAATGATAGGGACATCCTCGGGTAGTAAGTAAGACAATGTAATCAATGCTACGTAGAAGATCCCAGGCAGGATAAGGGTAGGAATCCAAGTCTTCTTGAGGACCATAACCCTTAGAAATTTTTCCGGTTAACTGATTTAGCAGATTCAGAACTAGGCCTCCCCCCTGGCTAGTAATCAGGTAATCTGCCCCGGAGTATTTTCGGGCATGAGAAGGACATAAAGAGGCGTAAATTCCCCCCAAGATGACCGGAACCGCCGGGAATATCTCCTTTACTATTTGGATTACCTCCCGGACGCCAGGATACCAGTAAGTCATTCCTGAAGTAACCAGAACCGCGGCGGGAGGTTTCAGGTGAAGTAGATCCTGACGTAAGAGCAGAGGAGGAATTCCGTAGCGGCGATAATTTCGTGGTATATTTTTAAGGACGGGAGGTTTCGTTACTACCTGCTTAACAAAATGGCCGTCACCATATTTTTTTCGGGGCGGAATTTTTAGTTGGGGATAATTCTTGAGCCCCGGATGATGAATATCCAAGGTGTCAAGGTAAGTGATGCGATAACCATTTTCCCGCAGGATTGCTGCCCATATAAGTAGTCCTAAAGGCTTGGCCCAGTAATCATAGGCGGCGAAATCATAAATCCAGGGGTTTATTAAAAGTAGATGAGGCTTACCCATTAACATTTTTATCATAACACAAGGAAAAATTTTTGGGAAAGAGGAGGAACAAAATTAAAATATTCCTCATTAATAAAAAAAGTGGGGAGAAACCAGAGGTAAATCTGGCTACTGAAAAAGTCGGGGTAATCTTTCTCCCCGGGATAAATTGATAGCTACTAAAGTAAGGAGTAGAATGAAAATATATGACCAAGAAAGGTAAAATAAAATATTTAATTCTGTCAGGAATACTAGCCATGATTTTTCTTCTTACTGGAATTGCTTCCGGGGAAAAGCAGAGTGGCGAGGAAGAACTGGTCTGGTGGAAATACGATCGTGGTTTAGAAGAGGCTCAGAATTTGCAACGGATGATACTCATTTATTTTTATACCGACTGGTGTGACTACTGCCGATTGATGGAGGAAACTACCTTCCAGAATCCGGTAGTTAAAAAAATATTGAAAGAATCATTCGTTACCATCCGGGTGAATGCGGAAGGGAAGACGAAGGTAATGATGGGAGGGAAATCGGTCCGCGAAGCCGAGGTAGCTCGCAGATACCGGGCAAGACCTTATCCTTATATCTGGTTTCTGGAACCAGACGGAACTCCTATTGATTCTCTTCCCGGTTATTTGCCGGCGGAGGATTTCATTATGGTGCTAGAATATATTAGGTATTCCCACCTGTATTGACTGGTGTTCGGCGGCCTAAAAATGTATAGGATGGGAAAAGTGGAAAAGAATTAAAAGGGAAATTAAGTAAGTGCGATTTTATAATGAAGTTAGCTGGCTAATTGCTTTTACGGGGGGAGTCTTTTCTTTCCTTTCTCCCTGCGTTTTCCCGCTGGTTCCAGCCTATTTCTCTTACATCAGCGGAGTTACGGTAAAGGACTACCAATGCTTTTCCCGGATTCGAATATTGGTTGGCAATTTACTGTTTGTCGCTGGTTTTTCCGCTATTTTCGTAACCATGGGTGCTACCGTAACTTCAGTAGGAAATTTTCTTTTTAATTATCGAGAAATTCTGCAGCGGATTTCGGGAATAATTGTTATCCTTTTGGGGCTTCATCTTACTGGAATTTTTAAAATAAAATTTCTTTACTACACGAAAGGATTTCATCTGCCTTCCTGGGGGGGATATTTTTCTCCTCTTTTACTGGGGGTAGCTTTCGGAACGGGCTGGACTCCCTGTGTGGGACCTATCCTTTCTTCCATTCTTATTCTCGCCGGAAGTTCGAAAACCGTTTTGCGGGGAATGACTCTCTTAACTTTCTACTCTGCCGGGTTAGGAATTCCCTTTCTGATTAGTGGTTTACTGGTTAATCGTTTCTTGGTATATTTTCATCGGCTGCAAAAATATTTTTCCATAATTTCTTTGGTAAGCGGTATTTTTCTAGCAGGAGTGGGAATCGCCATTTTTACTGGCTATTTTATGCGTCTTTCATCTTTTCTTCCTGCCAGATAATGGAGGGAGATGATTGTGGACTCGAGGGTTTAATTTTTGGGGAAAAAGAGGCTCTTTTACTTCAAAAAACTTATCAGGAGTTATAATTTTTCATTTTTGACAACCATTTTCCGATGGATTATACTTAAGGAGAAATGAAACGAGTATTAGTAGCTATGTCGGGAGGAGTGGATAGCTCAGTAGCGGCGGCTCTCTTGCAAAAGGAAAACTACGAAGTAATTGGAATTACTATGCAGATTTGGCCTCATTCCTCCTCAGAAGAGAATCATCTTCGTCCTACTTGTTGTTCGGTAGTAGCCATTGATGATGCCCGCCGGGTAGCTTCCCGACTGGGCATTGTTCATTATGTCCTCAATTTCCGAGAAGCTTTTACCCAAAAAGTGATTGACTATTTTGTAAATGAATATCGGCAGGGACGAACACCTAATCCTTGCATTCAGTGCAATCGGTATATTAAATTTAATCTTCTGTTAAACAAATGCCAAGAGCTGGGAGCAGATTTTCTGGCAACCGGACATTATGCCCGAAGGGGATACGATGCCAATAATGGAAGATATCTTCTTTGGCAAGGAGTAGATAAAGAAAAGGATCAATCCTATTTTCTTTACATGCTGAACCAGTATCAATTAGCCCGGATTATTTTTCCGCTGGGAGTTTTCACTAAAGAAGAAGCGCGAAAAATGGCGCGGGAATGGCAGTTAGCGGTAGCGGATAAGCCTGCTAGTCAAGAAATCTGTTTTATTGCTGACAATCATTACGGAGAGTTTTTTCGTCAGTATATGCCCGAGATTATCAAACCAGGACCCATTCTCAACCTCCGCGAGGAAGTAGTGGGAGAGCATCAGGGAATTATATTTTATACTATTGGCCAGCGGCGAGGATTGGGAATCGGAGGGGGAAAACCATATTATGTAATTTCTATCGATCGGGAGCGGAACGCTATTATAGTGGGGGAAGCCAGGGCACTTTATGGTCACAGTTTGATCGCTACCGGAGTTAATTTTATCCCTTTTGAGCGTTTAACCACTCCCTTGAATGTAGAAGCAAAGATAAGATATCGTTCGCTTCGGGCAGAGGCAATCATTTCACCTCTAAGGGATAATCGGGTACGGGTTGAGTTTCGACGGCCACAGAGAGCGATTACTCCAGGTCAGGCAGTAGTTTTCTACCAGGGAGAAACAGTAATTGGAGGAGGCACTATATGGGAGAAAGAGCAGTAAGTAGCACCATAGATACCCAACGGCAACTTATTGTCCAGATTGAGGAACTTAAAAAGGAAAGGAAAGCTGTCATTCTGGTGCACAACTATCAGCGGGGAGAGGTACAGGATATTGCTGATTTCCGAGGAGATTCTTTGGGCCTCAGTCAGAGTGCTGCCCGGACAAAAGCAGAGGTGATTGTCTTCTGCGGGGTTCATTTTATGGCAGAAACCGCGGCTATTCTCAATCCCGATAAGATAGTGCTGCTTCCCGATGAAAATGCTGGCTGCCCGATGGCAGATATGATTACTGCTCCCCAGCTGCGGGAAAAAAAGAAGTTGTATCCTGGGGCGAAAGTAGTATGCTATGTCAACACCCCCGCCGAGGTTAAAGCAGAGAGTGATGTCTGCTGTACTTCTGCTAATGCGGTGGAGGTAATAAATTCTCTCCCTCCAGAGGAAGAAATTCTTTTTGTCCCTGATAAATATCTAGGAGCCTATGTTATGTCTCGAACGGGACGAAAGTTGATTCTCTGGAATGGTTATTGTCCCACTCATGTTCAGATACTGCCCGAAGATATTCTTTACCAGAAGTTTTTACATCCAAAGGCAAAAGTAGTGGTACACCCGGAGTGTCGTCCGGATGTAATTGCTATGGCAGATGAAGTACGCAGTACTACTGGTATCTGCCGATACGCCCAGGAAACGAATGCCCGAGAAATTATTGTGGGAACCGAAACCGGCATTCTTTACCGGCTAACGCAGGAAAATCCCGACAAAATTTTTTATCCCGCCTCGGGAAAGGCAGTTTGTCCTAATATGAAATTAATCAATCTGGAAAAAATTCTCTGGGCTTTGCAAGATTTACAACCACGGGTAGAAGTTAGTGAAGAAATTCGTCAGCGTGCTCTAAAAGCAGTTAGTCGCATGCTAGACTTTCGTGGTTAATTCATACCAATGAAATTTCTGGAAATTAAAGCCCCTGCCAAAGTTAATCTTTATTTAAGAATTATTGGTAAAAGAACTGATGGTTATCATAATATAGAAACCATTTTCCAGTCGGTATCTCTTTTTGATGAACTTTATTTGGAAGAAATTAATTCTCCCGTGATAAAAATTGAATGTAATCATCCTCAAGTTCCTCCCGGGGAAGGAAATATCGTTTACCGAGCAGTAATTCTCCTGCGGGAATATACCGGAATATCCCGGGGAATAAAAATTCGCCTGGATAAAAAAATTCCGGTAGGGGGAGGTTTAGGAGGAGCTGCTACTGACGCTGCCGCCACTCTGGAAGGACTAAATAAATTATGGCAATTAAATTTACCTCGAGAAAATCTTTTCCATATGGCCCGGAAAATGGGGGCGGATGTTCCATTTTTCCTGTTAAGAGGGACGGTTCTAGGAGAGGGGCGAGGGGATGAATTGAAAGTTTTGCCTGATTTACCACCAGTTTGGTTGGTAATAATTAACCCCGGATTTCCCACCTCCACCGCCCAAATTTACCAGCAAGTGGGAGTTGGATTGACAAATTCTAGTAACGATATTAAAATAATGTTAAATGCTATTGAGTCGGGAAACATTAAACTTCTAAGTCGGTATTTACGCAATGATTTAGAAGCGGTAGTGTTTCCCCAATTTCCCATCCTCAGACAGTTGAAAGAGAAATTGATCCAGTTAGGAGCCTTGGGGGCTCTGATGGCGGGGAGTGGTTCTTCTATTTTTGGCATGGTTGCAGAAGAAGAGGTAGCATGGGAAATTAAAAATCAATTACGGGAAGGAGGTAAAGAAGGCATCTGGATAGTAAAGACAATTTTTTAATCTTAGGGGGAAGGGAGTAAGTATAGAGTTTGGTCCCGGTTTATGAAAAAGAGAGGTGGAGACAATGGAAATTACCGAAGTAAGAATTTCTCTGCGAAACGATGAGAAATTAAAAGCATTCGCTACTGTCACCTTTGATAATTGTTTTATCGTACGGGATCTCAAGGTGATTAATGGCAACAATGGTTTGTTTATTGCTATGCCCAGTCGGAAACGCAGGGATGGAACCTTTAAGGATATTGCCCATCCCCTGAATAATGAAACACGAAAGAAAATTGAAAAAAGAGTGTTAGAAGAGTATCAGAAAGAACTAACTAAAGGGCAACAGGAAACTACCGAACCTCCTCCGCAAGAATGAAAGGTTTGGGGCGTCGCCAAGCGGTAAGGCAACGGGCTTTGAACCCGTGATGCGTAGGTTCGAATCCTGCCGCCCCAGCCATGGAGGTGCTAAAAGTTTTACAGCCGGGATTGATTCCCGGCTTTTAATTTTATTTGACCGGAGAAGAAGGGTAGGATATACTTCTCAGAAGTGTTAAATTTTCTAAATATAAGGAGAATCATTTTATGGCGGGAGAAATAAAAATTTCTGCTTCTTTAATGTGTGCTGACTGGTGGAATTGTGGAAAGCAGATTCGCGAATTAGAAGAGGCGGGAGTGGATATGCTTCATTTTGATATTGGCGATGGAATTTTTGTGCCTAATATCATCCTGGGATTTCCTGCTCTGGAATCTCTGCGAAACAAGACCTCCTTACCCTTTGATGTTCATTTAATGGTTATGAATCCTGAACGATATCTAGATAATTTTCTCCACTGTGGAAGCCAGATTCTGACCGTGCATGTGGAATCTACACCAAATCTTCACCGGGCAATATACACTATTAAAGAATCCGGTGTTAGGGTGGGAGTGGCATTGAATCCGGCTACTCCGGTGAGTGTTCTGGATTATCTTTTTCCAGAACTGGACTTGGTTTTAGTTATGTGTGTGGATCCAGGATTTGCCGGTAGTAAATTTGTCCCCTCAGTAGTTGAGAAAGTGCGTCGCTTAAGGCAGGAGATCGAGCGAAGGCATCTTAATTTGGATATCGAGGTAGATGGTAATATTAATTTGCAGACGGTACCTCTTCTTTCCCGGGCGGGAGCTAACATTTTCGTTGGTGGTTCCTCGGGATTGTTTACCAGAGATAAAAGTTTTCGCCAAGCGGTTGAGGATTTAAAAAATTGTGCACAAGCCTCCACCGAGGTGGAGAAATGATGATTTCCGAGAAAATGAAAGCGGTAGTCCTTTACGGTCCCGGGGATATGCGAATAGAAGAAATTTCCCTTCCCGCTATATCCGAAAATGATGTGCTGGTCAGGGTAGTGGCAGCAGGAATCTGCAGTTCAGATCTTTCCCGTTTTATTGGTAAAAGTGTTTACCGCTATCCCTTGATCCCCGGTCACGAAATTGCGGGAGAAATTATTTTCTTGGGGAGCGGAGTGAAAAAGTGGGTTGAAGGTCAGAAAGTGGCCGTGATTCCTCTTATTCCCTGTCACCACTGTTCATACTGTGACCGGGGTAAATATCCTCAGTGCGATAATTATGATTATCTGGGTTCTCGTTCTCCTGGAGGTTTTGCGCAATATGTTCGGGCACCAGCTAGCAATTTGGTATCTCTTCCGGAGGGAGTGGATTTTGAATCGGGAGCTTTGATGGAACCAGCGGCAGTAGCTCGGCATGCCGTTCGCCTGGGAAATCCGGTTTCCGGGGAGAAGGTGGCGATTTACGGTGTCGGTCCAATCGGGCTAATGGTTGCTCAGTGGTTAAGAATGGTAGGAGTGAACAAAATTTTTCTGGTGGATATTCAGCCTCATAAGTTACAGCTAGCTAAGGAATTGGGTTTTAGTGAATTAATCAATTCCCGGGAACAAGATCCGGTAGCTAAAATTCGGAAACTTAGCGGTAACCAGGGAGTGGATTTGGCATTTGAGAGTGCCGGGTCTCCAGTGACTTTTGAACAATGTTTGCGCACCGTTCGTAAACTAGGAAGGGTAGTTTTTCTGGGTAATGTAGAATCAGAGGTAGTGCTCTCTCCCCAGGTAATTTCTGGGATACTGCGGGGAGAACTCTCACTGATTGGGTGCTGGAACTATGACTTTGCTGCCCCTCCACTTAACGATTGGGAGGCAGTAGTTATATCTCTTGGGCAAGGAAATTTGCAATTAAAACCCCTCATCAGTCATCGTTTTTCATTAGAAGAGGCTCCTCAGGCTTTTAGGATGATGGTCCAAAAAACTCAGCCCTATAATCGGGTGATATTCTCTTTACCGTAGGAGGCTAAAAAATGAAAGCTGCCGTTCTGGAAGATATAGCTAGAATGGTGGTTAAAGAAGTAGATACTCCCGTTGTGAAAGAGAAAACCATGTTGGTGAAAGTTAAGGGCTGTGCAGTATGCGGTTCTGATATTCGCATATTTCACTTCGGTAATCCGCGGGTTAACCCACCCCAGATTATCGGTCATGAAATCGCGGGAGAAGTAGTGGAGGTGGGTAAAGGAGTAACCGGCTTTTCCATTGGTGATCGGGTAGCCATCGGAGCCGATGTCCCCTGCGGGGAGTGTGAATTTTGTCGAGCAGGGCAGGGGAACAATTGTCCTATTAATTATGCCATTGGTTACCAATTTCCGGGAGGATTTGCCGAATATATCCTTCTCAATTCTCTCACTCTTCGATTGGGACCGGTTCATAAAATTCCTAAAAATCTAAGTTACGAAGAAGCGGCCCTGGCCGAGCCTCTAGCCTGCGTTATTCATGGTCTGGAACTTTCGCAGTTGAAAATAGGGGAGAGTATTCTTATCATCGGAGCTGGTCCAGTGGGAGGAATGATGGCTGATCTGGCCAAAGCGATGGGGGCGGGTAAGGTCCTGTTAGCCCAGCGTTCCCAGAAAAGAATAGAGCTGGCCAGAAGATTTCTGGCCGATGTTATCATCTCCACCACCGAGGAGGACTTAACTCAAAGAGTTATGGAAGAAACTGGAGCTCAAGGGGTGGATGTAGTGGTGACTGCCTGTGCCTCGGTAGAAGCCCAGGAACAAGCATTAACGGTGGTGAGAAATCGAGGTAGAGTAAACTTTTTCGGTGGCCTGCCCCGAGGAAGTCATCCTCTGAGTGTAGACAGCAATTTAATTCATTACCGGGAATGTTTTGTCCATGGATCTCACGGAAGTGTTCCTTCCGAGCATAAAAAGGCTTTGGAATTAATTGAGCGGGGAGTAGTGGAGGTTAAAAAGATAATCACCCATCGTTTCCCACTGGAAGATATCCATCAAGCTTTCCAGGAGGTGGAGAATCGGGAAGGTCTCAAAGTAATGGTTATTCCCTGAAATATTGTGTTTTATTTAAGCCTGTGGTACAATCGAAAAGAAATTTAAGGGGGAAATTATGCAAATTATTTATTTAATTGCTCTGTTATTTATTTTGCTGGTAGCTATATTCGCGGTGCAAAATCCCATTCCCATTATGCTAAAGTTTTTAGTTTGGGAGTTTCAAGTACCCTTTGTGATTGTTCTGATATCTGTGACGGTAGTTAGTGTAATCATAGCCGTGATTCTGGGACTGGTTCGCCAAATGCGTTTACGTTCTGAAATTCGGACTCTTATGTCTACCATGCGGGAAATGGAGGAAAGACTGAAAACTGAAACACCTCCTTCAGGAGAGCAAGCATCGTCACCACCGGAAAAGAAATAGGAAAGGTTAAAGATTTGAAATCCATAGATACTTCCCCGGATATTATTTCCCGAAAGAAAATTTCGCCGGGGATAGAATTTGAGTTACTCAAAGTTGATACTCAGACTGGGGCTCGCCGAGGGAGATTGATTACCCCTCACGGAATAGTGGATACTCCAGCATTTATGCCCGTTGGAACTCAAGCCACAGTAAAGACCTTAACCCCCGAGGAAGTAAGAGAAATTGGAGCTCAGATGCTCCTTTGTAATACTTACCACCTCTATCTGCGTCCTGGTCCGGAAGTTATAGCCACCGCCGGAGGACTTCATCGCTTTATGCATTGGAACCATCCTATTCTTACTGATTCGGGAGGATTTCAGGTATTTAGTCTGGGGGATCTACGGAAAGTAAAAGAGGAGGGTATTGAATTCCAGTCTCATCTTGATGGCTCTCGTCACTTCTTCACTCCCGAAAGGACCATTGAAATTCAGCACCTTTTAGGTTCGGATATTATAATGCCACTGGATGAATGTACTCCTTACCCTTGTGAGTATGAATATGCCCGGCAGGCTATGGAGCGAACGATTCGCTGGGGTAATAGATGTAAAGTGACTCATGGAGAGGCGAAATCAGCTTTATTCGGAATTATTCAGGGAAGTGTTTACCAGGATCTACGGATTGCCTGTACCGAGAAATTAATGGAGATAGATTTTGGTGGTTACGCCATTGGAGGCTTGAGTGTAGGAGAAGCCAGGCCGATAACTTTTGAAGTTCTGAAATATACTGTCCCTCTTCTGCCGAAAGAACACCCCCGGTATCTTATGGGCTGGGGAATGCCCGAAGATATAATTGATGCCGTGATGCTGGGACTGGACCTTTTCGATTGTGTTCTGCCTACGCGAAATGCGCGAACGGGTACTCTTTTTACTTCTCATGGGCGATTGATTATTAAAAATTCTCGTTACCAAAAGGATTTCCGTCCGCTGGATTCCGAATGTAATTGCTACACCTGCCAGAATTACACCCGGGCTTATCTTCGTCACCTTTTCCTGGCCGGAGAAATTCTCGCTCTCCGATTATGTACTTTACATAACCTCTATTTTGTGTTAAAGTTAATGGCTAATATCCAGCGGGCGATTAAGGAAGGAAGTTTAGTGGCCTTCCGCAAGAATTTTTTGGAGAATTACCGTAGCGGGGAAGATTTTTAGATTGGCTAACAAAGAAGTTAAATAAAGTGGTAAAATAGGTAGCAAAAAATTTAGTGGAGGTGGAAAGATGCCGGGTCAACCCGGAGGGGGTTTTATGCAACTTCTAATAATGCTGGGACTCATGTTTGTAATTTTTTATTTTTTCCTTGTCCGTCCCCAGCAGAGAAAGCAAAAAGAACACGAGCAGATGATCAAGAGTTTACGGAAGGGAGATCGCGTGGTAACTAACAGTGGTATCCACGGTTTTATCGAAGGGATTCGTGATGACGGCACTATTATGCTAAAGGTGGCCGAAGGGGTTAAAATCCAGTTTTCTAAAAATTCCGTAGCTTATGTTAAGAAAAAAGAAGGAGAAGTGGATCAAGACAAAGAAGCGGGTAAAGAAAAATAGAAAAACGAATCTAATGGCCGGATATCCGGGAGAAAAGACAGATGAAATACAGTAAGTGGGTTCGCTGGTTAGTGGTGATATTATTTGTAATTTCTATTTTCCTTATTTATCCCTCTATCGGTACCGCTTTTCTATTTTTACATGGTGATTTTCCCACCTGGCTCCAGGAAGCTATTCCGGGAAAGGAAATTATTTTCGACCACGACGACCAGGGGAATGCTTTCTTCCAGCTTAAAATTATAAGAGAGCGGATTCCCTCTTTACATTATACCGTGGATGATGCCCGGATATTGGCCCAGAATAGTATCCAACGAAGGATAGGAAGTCTCAAAGATATCCCCGCTTACCAGATATCATGGGAGCAAGAAGAGACTGCGCTAAATGTAAAATTTCCGGGGATAAATGATCTCCACCAAGTGCGGCAAATTTTCCAGTGGTTACGTCTCTATGGTGTTCTTCCCATTATGTTGCAAAAAATAATGCCTTCTCGTCCTATAAAGTTAGGGCTGGATTTAAGGGGAGGGGCATATTTGGTTTACGAAGTGGAACTTTCTAAAATCCCCGATGAAGAGGCTCGTCCTTTTGCTATTCGCACTACTAAGGATATTATGGAGAAGAGAGTTAATGCTATGGGTTTGACCGAATCTCTGGTGCAGATTGTGGGAACCAATCGGATTGAAGTGCAGCTACCCGGAGAAAAGGATGTGGAGAGGGCTAAAGTTCAGATTGGTCCCACTGCCCGTCTGGAATTTCGCTTGGTCCATAGTTCTATGCAAGTAAATGATTTACTTGCTTCCGAAGGAGAAATTAATCCCGCTAAGATTCCAACAGGATACGAAGTACTTTGGGGAAAGGAAAAAGAGGAACGTTATCTGGTAGAAAAAGCGGCTTATGTTACCGGTGATGATTTGAAAATTGCCTGGCCTACTACCGGAGAATTTGGCCGTCCAGAGGTGGCGCTGGAATTCACCGCTCAGGGGGCCAAAAAATTTGAAAAAGTTACTGGAGAAAATGTTGGCCGTCAATTAGCCATCGTTCTGGATCAGATAGTTTATTCTGCTCCGGTAATTGACGAGAAAATAAGTGGGGGAAGAGCAGTGATCCGGGGAAGATTTACCATGGCAGAAGTGGCGGCGTTAGCCAACGTTCTGCGCTACGGGGCTTTGCCAGCTCCGGTAAGATTGATTGAGGAAAGAACAGTAGGTCCTACTTTGGGGAAAGACTCCATTCGTAGTGGACTGCTGGCTACGGTGGTTGGTTTTGCTGTCGTGGTAATTTTTATGGTTTTTTACTACAAATTCGCTGGATTGGTGGCAGATATTGCTTTATTACTCAATCTATTATTTTTGATGGCTATTCTGGCTGCCCTTGGTTCTACTTTAACTCTTCCCGGTATCGCTGGAATATTGTTAACCATAGGGATGGCAGTGGATGCTAATGTGCTTATTTATGAACGTATTCGTGAGGAATTTCAGCGGGGGAAAACTGTGCGCAGCAGTATTGATATTGGATACAAGCGAACCCTCACTACCATTGTAGATTCCAATCTTACTACGGTGCTTACTGCTATTGCCCTTTATCTTTTTGGTACTGGTCCGGTGAGAGGTTTTGCTGTTACTCTCATTTTTGGTCTGATGGTCAGTATGTTTACCGCAGTGGTGGTAACTAGGATAATTTTTGATTATGTCTATACTACCCGGCCGGTAAAAGTGCTCAGCATATAATTTACCTTGGAGAGAGATGGAACTACTTAAGAAAACCAATATTGATTTTATCGGTAAAAAACGCTATGCCTATTTGGGTTCCGGGCTATTGATTCTTCTGGGAATAATTTCTTTAATAATTCGCGGAGGTCCCAATTACGGGATTGATTTTGTGGGCGGATCTAAAATCCTTATTCCCTTCCGAGGGGAAATTTCTGAGGAACCTATTCGTACAGTTTTATTGCGTAATGGCTTGGTATGTGAAGTGCAGAAGTTTGTGGGAAAAAATTCTCTGGGGGGGTATGATATCTTAATTCGTATCAAGGAATCGGAGTTGCCTCCGGCAGATATTTCTCGAAAAGTTTTTGATATTCTGCAGGCGGATCCTTCCACGGCAGGGTTTGACCGTGCTGATACATCGGTGGAAGCGGTAGATCCCAAAATGGGTAAGAACTTGCTCATTAAAACTCTATGGGCTATATTTCTTTCCTTCGCGGGAATCATTCTTTATGTAGCCTGGAGATTCGAACATCTCAACTACGGAGTGGCGGGAGTAATTGCCCTGGCTCACGATGTCTTCACTACCATGGGAATTTTTTCTTTACTCAATAAAGAAATCACCATTGCCATAGTAGCCGCCCTGCTTACCCTGGCCGGTTACTCCATTAACGATACTATTGTAATATTTGATCGTGTTCGGGAAAATAGCCGCACTTTACCCACCAAGAATCTAAAGGAATTACTCAATCGTAGCATCAATCAAACCTTGTCCCGGACAGTAATTACTTCCCTGACCGTATTTCTTGTTCTGCTGGCGCTCTTTTTCTTTGGGGGCACGGTAATTCATGATTTTTCTTTTGCCCTCCTTTTTGGAGTTATAGTAGGTTCCTATTCTACAGTTTTTGTTGCCAGTCCCATTATTTATGATTGGCACCAATATAGACAAAAACAATCCCGCCGTGGAAAGAAATAAAAGATGGATCTAAAAAAATTTTTGAAAAAAATTTCCGAAGCTACCGGCATTTCTGGTTTTGAGGGAAATGTGAGAGATATTATTCAGGAAGAATTCCGCCAGCGAGCAGATGAAGTCTGGCAGGATAATTTAGGAAATCTGATTGCCCTTAAGAAAGGAACTGAAGAGCCAGAAAACCGGGTGATGTTAGCTGCCCACATGGATGAAATTGGTCTTATAGTCACTGGATTGGAAGGCAACGGCTTTCTCAGATTTGCTCCTGTAAATGGATTCGATATAAGGATTCTACCCGGTCAGGAAGTAACTATTGCTGGGATCGAACTTTTAAAAGGGATTATTGGATGCCGACCTCCCCATCTCCAGACTCCGGAAGAAGCAGAGAAAGTTATAGCGTTGGAGGAACTTTTTATTGATACGGGACTTCCCGGCGGGGAGGTAGAAAAAAAGGTCAAGGTAGGAGATGCAGTTTCTATCAATCGCGAGGTAGTTTTCCTTAGTAAAAATTTTCTTGCCGGGAAAGCGCTGGATGATCGGGCTAGTGTAGCCGTGCTGGTGGGGGTTCTGGAAGCTTTGCAGAAAATGAAACATAATTGGCACATTTACGCGGTGGCCACGGTGCAGGAAGAAGTAGGTATCCGGGGAGCTTCGGTCTGTGCCCACGGGATTGCGCCTAAGTTAGCGGTAGCCGTGGATGTAACCCAGGGTGATATGCCGGGAATTTCTGAAATTACCACCTTCCCTTTAGGTAAGGGCCCTACTATTTTGATAGGACCTAATGTCCATCCCCGTTTGCAAGAATTAATGGTTCAGGTAGCTCGGCATTATGAAATTGGCTATCAGATTGAACCCTGTGCTGGACCAAGCGGAACCGATGCTTCGGCCATTCAGGTTAGCCGGGAAGGGGTTCCAACCGCGGTAGTGGGTATACCATTGCGATATATGCATAGTTCGGTAGAGATTATTCACCTATTAGATATTGAACGAGCGATAAAACTTATATCCGCCTTTATCACCCGGTTAGATGAGCATCCGGAGTGGAAGCAAAAAGAAACATTTTTTCCGGGAAAGGGGAAACATTAATTTGGAATTAAAAGAATTATCCGAAGCCAGTGGAGTATCTGGTTGCGAGGAAGAGATCAGGAAGATTATTCAGTCCCATATAGAAAACTGGGTGGACGAAATCCGGGTAGATTCACTGGGTAATCTTACTGCCATCAAAAATGGAACCCGGCAAAGTCATCGGGTGATGCTGGCTGCCCACATGGATGAAGTGGGTTTAATGATCACGAGCATTGAGAAAGATGGGGGATTACGTTTTTCCAAAGTAGGAGGAATTGATGATCGAGTATTACTCTCTAAAGTGGTTTTGATCGGTGCGCAAAAAGTTCCCGGAGTAATTGGAGCTAAACCTCCTCATCTTCTCAAAAAAGAAGAGAAAAAGCAGGTGGTTAAAGTAGATCAAATGTTCATTGATATCGGAGCATCTGATAAGGAAGAAGCAGAAAAGATGGTAAAGGTAGGAGACTACGCTACTTTTTACACCCGCTACGAAGATTGGGGAACAGTAGTGAAAGGGAAAGCTTTTGATGATCGAGCAGGATGTGCCGTACTGATGGAGGTTCTTAAAGAAAATTTTCCCTTTACGGTGAACGGTGTTTTTACAGTGCAGGAGGAGGTAGGAATCCGGGGTGCCCGGGTAGCGGCTTATCGTCTTGATCCCGTGGTGGCTTTTGTTCTAGAGGGAACCACCGCCGATGATATTCCCAAGAAAAAAGATCTCAGTCCCTGTACCGTGCTGGCTAAAGGACCGGCCCTCAGCTATATGGATCAAACGGTAATTTGTGATCGGCAACTATTTAATTTTCTGGTAAGTACCGCCGAAAAAAATAGAATTCCCTTTCAGATCAAGCAGCTACCTTCGGGGGGAACAGATGGGGGAGCAATTCATCTTACCCGTAGCGGTATCCCGGTAGCGGTAATTTCGGTTCCCTGTCGTTATATTCATTCTCCGGCTACTCTTTTACATAAAGAAGATTTTAGCAATACGGTTAAATTAATAGTGCAAGCTCTTCATCGATTCAAAAAGGAGTTTATTAAGTGAGAAAAATCCCGGTGGTAGATTTAGAAATCATAGGGACCGAAAGGGGAGATTTTTATTTCACCAGAATATATTAAGAAAATATTAAAAAAGCTTACCGAAACCTTCAGTCCTTCGGGAGAAGAGGAAAGAATAAGGGAAGTTATCCGCGAGGAAATCTCGGACTATGTTAATGATATCCGGGTGGATAGGCTGGGGAATTTAATTGCTGTTAAAAAAGGAACCGGACCGAGAGTAATGGTAGCTGCCCACATGGACGAAATTGGGGTAGTGGTTACTTATATTGATCAGAAAGGCTTCCTCCGCTTCGCCCCCCTAGGTGGGATAATACCCATTACCGTTCTGGGTCAGAGGGTGGTATTTGCCAAAGGTATTATTGGCACCTTCGGTGAGGAAAAGCGGGAATCTCTTCGTGAGGAATTGCGGTTTGAGAAAATGTACCTGGATATCGGGGCACGGGATAAAGTGGAAGCAGAAACTATGGTGAAAGTAGGGGATGTTGCTACCTTCCAGCGAGAAATGGTGGATCAGGGTGGAAGATTGATTGGAAAGGCAATGGATGATCGAGCAGGATGTGCAGTACTGATTTCTACTTTGCGAGAATTAAAGAAGCCGGCCTATGAAGTTTATTTTGTATTTACAGTGCAGGAGGAGGTAGGAATCCGGGGTGCGGTTACTTCCGCCTACGGAATTGATCCTCAAATAGGAATTGCGGTTGATATTACTACTACTGGAGACACTCCGGAAGCTCATCCCATGGCAGTTTCTCTTGGTAAAGGGCCGGCTATTAAGGTAAAGGATACCCGGATTGTTACCCATCCCCGGGTTAGAGACCAGCTAATAAATATTGCCCGCGAGGAAAAAATTCCCTATCAGTTAGAGATCCTGGAACGCGGAGGGACAGATGCCGGAGCGATTCATCTTACCCGGGAGGGGGTTCCCACGGGAGCAATTTCTATTCCCGGTCGCTATATACATACCCCTTCAGAAATGATTGATTACCAGGATCTTTCCGGTGCCCAGCTTCTTCTGCAACGATTTTTGGAAAGGACTTTCGATTTGACTATTTAAAAATAATCGGGGGGTAAAATACTTTCTTCCTGGTGGAGATTACAATAGGTAGTGGGTTCAGTCCCCTTGATAAAAGTCTCCAAGAATGATTGCGGACACTGAGGGGTAGCCAGAAGACCAGATTCAGGATCGATGCGGGCAAAAGTTATTCTATCGGCCAAAGGCCAATCTATAGGAGGAGTTCCCGCCAGGGCATTTTCCATGAACTGAGTCCAGATAGGGACCGCGGTATTGGCGGCGGTAAACTCAGATCCCAGGGGGCGGTTATCATCAAATCCTATCCACACTCCTGCTACTAATGAAGGAACAAAGCCAATGAACCAGACGTCAGTATTTTGATCGGTGGTTCCTGTTTTACCACCTGCAGGTCGACCCAGAATTCTAGCTCCCCGGCCAGTCCCATTTTCTATTACTCCTTTAAGGACGTTTAAAATAACATAATTAACTTCTTCCCGCAATACTTCCTCTTCCTGGGGGAAATTTTCTTCTAATATCTTACCCTTGCTATCGGTGATTTTGATAACCGCTAGGGGTGTTGTACGGATTCCTCGGTTGGCGAAAATACCATAGGCAGAAGTCAGATCCCTCAGGGAAACTACTGAGGTCCCCAGGGCTAAAGAGAGGTCACGGGATAAGTTTCCTTGAATACCGAATCGCCGAGCGTAATTTACTACTGTGGTGGGACCCACTTTATCCAACAGTTTTACCGTTACTACATTGCGCGAATGTTCCAGACCTACCCGTAGAGAAGTAGGACCGTAAAATTTCCGATCATAATTGACTGGCTTCCACTTTTTATTTCCTTCCTCAAAGACCACCGGGGCATCAAGAATGATATCGGCAGGAGTAAAACCATTATCAAAAGCGGTAGCATAGATTAAAGGCTTAAAGGCAGAACCGGGTTGTCGTTGGGCCTGGTAAGCGCGGTTAAATTCACTTAGCCGGAAATCTCTTCCTCCTATCATTGCTTTAATATAACCGGTTTGGGGTTCCAATGCTATCAGTGCTCCTTCAACACCGGGTTCCTCCTCCACTTCTCCTTCAGGATTTGAGGATTTAGGGTTAAGTCGCTGGTTAACACTTATCAGTCCCTCTTCCAGTGTTTTTTCAGCTGCTTTCTGAATTTGTAGTTCCAGAGTGGTATAGACATTGAGTCCCCCCTTATAAACTAAATCGGGTCCGTATTTTGCTTCCAGATAGCGGCGAACGTATTCTACAAAATAAGGGGCCCGGGTTTCGGTAGGATATAGTTTAGAAAGTCGCAGAGGAGCTTTACGGGCCGTATCCGCTTGTAACTGGGTAATGAATCCTAACTCTACCATACGCTCCAGAACTACTGCTCTTCGTTGTATAGCTTCCTCATGAGAATTGAAGGGGGAATACTTATTAGGAGCGCGAATCAATCCCGCCAGCAGTGCACATTCTGATAAATCCAGTTTTTCCACGGATTTGTTAAAGTAAATGGTGGCCGCAGCCTGGACACCGTAAGCATTATGGCCAAAATAAATTTGATTAAGATAAAGTTCTAGAATCTCTTCTTTGCTAAACTTTTGCTCAATCATCAAAGCCAGTGAGGCTTCTTTTAATTTGCGAATGACACTACGCTCCCGAGTTAAGAAAAGACTCCGAGCCAGTTGCTGGGTAATAGTGCTCCCTCCCTGGGCTAATTTTCTTTTCCGCATGTTGGCCATAATTGCGCCACCAATTCTTACAAAATCAATTCCCCCGTGGCGGTAAAAACGGGTATCCTCGATAGCGATCACTGCGTCCTGGAGTTCGTGAGGTAGTTTTTCCAAAGGAACCATTATGCGATATTCCATTCCCAAACGAGCGAGGAGTTCCCCGTTAGCATCATAAATCTTGGTGATGAGGGGAGGAGTATACTCCTGCAATGCTTCCACTCGGGGAACCTGCTTGAGCAGGGCTAAAGAAAATCCTATGCCCGATCCCAAGCCAGCGACTGATATTACCAGCAGGGAAATCAAAATTATTTTTCCCACTCCCCGCATAAATTGTTGTAAACGGGATTGTTTTCCTCGGACAATCAAATTGTAAACACCTCACCTGCTAATAGTATATTCTTACCCCCAAAATTTTTCAATCCTCGCCGGATGATTATAAACTTTTTAGATTGTGGCATATTTTAGGAGATAAGTCAATTAGCATTGCGTTTCGGAAGCCATTTTGTTACAATGGGGTAAATTTTTATCTTTTCAAGGATACTTATGAGGGAAGAAAATTTTAAGGGAAATTATCGTCATCTCATCTGGAGTTCCTGGTGGGGATTTATTATTTTAGGTATTTCCACCATTGCTCTGGGGACAGCTCTTCCTGTCATTGTCGACTCCTTTAAATTGAAACTGACTCAAGCGGGAGTTCTTTTCTTTGTGCTCACTGCCAGCCGCACTGGAGCAGTGTTGATCGGGGGACTACTTTCTGATCGTATCGGCAAGCGTAGGATTTTACTTTTCGGAGCTGCCTCCCTGACGGCTGGTCTTTTACTATTCGGAGTTTCTCCCGGATGGCTTTTTTTATTGGTAATTTCTCCTATTATAGGAATGGGAGCGGGAATTATTGATGGCGGAGTGAACGCATTGGTTTCGGAAATTTGTTCCCCGAATCGTGGTCAGGAATTGAATCTTCTCCATAGTTTCTATGGTGTAGGAGCTTTTGCTGGACCCTTAATGATTGGTTATTTAATTTCCACCTTCCTTGGGTGGAGAGGAGCTTATGAAGTTACTGCTTTTTTAGCTTTTACCTTCTTTGTTTTTTACTTGGTTCAAGACTTTCCTTCCCTGCGGGAGGAGGATAAAATAAACCCAAAAGCCCTAATAGCGCTTCTGAAAGAGAGAGATTTTTTGTTTCTTAACTTATTAATGGTCACTCATGTAGGAGCTCAGGTAACAATCAGTGCCTGGCTTCCTACCTATCTGGTAAAGATTCTTTTGTTTCCTCATATTCGTGCTTCTTCCGGGTTGTCATTGTTTTGGCTGGGACTCCTGGTCGGAAGATTACTCTCCAGTTGGATTTCCCGCCGTCTTTCTTTGCTGAAACTGCTTATGATCTGCATAATCAGTTCTTTTTTCATTTATCTATTATCCTTGACGATGGTCTGGCCTCCCGCAGTCTTCCTCTTCTTTGGATTATTGGGCCTTTCTTATTCTGCTGTTTTCCCCACCGTGGTGGCGTTAGGTAGTAGTCTTTATCCTCGCTATTCCGGAACAGTCTCCGGGACCTTGATAGCTTCTGGTTCCCTGGGCGCAGCCGTGGTTCCCAGTCTGGTGGGAATTTTAGCCGATAGAATAGGTCTCCGGATGGCTATGGCTATGGCCTCCTTGGTGGTGGGAGGAATGTTTTTAGCTTTCCTGCCGGTATATCGTCAACATCGTCCCGAAAAGCATTAAAATGGAGAGACTTGCCAACTATCCGGGAAAATGTTAAATTATCAGCAAAGTGAGAAACTGATATGGCAGTGTCAGCCCTGCTGATAATCGATATGCTGGTGGATTTTATCTCTCCTTCCGGAGCTTTATATGTCGGAGAAAAAGGAAGAAAAATTATTCCTTCCATCAATTTCTATTTGGAGAAAGCACGCCGTGAGCGAATGCCGATTATCTATCTTTGTGATCGTCACCGTCCTGATGATCCAGAATTTGTCATGTTCACCCCCCATTGTGTAGAAGGAACACCGGGGTCAGAAGTAATCCCTGAACTTCGACCACGAAGGGAAGATCTGGTTATTCCCAAACGTCGGTATAGCGGTTTTTACGGCACGGATTTAGATCTCTCTTTAAGGGAGTCAGAAGTAAAAGAACTAATACTGACTGGTGTTTGTACCAATATTTGTATTCTTTATACGGCAGCCGATGCCCGGATGCGCAATTACCAAGTAGTTGTTCCCCACGATTGTGTAACTAGTTTTAATGAAGAAGCCCACCAGTTTGCTCTTCGGGAATTAAGTCAAACTCTGGGAGTAAAATTAATCTGAGGGAATTTATATGGAAGAAAAAGGAAAAAGGTTTATTTCCAATCTGGAAGAAGTAAAAAAGTTTCAAGTAGAAAGGAGTCGTCGACTCCATTCAGCTACCCATATGGAAATTCTACAGGGTTTAACTACTGATATATACTGGATTCGCACCTATGAAGTATTAAGAAAATTGAATCTTCTGGATACTTCGGTAATGGGAGAGGTATTTGCCCGGGAGAGTGGCGTGCTGGCAGGGGTAGAAGAAGTATTGAATTTACTTCAGGATAAAAAAGTAGCTATTTGGTCCCTGCAAGAAGGGGAGGAATTTCAGGCTCGAGAAATTATAATGCGCATTGAGGGGCCGTACGGGGAATTTGGCCTTTTCGAGACCGTTTTTCTGGGCATGCTGTCCAGTGCTAGTGGCTGGGCTACTGCTGCCCGCCGCTGTAAACAGTCGGCAGGTAATAAACTCGTAATCTGCTTCGGCTCCCGACATGTCCACCCCTCAGTGGCTCCGGTAATGGAAAGAGCAGCGAGAATAGGGGGAGTGGATGGAGTTAGTTGTATCCTGGCGGCTAAGCTCTTAGGAAAAGAACCGGTGGGGACCATGCCCCATTCCCTGGTAGTAATTATTGGTGATACTCTGGAAGCAGCCTTAGCTTTCCATGAGACTATGCCTCCCGATGATACTCGTATTATCCTGGTGGATACTTTTAAAGATGAAGCAGAAGAAACCCTCCGAGTAGTCAGTGTTCTGAAGGATAAGATTTATGGAGTAAGACTGGATACGCCGGCGGAAAGAGGAAGAGTCACTCCGGAACTGGTAGAAGAAGTCAGAAAAAGGCTGGATCTGGCAGGCTATCCCCAGGTAAAAATATTTGTCTCCGGTGGTCTGGATCCGGAAAGAATTGCTCTTTTATTGCAAGCGGATGCATTTGGGGTAGGTAGTTATATAAGTGGTGCTTCCCCAATTGATATGACCTTTGATCTGCGGGAGGTAAATGGTATTCCCCGGGCTAAAAGGGGAAGGATTCCGGGCCGAACCGATAATAAACGTCTAAAACTTCTGAAGAGCATATAAATAGACTTTTGAAGGGTATATAAAATAAAGAAAAAGATTCTCTTGTTTGGTTCATGGAAGGTAAAGGTAATCTACTCTGGTGGGCGGAATCTTCCCTGAGTTGTATCTATTCTTTCACATTCCAAATTGATCTTATCACTGAAGGTTTGACAGAAAGAGGTTGGAATGTTTATGTAGGGGATCCCGATTACCGAAGTGATGGTTACCGTTGGAAGCTTCCTTACCGCCAGATAATTTCCCTTCCTCGAGAAATAGATTCTTATTTATTTCTTCACTTATTGGCCGATCTGGACATAAAAGCCTATTCCCCATGCGGTAGATTATCGGAAAATTTTTCCGCTTTCTTTTAAGGAAAGGAAAAAAATTCGTGACAATTTTGGGGTGGAGGGAAAATTACTGGTAGGCTCAGTTTCCACCAATCATATTCAAAGGATGGTGGAATGAATCTGGAAGATTTAATTCATCGCTGAATTTGAAAGAGGTAATAATTATAGAGAAATTTCTTCCCATCGAGGAACTTAATCTTCTCTACGGAGCAACGGATCTTTATACCCAGACCTTGGAGTGGAAGGGATTTTGCCTTCTGGTAACAGAAGCTATGGCAGCCCAGGTAGCGGTTTTAGCACATAAGGTGCAGGGCTGCGGAGAAATAGTGCCTTATCAGGAATTTCTGATTCCTTCACGTACCGGTTATTATATTGAGGAAAGCTATTTAGGTGAGATTGATGTAGAAGTTCGCAGGGATAAGATAATTTTAGCCGTCGAGAATCCAGATTTAATGGATAGTTATCGGGAGCAGGGATATCATTTGAGAAATTTTTTTATCCGGCAGTTTTAGCTCTCTGGGACAAGATTCTACCCTCCTGAATTTTCCTTTATTTTAATCTATTAAGATCAGGGAAGATTTGCTATAATAAAAAGTTGAGGCTTTGGTAATATCAATTTATTGTTCCTTTGTTGCAGGAGATGATTTTAAAAAAGGTGTTACTATCGCAGTAAATCATAGCGGAGATAGTGACAGCACAGGTTCTATAACTCTTAGGCACATATTTAGTTAGCGACGCTATTCCCGAAGACTGGGTTAAAAATACTTAGTTATCAAAAGAGATAACGGAGTTGGTGGATGACTTGTTAATTGCCTATAGAGAAGATGATGAATGGTGGAATAAATATCCGAGCTGGTAAAGAGAAATTGCCACACTTTGTATAAAATTGGTATATCCGCAATAAGTATATCCTCCAAATTTGGCGGTATAAACGCAATGCGGATATGAACAGGCTATAGAAATGGCGGTTCCAAAAGAAAAATGGCAAAATGCTCATTGTAGAAATAAAAGATGAACTTTATAGAGATGAGAATTAAGAGAAAGCGATGAGAGAAATTGAAGGATTAAATCCTATAGAGTTAAATATGAAATCCTAATTACTGATAAAGATGAAGTGGGACTTGAGAATATCTCAAAAGTTAGAGAAGCAATTTATGGTATGGGAAAAAGTAAGTTGAAAACAAAAAATCTATAGAGGTGTAATATGTTAAAAAAATTAAAAGTTAAAAACTTCAGGTGTTTGAAAGAGACAGAAATTAATTTAGCTCCTATTACATTGCTTTATGGTCCGAATGGTGCAGGGAAATCGTCTATTCTTTACACGCCATTCATATTTAAAAACATAATTCAGAACCCCAACCAACCTTTGGATGCTTTTTTAAACCTTCTTTTTGCAAATCTTGGTGGCTTTGAACAAGTGGTTCATCTTCATAATCCTGATAGGAAAATAGAAATTGAATTAACTTTTTTAGATGAACAAGGAATTGATACCACATACGGCGTGAGCATAGGGAAGAAAGAAGGTAAATTTTGGCTTATATCACCCCCAAAAGTTAATTTAGTGCTTCCGGTCACATTCCCTTATCCAGCAAATGCACAAACACAACAAGTGGTAAAAATAAATGAGACCGAGATTAATGTCTTGTGGAATGGAATTACAGCGAGTGTTTCAGCTCCTCCTCAAACACCCGAAGGGGTTGAGGCAACTGAGAAATTTTTAAAATCGTTAAATATGTGTGTTGAAACTATACGAGCAGCAGACATAATTCCTTTAAAAAGAGGATTTTCTAAACCTTACTACAGTAGCTCTCCACTTTCATCATTGCTAACCGAGGAGGAAATAGCCACTCTTTTAGCTGGAGACATGTATCTTGAGGGTGAAGTGATGGCAAAATTCCAAAATATGTTTGGGAAAATCTTTAAGGTTAGATCACAAATTGGAACCGCTCTTTTCTACCTTCAAGTGACTGATAATTTCGGAATGACTAATGAACTGATTAACGACGGTTTTGGACTTAATCAGGTAGTATATATATTAACCAAAACTTTGAAAAAAAATACTCCTCTTATTTTTATTGAAGAGCCCGAAATACATCTGCACCCATCTGCACAACGTAATCTTACTCAGACGTTTGCAGAAATTGTGAAGGAGGAAGAAAAGTACTTGATAATTGAAACACATAGCGAAATTGTGGTCTCGACTTTCCTTGCACTTGTGGCTGAAAAAAAACTCTCACACGAAGATATAAAATGCTTTTTTCTTACTAAACTAAAAAGAGAAACAATCATAGAAGAGCAAACCATAAATGAGAAAGGACAGATTAAAGGAGGGCTTGTTTCTTTTATGGAGACGGAAATCGAGAATATTAAAACTGTAATAGGGATAGAAGAAAAATAAGATGGATATCACTGTTAACGAGTGGCTTTTTTACTATTTAACTGATGAAGAAAAATATTCCATTGCTGATGAAATATTATCAAATATATACGAAAAATGTGACCGTCTTGCATATGCAAAAGGTTCACCAATGAATAGAAAAATCTGGGAACTATCCAGTTTTAAACTTCCAAAGCAAAGAGATGTGGTAAGGAATTTTTTTAGAAAATTCTATCCATTTAACTCTGATAAAACACTCCTTATAGAAAAAGATAGTCTTCAAAACTTACCGAGTGAAATAATAAATATTTTACCACACAAAGAAACCGATAAAGATATATACCTTCTTCAAACGTGTTTGATCACTGATGATAAAATTATACTTACCACAGATGAAGACTTAAAAAAAGCAATTCATAATAAATTTTGTATCAAAGTAAAACTCGTTAGTAACTTCTTGGAGGAAATAAAAAATGCCAGAAAATAAAATCAAAACCACTCCTGCTAAAGGAAGACCTATACTCTACTGGGTTGGTAAAAAGGCCTTGGATTATGTAAAAGGTTTTCCTACTCAACTGGTAGAGGTTTTTGACTCGTTAAAGACAGGAAGAAGAATTGGAACACCTACCTTTGACGAACTTAAAGATAACTGTCAGAATCTTTTATTTCACGGAGACAATAAAGAGGTCTTAGCAACACTTCTTGAACTTGGATTTAGAGGGAAAATTGACCTGATTTATATTGACCCACCATTTAAGAATGGTGCTGATTATGTAAGAAAAATAGAATTAAGAGGATTAAAGGATTTAGGCAGAATAGATGAAGATTCCGCATCTATTTCTGATTCCTTCACGTACCGGTTATTATATTGGGAAAAGCTATTTAGGTGAGATTGATGTAGAAGTTCTCAGGGATAAGATAATTTTAGCCGTCGAGAATCCAGATTTAATGGATAGTTATTGGGAGCAAAGATATCATTTTGCCCGGGAGAAATTATTTTATCCGGCAGTTTTAGCTTTCTGGAAGAAGATTCTGCCCTCTTGATTTTCCTTTAGTTTAGTCTATTAAGATCAGGGAAGATTTGCTATAATAAAATTTTGAGGTAATACCAGGAAGGTTAAAAAGATGGCTCAGGATAAAATTATCATTCGGGGAGCAAGAGAACATAATTTAAAAGGAATCAATCTGGAAATCCCCCGCGA
>Ga0315310_10000112_pt1 | contig 54968 bp, 58 predicted proteins | sample TDP5_MG_FD_203630 | JGI IMG/M metagenome (GOLD analysis project Ga0315310, IMG submission 203630) | Freshwater sediment microbial communities from Lake Towuti, South Sulawesi, Indonesia - TDP5 | ecosystem: Environmental > Aquatic > Freshwater > Lake > Sediment | place: Indonesia: South Sulawesi...
GCATGGCATTTATGACACTTCAAACCGCAGGCTTTGCCTTGGCCGGCGATATAATACCACCTCCTAGAAGGGGACGACTCTTAAGCAGATATAATGCTGTTATGGCGTTGACTTGGGGGCCCGCGGGCCTACTTATTGGCGGACCCATCGCCGACATTCAAACACGGGTACTTGGTGCCTCGGCGCGAACAGCTTACATAAACGCTTTTGTCGTCTCATCTGTGCTGATAAGCTTTGGTACACTGGTATTCTTGGCTAAGGTAAAGAGCAGCATCACAAAGACCACCTAGGCCAATAAGCGGTTTTTCCTAGGTCATCAGAAGTCGGTTCTTTTCATGGAATAATAGATTGAACGAGAACAAATGTTTAATATCTCTGACACGCTTTTATTGATTGGTTTAGATGAAGTTCCCGTTAGGCTGGCTTCTGCTGAACAGATGGTTATGGATAACGATTCTTTCATGTGGCGCAGTGATGATTGGTCCGTTCATTTTCATGTACATGGTTTTGCTTCTGCCTCAGCCCCTTGGGCCTATATCAGTCCTTGTCCTCATTGTGGGGTCGGGAATAGCTGGCGGTTACAAGGATTGGGTTATCGCGAGACGCCAAGAAGAAAAAATGCCCAAGACAGATTTTCAGCCTTAGCAGGGCTGTAGGTACGCTTCATAACTCGATTTGTCGGACAAGCGAAACTGATTTTATCATCTGCCAACACTCAAGTACATGGTGTCAAACGATATGCCCACGAGAGTGACTTTTCCTTTTTCGGCCATAGTTTCGCTTAACAAATTGAAGCTGGCCATCCTCATTAATGCTATCAACCCTAAGATTGGCGGTGTCTTGATACGTGGACCAAAGGGGTCTGGAAAAACAACATTGGTGCGCGCGCTAACTGATATCCTCCCCAGAATAACGGTGGTTCACGGATCGCCGTTCAACTGTAGCCCAGTCGATCCGTCTAACATGTGTGAAAAGTGCAACGAGCGATATAACGTGGGAAAGAAGCTCGTAACCTCAGAGAAGGAAATGATGGTTGTTGACCTGCCGCTGGGTGCCACTGAAGACCGGGTTGTTGGCAGCCTTGATGTCGAGAAGGCAATCAAGCTCGGTGTTGAAGCCCTCGAACCTGGCATACTAGCCCAAGCGAATCAAAACATCCTCTACGTAGACGAAATCAACCTGTTGCCAGATCACATAGCCGATGACCTTCTGGACGCAGCCGCAACCGGATGGAATGTAGTCGAACGCGAGGGGATATCTGTTCGTCACCCCGCCCGCTTCATCTTCATCGGAACAATGAACCCTGAGGAGGGCCAGCTGCGACCTCAGCTTCTTGACAGGTTTCCCTTGTCGGTTGAAGTTGAGAGAATTGCCTCGGCTCAGGACAGAATGGAAGTGGTCACGAGAAACATCGAGTTTGAACAAGACCCTGAGAAGTTTTTGAAAAAGTTTGAGCTGAGTCAAGAAGAGCTTAGGAATCGAATAATCCAAGCAAGGAAAACTCTGCCCGACGTAAAAATGCCCAAGAGACTGCTCGAGATCATAAGCAAGACTTGCCTTAACCTTAAAGTCGACGGCATGCGTCCCGACATCGTCATAGGCAAAGCAGCCATAACGTTAGCAGCGTTTGAGAACAGAACCGAAGTCGCGTTAGACGACGTCCTTGTCGCTTCCGAACTGGCGTTGAGCCACCGCACCAGAGAAGGTGGCTTCTTAGACCCTGCCACTCCCGATGAGATTAAGAAAATCACACTAGACGCAGCTAAGGAGGTCAAAGAGACTGAGCCAAAACACACACCGCTACAGACAAAAGGTTCTGAGAAACCCAAGGGAAAGGCAATCCTCAAAGTTACTGGTGACGCTAGCGAGAGGCAGGAAAACTGGCTCAGAAAAAACCTCAAGCTTCGCCAAAGAATCTCAAAGGTGTTTCTGACGCTCAACCGAATCTTCGGAGGCGTGATTTTTGGATGGGGAAAAAGATTGAAGAGCGTAGCTCCGGGCACGCCAGCAGTGAAGACCGTGCTCAAAGGCGCAACGCCAACTGAGGACGAGTCTCAGGAAGAACTCAAAAAGAAAGAGTTTGTACTACGAACCATGAAGGGCATTCCCACAGTTAGCTCAGCCGCTCGGACACCCGAGATCACAAAGGGCATGTCACTGTTTGCCAACATAGAAGAGGGCATGATCGCATTTGCAAAGATTCTTTTTCACAGGGAGAAGCCTAAGGGCAAGAGGCTTCATAGCCTAGCAGGCAAGAGAGCCGAAACGATGACCACTCTTCATCGAGGTCGACCAAGCGGTTGGAGGTTTCCACACGGTAGACCGAAAGACATCCATCTACCGGCCACCATAAGAGCGGCTGCGCTCAAGCAGAAGAACCGGGTTAAGCCTCTGGAAACAGCTGTTCACATCACCGTACAGGACATACGTGAAAAACTAAGACTTTACAAGGCTCCGATGACCATCGTCTTTGTCATCGACCTAAGCGGTTCCATGCTTTTCAATGTGGATGCTGTTAAGAAGGCGTTGCTCAATCTTCACCGCGACGCATACAGATACAGAGATCGCGTTGGGATTGTTGCGCTCAAGGACACAGGCGCAGTGATCGTTCAACATCCGATCACGAACCTACGCGTGGTCGCCAACAAGCTGTTAGGCCTGAAGATCAGTGGATTTACTCCACTCGCAGCTGGCATGCTTAAAGCATGGGAGGTCTTGAAGGAAGCTAGAAGGCGAGATCTCTCCACGATTCCAGTTATGGCGGTAATCACTGATGGAAGTGCAAATGTTCCTCTTACAAGAAGCCTCGAAGACGGAACCATTCGGCAGATTGACGAAATCCGGGCGGCGGTTCGCGAATACGAGGATCTAGCCATTAAAGATGTCATGGCAGTTTCAAAGGTTATTCGCAAAGAGGGTATTCACACGGTCGTTGTGAACACCAATCCGCACTTCTATGGAAGAGAAACGTACGGATTCACGGTCACCAAACTCATAGCCACTATTACCCAAGGCAGCCACCACAGTGTCGGCAGACTCACAGACGAAAAGGAGATAGTGGAAACAATAGTGAACAGAATCGCCCAAGACCAGAGACTAATATCACAGGATCCGACACTTCTGTCTGGGCTACACGACTGATACAATTAAAGTCTCATCGCAGCGCTCTTGCTTGAGCATTCCTATATCCTTAAATCCACTGATGAAAAATCATTTCACAGACTCCAAATGCCAAATCATAAGATCATTGTCTTGATTGGTTCTGCAAGCGACCTTCCGTTCGCGCATCGCGTAGAAGACTTTCTTAAAGAAAACCGCATTCCAATCGTGTGTGAATACAGAGTGAATTCGGCGCACAGAAACCCTGAGAAGCTCCTGCAAGACCTAACAGATTACGAGAGGTCGAAGGACAATGTTGTTTTCATAACTGTTGCCGGCCTATCAGACGCCCTTTCAGGTGTGGTGGCCGGGTACACGATTAGACCTGTAATAGCCTGCCCTCCAGACCTACAGACCTATGGGTGGAGCAAGTTTTTCAGCTCAACTGTTGTGCCAAAGGGTGTTCCCGTGGCGTTGGTTGCTGAACCTGAGAACGCAGCTTTGGCAGCAGCAAGAATCATAGCAACTTCAAGTCCATCTATCAGAAAGTCAATTCAAAAGTACAGAGATGTCGCAAGAGAAGCGGTTGCGAGGGCTGATCGAGACGTTAAAAGCAAGAAACCGCATGAACTCGAACGCGAGCATCTTGAAAAAATCGAACATGAGTTGCATAGTCAGCACGTGGAATCAGAGACTGAGAAATGAGATCTCTAACACAAGATGTTGTTCTTGAGACAAATCTACCTTTCCCATGCTTCAAGAAGGGTAAGGTCAGAGACGTCTATGACCTAGGCGGCAGACTCCTGATTGTGTCCACCGACAGGATCTCGGCATTTGACATCGTTCTACCTAACGGCATACCTCACAAGGGTGAAGCGCTAAATAGGCTCTCGAACTATTGGTTCAAGGAAACCTCCAGCATCGTCCCCAACCATGTTTTGGACGTAGTCGACCCCAGAACAGTACTGGTCAGCAAGGCAGAGCCAATAAAGATCGAATTTGTGGTTCGCGGTTATCTTTTCGGCTCTCTCTGGGAAGACTATAGACAAGGCAAGCACGCTGGCTTACCAAAAGGCTTGAGAAAGGCCGAAAGGCTTCCAAGTCCAGTTCTAACACCAACCACAAAAGCCGATGTGGGACACGACATCGTATTGTCCAAAGATGACGTTACAAAGCAGATCGGAAAGGCGTTGGCAACTGAGATTGAGAATGACAGCATCAGGATTTATGAAAGGGCATCTCGAAAAGCCGAGGCAAATGGCATCATAATAGCAGATACTAAGTTTGAGTTCGGCTTCTGCAACAAGGAACTTACGCTGATAGATGAAGTCCTAACGCCGGACTCGAGCAGATTCTGGCCAAAAGACAGATACAAGATTGGAGAAGACCAGTTCAGTTACGACAAGCAGTATGTACGCGACTATCTACTTGGCATCGGCTGGAACAGGCAGCCGCCAGCTCCTAGACTGCCAGAAAACATTGTGCTGGAAACTTCCAGAAAATACGTTGAGGCTTACGAGAGGTTGACGGGCAGAAAATTCTAACATTCTTCTCTTAACAAGCCCGACAATTATACATAACGTATGTGTCAAAACCTTTGCAACTTGTCTAAACTCTCTAACGGAAATCGTTATATCCGATCTACTAATTTCTACAGAGGCGGTGATTTGATGGTAATAGCAAGAGATGAAATGCAGGAGATAGTAAAATCATACGAGGAACCGATTGGGCTGAACCTCGGCTCTCATTCAGCTTTAGACGCTTGGCAGGGACAAAGAAACTACAGGATAAGAAGTATAATCTACACAACTCAAGGCAGGGCACGCATTTATCTGCAAAATCCAATGGTAGGTGACTCTGGAAAACCAATAGAAGACCTGCCAGCGCATGTTCGAAGCGACCTCGCAGTCACCAACGACCCAGCAGACATAAAAAAGAACGACAAGAGGTGGAAGAGCGCCATTATAGTGTTAAACGATTACAAGGACATCATCAAGCACACGGATGAGCTAATCGACTTGGAGTGCTTACAGATTCCCAACCGAGCTTTTTCGGTTTACGTTGGTGGCGATGAATACTGCAGTGCAATAGAGAATGACTATCCCGTTCCGATACTGGGTTCACGGTTGGCCTTGAAGGTGGAGAACCGAGGCGAAATCGAGAAAGACTACTACTGGTTCGCTGAGAAAGCCCACATTCCGTATCCAAAATCCTACAAGTTTGAAGCGCTCAAGCATGGAATCCGCTTTAAAGAGGAGATAGACGAGCCAATACTGCTGAAGGCTGAGCATGCGCACAGATCCTTTGAACGCGAATTCATCTTCGCCGCAGATTCCAAAGACTTAGAGGAAAAAGTTGAGCGCGAGATCGCGGCTGGCAACCTCAGCAAGGAATGTTTGGAAAGGGCTCGTGTGGAGCAGATTGTTCTCGGTCCCCACGCCAACTTCAACTTCTTCTTCTCTCCACTAGACGCTCAAGCTGAATGGGGAGATGCCGACGACTGGTACGCCAAGCTATACAAGATTAGCCTAGAAGAGGCGCGAATCTGCTTAGCCAATCAGTTCCTGTCAATAGACGAAAGACGAGAAACCATCCTAGATGGCGTGAAACGCTTGCCTATCGATGTTCAGGAAAAAATCAAGAGGGTGCCTTCCTTCGAGGTTTCGGCGCATCTGGTCATGAGTCTGAGGGAATCGCTCCTAAAGGACATGCATCGCTACGCTGACGCTTTTTTACTAGCTATGAGAAACTACCTGCAGCCAGGCATAATCGGCGCTTGGTGCTTACAGACACTTATCACATGGGACAAGATTTCTAAGTACGAGTTCAATCCGACAGTGAAAGTTGATTTCGCAAGCGGGGCTGAACCCAAGACAGCCAAGGACTACGGCCTGTATGATGTTCCTGTGGGTTCTGAACTCTACATGCACATTCCAGTGACACAGGATGTGGCTTTGAGACACGGCGGTGGCACTAACGTTCACATGGGAATCGGCTCTCAATACGCCAACGCCAAATATGGCAGAACAATGAGCATGGGCGACCGAATCGCGCTAGAGATTAAGCGGGCAACAAGAGAAAAGAAGCTACATGAGATTGTGACGTAAGTGAAAGCCAAAGCATCGAATAAAGTGAGAGCAACATCCGCATACGCGGAGGCGGGGGTAGACAGACAACTCAGAGCTCGATCCAAAAAGGCTTTGAAGACTCTTGAGAAGACCTACGGGTTAAGCAGATACGGTTCGATTGTTAAACTTCCCTATGGCAACATCCTTCCTATAGGTAGCAATTCATACCTAGACTTGGTCATCGAGGGAGTAGGCACCAAGGTCTTGGTGGCGCAGCTCGCCAACAAATACGACACAATCGGCGTTGACGGCGTTGCGATGGCTGTAAACGACATCATACGTTCTGGCGCGAGACCTCTTGCTTTGGCAGACAATATTCATGCTCATGTTTCCGACCCAGTGATGGTCGAAGAATGGATGAAAGGTATAACCAAGGGCGCAGAGGAAGCTCAATGCCCTGTTTCCAGCGGTGAAATCGGCGACGTTCCAGACCTGATCAAAGGTCTTACCGGACGCAGGGGTTTCGACATGGTTTTTGCCTCAGTCGGTGAAGTGCATGCCAAGGACATAATCTACGGAAGCGACTTGAAGCCCGGAGATGCTGTTATCGGACTGCGTAGCTCGGGCGTTCACAGCAATGGTGTCTCTCTGACTAGGAAGATTCTGTTCAAGCACTGGAATGGCGCATTTGAGCCCTTTGATGTTCCAGAAGGCCTAGATAGAGAAGTTGTCTATGAGGTTTTGGAACCAACCAGAATCTATGTCAAATCGGTTTTGGCCTTGGTGAAGGAGCATTTGATCAAAGCGGCTGTCCACATCACAGGCGATGCATACCTCAAATTCGACAAGCTGATGCGGTTTAACAAACGAATAGGGTTTGAATTAGACAGCTTCAAGCCGCAGCCTATCTTCAAGCTTATCCAACAGGTGGCCAAGCAACGAAGGATCCCCATATCCAATGACGAGATGTTCAAGACCTTCAACATGGGCTGGGGCTTCAGTGTTGTTGTCGACGACTCGTTAACTGATAGAGTAATCGACCTACTGGGGAAAAACGAGACAGAAGCCAACACAATAGGAAAGGTAACAGACACTGAAAGAATCATCGTCAAGCATGGTGGAGAGACCATTGACCTCTTGAGGCAGTGATTGTGTCACTCTTGGACAAATTGGACGAAATTTTTACACAGAGATGTTGCAAAAATTGATAAATATGTGTAAATATAATCTTCCTCCATGAGATACAAGGCCAGAGTTGAAGTTGGACTAAAGCTCGGTCATTCCGATCCCGAAGGTGACACAACCAGACAGTCGCTTTCGGAACTCAACTATCCAATTGAGTCGGTGGGCGTCGGTAAATTCTACGATATTATTCTAAGGGCTAAAAGCTCGGGCGAAGCCAAAAAAATGGTTGAAGAAATGTGTAGGCGACTGTTGGCAAATCCGGTGAAGGACCACTACCGGTTCGAGATTGAGGAAGCCGAATGAGCGCAGGCCTGTATGATAAGCGTCCCTTGTCCTTTCCACTCTATGAAGTCAATCTAAAGGACGCAAACGAAAAGCAACTGCTTCAAATAAGCAGAGAACTCGCAATCGGCTTAAGTCTCGAGGAAATGAGAAAGCTTAAACGATATTTCACTAAGAAGAGGCGAAACCCGACAGATCTCGAACTCCAAACTATCGGGCAAACTTGGTCCGAGCACTGCTACCACAAGACCTTCAAAGGCGATATAGTCGTTGGCAAGAAGAGGATCAAAAGCCTGTTCAAAACTTTCATCTATAAGGTCACCAAGGAACTTAGCCCGTCTTGGTGTTTTTCAGTCTTTGAAGACAACGCGGGGATCGTCGACTTCGATGGAGACGTCGAGGTTGCCGTCAAGGTTGAAACACACAATCATCCATCGGCTGTCGAACCGTTCGGTGGCGCAGCAACGGGAGTCGGCGGTGTCATACGTGACATCTTAGGGGTCTGGGCAGACCCAGTAGCATGCACTGACGTTCTGGGTTTCGGTCCATTAGATTATGAACATAGGAAACTACCCCGAGGCGTCAAGCACCCGAAATATCTCTATGACGGCGTAGTTGCAGGCATCGGCGCCTACGGCAACAACATGGGCATCCCAACGGTAAACGGGGCCATATACTTTGATGAAAGCTACGTCGGCAATGTTGTAGTTTACTGCGGATGTGTGGGCCTACTCCCGAGAAACAAGTTCATTCGCAACATTAGGCCTGACGATGTCATACTTCTAGTGGGAGGCAGAACTGGGCGTGACGGGATTCACGGTGTCACTTTTGCGTCGGCGGAGCTAACTGAAAAATCTGAAGAGGTCTCTCGCCCCGCTGTTCAAATAGCTAATCCAATTGAGGAGGAGAAACTCAAGAGAGCCATCATTGAGGTTCGAAACAGAGGACTCGGGTCAGGCATAACCGACCTAGGCGGAGGTGGCTTGTCTTCGGCCATCAGTGAGCGTGCTCGAGCAGGTAACTGCGGTGCTTACGTTGAGTTGGACAAAGTTCCATTGAAATATCTTGGACTGGCGCCTTGGGAGATCTACATCTCAGAGTCGCAGGAGAGAATGCTTTTGTCAGTTTCGGAAAGCTACCTGCGAGATGTCCTGCTTATTTTCGAACGTGAAGACGTTGAAGCCGCTCCAATAGGGAAGTTCACCGACAATTCGACGCTTATCGTTGATTACCAAGGTCACAGAGTTGCTGACATTGATATAGATTTCCTATTCAAGCCGCCAGTGGTCAAGAGAAACGCAAAATTCGGTGCTTATGCCCAACGTGAGCCTAGCTTCGAGGAACCACGAGACCTCGAGAGTGTAATCGTGAAGCTATTGGCTGCGCCTAACATCGCCAGCAAGGAAACTGTTGTGCGCACCTATGACCACGAGGTCAAGGGAAATACCGCAGTCAAGCCTCTTCAAGGCATTTATGCAGGTCCAGGGGATGCCGCAGTCATTAAGCCGTTGCACGATTCATGGAAAGGTCTAGTCATCTCGTGTGGAATCAATGCAAGCTATGGAAAGATCAGCCCGTATTGGATGGCCGCGTCCAATATAGACGAAGCAATAAGGAACAACACGGCTGTTGGCGGCAGAAGGATAGCCTTGCTCGACAACTTCACGTGGGGGAACCCTGAAAAACCTGACCGCTTGGGTTCACTGCTCAAAGCGTGTCAAGCCTGCTATGAAGTCGCGAAGGGCTTTGGCACTCCGTTTATTTCTGGAAAAGACAGCCTTTACAACGAGTCGCCGCTTGGTCCGGTGACCCCAACCCTTCTTATTACAGCCATCGGGATAATACCCGACATTAGAAAAGCTGTTACTCCAGACTTGAAGCAACCGGGCAATCCAATATACATTGTTGGGCAAACTCACACTGAGCTTGGTGGCTCACAATACTACAGCCTTAAAGGATTTGTCGGAACGACGGTGCCGAGAGTTGATGTGAAACAGGCTAGGAAAATCGTGGATCACATAGTTGAGGCAACGGATTCAGGTTACATCAGGGCGTGCCATGACCTTTCAGAAGGTGGACTCGCAGTTGCGGCCTCAGAGATGGCTTTCACAGGCAACCATGGCATAGACTTATCACTAAAAGCTGTGCCCAGAACGAGAGGATTAACGCGCAGCGATTTCATCTTGTTCTCTGAGTCCAATAGCCGGTTCTTGGTTGAGGTAGACAAAAAAGATCAGGGAAACTTTGAGGACGTGATGCGCAACAGTTCCTGTGCCTTGGTTGGTAACGTTAGGAAAGATCAGTACCTGATGTTTCTCGATGTAAATGACAGGGAGTTGGTCAAAGTTGATGTGAAGAGGCTCAGGAAGGCTTGGAAGAGCACGTTTGGAGCGTGGTCCTATGAAGCTTAAAGAAGTAAAAGTCTGCATATTGCGCGTTGGAGGCACTAACTGTGACGCTGAAACACAGCGCGTCTTCCAAGACCTGCGCGTAAAGGCTGACATTGTTCATCTAAACGAGATCGTCAAGAACGGAAGACTTCTCGATTATCATGCTCTAGTCTTTCCGGGCGGATTTTCATACGGGGACTACGTTCGAGCCGGTGCCATACTGGCGAAAGGCATGATAGCTAAACTTGGCAACAATATGAAGCAGTTTGTTGCTGAAGAGCGACCAATACTCGGAATATGCAACGGCTTCCAAGTATTAGTAGAGGCAGGTTTACTGCCCGGATTCGATGGCTTCAGTCAACTGCCTGAAGCCTCTTTGGCAACCAACATCCCAATAGGCTACCGCTGCATGTGGACTAACCTAAAACATGAAAGTAAGGGCAAATGCGTCTTCACAAGCAAAGTGAAAGACGGCGCGGTTCTGCGCATTCCAGTCGCGCATGCTGAAGGTCGATTCATGTTCAACAGAAGAAATGAAAAAGTCTACCTGAAGAGGCTTTACGATAACGATCAGCTGGTTCTTCGATACTGCAATCAAAATGGCGAACACGCAAGCGGCGTGTTTCCAATCAATCCAAATGGTGCTTTCCACGACATCGCTAGCATCTGCGACTCGTCTGGCACAATTTTCGGTTTGATGCCCCATCCTGAACGAGCGTACTATGGCTGGCAGCAACCAGACTGGTCGCGAAGAAGCAGTGTTTCCGAATACGGTGATGGCAGACTCATCTTCGAATCCATCACCGAATACATTGCAAGGAAATTCTGAGCATGTTTCAATGGTGTTGCTTGATTAATGGATATCTTTCAACTCACGGCCTCGCGGTAGTCCAGTTCGGGCGCCAACTTTCGCTATGCACTTGGAGGCTACAAAGTTACCTAGCCGTCCACATTCATACAGGTCTTTTTCCTTGACTAGTCCGTAGAGGAAGCCCGCACAGAAAGCGTCGCCTGCGCCAGTGGTGTCAACCACCCTTGTCTTATAGGGTGGCACCACGCACTTCTGCCTGCCATCAGTAATGTAGCATCCCTTGTCGCCCAGTTTTACCACAACCGTACTTGCACCTTCACAGAGAAGTTGTTCGGCGCCTTCCTTCGAGTCTTTGCCAGTCAGTAGCTTGACTTCGTTTTCGTTTGGCATTACAACAAAGCAACGTTTCAAAATGGGCCTAAGCTTGACTAGGCCTTTCCGTGCGTAGATTTCGCCTGGATCAAGGCTCACCTTAACGTCTGGCAACCCTTCGACTAGCTTCTTCTGGGCTTGGAAAGGCCTCTCATGTACTGATGTCAAGTGTAAGAACTTGGTTTGCTTAGCGTAATTAAGACTTATTTCATCATATGTTAGCGCATCGTTAACGCTCGGGTGCACGTAGAGTGCCCTTTCGCCCTTCTTATCGATAAAAGCCGAAACTTCGCCGGTGTAGCCCTCTTTAGCTATTATTATTCCATCCGTGTTTGTGCCTTCTCTTCTGAAATCATCAAGCAACATGTGGCCATCGCTGTCGTTGGCAATCTTGCCGATGAATCCTGTTCTAGCTCCTAAGCGAGCCAAGCCAACTGTTGTGTTCGCAGCCGAGCCCCCAGAAGATTCACTCATATCCATAATAAAGCTCTCTTCCCCTTCCCTAGCGATTCGGTTGACTCGATAAAGTCTATCTACGTTTAGCGCTCCAAAGCCAATAACATCGAATTTCATGAGGTCGCAGACTCTCACTTACTCATGGGTCAAGCTCTTTTAAACATATATCTCAAACTCCAAGGGGAAAAACTTCAATCGAGAGCCACAACTGAGTAACAAGAAACATGATGGACACGTTTGAGAAGGCAGTGAAAACAAGCATTCTATTCTTCTTCTGAATTCTAAACGTCGCAGACATGGTTCAAACCTTGGATTTTCTGCGGATGGGTATTGAATCAAATCCTCTGGCGGTGCATTACTCATCTCTGTGGTTCCTGTTGAAAGTCGCCTTCGCATTTGGTCTGCCTTTAGGACTGTACCGCTTGGATACATATCTTGATGGAAAGCCGGACGAGGGGTTCTTCCCATACCTGAACGGGCTGGTTGCCCTAGTTTACATAACTGTTTTGTTCGCTGATATTTTCTTCTTTGTATTGGTTCTAAGAAACAGCCGTGTCCTGGGTTGTCTCCTACTTCAGGGTTCTCAAGTATATGACGTGCTTGCCCAGTTTGCCTCCATAGTTGCCCGCTGAAATCCGGACCACTCCTTCCATATCATTGACAGCTCTAATTGCGGTCGTCATGGCATCCTTCACAGCCTTCATTGAAACGCCGTTAATCACGATTTCAGGAATAGAATTCACGCCCTCGGGCACCATAGAGTTAGTTATCTTGCCTCTCAAAGACGGAACGTAGGGATGATTAGTTGTCGGACCGATTTCAGGAAACGTGGTCTCAAGTTTAGAACCTGCTGCGCATATGTCGAAGGGAGTGATGACACCTTCAACCATGTGTATGGCTCTCAACGCTTTTTCTCCAGCCTTCAGCGCTGACGCCTCTTCTCTGCACATCAGCCAAATGTTGGCGCCAGACACGCCAATGGCATAGCCCAAATACCGTTCAATTCGGAAACCCGGCATCATAACTGGAATGTTGATGACTTGACGGCCGGCATATTCTTCTTCCCACTCGTATCCATCACCACAGTGGCCTATGCTTCCCATCGCATCGAATTTCTTAGCCGTATCTAGCGCATTGAAAATGCAGGTCGTGGGCTCTACCAAGATCTCCTGTCGTATTCGGTAAGAGGTTTCTTTGATGAATTTCTTGAAGGACGCTTCAAATGGTTTGGTGTCGCTCATGCCGCTCCAAAACTGCACCAAAGCGCCAATGCGTTTATCAGGGGTCTCTTCTTGTGTAAGCCATTTTTCCACGCCACCCTCGCCCCGGCCCACAACTTGCATTGGCAAGGACGTACTCCCGTACGCCGCTCTCTTCAGCCGAATTCCATCTTTAGCCGTTATTAAGATACGACAAAACAAGCCATCGAAGGCTTCAGCATACGTGTCCTCAACTTCAGTCATTTTCTAACCCAGCTTTCCTATGTCTTCTCCTCTTATAGTCTTGCGGAAAGCGGTGCTCTCCCGCATCAATTTTCCCCTGTTCCGTATTGTGACAAGCTTAACCTTGGGCGGTTTTTTCCGGCAAAGTCTGAGAAAACGCTTCTTTAAGGGCTCATTTAGTCTGAATTCCTCTATTGTGGAGAGGTTCTTCCAATCCCTGATCAGGTTTATGAGCCGTTGTTTGTTGAACCTATTGAAAGCATCGGCCAGAACAGCTATCAATATAGCATTTTCTGAAAGCACCGCAACCTCAGCCTCCCTGACCGCGAAATCGTTGCCGTTAAAGGAAACAGTCAGCCCGTTTCCATCACGAACAAGCCTAAAGGCCGACACGTCGGTGATGCTGTCACCCACATACATCACATCTTCAAGGTCGGCTTTCATCTTGGATACGATTTCGTTCACAGCAGAGGATTTCTCAGGACCTCCAACTGGGTTGACCTTCCTCAAAACGTTACCTATCTCCATAGATGCTATGCGTTCCCAAAAGATTTCGTCAAGCCGCTTCATCGTCTCTCTCATTTTCGTAGGGAAGTCCTTCAGAGACCGGGCGTTCTTGGGAATCTCAGGTATTGGTAGCCTGACCATTTGTTCTCTTAGTCTTCTTAACTCAGCTCTTTCCTCTTCTTTTATCCTGTACTTGTCCAAGTTCAGTCGGGTGCAGTAGACGTTTTCAAACGGAAAGTCCAGAGAGTAACACAGCGCTTGCATATATTGCTCGTAACTTGTGCTTACTATGAAGGCTGGCGCAATACCTCTGACAAATTGAAGGGTCTCTCTGGCGCTTGGGACCAAGAGCATGCTTTTCAAAGAGTATTCGCGAATGCGCCCGTCAGTCACGCCGTAGGTCTTCAAGAAAGGGAGGATTAGTTTTAAGGTGTCTCCAGCTTTGTAGCCCTCCCGCTTGACGATGTCCGCTAGAACGTCGTCGTATCGACTGATCAACGTGAACAGCCGTTGTCCGTCTGGAATGAAATGCCGAGCAAGCTCGAAGGCGTTATCGTTCTTCGAAATTGGGCCTTCACAGTCGGTGATGAATATCTTCTTGTCATCACCCAACATTGCAGCTTCGGTCATGCTTCCCCTAGCCTCAGTCGCTCCATGTGCTCTGTGCTCTTAGCTATGTGCGCCTTTGAGGCAATGTCGTTCCGACTCCAAAGCGCGCCACCTTTGATAGCCCTTATGCCCTCAAGTGAGATTTCTCTGGCTGCCTGAATGTCATCGCTTATGCCAACAATGCAAACGGCTCGTGAACTCAGAGCATAGGAGTTGTCATCTCTCAGTTCCATAGAGCCTGGATAAACCCGAATGTTGTCGCCATGCCTTCGACTAAGCTCTTCCGCTTCCTTCAACCTCACCGGGGCGTTCACTTCGTCTTTCTTGACTTGCTCCGGAAACACTAAAGCGTAGCCACCGTAGTTGGGCGGTGCTTTGTAGGTCACAACCGATGCTTTCTCTTCGATGCTGACACGGGTGAGGTTGCCCTCAATCATTTTATAGCAGATGTCAACGAAGTCATCTTTAAGAAGTGGCAGAATGTTCTGTATCTCAGGATCGCCAGGTCGACTGTTGTTCTCTAAGAGTTTAGGTCCCTTCCCCATGTGAATGAAGGCATCATAGAACGGTATGCCCCGCAAGTCGTTGCTACTAGCTCTCTTGCGTAGTTCGTTGAAAAGCCTGTTCACAAGTTCAATCTCTTTCTCTCTGTCCTCTCTTGTCATGAAGGGTAGTATGTCACCAGAATCCTTGTACGAGCCCATCCCTCCAGTGTTGGGTCCCTTGTCTTCGTCGAAGGCCCTTTTGTAGTCTCGTGTTTCTGGTAGAGGCACAAGGTGTTTGCCGTCGCAAAAGACTTGAAAACTTGACTCTTCACCCTCAATCTTTTCCTCAACGACGACTGGCCCGTGCTGATAGTTGGCTAGGAAATGCTCTAAAAGCTGTTCACGAGTGTTAAAATGGTCTCCCCAAACGCCTACCCCTTTTCCTGCGGCCGGTCTGTCGGGCTTCACGGCCACCTGATTTCGCAAAGTATCCAGCCACTTGTAAAGATCCCTCTTGACAGAAGCAAGGCTTCCATACTTCTTCGGGTCGAAAACCCTGAACTTTGGGTTTGCATCAGGCGCCACCTTTTGGAGAAGCTGACGTTGTGCCACTTTGCTTGCTTCGATAGCGAAACCTCTAGTTGGGCAAACTAGCGGGACGCGTGTCTTTTCTTCCACTAGGTCTCGGACACCCTCAATTATAGGTTTTTCAGGGCCTACAATTCCGAAGTCGATTTCATTCTTGCGTTTCTTCGCGAATTCGGCGATTTCCTGTATGTTGAGGTCAGGTATGACTACGTGTTCCTTGGCTCTTCTCACGTTGAAGGGGTTTTTTTGTTTGTCGACAACATAGATCTCTGTTTTGTAGTTTGTGGTGCGATTGAAAGCATCTACCATTGCGGCTTCTCGGGAGCCATACGACACAACTAGTATTCCGACTCTTTCCATCACATCACGCTTGCGACTTCATATATGCGGCCGGTTTCCTTGTGACCTTTCTCAAGCTTCTGCCTGATTTCATCAGCCATCTTCTGGGCAAGCGGAGTAGGATACTTACCAGTAACACAAGCCATACAAAGTTCTCCCTCGCTCATTCCAATAGACTTGACCAGCCCTTCAGGCGACTGGTAATTGACCGAGTCGGCGCCAATTATCTTTGCAATTTCCTCTGGCGTGTGGCGGAAGCCTATCAACTCGCTGTAGGTTGCCATGTCAATACCGTAGAAGCACGGACCAATGATGCGAGGAAACGTGATGAACAAATGAACCTTTTTGGCGCCTAGCCGACGAAGCTTTTCAACCACGACCTTAGTAGTATCACCCCGGACAATGCTGTCTTCGGTGACCAAGACTCGCTTTCCATCAAGCTTGTGGGTCAAGACATTGATCTTTCTATCAATCGTAATTTGCCGTTCTTCGGGCAACAATATGAAGGCTCTCTCCGTGACGTATCTGTGCCTGCGTATTGAACGTTCCCATCTCAGACCAGTGGCCTCGTGGACCCCGTAGGCCACATCATCGCCTGTCTCTGGCATGGAAACGATAAGGTCTGCGTCTTTGGCGCATTCGGCATATTCTCGCGTTAGATTTCGCCCGAACTCTTCTCTAACCTCATAAACGAATCGACTGCCGAGTCTGGAATCGGGTCGAGCGAAATATGCAAACTCGAATGCACATAGTGCCTTTCTTCGGCATGGAGCAGTTTCTTCTCTTGTGAAGCCATCTTTTGTGGCGACAACCAACTCGCCTGGTTCCACCTCGAAATCAAGGTCAAAACCGTTTATGTTTAGACCCACGCTCTCTGATGAGACAGCCCACGCTTTCTTGTTTGGGCTGTGACCGCAGCAGAGAGGCTTGATTCCGTATGGATCTTTGAAGGCGAAAAGTTCACCATCTTGAGTTATTCCACACGTCGAGAACGCCCCCTCAACATCTTGCATGCATGTTTTTACAGCGGCAGGAAGATCCTTGTTTTCCATAAGACTGATGAGAATTTTGCTGGCGACTAGGTCAAGGTCGCACTCGTAGGCGAAGCTTGGAAATTTGGTTCGTATCTCCCATTTCAACGGAACAGTGTTGACTATGTTGCCGTTGAATGCTAAAGCGATTCTGTGTCCACCTGCCTCGAAAATCACTGGTTGAGTTCCACGGATGAGAGACTGCTCGTCTGTTCCACCTGAGGTCGTGTAACGCACGTTTCCTATACCTGTATGTCCGGGCAGTTTCTCCAACCAAGAAGGGATGTCTTGCTTCTTGATTTTTGGAACAAGGTCTAAACCCTTGTAAACATGAAAGTTCCCATCGTAGGTTAGTATGCCGTGTGATTGGTGACCGCGGTGATTTTGACCACGCAGTCCCCAGTATATGCATGGGAAGACTTGGCCGTTTTGGAAGTCTTTAGCCCCAAAGACTCCGCACTCTTCCTTGATTACGTCCTCCATACTCTGACTTCCGGCATCTGCACAGATTACATACACGCATATATCAATATTTATGACACAAACAAGTAAATTTATACGTTATTATGTCTATAACATGGCATAAGAGTCGCCCCTCTTAAGAAAGATTTCCTTCTTATCGGCCGGGATGACAACGTTAGCCGCATACTTATGTCCGTCTGCAATGCCGAAGCCTTCAGAAGCCTTGATGACCAGGTCGACTGCACCAAGCATTTTATTCATGTCGATTAGATCGTGCAGGGTTTTCGGCACTCTCACTGAAACTTTGACGAGGTTGCTTCTCAATCTGCCTCGCCATCCTGGCACTTCTGGTTGCACGTTCATAAAACCCAGTATGTACTTGTTTGGTTTGATGAGCCGTGTCTGATATGACAGAAATGAGCAGAACTGGCCGACTACCTTTGTGCCCATGCCCTTGTAGAGGTCACTTGCGTCAAACCATTGCAGACGCTCTGTCTCTTTCAGTCGTTCTCGATACAGCCAGCCGAGTACGCGCTTGTTAACCTTTTTCCTTCTTTCCTCCCAGTCGTTGATTTTCTTTTTGATTTGGCCTGTTACACCTGTGACGCAAGCCTGCACACCCAATTCGGGTCCGCCGTCGTAGTAGCCGACTGCGCCCAGAATTTGGAGTTTAGAGAAAAGGTCATCTACTCTCATTCCCAACTTGACTATTGTGATTTTTGTTCCTTCGACCCTAACAATGCCGTTGCCTTCCGCTTCTTCGAGCACGGTTTTGTTCAGGCCCACAATGCCAGCTGGAATTTCGCGGCTACCGACAAGTGCTAGATAAGAAAGGTCGATGTTTCGTTCATCGAGGATTCGGGCGAAGAGGTAGTTGCACGTGGCTCCTGAAAACTCTGTGTCGCCTTCGAAGCCATAATGCTCCAAATTGAGGTCGAACACTGTAGGGTCGGTTGCTTCTGGTGGATTACGGTGGTGATCAAGTATAATGGTCAGATTCCTGCCTGCGTTGACATCTGATATATAGTCGGCATGGGCTGATCCTATGTCGGAGTAGAATATGATCTGACCCTCTAGCTTGTGCACATCCTCAACTACTTCAGGGTAAATCTTCTCCAAACAGAAAGTTCTTACTTTAAAGCCCTTGCGTTCGAAGGCGGTTTTCGTTATTGCACCTGAGCTTAACCCATCAGCGTCATCATGGTGAATGACAATAACATCTCGAAGATTGATTTTCTTCAGCTCAGAAATTGCTGCTAGCGCTTTCTTTTCGAAATCGGAGAAGCTCATCATCAACCCCTAAACAATGATTGAGTCCAAAACTGCTTAAAAAAGCTGGGCAGTCACGAGGCTGAAATTGCTACATTGGAGTTGCGAAAGCCACTAAGTATGAAAAAAGAGATCTGGAACCAGTGAAGTGTCACGCTGCCCACGATGTTCCCGGTCCTGTGAAATATGTATCCAAACACCAGTCCGCTCAGAATCGCATTGACAAGGTTTAGCCAATCCTGATACAATATTGCGTTTGTAATGTGTGACGGACTGAAAATCAGTGCCTGCATCATATTTGCTGTGATCGCAGAAAAATGCGCTTGAATTCTGCCCTGTAAAAGTCCTCTGAACGCAAGCTCCTCTGTTAAGGCGGGGTTCACGATGTTGACTAGCAGATTGATGGCTAGCACTAGAGAACCTGCAGCTCCACCTATTGGGGCTCTAAAACTCCATCAGCCAAGGGAAATAAGAGAGAAATATCACGAAACGAGTGACGAAAGCCCCGGGATTTGCAATTCCGCTGATGAATGAAATGGTCAGATTTCTCTTGGACACTCCAGCAAGCTTGAAATCTCTTTGGATGATTGCGAACATTCGGGAAAGCGCCCAGAAGCTGATGGCGCAAATCCAGATTATGGGATCTAAGAACGTCAACGGCAGAATTTTCTGAATAAGATGCTTGCTACACGAATGATCTGCAGTGAGACTGCCAATGAAGTAACCTTCAAGTCTGACTTTGTTATCTGGAGCTGAGAGGACTTATCTGGAACAGTGTGGATAGCTTCCTTGTAATTGCGATGCTTATGACAACATTTGCTACCAGCAGAGTCTCGCTGTAAAGAATGCCCAAATCCATAATCTCAACCGTGTAAGCACTATTTTTCGTCAACATTGGTGAATGCTAGCTAAAGCGCTTTTGAGATCACTTTGAGCAAATCCGATCGAGCGATTATTCCCACGATCTCTCCTCTCCTGACAACAAGCACTGCTGGCTGGTCTTGCAGTAGAGGTTGTATCATGCTGATGCTAGTGTCTTCAGGAACGCTTGGGAGTGGTGCCTGAATGATTTTTTCAACTCTTTCATCCGCCAAGTCTGAACTTAGGTTTCGAACTATGCTCTCTTCAGTTATTGTGCCGACGATTTTTCCACTTTCCAGAACTGGAAGCTGGCTGATTGCGTGTTTCATCATGAGTTGACTTACCTTTGAGATCTTGTCTGTGGGTTTTGCCGAGATGACGTGACGGGTCATCACGTCCTTGCATTTCTTTCCTTCGCCTTCAGTTAGAACTTTGAGTATTTTGTTGACTGTCGATAGCCGTGGGTCAACGTTTTCCTTTTCGATTTTGGCTATGTGTGCCTGTGAAACTCCGACTAGCTCGGCCAGTTGGCGCTGGGTGAGGCCCGCATCGACTCGAAGTTTCTTCAGGGTTGAGCCTGTGATTGCCATACTATGATAACCAGTGGTTATTTTCTATACTCTGAGACATATCGTAAAGTATATATCTGTTTCTGCTCATACAACAGCGCCAAAAATTCGGTGAATCCGGTATGACGGCTAGAAACATTTTGGTTGACGTTTTGAAACAGACTCCGTTAGAGCAGCAGAAATTGGAAATAGTCGAGAGGAAGGGTCTGGGACACCCTGATTGCATTTGCGATAGCATTATGGATCACATATCAGTTCGCCTCAGCCAAGAATATGTCAAGAGAGTCGGCGAAATAATGCACCACAACATTGACAAGTCTCTGCTTTCTGCCGGCGAGGCTGAACCCCAGTTCGGAGGAGGCAAAATAAAGAAGCCGATGTTGCTGGTCATTGGAGACAGAGCCACTTTTGATGTGAACGGAGAAAAGATTCCAGTTAATGAGATAGCGCTCAAAACCGCTAAGCGGTGGTTCAAAGATCGTCTTCGCTTCGTTAACCCGGAGGAGCATGTGAGGTATCAGGTAGAGCTCAAGCCCGGCCATCCCGAGCTGATGGACATCTTCAAACGGAAGGGAAAAGTGTTGGGCGCCAATGACACGTCTGCAGCGGTGGGTTATGCGCCTATGACTCGGTTAGAACAGATAGTCTTGAGTTTAGAAAGGCACTTGAACTCGTCCGAGTTCAAGAAGGAGTTTCCGCAGTCGGGTGAAGACATCAAGGTTATGGGCTACAGGAAAAACAATGAGTTGCGCCTAACTATTGGCATGGCCTTTGTTGATCGCTTCGTCAAGAACGAGAGCGATTACTTCAGGAAGAAGGAAGAGATTCAGGAACATATGATCGGCTTCGTCAAGAATAAGACGGACTTTGGCAAGGTCAACATTGAACTGAACACTCTTGACAAGAAGGGGCGAGGCATCGACGGAGTCTATGTGACTGTGCTTGGCACAAGCGCGGAGGCAGGTGACTCTGGACAGGTTGGCAGAGGCAATAGGATCAATGGCGTCATACCTTTGAACCGTCCGTTCTGTTCAGAGGCTGCCGCTGGCAAGAACCCGGTTAGCCATGTTGGGAAGATCTACAATACTTTAACTCATAAGGTGGCTGATCGGGTCTATCGCACGGTGTCAGGCATCGAGGAAGTGTACATTTGGCTACTTAGTCAGATTGGCAAGCCTATAGATCAGCCAGCTGTGGCTGCGGCACAAGTTGTGATGAAGAGCAGCAACTCATTTGACACAGTCAAGAAGCAGATTGAAGACGTGGTCGACCACGAACTAGAGAACATAGGCGAATTCACTCAGGAATTAGCACAAGGGAGAATACAGATCTGCTAGGCTGCAGTGCGACCTTCATTGGATTATATCGCTACTTGCTCTGGTTCTTTTGAGCCGCTTATGTGTAGCTTGATATCTTTAGGAATTTAGGCGAGGGCATTAGGTTAAGTTATGTTTGAATTGAAACAAGGTTCGTTTTCTCCAGATCTTTTATGAACTTTAGTGCGTGTTCAACGTTGGTCTCTGTGTATTCGGCTGACACTGCTTTTGTGATTTCGTAGAGTGTTCTTTTTCCGTCCATGAAGTTGAGAATCTCTGCGTTTTTGAGTGTGAGCTTCGTGTCCTTCTTGCCAGCTTCCTCATACCATCTGTATTCTTCTTCGCCCAGCAGTTTCTTGAAGGTGTCCGTTGAAAGTGTTCCTTTGAACATTCGTTTTGGAACTGTTGCCCTTGCTTGTTTGTCAGCTTCAGTTTCTTCAGTATGTGCTGGAATGGTCATGCCTAGTGTTTTGCTTAGGAATGATATTGTTTCTTCTATTCTTTGTAGAGCGTTTTTTCCTGTGGTTTCTATGTGTTGGTTTGATCGTTGAATCATTGCCTCTAGCTCTAGACCGTAAGCCAGCGCTTTGACTGAGGCAGCGGCTTGTTTCTCTCGCCAGACCATGTGGTCTATCTTGTTTCTGTGATGCCATGAGACTTTGGCGACTGCCTTGGCTTGTTCCTCTTTGCTTGATTTCGAGTTTTCTTTTTTGTCGTAAAGAGCTTGAACAGCTTGGCGTTGTGCTTCTTCAATTCTGGCAATGCCTCTTGAGCATGTTTGGTTTAGGAGCCAAACGGTTTCCTCTATGTCGGCGTTTGCTAGGGTGAGAGCTGCGACCGTTGCTATCCAGCCGACTCGTTTGAGGCTGTTGGCGCTCACTTTGTCGATGGTGTCCATGCTTGTGTGGTAGAACATGTCTGGCCATTGAAGTAGCATGACGCAGGGGACGCCTATTGTGGAGTCTACGAACTCGTGGTGGTCGCTTCCGCCTGTGTGTGGGTTGGCAGCGTATCGGAAGGTTGAGGCTGAGCCAAATGTGGTGTCGAAGTCAAACTCTTTGATTGACTGTTCCATGAGGCTGAGGAGCAGGTCGTTTAGGTAGGATGGGAGCGAGTCTGGTGTGCGGTCGAGGGTTAGGGTTGACCTGCATAGTTCTTGGTCTTGGCCGACCATGTCGAGGTTTATTCCTGCGATCAGTTGGTTTGTCTGGTCTTCGTGGTTGCATAGGTATGCTAGGGTTCCGTAGGTTTCGGGCACCCATATGAATCGTAGGGTTCTTTTTGGTCTCTGTATCTTGCCTGAGTCTATGAGTGTCTGTGCTGTTCTGGCCATTTCTATGAGTAGTCCGCTTCCGGACGCGTTGTCGTTGGCGCTGGGTTGAGGATGGCACAGATGCGCGATGATGAATACTTCTTCGTTTGGTCTGGATGCCCCCGGAATTGTTGCGGTTACGACGTCTAGGTTGCTTGGGAAGAGTTTTGCGTCGACTTTGGCGTGGAGTTTCACTGGTTTTTTGTTTTTGGCCAACAGTGCTCTTAGCTGGTTGCCTTGTCTTTTTGATAGTGAGAAGCCGAATTTTACTCTGTTTAGGGCTTCGGCTGTTGGCCAGATGCTTTGATAGGAGTGTGCGTCGGGTATGTCTATGCTTTCTCGGACGTTTTTCATTTCGTGGGCTAGGGTGTCGGTTATGACGCCTGCGGCACCTCGCTTGTACACGGCTTCCTCATGTACTGGTCTGGCTCGTCCTGTTGCGAGCACGAGTTTGTCTTTGACGTCTTTGCCTTCGTAGTCTTCGGGTTTTGTGCCTGCGCCCACGTCGACGAGTTCGGCCGTGATGCCTTCTGGTGGTGTGGCGTTGCTGCATGTGTGTAGGCATGTGGGTGTGTCGCAGTAGCGTGTTAGGAGTTTTTGTTCGGGTTCGGTTATCCATAGTTCGGCGTTTTTGATTTCCCAGCCTATTGGTGAGGTGTGTGTCCAGTATTTTGTGTTGCCGTCGGATGGGAATTGTTCGATTTTTGCGTCTTGTAGGCCTATGTTTTGGAGTTGTTGTTTGACGTGTTGTGCGGCTTGGTGGAACATTGTGGAGGCTTGGATTCTGTGGTGTTGGCTGATTTGTTCTACGTGGTTTTTGGCTTTTTGGCCTGAGAGTTCTTCTTTGACGAGTTTTTTGAGTTGTGGGTTCATGTTTTTAGGTATGTTTTTGTTGGTGTATTTGTGGTTTTGTGTGTTTGTTGTTGTGGATGATGGTTGTGGTGGGTTGTGTTGTCAATTTGGTGCTTTAGTGTGCCTTAGGGTAACTTAGCGTTACTTTGTGTTGGTTTTTGTTGGTTTTTGTTGTTTTCTGTAACTTGGTGTTGTTTTGTGTTGTTTGTGTATCTTGGGTTTGCTGGAGAGTGGGTTGGGCTGGGGCTGGGGTTTGGTTGTTGGTGGTGTGCGTCAGAGTCAAATAGGGGTGTGTGTTGTTTTGAATAGTTCAGTGCGTGCGCATTTGTGAATGCCTGGAATTGCCTGAAGAAGAAACTCGATTGGAAGGACCAGAAATCACAGAGACCACTCTTGATGTCCTGATGAAGAGGACGACCGCCATGGACGCATTTATTGACGGCTTTTGGAAGGAGCTAGCTTCAATTGAGCAGAAGCTACGGGCTTGGGAAGGGCCGTGAAAAGCTGTGGTTGAGGCTGTTTTGTAACTACGACTTTCTGAATGTTCTTCCGGCAATATTGTGCCGTGATTTTGTCTTTTGTCTTTTTCGTGGTTATGTGTCATGTGTGCAGCGCTTACCGAATACATTGTACGGCGGATTTGGGATTGTGAGCTGGCCGCTTTATGCCCGCTTGAAACGGGAAAGACCGTGAGTTTGTCGTTCTTAAATGGTCTTCAAATTTGATTGTCACGTTGGATACTCATAGCGAAAAGTCTTAAAAATTAATGCATATCAAATATCAACAATGAGGGAGATGCATGGAGAGGAAAAGTCTGTTATCTATGGTCTTGATTTTGATTCTGCTTCCATCAATGATGTTGATGACAGGCGAGCTAACATCCAGCGCGCATATAACGATGCCAAACTCATCTATTAGGTGGAATCGATCATCGTCTCAGGAATCTCTATCAACCGATATTGCGTCTCTTATTCAGCTAAATCATTATCCTGGAATCACGCCAAGTCAAAGAGTGTCAGAAAGGTATTTGGTTTCTGGGGAATCCCTTCCCAGCGTTAAAGACTGGGCTGCACCACTCCCATCCGGTCCATTGACTGGAACTAAGAAAATACTGGTAATTCTTGTCGACTTTTCTGACCACGAAGGTACCCAAAGCCCAGCGCATTATCAAGATCTCTTGTTTGGTGGATCTCAAGGGAGTATGAATCACTATTATTCAGAGGTGTCCTACGGACTGCTGGATGTGATTGGTGTAACTGCTGGAGCTGGCTGGTACAGAAGCGCTCAAAATGAAGATTGGTGGGGAGACGATTCATCTTCAGGCGGCATTGACGATGCCAATCAATTCATTTTTGAGCTTGCTCGAGAAGCAGTGATTTTGGCTGATGCGGATGTAGACTTCAAGTCTTACGATGCTAACAACGACGACATATTGGAGCCGGGGGAGCTAAGTCTGGCTATTGTTCATGCTGGTAGCGGTCAAGAAATGACCGGAAATGAGTATGACATATGGTCTCATCGATGGTATATTTTTGGGGAAGGTTATACGGGTTTCGGAGGCATCGCGTTGACTGACACCTTTGTTGATGGTGTACGCGTGTCGAAACACCCTGATGACAATGTTGGAGGATACTTCATGCAAGCAGAGGATTCTTCCTTGGGAGTCTTTGCTCATGAATTCGGTCATGATTTAGGTTTGCCTGACTTGTACGACACGGACTATTCCTCTGATGGCGTTGGTGTATGGTCGTTGATGGGCTCTGGCAGTTGGTTGGGAACGCCGGTCGGAAGTAGTCCTGCGCATCTTGATGCGTGGTCTAAAGTGAAATTGGGCTGGATAGATCCAACAGTAGTTGACGAGTCCTATTGCGACGCTGTTATAACAAATGCAGAAACCCTCCCAATCGCATATAAGTTACTATACTCTTCAACCGAATTTTTCCTTGTCGAAAATCGTCAGAAAATTGGTTATGACAGCTTTTTGCCTGGAGCAGGAGTGTTAATATGGCATATTGACGAGTCAATGCCAGACAACGATGACGAAACGCATAAAATGGTTGACCTTGAGGAAGCACACGGAGGGGTTCAACATCTGGACTTCTACGGAGAAGACACTGGTGGATTAAACGACCCATATTCCAATGATTACAGTTTCACCTGGGGAACTGACCCGAACAACATTGCATATAAATATGGCATGTGTACGGGCTGTTCGGCTACAGATATTAGTTTATCAGGCTATACGATGATGGCAAATCTGGAGGCTTGGGCGTTTGTGCCAGGGCCTTACCTTAATGGGTCACAAATTGATCAGATCTACTTCAAGATGTATTGGACTACGGTTGCTGAGTGGGAGGGAGTGAAGAATAACGAGATTGATCTGATGGGCGAAACACTAACGCGTTCCCAGTATAATGAATGGATTAATAACCCGGTGATAAATCAAGCCATTGAACTGGAAGAAGAAAGAGACTTGGGCATGTTTCAATTTGACATCAACTGCAACGCAACCTGTGAGGGTCTCGAGGGTGGCCTCTTCAGAAAGCCTGGTGTCCTAAGCCCGACGGGTGATCCCCTGTTCAGGGCTGCGGTTGCAAAACTGATTGACAAGACTGCGATTGCCAGAGATTTTGCCGGTCAGCTTGAGATTCTGGATGTGCCGGCTATTCCACCACTCCATAACGCCTTCATCAATCCAGCGGTGATCGGCGCCAACTACGCCTTCCAGTACGACGGTGCACAGGCACAGCTTGACCTTGACGAGGCTGACTACGACCAGGTTATAGGCGTGGACAACCCCTACGTGGGCGGCCCATTAGGCTATTTAGAGAATTACTATCCGTGGGCTGTACCCTACATGAGAAGAAACGCTCTGACCGGCAACCTCATTAGTGAGGACTTTGACTGGGGCGGCGGAGTGCGAGGCCTCGTTATCTACTCGTGTGCTGACCTCCCGGAATTGGCAAAGGCTGGACGAAGGCTGCGCGATGTCTTGAGGGCTGCAGGCATCCCAGTGAACTACAGGGAAGTAGACAGGACAACCTGCAACCGCCAAGTCATGTATCACTTCAGCTATCACTTCTACACGGGCAGTTGGCGCATGAGCAGAGATCCTGACCACTTACACGACTTCTACACGAGCGAATTCGCCAATCCATACGACTGCAACTACATGCTGTTCAACGGTCAAGGCCCACGCATGGACTATCCGTTCACCGTGAGCCAAGCCTATGAAGACGCGATTGACGATGTCAAGTATGCGCCTACACGAGACGACATGATAACGGCAGCCAAGGACATCCAAGCCAAGCTGTGGGGTCCGTCGTCAGGTTGGTTTGCTGGTTGTGGTGGCATGCCATCCATAATTTTGGGGCACTATCAGCCGATTTGGACAGCCTACAGAAAAGGATGGAGGGGCATAGTCAATGAGCAAGGGCAGGGAGTGCGATCTTGGTGGTCCACAATGTTTGGTCACCACGAAGATGCTTCGGTATCGAGAATGAGATTTGGTTTGGGTAGCTGTGTTGAATCGCTAAATCCGGTTGTAGCACAATTACCACAGGACTACATGGTTATGGATAGAATCTACGACTTCCTCATCCGTTACAACCCGCTCAATGTGCCCTCAGATGTGCCTTGCGGCTTAGCCTTAAGCTGGAATGTTGGCACGTGGGGCGCAGGCTTGACACAAGTGAAGTTCACCTTGCGATCAGACTTGAAGTGGCATCCGAACGGTGCAATAACGTTCCCAGAAGATGAAGGCGGAGATGGCCAGACAGAACCTGCCAACCCATCTGGTGCGGCTTTGACGGTTGATGATGTAGCGTTCTCTTGGCTGTACCATCAGGCTCAATGGGGCTGGAGCTACAGCAGCGTCTACCTCATCCAAGAGGTTCAGACCAGGAACGGACCGCCAGAATGGCCTATGGACGCGTTGGAGGAGCCCGGCGGCTTAACCGCCATGTGGACCGCCAACCCAGCGTTGGCAGCTGACGAAGTGGTTGCCTTGATGACCATACAGGGCTTCCTTAGCCTGCACTGGATCGGCGAAGTATACATCCTGCCCATGTTCATTTGGAGACATGTGTTGGATGCCTACGCCTTCGAGCCAATTGTGCGAAATGCAGTCATTGGTTCAGGTCCATACAAGCTTAACACTTACATGCCAGATGTTTCGGTGCTGTTGGACGCCAATCGCAACTACTTCCTAAGCACTGGTTCTGGGGGTTCAGCAACCTATTCCTTTCGCGAGGAGGCCCACCGCCGAGGAGACGCTGGAAGCATTACGGGGTCAGGACCCAAGCACTATGATGGCAAAATCGACGCTTGGGACCTAGCCTACTTCATCTCAGTCTTCTCAGCAACAGCCTACACAGACTATCCGATGCCAAACTACTGGCGCGACGACGTTTACCATTTCATTCAGTCTCCACCAATTCCTCCGTGGCCAGAGCCGTACGATGGGTTTGGGCAAGAGAGCATGAATGGAGTAGACTGGGGGCCAGTCATCGCCTATCCGTGGAGAGTTAGGAACCCGGGCGCTGGTCCAGCATATATCTACGCTGACTTCGACTACGACCGCTACGTAAACGCATTTGACCTCCTGATCCTTGGCGTATACTGGGGTACAGATGTAGGTTCAGGGTGGTAAGACTTGCCCGTGCTTCCATGCTTGGAGTTGTCCTTCCTCTCCAAGAAATGGAGTCGCCCTCGCTTTTCCCTCTGTCCTTTTAATTTGTGAAAGTCATATAAGAATGGTTCTCCGAATAGTCGAGCACCGAACAGAGCTGACGTTATGAAAACCAATGCTGTTATCGAAACCATGCTCGCGCACAAGTCGATTAGGAAGTATTCGGATGAGGTGCCTTCGGATGAGGTTGTGAGGACCGTTGTTAGGGCTGGTCAGCAGGCGCCTTTTGCGTATCAGGCTTATAGTGTTTTGTTGTCGAGGGATAGGAAGCGGAATCCGTGGCATGCGCCTCTGTTGTTTACCATCTGCGTTGACTTTCATAAGTTTGGGTTGATTATGGAGCGGCGGGGGTGGAAGCCTGTGACGAATGATTTGACGATGTTGATGTTTGGGATTCAGGACGCCGCGTACATGGCTGAGAACATGGTTGTGGCGGCGGGAAGTCTTGGACTTGGAAGTTGCTTCCTCGGGGGTGCGATGTACCGTGCCGACAGAATTGCTGAAGAGTACAATCTGCCAGAGAAGGTCTTCCCTTTTGTGCAGTTGGCCATGGGCTACCCTGGTGAAGATCCTCCGCCTCGACCGCGTTATCCGATGGAATTTACACTTTTCGAGGGCAAGTATCCTAGGCTGGATGAGAAAGCGGTTTCTAAAGCCATGAAGCAGATGGACGACGGATACTTGGCACAGAATTACTACAAGAGAGGGAAATATATGATAAGGTTGGAGGGAAAACGGGAGGAAACGTTCACTTTCGACAGCTATAGTTGGACGGAGCACATTAGCCGAAAATTAGGTCAGTGGGACCCAGATTCAAAGACGCTTTTGGAGCAGCTTGAGAAGCGGGGTTTCCAGATTAGTGCAATGAAGACAGCGATTCGAAGGACAAGAAGAGCACGCTAATGTTATGTGTGATGTTGTGCTGGTGACCAGAAGAATACTAGGTAAGCATAGGGCTCTATGTTTGATTTAAAGGGTCGACCAGTCTTGAGGATTCACCCAGCGTCCTGCAAGTTTGAGCACTCCTTGAAATGCCTCTGGCGGTACATTCGCTTCAGCGTTGGTTAGTAGGTCGCTAGCAAGTATTTTGCCGATGGACACCTTGCTGTTGGGTTTCAGTACTCGTAGATCTGAGAGAATTTGTTGTTGAGGTAAGTGAGAAAAGGTTTAACGTTCATCTCTTCCCCTGCGATCTTTCCAATTAGCACAGATGGATCGTATAAGGCTCCTTGACGGTGGACGTTTTCAACCAGCCATCTCTTCACGTTTCCGAAATTTCCCTTGACGATTTCATCTCTCCAATCAGGAATTGCTTTCTCCATCGTGGAGAGGATTTGCCCGCTGTATATGTTGCCTAAAGCGTAGGTTGGGAAGTACCCGAATGATCCGTCAGCCCAGTGTATGTCTTGCATTACGCCTTCGGAGTCGTTTTCAATGTTGATGCCTAGGTATTCCTTGTATTTTTCGTTCCAAATTTGTGGGAGTTCAGCTACTGTGAGCTTTCCGGCGAACAGCTCGCGTTCGATTTCGAATCTTATGATGATGTGAAGGCCGTATGTGACCTCGTCTGCTTCTACGCGGATTTTCGAAGGCTTCACATAGTTGATGGCCTGCACGAAATCGTTCAATGTTACATCGGTCAATGTGTTGCTTGTGAGTTGCTTTAGTTTGGGGAAGAAGTAGGTCCAGAATTCTTTTGAGCGCCCAACGATGTTTTCTACAAAACGGGACTGTGATTCGTGAAATCCCAATGAGCAGGAGTCGCCTATTGGTTGATAAATCCATTCGGGATTTAGACCCTGGTCGTAAAGGGCGTGGCCGCCTTCGTGTAACACGGAGAATAGAGATGAGGCCATGTTGTCTTCGTAGTAGTGGGTTGTGATCCTGACATCGTCGTAATAGCCGGTTGTGAAGGGGTGCTCTGTCTCGTCAATTCGTCCTCCAGCTTGCGGCGATTCAATATCGTATTCGAGGAACTTGGCAAGCTGAGATGAGATCTTTCCTTGGACCTCAATGGGGACTTTGCAGTTGAGAAATGATGCGTCTGGTTGCTTGGGCGCGTTCAAACACTTGCTCATTACATCTACGAGTCCCTTCTTCAAGTCGGTGAAAATTCGTGCAATCGGTTCGGAGGTCATCTTTGGCTCGTAGATGTCGATCAGCGCATCGTAGGGGATTGAAGTGCCCTTCACCCGCATGAGAATTTCAGCCGCCTTCTTCTTAAGCTCAAAAATCTTCTCAAGCTCAGGTTTGAACATGGAGAAGTTCTTCGAAGCCTTGGCTTTCTTCCAAACATCCACCGCTATGGCTTGCTGTCTCGCAGTTTCAACTACAAGTTCTTCAGGAAGCTTCGTCTGCTCGTCATAGTTTTTCCTCATTAGATAGACGTTTCTCTTCTGCAGCTCGTTTAATGAATCGTAGTCTGGATGTTTCTCCATCTTTGAAAGCAGATCTCCAGTTTCAGGGTCGGTGCTCATCTTGTGGATGATTTTGGAAAGCATTGCCAGCTGTTCACTGCGCTGTTTGATGCCTTTTGGGGGCATTTTCGTCTCCATGTCCCAATGGACGACACTCACGGTTGTTCCAAGTACTATTGTGTCTCTCGTTTTTTCCATTAGTTTCTCGTAAGGCTCTTTCAAGGTCTCTATCGTTTTGGCTCCCATTCTATGCTCGTCCCCTTCTTGTCCCTCCAACGGAGCATGTATGCTGTCTCTCCCCCTTATAAAAGGCAACTCACAACTCACCGCCTAATCTTTATGCAGATTCCTCAAATCAGAAAAGAAGCAATGGAAGTCTTGGGCGCTTAGACAAAATGCTTAATAGTTTTTCACATATGGTATGCCTATGCCAACAAGAAAGGGCGGGTAGATCAGTTTGGTATGATCGCAGCGTTGGCATCGCTGAGGACGCGGGTTCAAATCCCGCCCCGTCCACCATTGTTTCACAATGTTTTCCTGATTGGGGCCTAAATTGGGGTTATTCGGTGTTACACAAAAAAACGGCGGTTTTTGTGTAACGTTTTGTGTAACTTCATCTCTGAAATACACGGAATTCCAAAACTAATATTTCACCCAAAAGGTGTCTTAGACTAATCCGAGCGCTTGCTCTAACTAACCTTACACGTATTTAGCTGGTTCTTAATTGCTTGATTAAGAGAGAATCAAATCTTACGTATTTCTGGTAGGAAAGGAAAAAAGAAAAAAGGGCGTAGGGACAGCCCTCGTTCCGCGCATGACGTTTTCAGTGTGTGGTTTGAAGCGATAGAGGACGTTTGCGACATCACCTGTGACATATATGTATCCTGTTGATCCAACCGCCACGCCGTTGAATACCCATGTAGGAGGATAGCCTAGGACGCCTACAGCGCCGAGCTCGAGCCCATCGACTAAGGTGCTGACTATACCCGTTTCAAGGTCTATGCGAGAGAGTCGCCCAGCTCCGCTCTCGACGACAAGCAGGCTCCCGTCCAAGTCCAAAGCAAGGCCCTCTGGACCAGATAGCCCCATCGCAACCGGAATCATTGATGGCAACCCGTCGGTTACGATTTGCCAAACGATGCCGGTGGCCCAGTCGCTGACCCACAGGTCATCTTCGGTCGCTGCGAGGCCTGCGGGCACATAGAGCCCACTCGCTAGAGGGGAACGATCGCTTGCCCAAACGACGCTACCAGTCATAAGTTCGGCGACGACAATATCTCCCTGAAATCCAATAGCGTTCAACGGCACGGCAAAGCCAAGGTAATCTTCCACCACAGTACTAGTCTCAGGGTCCCAGACCTGAACTTCATTGGCAAACCATGATGATACAATCAAGTTGTCTCCATCGGCTGAGACAGTCATTGGACTTGTAATGTCACCGGGCACTGTAAGATCGTGCCGCTCTACGCTTCTCGGTCTACCGGTCAGCCCGTTGAATTCTCGAAGAGTCCAAAGATCAGCCACAAACACGGACTCACCTCTATGACCGTGAGGCACGACTGCAACGCCTCCAAGTACAATCATGCCACCCTTGCTGACTGTTCGTGTGTGTGCGCGCAGTCGATGGTGGCAATGTGGAAGAATCTGGTAAATGGACCCGTCTCCGGCGTGTGAGACGTACAGCCGGTCATGCGAATCGAAAGCAAGGTTATCCAATCCAGAAAGGCCAGTGGCAATTACCTCCTTGTCCCCGGTGTCCACATCAACTCGCGAGACTTCACCCCGCATCTGGTCGGCCACGTAAAGATTGCCCTGCGAGTCAAACTTCACGGCTGCCGGTGTACCAAAGCCGTCAGCGACAGTTTCCATTGGATACGTGAAATTATCAACATCGATGCGAACCACACGGCCTTGAGTCCAGATAGGACCGTACAGAAGCCCATCAGGTCCGAAGTCCATGCCATTCAAGAAACCAAGAAAAGGAGTGAGAGGAACTCCAGCAATTTGCTTAGGAGGCGCTATAAGGTCCGGGTCGAGTTCGTATAGCCCGTCTCCCAGGAAGTCCAAGGCAACGAACAGGCGGCCATCGTCAGAGAATGTTATGGGATTGACACCGAGTGCAACGAATTGCTTAGTTACAGTACCTTCTGGCGAGAGGCGGCCTACCTCGCCCGTTAAAATCGACGTCCAGTACAGAGAGCCATCAGGCCCGAAGGCAAGATCGTCCGGCACGTCCACACCAATGTCGGTACCGAGCCTTTGGAAGATTCTCCCTGACTTCGGGTCCATAACCACAATTTCCCTGCCGACGACGCTTGCAATGTACAACTGGTCGTTGTCGTCAAACATGATGCCGTTGGCACCGTGGATAGGCGCTCCTTGAACGAGACCCTTCCCCATCCCGTTGAACGTATTCTTTGTCATTTTCGCCTGAACGCTCAACGGGAAAAGGAACGTAACAGTGCTTACCAGAAACAACAGAGTTATCAATGCAATTGATTTTCTTTTCATTCAATCACCTCCTTTTTCTCTATGAAAACATGCACGTATCATTTTGGCATATGTCGCATTAAAGATTTGTGAATGATTTCTCTATTGCGGATGTACGCGTGTTGGTCGCAGCGTCGGATACGTTGCGGTTTGTGTAAACGCTATACGTCCCAACAAAAAAAGAGGGGTTGGCATCGCTGAGGCCGCGGGTTCAAATCCCGCCCCGTCCACATGAGTCCTTTTCGAAAATCAAGCTTGTCTTATACCTACTTTTGACAAATAAAGCTAATTTTAGTTTCTTGAGACTGGGCTGAAATGTTGGTGTGCATCAATATTTAAATCCTCTCAGACCCCTTAGTAAAGGACCCCGCCCTTACAGATGAAAGAAGCAGTTTTGTTAACCAGCCATATAGCAGGGATGCAGAGTGAGAGTGAAGATAGTTGCAAAAATGGATTGGCCAGCTTTTGCGAATGTAGCCCTGCAAATGAAAAAAGCTCTCAGCAACTATTGCAGCTGCACAATCCATGACCGAACTAACATAAAACCGGGAGGAAACATTCTCTTCATAGGCACAGTTTTTCATCGGACGCTAAATTTCTTGAGTCCATTTCTTGGAACAAGTCAAGTAGTTTTCTATGGGACAACTGAGGGTCATAGTTTCGTAGACAAGGCAAGCCTCAGAATTGCAAAGCAGATCAGAATCATAGCGGTTAGCAACTTTGTGAAACAGATGCTCGGAGAAATCGGAATTTCTGTTGCTGATGTAGTGCATCTTGGGCTCGACATGGGGAATCGTAGGATGGATACTCAATTTTACCGGGTTCTGAGCAGAAAGCTGAAAGACAAAAAGATAATTTTTACAGTGTCTGCGAATCATTCAAGAAAAGGGTTAGACAATCTACTTCGGGCCTACGGTCTTGTTGAACAAGAGATTAAGAACGCTTATCTAATTTTGCACTCTGAGCCAGCAGGTTATTACAACCTGTCGAAGATAGCCAAGAATCTTAAACTCAAGCGATTTTGGCTGACAAACCTTTTTGGAAAATTGAGTGTAAGCGAATTGAACGCCCTCTACAAACTATGTTGCATCTATGTGCAGCCGAGCTACAGCGAGGGCTTCGGGCTTACTACACTTGAAGCTTTCCGATTCGATAAGCCAGTAATAGCAGTAGACGCTCAGCCATTCAACGAAGTTGTTAGGCAAAAACAGAATGGAATACTCGTGCCTGTAAGGAAAACAACGTGGCTTAACTTTGCAGATCTAGTGCTTTTCAAAATGCACAGGTATCAAGCACAAGACTTGGCTTCTGCCATATTGGAACTCATATCAAATCCAGACGAAGTGATAACGATGCAGGAAAGTATTCGAAAGGAAAAGTGCAATTGGAGCATACACAGGTTGTATCCAAAGCTCTTGAACTACTTCGCGTAAAATTTCTTACGCGAACTGTATTGAAGGTTTCGGCTCGATGTAGAACACGCTTTGTTAAGGAACAATGAAAAATTTAAACGGACGTGTAAATCCCGCCCCATCCACTATCGAAAGTCAAGGAAATAGTTGATGGGAGCTTTAGATCCAGCTACGTTTTGTTTCCTTTACGTCATCAAAGTGTGGATCGTCGGAGAGTATTCTTGCTTGGTTGATTATGGCGGTTGAGGCGATTATGCAGTCGCCCATGGGTATGGTTTTGTATTGACATTTGAGGAGTCCAGCTTGTCTGGCGACCGTTAGGTTCAGGTTTTGGATCTGCAATCCACTGGCGATGATGGATACATAACAGATTTCGGCTTCCTCTCTTCCTATCTTTTCGCAGATCGTCTTGACGGTCTCGCTGATAACTATTGTTGGAAGCAGTCCTTCTTTGCGCTGGATGAGCTCTTTTAGTTTTTTGGATGTTTTCTGTTTTGTTTCTGTGCTGGTTGAGTAGAAGTGTTCTACGAGGAATCGGCTATCCAGCACTTCTTTCAAGCTAGTATTCCTCTCTGAGTTTGTCGATTTCCTTCTTGATTTCTTCTACGTTGCCGTATTTTGCGTATATACCTGCAGAGTCTTCTAGTCTACGGATTGGCTTGAAGAGTAACCCTTTTTCGGTGGCTTCCACCATTAACTCGTCTCCTTCTTTTATTCCCAGTTTTTGCCTGATTTCTACCGGAATTGTAGTTTGCCCTCTTCTTGTAACTTTCACGATGTTCTGCATGTCTTCTGCCTCAGATAATAGAGAGCGCGTACTACCATAAAAAATTTTCCTATTTATTTTTCACTGTAGGACTAATGCATCTGCTCAGAAGAATCGTAATATGCGGAAGAATGGTTCAAGGAAACAACAATCATCCCATGAATAGAACAATCGTTCTATGAATGATCGCAGCGTTGGCATCGCTAAGGCTGCAGTTCAAATCCCTTCAATGAGTCCACTTAACAGTAGAAGAAAACCAAGGATAAGCCAAGCCAGTAAGTGCAATCCGGTCGGCAGCTTCCTAAAGTTCGGTTATCCATTAAAATCAGCCTTCTTGACGTTAATAAAAGCATGGTACGTGCCGCTGTGCACGCTATCTTTATACTGGTTCCGCCGGTATACTTCACTAAGGTGGAGCAGCGTGTCTGAGCCGCGCCTGCTTGAAGGCGAACGCTTAGTTTTGGATGTTTCTCCCACTTCTAATTTTAAAAGGTACGTAGCGGTTAGGGCTATCATTGCAGAGCTCGTTATCTTGGCTATGCTGAATGTAATAGTCGCAATGACATTGTATGTAGTGACTGGTGGAGTTCCGATCACCACGGTAGGTATAGGGCCTCTACTCGTAACCTATGCTTTCTCATACCTTGTTCTCGCCGCGACAGTTATCGTTTTAACGTTGATTCTGACTGACTTGATGTATAAGAAGTATCATTATTGGGTCACGGATAAGCGAGTGGTGTGGAGGCATGGGGTTATTGGATATAGCCTTACGAGCGTCCCTCTCGAAAGAATCTCCGATGTTTCTGTAAGCAGAACATTTTGGGAAAGGATTTGCGGAGTGGGCGGCGTAGTTGTAAGGGAAATGACGGGAGAGCCAAGGTATGGATATCCTTGGTATGGTTACTGGTATGGAGTTGGATGGAGTTTCCCAACAATGATAGCGGTGCCAGACCCTGAAGAAATGCAAAAGCGGATTCTGGAATTAGTTGGCAAGAAGGGAAAAGAGAGCAAACTCACCGTCTCATAAAGGAAAAGGGCGAAGAATTAGCGCGAGCCAAGTACTTGAAGACAGAGAAAGGACCTCCTCTAAAAGGCTTCAGCAGTGCGTCATTCCCAGCACTAATCTTTGAATGCAGCCTGCTTATGTTTTTTGGACAGGTACACAAATTCTATGCGCGCTTTTCCCTTCGCAGCAATGGATATAGAAACTCGAGGGCACTCAATGTGAAAACAACAATCCCAGTCAGCGTCATGCTTGTCCTCATCCAAAGCCAATAGGGTTGAGCCCAGCCATCACTAAAAACTAAGCCATAATTGTACAAAATCCCGTGAACGAGCTCATCGAGAAAAAACAGACAGATCAAGACTATGATTAATAATGTGTCCAAAAACATCACAATCGCTGCTCTAACAAAGCGCGTAGTTTCCGTCATCTAAATCACCATTCTCTATCGTTGTCTTTTTCCGGGCAATTTCCTTACATATGTTTCGGCTAGTTTTTAAGAACACGGCAAGCCTTTTGTATGTCTGCAAACTACCCCGCCCACGGAATGATATTACTTGCTGCTAGGGGTCAGTGAAGAATTCTTGCACAAGTCATAAAAACAGAAGCAGCAAAAAAAGCCTGTATGGTTCTGCCCGCCAAAGTCTTCGAGATCAAAGAGGAAGCCGACATCGAAGTAATAGCTGACAAACTTAAACGCTTCCGTGAAGAAGAACCTTACGAAACGAAAGAAAGAGAGAAAATCACACTAGTCACAGAAATCCTAGACCTACAAATAGACAAAGGCGCCCTATCAGGTGCTTTCAGCAGAGATTTCATGCGTCAACGCTTTTATAGACGCACACTCGTTGAGACGCCGGTGACAGAGGAAGCTCCGTTTTGGATCAAGCCATCTCGAAACAGGCTTTTCCTCATCGTACAAGGCCCATCTGTGGCTCGTGGCGTAAAGAAGCTGCTAACAAACTCTGTAGCCAACAAACTCAGCAAGGTTCTTTTCATAGCCCCCCACACAATCGTTGAGACAAGAATCTCACACGAGACCTTGAAAACCCTCCACGAGGCAACTCCGCAGGCGACAAAGCTCATATGGTTCGACCAAGTTGACATTCCAGGCGTAGAAAAACTCTGCTTAGCTGGACCTGACATCGTAGACACAGCACTTTACCGAGACTACTTGAAACATGGACAAATCTGGTACGTAGTCTTCGAAGCTCAAAAACAAGGAATAGTAGTCGGAATCACAAGAAACACTGTGATCACCTCGTTCAGCAAAAGCTCCACAGAAGAATTCATGAAATACATCTTAGAAGACGTGTTAAAACTGATTGAGTAATCAAGCCCTATCCACACTAGTCCTTCTACAAAACCAAGCATGCACTAAACTCACTTCCTGCAACCAAATCCAGCTCATGCCGATTTCTCTTTTCCAGAACTAATCATCGAACTCGTTTTACGTCAATGCTTAAATCCCCTTTTCAAGAACCTAATGCACCTACCAACAAGCAGCAAACTAGGAAAAATAAGATGAGTAGTCAACTGACGTTCAGAATCGCCTTCATCCTGTTATGGATTGCATTCCTTGCCATAAGCTTCACTAGACGCCTTGAGCAATTAGGCAGCAGATCAATGCGGAAACGTTTTGAAGAAGCATCAAAATGGGAAGGCAAGACAAGGGTCGCCCTCCGAGCTGCATTGGCTCCTTTCTGGCTCATTGCCATCCTTCTGTACGTGATTTACCCGGATTGGATAGCGCAGTTTTCGCTTCCACTCGGACTGTGGCTACGGTGGACTGGAGTAGGTCTGGCAATCGGATCACTTCCACTGTTAGCTTGGGCCATCCACGCCCTCGGAGAACAGTTTTCCCCTCACCTGCAAATGAAGGAGGAGCACAAATTAGTCACCAATGGTCCCTATCGCTGGATAAGGCACCCAATGTATACAGCAGAATTCGTGTTTTATTTCGGTCTTGCTATAGAAATAGCCAACTGGGTGGTCGCACTGGCAATACTGATAGGGCCGGCTCTCCTTTATGCGCGAGTCGCCAAAGAAGAGGAAATGCTAATCAAGCGGTTTGGCGACGAATACCGTGCGTACATGAAGCGTACCGGGCGTTTCTTGCCCCGCTTTCGAAGATGAAATTGAATTCTCGTCTGCCGTGCTTTTTCAGAGAAAACGAACGAGGAATTCATACGAAAGCACAAACCTAGCCCGTCCAGAGTTTCCCTTCAGAAGCTAAGATTTAAGAATCTATCTTTAACCTAACGAAGTTAAGATGACAACTATGACTTTTAATGGAAGATCCGTGATCATAACAGGAGCCAGCGGAGGCATAGGAAGCGAAACCGCCCGCATGTTTGCGGAAAAAGGCGCCAATATCACCGTAAACTACTATTCTTCCCCAGAAAAAGCAGAAAAAACGGTGCAAACAGTTCGCGGCTTAGGAGCCAAAGCCCTATCCTTTAAAGCAGATGTGTCAAACCCAGAACAAGTATCACTAATGATAAAGGCAACCGTTGACAAATTCGGACGAATCGACGTGTTGGTCAACAATGCAGCAAGACATCCGCCTCCACTCTTTGATTTTGACAAGCCAGACTGGGAGTATTGGAAAAGCATGATGCAGATCAACGTAATGGGCACACTTGTCTGCTCACACTTCGCTGCGCCGCACCTTAGGAAAACTGGAGGGAACATAGTTAATGTGGTAATGGACTACGATCCTGGAGGATTAGACTACACACTCACAAAAGCCGCAGGCACCCCGTTAACGCGTGGACTCGCCAGAAAACTTGCACCCACAAGGGTTAACGCCGTTTCCCCAGGGGCCGTCGACACATGGGGAATGAGCGAAGACGAGAAGAAATACTTCACAGAAAGAACTCTACTCAAAAGAGTGGGACAGCCCCTAGATATTGGCAAAGCAATAGTTTTTCTAGCATCGGACGAAGCCTCTTACATCACTGGAGAAACAATTCACGTTGATGGTGGCAATAGACTACTAGAGTAACCTGAAAAATGCGCGGTCTTTCCTTCACATCTGCGTCGATAAGCTTCTAGTAACAACGGCGCAGAAACATGATTCCGCTCGGGGAAGAGAAAAAAGCAGTCGCGGCGCCCTCCTCGCGTCTTGTACCCACAACTGAGGCGCGGTTTATGCCATATGAACCTGAGATAGTAGCCACTGCGCGGTTGCCTTAGCCTTTGCTGTCTGCTCGTTTAGCTTGGCAACGGCCACAGCCGCCGCAGTTTCAGATTCATCTTCTTTCAAACTTGCCATGCCTTTTCACCACAGACCGAATCTGCGTTGTGGAAGATATAAAAGGCGACGCACATACCGAGAACATATTTCGTGGTTACATTTCGCCATCACAAGTTGTGACTATAACTCCTTCTAAGAACCATCAAAACCAACAGGCGGTTAGGTGAGTGAAGCCTTATATATGACGTATGTCATAGCTTATCTCTCAGAGCCTGCAAGTGCCTGAAACCGTTGGGGTCAGTAAAAGCAAGGAAGGAGCTGAGTTCCTCGGACAAGGCGCGCCTCTTTTCTGGCGCGCCGGCCAACATCACACTAACATTCTCGAAGACGTGAAGTGATCCCCCAACGGCGGGAAACAGCGCACACCGATGTTAGTTCTTCCTCATCCCACTGCCGAAGGTTTGCCTATTAACGCAAGCAGTGCGTATAGCTCAAAATAGGCAATTGATTCCTGATCGTTATTTGAAATTCTGAAACAATTTATGCTAACACTGGCGAGAAGCGACATGGTGCCACAAGGGATGCGAGCTTCGAAACTGGAGAAATACCTAAACATTCTTGAGGTTCTTGTTGAAAGACCGAGGCAAGCGTCTGAGATAGCGCGCAAGGCTAAGACAGAGCGAAAGGCTTTGAAGCATCTAATGGATTTCCTCGACTCTAATGGTGTTGTGGAAGAACGTCGAATCAGAGGTCAGCGCATTGTTTATGCACTCACTGAAAGAGGCCTAGCGGTCTTCAAGACACTACGGGCCCTTCAGTATTTGGAGAAGCTGAAAGAATCTCTGCCAGTTGTTGAGGAAGCCAGTGAAATCGTGTCAGCGCTCTCCAAACAGTCGAAAGACTGGCAGGAAGACTAGCGGACAAATCGTGTCTTGACTAAAACGGATACCTCAGATAAAAGTAGTTCTGACACTTCAGACGTTTATCGATTCCTCAATAGGAGTCGCTGGAGTGGCTGCGTGGTTGTTAAACTGCAGCTTGCTTCTGTCGCCTCCGTTCCTGCCATAAAGTTTCTTCCTCACAATCAAGCATTCTCCTCCAAACTCGCACTGTTCACACGTTCCCTCAGGAATCATCATGTCCTCGCAGCTCATCCACCAAAGCTTGATCAGGTGAAGCTCTCGGCGATTAAGATCAACCCTCAATCGCAATTCCTCCGTTTTGGTCTAACAGCTTTTGCCTCTATCTCGTCTTAGCCGGGTCTGTTTTTTGCCTTTATGAAACCCAAATACAGATTACAGAATCGCGGCGGCAGTAGACAAGAAAAATGAGCGTTAGAAGATTGCGCGAGTCTACGTGAGAAATCTGAGCAGGTAATCGTTCACGTGCTGCAGGAAGGTCTCTTCAAGGTTGACTCCATAGTGCTCAGCTAGCACGAATATGCCATAAAGCAGGTCAGACAGCTCTTCTGCCGGAGTTTCTCTCTCCTTGGGCTTTTCGGTAGGTTTGAACCCTTCTAAACCCTTGACGACAGACGCGACTTCGCCGGCTTCCTCAAGAATGTCTGTCACCATTACGAACGGATCCGAGCCTTGTCCTCTCTCTGCGTCCACTTTGGCGTTTATTTTGTTGAAGACTTTCCGAGCGGCATACTGAGCGTCTCGCAGGGTCAGCGACATAGCGGTTTCTCTCTCCTTAACTACCACTACGAAAGCATCTTTGACAAGTGTTATATGTGTTGCCTCTGATTCTAATAACTGAAGAAGGTGAGATTCTAATTGGGCATGGAAGAACCACCTGAAGAAATTGGCAAGGTGACACACTTCTTCTCGAAGATCAGTGTAGCCGTCATCGAGTTAGCTGCACCTCTATCGGTAGGTGACACAATCCGCATCCAAGGTCCAACAACCAACTTCGACCAGACGGTTGACTCCATGCAGATTGAACACGAGAACGTGCAGACAGCAAAGAAAGGCCAAAGCATAGGATTAAAGGTCAAAGACCGCGTTAGAGAGCACGATACCGTCTACAAGACAGCTTGATCACTGCTCCTGTTTCATGCCAAAAAAGCGCAGTTTCTCTATGCCTCTTCAAGTAGCAGGCGATGCTAAAGCCCTCAGAATCGGTTTTTCTGACAAGTTTTCATTCCGCTATGTTTAAATGAATTTCCACCACTTTCATAATCCTTCTGAAGAAGGAAAAAGCATTGGTTGATGCATGGATTCCCTACGGCAAGACCGAAATCTGCGCTCGAATCCCAACTCGAAACTACTTGGGCAGCATTGAACCGAAAGAGAAAGAAGGCGTGAAAGACCCACGGGCAGAGATTGAACGAGCCCTCAACGAACCCATTGGAACTAAGCGCTTAAGTGAACTGGCCAAACCAGACAGCAAGGTGGCCATGGTAGTTGATGATCAGACGCGGTCAACGCCCAGCAACCTTATAGTGTTGCCCGTCTTGGACGAACTGAATAGGGCTGGCGTGAAGGACACCGACGTAACCGTGATAATCGGGTGCGGAACCCATCGCCCAGCCAAACCTGAAGAAATCCAAGCCATCTTGGGCGACGAAACGCTTTCGAGAGTCAACGCGATAAGTCACGACTGCCGAGCCAAAGACTTGGTCTTGTTGGGCAAAACCAAGACCCACGGTACCAAGGTTTACGTTAACAGAGTGTTCGCCAAGGCCGACCTGCGCGTGTTGATAGGCGACATTGGTCTGCACTATTATGCGGGCTACGGCGGCGGAAGGAAAAGCGTGTTGCCCGCTGTGTCGGGTGAAGAGACGATTCAGCACAATCATGCCATGATATTGCATCCTAAGGCTCGCACAGGAATCTTGGAAGGCAACCCTGTTCACAAGGACATGGTTGAGGCTGCGAGGCTGGCTAAGGCCGACTTCATCGTGAACATTGTGACCAACAGCAGACGAGAGTTGCTTAGAGCTTTTGCCGGCGACTTGGAAGAGGCGTTTTATGAAGGCGTGAAACTTGTTGATGAAATGTACAAGGTGCCCATTGAGCGTAGAGCCGACGTAGTTGTTGTGAGCCCTGGCGGGCACCCTTTTGACATCGATCTTTACCAAGCTCACAAAGCAGTTGACGACGCACTCGAGGCGGTCAAGAGAGGCGGCGTCATCGTTTGGGCGGCAGAGTGTCAGGATGGACATGGAAACGAGGTTTTCTATGATTGGATGACTAGGTTTAAGGATGTGAAAGAGATGGAGGCGGAGATCAAGCGGCATTTCCGCCTCGGCGGGCATAAGGCATACTATTTGGCAAGGTCACTTGAGAAAGTTCAGATCATTCTTGTCTCGACTTTGCCAGATTACCATGCCGTTGGCACTTTTCGGCTGCGAACCGCCCGCGCCCTGAACGATGCCTTGCGGGATGCTTTTGACGTTGTGGGTAAGGATGGCAAGGTTTGGGTCATGCCCTATGGGAACATCACCCTACCCATAGTTCACTCGTCTGAATGATGAATGCAAAAGATTTAACTCATTGTATGGTCATTTCTGAGCAAGTTGGCGCTTTGATGGTTCAGACAACGTTTTCATCTAGGCGCTTTCAACCAGCCGACCTAGACAGGGTCATGCACATCAACCAGGTGTGTCTGCCTGAGAATTATTCAACTCATTTCTTTATGGACCTTTTCGAGCGTTATCCTGAAACCTTCATTGTGGCTGAAGCATATGGAGAAATCGTGGGTTACATCATGTGCCGAATTGAAACGGGGCTGCCCGACTTCGGCTTGTTCGGGATCACCAAACGCGGACACGTGATTTCGATCGCCGTATTGCCCGAATATCAGCGGAAGGGAATCGGCAAGGCTCTGATGGAAGAAGCCATGATGGCGATGAAGTTGCTGAAGGTCAAGGAGTGCTATCTCGAGGTGCGGGTTACTAACACACCGGCTGTGGAGATGTATCGGAACCTGGGTTTTGAAACATCTAGGAGCATCCGTGGCTACTATGCTGATGGAGAAGACGCCTACGTCATGATCCGCAAGCTTCCCTCGTCTGTGACACGGTGAAGAGTGCTGTGCCCGTTACCCCTTTTCATGTAGTTCCAACCGCAACTGTCTATTTCCTGTTCTTTCGTCGCCTGAATGGTTTGGCGTTTTTCTTAGGTTCTCTGCTGATTGATTTGGAACCTGTTCTGTACATGTTCTTCTCTGTTAGGTTCCAGTTTCAACTGTTGCTTGGAGGCTTTGCTCAGCAAGGACCCCACATGATTACGCATAATCCGTTCAGCGCGGTTTTGCTAGTTGCTCCTGTAATGGTTGTAGTGGCGAAGGCTGTTGAGCTTGCATCACGTGGTCTGATGCAAGGGGTTTTCCCTGACATTCACTGGGTAAAGTATTCTTGGAAAGCAACGTATCTTTCAGCGCTGACAGGCGCGTTTCTGCACTTGGGTTGGGACCTGACGATGCACTTTGACATAAACCTAGGCTTTCCATTCATAGACTTACCCAACCCATTCATTAACGCAGCCGCGACTGCGCTGATTCTCTACGTCAGCTTGGCTCTGATGTTGCCAGCGTACTTGATTGGCAAGAAAATCAACACAGGCGACCCATGTAGAAAGCTTCCATAGAGACGACAAGTTAAAGCATATGCTGAACCATCTTCTCTTTGGTGCACGATTTGGGTCACTGCCAACTGTGTGGGCACAGCTCGCCAATAATATCTAGCCGGTTGGGCGTGTGTGTGCAGTGTATCAGAGAAAAGCCTCAGCTCGCACTCCAGATTACAGAAGCCGTGCACGCTCAGAGCCGCGCAAGGTTTGGTTTGCCATCTAAACCGCCCCGAAACCCAACTGACCTCTCTTGTGCAATGTGTGCCAACGACTGCAAGGTAGGCTTGGGTGAAAAAGGCTTCTGCGGCCTAGTCTACAATGTTGAGGGCAAGCTTCTGCGTATGGGTGGCACGCCTGAAAAAGGCGTTTTAGAATGGTATTATGACCCATTGCCCACAAACTGTGTTGCATGGTGGTTCTGTCCTGGCTGCACCGGCGCAGGCTACCCCAAATACGCATATAGGCAGACGGCTGAAACGGGCCACTCTAATCTAGCTGTGTTCTACGGCGCCTGTAGCTACGACTGCCTCTTCTGTCAAAACTGGCACTACCGAGACCTTGCAAGCAGACTTCAGCCTCAGATGTCCGCTGAAAGTCTTGCTCAGAAAGCTGACATGCACGTTTCATGCGTCTGCTACTTCGGCGGAGACCCATCCGTTCAGATGCCTCATGCAATAAAGACGAGTCAGCTGGCACTGGAAAGGGCCGAGAATGAAAAAAGAATCATGCGTATCTGTTGGGAAACAAACGGCTATGAGAGGAAGGAGTTGGCGCTCAAAGCCGCTGAGCTTTCGCTCAGGAGCGGAGGCAACCTCAAGTTTGACCTCAAAGCTTGGAACGAAGGTCTGAATCTGGCTTTGTGCGGCGTTTCAAACGCCCCTACTCTTCGCACTTTCAAGATGATCGGCGACGAATACTTTAAGCAACGGCCAGATTTGCCCATTTTGACCGCCAGCACTCTGTTGGTGCCTGGTTACATTGACGTTGAAGAAGTAGATGGCATAGCTAGTTTCATAGCAGAAATCGACTCGAGCATTCCCTATACGCTGTTAGCATTTTATCCAGCATATGTCATAGATGACCTTCCAACCACAAGCCGCAAGCTAGCCGACCAATGCTATGAGGTCGCAAAGAAGCATCTATCGCATGTTAGAATAGGAAATGTGAACCTACTTTCTTAGGTAATGCGTTATATACATAACAATCAAGGCCAAACCTATGAGGAACGTTATGCCTGAAGCTGTGATTACCCAAGGATTGTCACTTTGAAGCAAGAATGCCGACGATAGAAAGGCCAGCAACAAGCCAATATAGAGATCGATGTTCTGGCGAAACGACCCATAGATTTCAGTCGCTATCGCGCGCCCGTGTCTCTTGAACAGGGTCATCAAGGTGGCAAAAGCCAAAAGGGATATGACAAACGTGTAGGTCAGCTCGCTGTAGTAGTTCCCCAAAGTCACCAAAAGACCGATTTCATCGCCAACTAGGCCTCCTCCAGTGCCGAAGATTATGGCGGCGATTCTGTCAGTGTGCTCGTCGCGGTAGTTGATGCCTATCCAGCCGCCTATGGCCAGCAATGACAAACCGTACCAGAAGTGGTGTATGTGATAGCCTTGAACGACAAAGACAGTGGAGGGAAAGAAAGCAGTGAACACTCTGGCAACTGCGAAAGAGGCTAAGAAAGAGATTAATATAATGAACGAAAGATTCGGCTTCTCAGCTCCTCGTAGCCTTTTCATGCTTTGAACCTCCACGTGAAGGGCTATAAGCGCAGCCCAAATTCCAGTCTGACTTCTCTCCTTTCAATGTCCTCGTTGGAGTATGCGGCCTTGTCGAAGCCTAGGAGTTCAAATCCCTGACTGAGGTAGAAGTTGATCGCTGGAACGTTGCACGTTTGCGTCTCAAGAACTAGCATCCTTGCTCCTCTTTCTTTGGCAACTTTTATGCCGTGTTTCATTAGTGCTTTTCCTATGCCTTTTCTGCGAAACCCGTCTTTGACTAAAAACTGCCAAACCCGCATTCTATTGTTCCACTTCTGATACCCAAGTTCGATCCAGCCTACCAATTTCCCTTCAAGCTCGGCTGCAAAGACTCGGGGGTCTTCAACATAATCGCTGAAAAGCCGTTCCTCAAAGCTCTTCTCTAAGGGTTGGTTCAGATGTTTGAGAGTCAACTCGATTTCCCAAGATTCTGCCTTGCGACGAATTTGTAAGTCGTAGTAGCTTGAGGTCACATATCTGTACACTAGTTTGGGTAAAGAGGAGTGCCTCAAAACTTCGATGATCTTGACCTTTTTATCGACCACTTGGCCCATGACTATTCCCTGAGATGTGCAGGGTTTGTGACATATTTCCGTTCCGTTGAGAAATCGAGGATCATGTCAGACGTTTTACCCTTGCACAGGATGAAGCACGCATTGATCGCCAGGTGCAAAGTTTCATCTTGGGGATTCTGTGGGTGCAACTGTGGTAGCAGTAGTAGAATATTTATTTGGACATTTTACATTGAAGAGGCTGTGGCGACGACCAATGATTACCATTATTGGCGCTGGTAAGGTTGGAAGTGCGGCAGCCTTTAACATTTTAAGGTTTAGAATCAGCGATGTCGTGCTAATGGACGTGGTTGAAAACCTGGCTCACGGTGAAGCGCTCGACATGATGCAGGCAGCGCCTGCCATAGAGTTCGATGGTAAGGTCGTGGGCACCAGCGATTTCAGTGCCATGCGGGGCTCGGAAGTCGTGGTGTTGGTTGCTGGAGCGGGCAGAAAACCTGGAATGAGCAGACTTGGCCTCATGAATGAGAATGCCCGCGTGGTGAAGTCGGCTGTGAAGGAGATTGTGAAATATGCGCCCGACTGCAGGCTCATGGTGGTGACGAACCCGGTTGATGTCATGACCTACGTGGCCTTTAAGGAATCGGGCTTTGAGAGAAGCCGTGTCTTTGGCATGGGCAACATTCTCGATACAATGCGCTTCAGATCGTATATTGCCCTAGAGTTCAACGTGTCCAGAGAGGACATACGCGCCTTGGTCATAGGAGAACACGGTGACTCTATGGTTCCATTGGTCGACCACGCTTCGATCTCGGGCATACCCATAACCGAACTGCTCAGTAAAGAGCAAATCGACAAAATCGTGAATGTAACCAAAACGTCAGGCGCAGACGTCATAAAACTGAAAGGCGCCACAACACATGCACCAGGCGTTGTTATTGCGATAATGGTGGACGCTGTGCTAAGAGGACGAAACCGCGCCATGAGTGTCTCGACTTATCTGAAGGGCGAGTATGGTTTTTCAGATGTCTCAATAGGGGTGCCAGTCATACTCGGAAAGAACGGAGTTGAAAGAATCCTAGAACTTAAGCTCTCACCCGAAATGCACAGGCAGTTTGAAAATTCCGTCTCCGCCATAAAGAACGCAATAGCAGAACTGCACATTTAGCATCGGTTAAGAGAGTGGAGAGTCCTTCTGATCCCTGGTCGGGCAACATAACACTATCAAAGGGTCATTAGCCTTCGCAAAGATTCCTGCACACGCTGCATATGTTTTAGAGTTTCTTCTGAGCCTTCAAACCTGTCGATAATCTCTTGACACAGAGCCAATGCGTTCTCGAAACCCTTTCTACACTGAACTCGCTCCAATGACTCACCAAGCCTCGCTCGCTCGGGAAGCTTAAAAGACCAGCGAGGCAGCAAACAACAAACAAGAAGACAGACGCCGGTGAAAGTGAAGATCAGTTTTCACCGTTAGAAGGTTTGAGCCTCAAGCTTCTTCTTCACTTCATCTATTCTTTTCATCAAGTCATTGAACTCTTTGCCTTTGTCCTTGCCCATCGCCTTGTAGCTGTCACGCGCGTATTCCAACGCGCCCAGTCCGAAGCGGTCGTAGCCCTTTCCCAAAGAAATGTCAGCCGACTTAAGAAAGCGTTCAATGGCAGTATCATAATCCTTAAGCAGGAAACTGCATTCAGCCGCCTTAAACAACATGTACGAAGAATCAAAGAAGTTGCCAACCTTCTCATACAATTGAGAAGCTTTCAAAAACTTGTCAATGGCATCTCTGTAGTTTCCACTATCATACAACGCGGTTCCTTCGCGATGAATCTTAGTCGGATCCTCTTTGCCCGTCTGACTCACTCCATCATCACCAATCCATTTTTCATAAACAATGCATCCTAGCATTTTTATGGTTTCCTATAAACTCTCACCCTCACACAACTCCTATAAGAAAACACAGCACGGGTGATGATGACACTATAGCGGAAGTCAACTTCATCACGCACACAGTCAAAGAAGCGCCGACCAACATAGAAGAAGTTGTTGTGACAAAGCACTACACTAGCCAACAACAACTTCCCCACAGCCCACCCACAAACATTCAAAGAAGTTATTATTACTGTTTCTAAGCGAAAGTTGATACATCTGAACACAAACACCCGCCAACCACCATAGCCAACGTCCAAGAAGCCGCATAAAGACAACACACTCAGACCGCAAGTCACAGTCTCAGAAATCCATGCAGCAAAGATAATATGGATTCGCATCCGTAAACTGCCGCATGAAACATCCCAAAAAGGCGATTAAGAACATGAAGATCTGTGATGCACACATTCACTTAGGCAAATCTGGACCATGGCAACCCTACGGTGAACCCACAATTTATATAGAACAGCTCATGCCACTGCTCGACAAATTCAACATCGCAAGAGCACTGGTATTCCCAAACCCAAACGTGGGCGACAAATACCCGCAGACAAACAACTACATAGCAGAATGCGTCAAAAAGCATCCCAAAAGACTCGTAGGCTTCGGACGGGTCGACCCCAGAAGAGGCGAGGAAGCAAATCGGGAGCTAGACCGAATCAAACACAAGCTTGGACTTTCGGGCGTTAAACTCCATCCGATGGTAGAATGCTTCAGACCGGACCACCCATATTTCAGCAAGCTTTTCAAAAAACTCGATCAGTTGAGGCTACCAGTCTTGATACACACGGGTGACGGCTTCTCAACACCAGGCCTAGCCTCAAAAGTGGCTAAGAAGCATCCAAACCCAGTGATGATTCTCGGCCATTTGAAAGAGGGCTGCGTTGCTGCCCTGAAGGAGCTACCAAACCTGTACGTAGAAACCTCAGGCACCTTGCCTGAATTCGTCGAAATGGCAACTGACATAGATGAAAACCGAGTCCTGTTCGGCTCCGACATACCTTATTATAGATTTCAAACTCAAACCTCTATAATCGACTCCGCGGACATATCGAACAAAGCCGGAAGGAAGATCTACTTTGGGAACTTCGACCGCTTGTTCGGGCCCTAACCTAAGATAAGGACAAAGATACCGTGCAATCAGTGGAAAAGCTACCAGAGAGAGGCGTCTACACTCTGATAATATTCGTGGAAGCGAAAACAATGCTACGCATCAACGGAGGAAATGGTCCAAGTCTTGTAAAGGGATACTACGCGTACACTGGTTCAGCTTTAGGCAATGGAGCAACGAGCATGAGAAAAAGAGTTGAAAGACACTTAAGGAAACAAAAGAACAGGCATTGGCACATAGACTATCTGTTAGCTGATGACAAAGCGAAAGTTGAAGCAGTCATCGCCGCGCAGACCAGTATCAATCAAGAATGCAGAGTAAACAAACTCATTCAAAAGATTAAAGGAACAACTATTCCCATCACAGGGTTCGGCGCCTCGGATTGCACCCAAGGCTGCACAAGCCACCTCGTATATAGCGGCGAAAAGAACATACAAAATCAAATCGCTGAGGTATATTCACGCCTGTTCAAGCCTGACAGAATATCAAACTTGACCCTAAACATCGTGTCCTCCTAACAGAAGGTTGCCCGTGATTGCAGATAACCATAGAGCCTGCTAATCCTCAAGATATAGAACAGCTTCTGAAGATAGAGCGCGAATGTTTCGCAACAGAAGCATATTCAAAAGAACAAATACTAAGCCTACTGAGAGAACCGAACGCCGTCGGCTTGCTAGTCAATATCAACGATGAAGTAGCGGGCTTCACAATCGGCATCGTTGAAGATCACGGCGGAATCAAAGTCGGCCACATATACACCATCGATGTAGTATCCAAGCACCGAAGAAAAGGAGTGGGAATCAAGCTTCTCGAAGAAATCGAAAAAGTCTTCCAGAAAAAAAGCGCTGAAATCAGTTGCCTAGAGGTTCGCGCAGACAACCAAGCAGCAAGAAGACTGTACAAGAAACAAGGTTATGAGGAACTGCAAACGCTGCGTGACTACTATTCGCCGGGCGTTCACGGGCTCAGACTAAGGAAACAACTTAGAATCAAGTAGACGATCTTTTTTTTGTTCGAACGCGCGATCTGCCTAGGGATAAAAGAGAAAGCTTCGTCTTCTCATCAAACTCTCTGACAGCTTTGATTCCAGAAGCCTCAACCAAGACAAGCTCGCCTGTAACACCGATTATGCATTCGGGGATGACGTGCCCTCCAAAGACTGTGCCTTTCTCGTCTGACACCGCAGCATGAGCATGGGCAAATACCTTGCCTTCCTTGATCGAAATGTTTCCAAGGCAAGAGACAACCTCAAGCGGCTGGTTCATCTCGATAGTTTCATACTTTCCTTCGCGAAAGAAGCCCAGCTTAGCCTTTTTCAGAGTTCCAATAAGGAAGAAGAAACCAGCGCTTATCTTAGCTTTCTCAGCAACATGAGTCACACTGCCTAGTAGTTCATCGTTTTCAACAAGCCGGGCGAACACGGTCTTTCCAATCTTTGCCTCAGCTATTTCCATCTACTTTCCACGCTTCTCCCACCGAGTCCTCTTTTTGTCAAAGTCTTCGCGTGTCCCACAAACTTTCGCGGGCGCACCCATCACTACCTTGAGAGGTGGCACATCTTTAGTCACAACGGCTCCGGCGCCAACGACTGCACCATTGCCTATTCTCACTCGGGCGACAATGCACGAGTTTGCGCCGACGACAGCCCCTTTGCCTACGACTATGCCAAGGCGTCGCTCGCTCGGGGGATAAGGATCATTGGTTAATACAGCGTTTGGCGCCAGAAACACGTCGTCCTCTATGACCGTAAGGTGTGGGAGGTAAACATTAGATTGAATGCTCACGTTTCGGCCAACTTTGACAGATCCGTCAAGCTGGGCAGATGAGCCTATTCGCGTCTTGTTGCCCACAACGCTGCCTTCACGGATCAACACATTGTGCCCAGTCTCAACTGAGTCATATATCGAAACATTCTCATACACGAGTGTGCCCGAGCGAAGAATGCAGCTTTCTCCAATCTTGGCGCCTTTGCTGATCTTGTCTAGTTTTTCTATGTCAAAATCGCTTGAGTAAGGAAATGACTGGAGCGATTTCCTGACGGGGTAACCTATCAACACGTTTCTGCCTATCAGCGAGCCTACGCCTATTACAGACGCGCCCAGAACAACGTTTTCGCCCTCAAAGAAACCCCTTACCTTGGCCCTGGAAGAAACAAAGTGCAAGATCCCAGCTTCTCCTTTTTCGTTATCAGATGCGTCCTGTATCCTTTTCAGAATTTTGGTCAAAGAGCGTCTGAATCGATCAAGCCTAGAAATATTTCCTTCAGGAATTCGTCAAAGAACCTCTCGTCAACGCATTCGCCGTTCTCTACATTAATGCCACTGCAGCATGGGATCAGCTTCAACACGTACAAATCTGAGTTGAGTTTTTCGATGCTGAAAGGATAAAGCCTGCACAAGGTTGGTCTGATGTTATATATTGAACATCTGAACAGGCCGTGTTTGCTGTCCATCGACACGAAAATGCACGAGCCGTCCGCTCTGGTTATGATTCCGTTTTGTTCGATGTCATGAAACTTCTCTCTGCTATAGCCCGCTCCCTCAAGGCGCTCTATATCCTTCTTCAAGAGTCTGGGGCCGCCCAGCCGGCAACAGAAGACGGCGCATCTCTGGCATCGGAATTTCAGCCCGTTTTGGAGAAAGACTGCCTTTTCTATCCGCTTGGTTCCTTTTTCCAGTCGAATTTCAGCAATCTTTTCGTTTAGTCCCATGATCGGACATCTCTGGGGCATAGTTGTTGCAGTAAACTCTAAATGTTGCGGTTGGGAACATGCTATGGTTGAGAAGCAAGATGAAGAAGTTGACGGTGAACACTTCGAAGGGAGAATCTCGGCCAATGATTCAGGCCCTAGCTGTTTTATTAAGGAACACGACATGGAAGTGCGGCAGAGTCGAACGCCTTGTCGTCAACTATCTAAGAGACCAAATACGCAAGTTTGGACGAGCGCACATACCCATTAAAGACATGCTTCAACACTTCAAACTCAAAGGAAAACAGAAAAGCGAATTCTTCGACGCCATAAGACGCCTAGAGAAACGCCGAATTATAAAGATAGAAGGTTTCTAGCAGTCAACAACCGCCCCTACATATACATTCCAAAACTCAAATCTTATAGGAATAGAGTTGACGCTGATCTCAATAAGACGCACAGTGCTATCATGTGAAGGGGAGGAACAAGTTCAAGAAAGTCATCATAGTAACTGGAACGCCCGGCGTTGGAAAAACAGCGGTCTCAGAGCTTCTAGCTGAAAAATTAGACGCCTCACACATAGATTTAGCCACAGTCGTCAAACGGGAGAGGCTAACAAAAGGATTTGATCAACGGAGAGGAACACTAATTGCAGATGAAGACAAGCTCAAAAAGAGAGTGCGGAAATTAATCGAGCAATGCCCACACAGAGTCATAATTGATGGGCACTATGCCGCTTCCATAATCCCGAAGACTCGGGTTACCAGAGCGTTCGTTTTGAGGTGTCATCCGCGTCGGCTTAAGGAGCGGATGGAGCACCGTGGATTCAGAGGGACAGAGCTTTGGGAAAACCTAGCGGCTGAAATCTTAGACGTCTGCCTGTATGAGGCGGTAATGAGCCTTGGTCAGGATAGAGTCTGCGAGATCGACACAACTGAGAAGACAGTTGGCGCTGTGGCCGAAGAAGTCATGTTGGTTCTTGAGGCAAAGCAAAGATGCAGGGTTGGAATAGTGGATTGGCTTGAAAAGCTAGAGCAAGAAGACAGCTTAGACCAGTTTCTCAGGCAGTTCTAGCCCAAGCGCTGCAGAATCTCTCTTTTCGTTAGCAAGGTCACTCCGCGTCTGTTTGCGTAGGCCTTGGCGTGACCGCTGAACATCTCGGAGATCATGATTGGACTTGGCAGTCCAACGTCTTCCGCGGCCTTGTCCATGTTGATAACCATGTTGACTCCGACAGTGCGTCTCCAAGCGCGGATCCAGACCAGACGTTGCTCCTGGCCCTTTCTAATCATCAAATCGAACTTGTGGGGCATGCCTGAGGTTTTGCCGTCCCAGACGGCGTCGCGTTCGACTTTGTAGCCTTTCTGACGAAAATACGTAACAACAGAATCTATAAGGGAGTCCGGGCACATCTCAATGGCAACCCCAGACACACAGAGTAGCGGCTGAAGACAAAAAGGTTTTCGCCAAGAAAGGGAAGCAAATGTACAGAATCGTTGTTTGTCACAACTGTGGACGTTTGCTCCTAACAAAGACCACGCAACAAACCAGACAATGCCCCCACTGCGGAGCCCGCATTAACACTAAGGGAGCGAAAGTCGTAGGATCAGCTGCAAGCGCTCAAGAAGCATCCAAGCTAATACGCGAGTTGAAGCAAAAGAGACAAGGCTAAGCGAACTCCGTAGTCCAAGCCTCATCCGTGTGAAAGGTCAAGTCGTCGCTTGGGATTCGAGTTTTCGATAAAACCAATTTGCGAAGACAAGGTATGCAAAGTAAAGGACTATCAGAGAGTTGACAATAGCTTCAAGTGAAACCGTAAGGTGCGCCACAGTGAACGAACCAGAGTAGAAACTTGCAAGCAGGTAGGCATCAAGACACACTCCCACGAATAACACAGATGATGTGAAGGCGTCAGCACCCCTTTTCCTCATAAGGAAGCCTATACATGAGGCGAACAGCAGAATTGACAGATAGATGTAAGGGTCGCTGATCGAGCGAAGAAACGCTTCTTGGGAACCAAACGCCCGACGGAAAAACAGGGCAAAATTTAAACTTTCACCGTTAATTCTTCTGATATACCAAACTCTAAGCCAGAACAAACCCCAGACTGCGGACCACAAGGAGATTAGCGCCCTAATCAACGCGGGCATGGGAAAATGAAAAGAGATTATCCTTCGCCCGTAGTTCAATATCATTGGTTTTGAGGTGTAAACTAGAGGTATTAAAATAAGAATTGTGCTAAGGCCTGACAGCCAGAACCCCGCACTTAATTCGGAGTATTGAACATGTGATGCAAATGAGTAAAGATAGTCTAGAACTAGAAGAGAAAAGAACAGCAGCAATGTATGCAGTTCTTTTTTGGCTTTTAGTAAAGTCAGGGGACCAATAAACAAGAGGGCGACCTGAACGAAGAACATTGGAATCAAGACACTTAAAGGGCGCACTCCGCTGGTACCTGGCCCCCACCAAGTCCAGTAATCGAAGAAGAACAATCGCTGTGAGCCTACGAGCACCCAACCGTCTGCGGTCTTTTCAAATACCTCCTGTATGTGCATAAAAGACCAATAATAGATTCTGTTGGCATACTCTGGTGAGGGTTCAGGCGGAGGCGGATCAACGTATAAGTACATTCGTCCCACCCCGAATTCATATCCGAATGGGAGAAACATCGAGGCTACCATGAAACAAAATCCGAGAGCTAGTGGGAACTTGAAATGGCTAAAGCTCATCTGAATCAATTAAATCTGGCAAGACTAGGAAAATAAAAGCTTCGCCACTGTTTTCAATCTGATGAATTGTGCGATAAAAGAATATCACAAATTCATAGCCTGGATCCATTTCTTTTTTATAGAGCTTGACTTGACAGTTGACCCTCGGAGGCTTGAGCATTGAAATTTAGCAATTTGGAAGTCTCGGGTTTGATAGTGCTGTTCATCGGTGTCATTCTGCTGGGCTTCACCTTCGTCAGCGCTTATGGTTTCCTAGTTGGAGACCTATCAATCCTAGCATCAGCTGACCTCGTAGAGGTGTTTGGAAGAGCCATGGCACCTTTGATCGAGGCTGTGATTCATATACTCTACTTGGGCGTCATGGGATGGATAGGGTCCA
>Ga0315310_10000116_pt1 | contig 53630 bp, 62 predicted proteins | sample TDP5_MG_FD_203630 | JGI IMG/M metagenome (GOLD analysis project Ga0315310, IMG submission 203630) | Freshwater sediment microbial communities from Lake Towuti, South Sulawesi, Indonesia - TDP5 | ecosystem: Environmental > Aquatic > Freshwater > Lake > Sediment | place: Indonesia: South Sulawesi...
GCATATTCCAGATGCGGGTTTATGTAAAAGGGCGTGTGCCTCCTGGACCAGATGACAACGAGTGGATGGGCATTGGAGGCAAGACTATCGACATGGTTACATTGGCTGAGAATGACACAGTTACTTATGAAAAGTATGGCAATGATCCTGAACTCTGGCCTCGGATAGGTCCTGAATATCAATATGATATTGACGCAGGTGTGCGGATTCCACCTTTAGGTCGTGTTTCTAAAGAAGTCCAGGAAATTAGAAAAGAGATAGAGGAGCTCAAAAAATTAGACCCCACGCTGTCTGACTGGGACGCTTTGGAGCTGCTCCATGATGTCTTTTGGGAAATGGGAGCCCGATACGGAATTCATGAGAAGGAAGAAGCGGTGTCAATTTTGATAAAAGCGCGCAGATTAATGAAAGAACAGGGGCTCACAAAATGGGAAGCAGTTGACAGGATAGTGAATGAGATGAAGAAAGGTGGGCGTATCAACTTTTTTCGTCTTGATGGTGGTGGTAATAATAGTCATTGGTGTGATTTTGATACTGTTGGGCCGCAAAGGTTTGATGTTACGGTAACCGGCACGATTAAGTATAAAAAGCACATTGCTAATAAAAACACTGGTTTAGATACCACCACTATAGATATGCCTTTGCGATCTGCTCAAGTATATTTCAAATCGACACAAACAGGGCAATTCTATGGTCCATGTGTTACTAATAATAACGGGCAATTCACATATACAATTGGTGGTATTTCACTGCCTGCATATCTCATGCCGGTGGTTTTTCTTCGGACTCAGCTTAGTCGCATAAAGGCGATATCTGATACAATCAAATTTACGCAGATACCATCGCCCGAGGACTCCCAGACCTGGCGCTATCGCTGGAAGGTTGATACGGCAAATTCCAGTCCTTACAATTTTGGGACCAAATATTGTGCTGAGAATTATCTGGATGGTGGTCTATGGCCTGATAATCATCAACCTAAAAGTGGTGCGGCGAATATTTTTGACTTCATGTTGAAAGGATATAACTTGTGTGTTGATAGTGGATATACAACCTCTGATACAATCCATAAAGTGGTGGCCAAATGGCAACCTGGGTATGACGATAACCCAACAAAGAGCAAACTGTTTCCTGGTGCGGCGACGGATTCAATTTTCATATCTGGGGACACAACGGGCGACGTAAATAAATCATGGACTGACGAATGGGATGATTGGTCAGTGCTTCATGAATTTGGACATCATGTGATGGTGAAATGTGCGCCACCTTTTCCACCATGCACTACATCCAATCATTACTGGCACAAAAAATATTCTAATGATAAAAATCTTGCTTATGTAGAAGGCTGGGCGAACTATTTTGCTGCCGCAGTAACTGATAGTATCTATCAAATAAATACAAAAAAGGGAATTGGTGCAACCAATGATACGACATATTTTCATAATATTGAGAATCCTTGGGATAATACTTGGGCTAATCCACCCTGGTCAGAATCCTTTGAAGGTGGTCCCTGGTGCGAAGGTGCTATAGCTGGCGCTTTATGGGATATTAATGACTCTGACAACGAAAACCCTTATCCTTATTATCCTGATAGTAATAATGGGTTTGTTGATACTACTTCTGATTTTATGACGATGGGGTCTAACGAGATTTGGAATGTATTTGATGATTATGACCCACCAATTGATACAATTCTAAGTTGTCAGACGATTTTCCATTTTCGATCAGGATGGCTTACATTCAATTATGGATATCCCGATTCTATTTATGAAATTTTCTATCACCATTATATTGCCGACAACATACCAGCTGCACCATCTGGTTTATCAGTAACCCAAATACAAAATTACGCTCATTTATGCTGGAATAAGAATTCTGAAACCGACATCTTAGGCTACCGCATATATCGGCGTTACAGCGATGGATTGGACTGGAGTGATTGGGTAGTGCTCGTTGACAAAACAAGCCCGACCGATACAACACACGACGATTTTACTGTTCAAGCATACAAAACTTACCAGTATAAATTAACTGCTTACGACGCGCTACACAATGAATCTAACTATTCAGACAGCGTTGAAATATATATTGAATATTGGTGGAATCCAGATAACATTGTGCCGAGTATTTACTTGCCAACAATTGTTACTGATAAATTGGGCATGGCATTGTTTCTTGCGAAAGGTAGTCGGGATATTACATTGAAAGTTTATGATTGCTGCGGGCGAATGGTAAGTGAAAAGAAAATAAAATTGACAGCTGGTAATTTAATCAATATTAATTTAAGAGCGAATTCAAGAAATAATCGGTTACCCAGTGGTGTTTACTTTTTATCTCTTGAAACTGATAAGTTTGAAAAGATACAGCGAAAGTTTATTATCATAAGATAAAACAATGTTTGCATAACAATTAAACAAAAGGAAAATATTTCGACAGAAAACATCCTAACCATCTTTTTCCTGAACGAATGCGATTGTGGAGCCTGTTCCGGAGCGTAAGCGAGGAATTTCTCTCCTTGTAATAACATCCCGTGAGGGGACATCCTGCCTGTAGAGTTAAAGGGGATAGTTTCCCTGTGCACCTACCAATCGAAAATCGAAACGTATTATTGACTTATCAATATTTATTGATAAAATAAAGGGTATGTTACTGCTTCAGGATTTGATTGAGAAATTACAATGGCTGCCGGGTATTGGTCGTAAGTCGGCACAGCGTATTGCATTTTTTCTCCAAAAGATGGATAAGGTCAGGGTCCAGGAATTGTCCAATGCAATTGTGAGGGCAAGATTCCAGTTAAGAGAATGTTCAGAATGCCATAACTTAAGTGAAAACGACCCGTGTGAGATATGCGTAAATCCATCTCGTAATAGAGAGTATATTTGCGTTGTCGAACAGCCTTCAGATGTTATGGTTATCGAGAAAACTGCTGAGTACAAAGGCATATACCATGTTCTACATGGTGTCATATCACCGATTGATAATGTTGGGCCAGATGACTTACGAATCAGCCACTTAATTGAGCGATTAAAATCACAAAAGATTTTTGAAGTAATCATCGCAACCAATCCCACGACCGAAGGTGATGTGACGGCAATCTATATTGCGAAATTAGTAAGGCCACTGAATATTAAAGTCACAAGGATTGCCCGGGGTTTACCCATGGGCAGTGATTTAGATTTAGCTGATGTGACAACCCTTTCAAGGGCAATAGAAGGAAGGGCAGAACTTTAATATAAACATTTTCTTATTGACTTCTGTCTAAATTTATGTAAAATAGAAAAGTAAAGGAATAAATAGTGACCGTGTTATATGGGGCAGATACTGGGGCAGGATCACAGGGTAATCCTTTATTTAGTCTTTTACCCTTAATCCTCATATTTGTGGTCTTCTACTTTCTTCTAATCCTTCCCCAACAGCGCAGACAGAAAGAACACCAGAAGCTGATTAATACACTTAAAAAAGGCGACCGCATAATCACATCTGCGGGGATTTATGGGACGATTGTTAACATAAAGGAACGGGCGGTTAGTCTTTTGATTGCTGATGGCGTAAAGATTGAGATGGATAAATCCCACATCGTTGGTAAATTAAATCCCTCCAGTGATGCTGTCCCAAAGGATAAGACATAAGGAGTGAATAAAAAATATAAATTTTAGAAATAGTCCATGTATATCCAGGATACTAAAATTTTGAATATAATAAAATATCCGAATAAGATACTAAGGCAGAAGGCATTGCCGGTTGAAAAGATTTCGGAGGAAATTTTTAAATTGGTTGATGCGATGATTGAAACCATGCTCAAAAACGATGGTATTGGTCTTGCAACGAATCAGATTGGTGAATTATTAAGAATCTTCGTGATCGATACGAAACCGCTGGAGGAGACTCCAGAACTGATGGCAGTCATCAATCCAGAGGTAATTCGTCAAGAAGGTGCGGTAACCGAAGAGGAAGGTTGTCTGAGCTTTCCAGAACTCCATCTTCAAATCACGAGACCCGAGAGGGTTTGCATCAAGGCACAAAATCTCTATAATGAATGGTTTGTCATGGACGCCCAGGGTGTTCTATCAAGGGCAATTTCCCATGAGATAGACCATCTAAACGGAGTTTTATTTATTGACCATGTAAGCGAAGCCGAAAAGGAGAAATTGAAGAAATACCTGAATGGTTTAACTTCTGTAGAAGATATATGAAACTCGTATTCTTTGGTTCAGCGAATTTTTCTCTAAGAATTGTCCAAAGGATCAAGGATAATTTTGAACTCTTAGGGGTTGTTATAGTTAAACCCAAACCAAAAGGAAGGGGATTGAGGATAATCTTACCGAAGATTGCCCAATGGGCACAGGATAATAGAATCAGTGTTTTTGCTCCTGAAGACCCAAATGGGCAGGAGTTTATTAGTATTCTTTCAGGACTTAAACCCGACCTATTTGTGCTTTCTGCCTATGGACATATTTTGAGTGGAGAGCTTCTTAAAGTGCCAAGGCTTGGTGGTATTAACATCCATCCATCGTTATTACCCAAATACAGAGGTGCGGCACCAATTCAAAGGGCTATTATGGCAGGTGAAAAGAAGACGGGCATTACAATATTTTTTATGGATGAAAAAGTCGACCATGGTGATATAATCTTGATGAAGGAATTGGACATCGAACCAATGGATACATCCGGTTCACTTTCTGAGCGTCTTTCCCTTATGGCATCAGACTTAATAGTAGATGTTATAAAATCTATCGCACAGGGCAGTTATTCGACCTTTAAACAGGATGAGAAAGCGATGAGCTATGCACAAAAAATAAGAAAGGAAGAACTAATTATTAATTGGTCTGATAGCACAGAGAAGATTTTTAATCTCATTAGGGCATTATCACCAAACCCCGGGGCAAGGACGACATTTAGAGATAAAGAGTTGATTATCGTTGAGGCAATGCCTGGAGACAAAAAGACAGAATCGGGTATTTGCCATATTGAAAACAGAAATTTATATGTTGGAACCAGAGACGGTGCCATTATTTTGAAAGCAGTGAAACCTGAAAATAGAGGTATTATCTCCGGGTTAGATTTTATAAATGGTTTTAGAATAAAGGAAGGAGAGAAGGTTAAATGAATGCGCGCGAGGCATCATTAAATGCATTATGTGATGTTGATGAAGGGGTGAATTTAAAAGAGGCATTGGGTAAGATATTTGAGAAAGATGAATTAGCTGATGAAGATCGTGCACTGGCGAATGAATTAGCATTTGGGACTTTAAGACATAGAGATGAAATTGACCAGATAATTAGAGAAACATTTGATGGCGATTTCTCTTCAATCGATTCGGTGCTCAAAAACATCCTGAGGGTTGCCGTATATCAGTATCTTTTCTTAGACCGCATTCCAGTTTATGCAATTGTTAATGAGGCAGTAAGTATGGGCAGGACAATAAAGGAGAAGGCATTAATCAATGCTGTTCTAAGAGGGATTATACGAAATAAACGGGCTCAGGCATTCCGAGAACCGATGGTTTATGTTTTTCGAAAGATTATTGAGGCCTATCCTGTCGAAAGCGAGAAGATTATTGAATCTTTTAAGCTAAGACCAACGCCATACATTCGAATAAATAGACTCAAGGCTGATGCGGCAGAGGTCGAAGAGAAGTTAAAGGAGATGGGTCTTGGAGTAAGGCCGGCAAATTGGTTAACAGAATACCGCGCAGTTGATCGTCTGGGTAATATAATCAACAGTCCTTTAATGAAAACGGGTTTGATTTCAGTTCATGACGAGGCACAGGGACTTATCTGCCATCTTGTTGCACCAAGGCCCGGGGAAAGGGTTGTTGATGTATGTTCAGCCCCCGGCAGCAAGACAAGTTATATGGCTGAACTGATGAATAATGAGGGTGTCATTATTGCCGGTGAGGTGAGTAGTGCACGTTTGAAATTGGTTGTCGAGAATGCGATAAGACTCGATATCAAAATCATTAAACCAGTCCTTGCCGATGGTCGAAGATATAATGTGGAAAATTTTGATAAGGTCCTCATTGATGCACCCTGTAGCAATTCAGGGGTTATTGCCAAGAGACCTGAGGTGAAGGACCGTGTAAACCCCAAGGTTATAAAGAGACTTGCCAAACTACAATTTGATTTACTCGATAATACCTCGAAGTTCTTAAAACCCGGTGGTTATTTAATCTATGCCACATGCAGTATTTTACCTGACGAAAATGAACGGGTTATCGAGGCATTCTTAGAGAATCATCCAGATTTTATTGTTGACCCGGCGGCGAATTATGTGTCATTTGCCGAGAAATATCTCAAGGTTTTACCTGGTCAAAATAACACCGATGGCGTCTTTGCTGTAAGGCTGAAGAAAGCGGAGTAGGACGTCAGGAATACGAATAACCTTAATAAGTAGCCCGTGGCTTTTTCTTTTTTTGTAATAGGTAAGTGGTTCTAAAAATAATAAAATTATTCAACAAATAATTGTAGTTGCCCAATTCATTGGGCAGTGGTTATTCAATTCATAGTAAATTTTTAGGTATTCAGGCATTTTGGACTTTTAGGTATTTTAATTATGCCTGATGAATCTCCTGTCTGCCGCAGGTAGAGGCAACTACAAATTTTAGGATGGCTAAACTGTTGCTGCTTGGAAAGATGGCACTCTAAGATTCTTACGAATTGACATTAGTAATTGTTTCAATCTTTAAGCTATTGACTTTATGCCTATTTTTTGTTATAATTTCATTGTGAAGGGTAAACTTGAGACACTTTCTTTTACGAAGGATAAGATTGATAAACTGGAAAATTTACTTGACTCTTTTTGTTCTCAGACAAATACTGTATGGGTAATGCTAACCACAACCTCAGGCCATCTCTTAGCCCAACGTGGCTTTGTCTATTCATTTGATGTGTTGACAATAAATGCGTTAGCCTGCGGTATCTTTAGTTCAACAATGGCATTGGCAAATCTGATTGGCGAAAAAAATTTTAAAGAGTTTTTACAGGAAGGCAAGAAGAAGAGTATTTATTATATCACAGTTAATGAGAATTATCTACTTGTTTCACTATTTGATGACCGAACAATAGCCGGGGTGGTTAAAGTGGCCTCTAAGGAATTTTCCACATTGGCAGAAAAAATTCTTAGCGAGGCAAGATGAAGAAGGTTTTCAATTTTGAAAATTTTTATGTTTATGATGGAAACAGGGTAGCATATCTTACAGCACAAAAGATTATTCAATTTCCTGGGGAACTTTTCAATCCTTTTTATGTATATGGTGGAACAGGCATTGGCAAGTCCCATCTATTATGGGCAATCCATTTCGAATTGAGTAAAAAATTTACAACGCTCTTTTTTAATGGCAAAGAATTTAGTAAATACCTTGAAGAGACCAAGGAATTCAACATACCAGTCATAGTTGATGATATACATATACTCGCCGATAAGTATCAGGATATACTCCTTGAAATCATTGATGTTTTTTTGTCGAATAATAAACAGGTATGTTTCTCGGCAAATGCGGCGCCAAGAGAGATAAAAAATTTTAATACAAAACTCCTTTCCCGTCTTGAGGGTGGTCTGGTCTGTGATATTCAACCACCAAAAGAGATGGCCTTGGTTGGTTTGATAAAAAAGAAGTCAGAGGAGCTCGGGATTATTTTGCCTGATGATATTGCGCTGGAACTGGCTCAACTTTCGAGCGGTTCAATCCGGACAATTGAGGGGATGGTCAATCGTCTTATAGCATATTCTTCGTTAGGTAATTTGCCGCTCGACATCAATAGTGTTCGTCTAATTTTAAAAGATTTTTACCCAAAGGGAATTTATACACCAGTCTCTTCATTGTTGGAAGAATTGAAGAAGAATGTTACCGAGGTCCTGGAAGAGATTCCTGAAAAAGTAGATGCCCGTAATGAATATAAGGAAAAAATATATATCTGGGAGATGAAGGGGTTTGATACTTCTTCTTTGAAGAACTTTGTAGGCGGTGATATCGAAGTCTTAAAAGAAGAATACAATAAATTTCTTAAAAAGGTTGAAAGGTTAATTGAACTACAAAAAGAGTTTGGTGCATTGGAGACCAGTGTTTCACCTGATGAATCATTGAAAATAGAATCAATGTTGTTCTCGCCCGATAAAATAGATGAGATTGACCGACACATTGAAAAGATAAAGATGCCAAAGCCATTAAGACCAATGCGAACATTCGAGACATTCATCATTGGTGAATGTAACAAAATAGCCTATAATCTCTACCGAAACCAAATTTTTCCGAGTCTGGGGGTGAAACTTAACCCATTTGTTGTTATCGGTAACAAAGGGACAGGCAAAACACATTATCTCGAATCAATATACATGGACTTGAAGGCTAAAGGTAAATATTCTGTATTCATTGACAATATTTTAGAAGCGCATATTTCAGAGAAGAGTTGCGAAGGTGTTGATGCCTTAATAATAGATAATTTTGGAGAAATCTTTACAGCTGCTGAAGACTTAAGGAAGAAATGGTTTGGGATTATTTTGTATTGCATCAAAGAAAATAAAGAGATAATTATCAGTTTGGATAAGTCACCTTTCGATTTTACCTTGTCCGATGATGAGAGGATGATTTTTGAACTTGGGATTGAGGTTGAAATCAGATCACCAAGTTCAGATACAATTGGGGACTATATTAAATCAAAGTTAGGCGAGCAAATCTACGATAAGATTAGCAAAAAGGGTCTGCCGGTATTTTCTACATTCTTAGACCTCTTCGATTATGTAAGTACTTATAAACCTGAAGCACCTGAGATTGTAGAGGAGGTTGTTCCATTGGGTTTACCTGGAGAAGAGGCAGTTGTTAAAGAAGAAAGGATGAAAGAAGAAGAGGTGAAGGAAGAGGTTGTGCCTGCAAAGGAAGAGGTTGTTCCTATAGAGAAAGAGGTTGCGCCTGTGAAGGAAGAGGTTGTGTCTGCAAAAGAAGAGGTAGTGATTGAAGAAAAACCACCAACTATTGAAAGTCCATCAAGGGTGCTCAAGGAGAATAAGGAAAAAAGGTTCATACTTCCAGAGATAATAGGAGAGTTGCTTGAGGAGAAATATCAATAGAAGAGGGCTATTAAGGGAAGAAGAAGGCAAGAGAGGGTAGGGATGGCAATAAAAGGGTCGTTGTCTGAGGCAACACTTGCTGATGTAATTCAACTTCTGAGTTTTTCTGATAAGTCTGGTTGCCTCTCAGTGACCGACGGTAAAAATTTCGGTAATATATTTATAAAAAATGGCAGGATTATTTATGCGACACTTTTGAATAGAAAAGACCGCCTTGGGGATTTGCTCTTGCGTAAACAGAAGATTGATGACTCAGTGCTCAAGCAGGCATTAGAGGTTCAAAAAAAGAAGAAGAGGCGACTTGGTGAGATTTTGGTCGAAATAGACGCAATTACAATAGAATCACTTGAGGAAGAATTGAAGGAGCAGATTGCTGAAACAATATTCACAATGCTTACCTGGGATAGTGGATATTTCAATTTTGAGGCGGACTTGTTACCAGGTCCGGAAGAATTTATAGTGCAATTATCGCCACAGGAAATTTTACTTGAAGGCGCAAGGAGAATTGACGAGTGGCGGAAGATTGAAAATAAACTGCCGCCGTTCGAAACTATCTTGGTGCTTAAGGGTGATGCTTCAGGTATTCCATTAACGGTTCAGGAGCAGAAGACTATTAATCTTATTGACGGGGCACGCACGATTGATGAAATCTTGAAACTTTCTGAATATGATTTTTTTGAAACCTGCCGGATAATATATGGGCTTCTGTCTGCAGGGTTATTAGAGAAACCCGAGAAGCCGATTGTTGTGAAAAAGACCATCAGTGACATTGCAGAGTATAAGAATCTTGGTTTTGCATTCTATAAAACCGAAATGTTCGAAGAGGCAGAAAGGGAATACAGGAAGATCCTCGAGATTGAACCTAACCATGCTGAATCCATGCTATATTTAGGTCTCATCCAATTAAAGCGGGGTAATTATGAGGATGCGAAGGCGAACTTTTTAAAGGCACAGGAAAAGCAAAAGAGTTTGTCAATACTGAATAATATAGGTTATATTTGCATTAAATTGAAGCAATACGATAAGGCAATAACCTATTTAAACGAGGCAAGGGAAATTTCATCCGAAGACCCAAAAGTAAACAGCAATTTAGGCGTCGGGTTCTATTTGAAAGGCGATTTTAACCGTGCTGGTGAAATTTTCAGTCAGGTGCTCGAAAAATTCCCTGAGCTTATTATCCCTTATATCTATCTTCCTGTTATCTATTTTAAGAATGGTGATGCCCCAAAATCGATGGCCCTGTTGAAAGATGCGATTGATAAATTCCCCAGATTTGGTACATTCAAGAATAATCTTGCAGTGCTTTATGAGAGTATAGATAGACCGGAAGAGGCTGAAAAACTATATCGTCAGGCGATGGAAGAGAATCCGCAGGATATTAGCATATGCCGAAATCTCGCTGATTTTTACTATGAAACACAAATTTTAGGCGCCGCAAAGGAGTTGTATGAGCGAATTCCTGAGGACAAAAGGGATTGGAAGGTATTCTTTAAACTCGGAAACATCTATCTCCGCCAGGGGGATGTAGATTCCGCACACAATTTTTGGGAGAAGGCAAGGGCTTTAAACCCTGAAGAAGAGATAATTGTGAAGAACATTGAGATACTACAAAAGTCCCGCGGGGCATAAACAAGTCAATCATTAAATCAGTAACACATGGAAGACGGTTTCATTAAATTGATAAGATACATAGAAGATAATATATCATTCAAGTGTCAGAATTATAAAGAAAAACCATTGAAAAGAAGGCTCCGGGTTAGGATGAGGGCATTGGGTTTGCAGGATTTCTTCCAATATTACGATTATCTACAAAATAATCAGGAAGAATTGAATAAACTTTCAGAAGTTTTGACAATAAACCTTTCTTATTTTTTTAGAAATCCTGAAACCTTCGACTATTTGAAGGAAGAGATATTGCCCCAATTAAAGAAAAAGGATAATTTAGTCTTTTGGAGTGCTGGATGTGCTATGGGTGAATAACCTTATTCCCTTGCAATCATCTGTGATGAAATGGCATTATTGAATAGGGTGATAATCTATGGAACGGACATAGATGATGATGCAATAATAAAGGCGAAAGATGGGCTATATTCTCTTTGTTCATTCACATATACTCCAGAAAGTATTTTAAAAAGATACTTTATGAAGGATGGTAACAATTTTCGCATCAACGAGAAGATAAAGGCATCTGTTCAATTTTTAAATCTCGATATTTTTGATAAACCAAGATTTGGGAAATGTGACTTGATAATGTGTCGAAATGTTCTCATCTATTTGGACCGTAAGGCTCAATCCTTAATTTTGGAAAATCTCTTTGAGCAATTAAAACCCGATGGCTATCTGGTGATAGGTAAGGTCGAGTTATTATTAGGAATACCTGAGGCGAAATTATTTGAAATAGTAAATCGAACAGAACATGTCTACCGAAAAGGCAGGGTATGATTGAACGCAGGGTTGGCATTGGTGAGGTGAAAGTAGAACAAGGCGATGTGATTCTTTCGGCATATGGTGTGGGCTCCTGTGTTGTGATTATATTATATGAATCACAGAGTAAAGTTGGTGCCCTGGCACATATACTTTTGCCCTGGGGTGATGATGAAAGTCTAAAATACCCAAAAGGCGCGATAGATGAGATGATGAATCAGTTCGCTAAACTTGGTGTAAAAAATGATAAGGTTGTTGCCAAGATTGCTGGCGGGGCAACGATGTTTGAAGGTTTCCAAAGACAGGCGATAGGAACAAGGAATGTTAACCAAACAAAAGAAGAATTGAAAAAATTGGGAATCCCAGTAGTTGCCGAGGATGTTCTTGGGAATTGGGGTCGGTCAGTATTCTTTAACCTCGCTACTGGTAAGGTTATTGTGAAATCCTTAAGGCATGGTGAGAAGGTCTTATGAAGATACGAATTACAATGAATCGTCTTAAGCCATGAAGAAAAAAGTATTAGTTGTTGAAGATTCTATTTTGATGCAACGGGTAATTGCGGATATTATTAATGCCTCTGAAGAATTTGAAGTTTCTGGTTTTGCCCGCGATGTTGCAGAGGGCTGGGCAAAGTTTAGAAAATATAAACCAGATTTGATTACATTAGACTTCGAATTGCCTGGTGAAAATGGTTTAATACTCCTCAATAAAATAATGGAAGCGAATCCTACACCAGTCTTAATGCTTTCTGCCCATACCAAAGATGGAGTCGAATTGACGATGAGGGCACTGGCGATGGGTGCGATAGATTTTTTTACAAAGCCATCTGGTCCCATTTCAATTGACCTGTATAAATTTAAAGACGAGCTGATTGATAAGCTAAAGACCACAATCCATGCAAGGTTAACAAAACCGATAGAAAAAAAGGTTATAACAGGCATTGAGGTGGCTTGTAAGTATTATATAGGTATTGCTTCGTCAACGGGTGGTGTGCAGGCATTGAATTTCTTCATACCCTCATTACCAGCAAAGAGTGGTTTAAGGTTGTCAGTGGTCCAGCATATGCCCAGGTTCTTTACGGCGAGTCTGGCCCGACATTTAAATGAGCGTTCGGAACTGGTCGTTAAAGAAGCGAAGGATGGCGATTTAATATTACCGGACGAAGTTTTGGTTGCCCCAGGTGGATACCACCTAAAGATAGACCCTTCAGCAGAAAATGTTATTCTGACTAACGACCCACCAAGGCACGGTGTGAAACCATCAGCTGACATTCTTTTTGAATCTATGGCAGATACCTTTAAAAATAAAGCAATCGGTGTGATTCTGACCGGCATGGGGTGTGATGGCGCCGCGGGTTTTAAAAAGATAAAGGAGCAGGGAGGTCTAACAATTGTCCAGGACCCAAGTGATGCGACAATTAGTAGTATGCCCCAATCGGCAATTGATACCGGCACGGTTGATTGCATTTTGCCTTTAAAAGCGATACCAAATAAAATTTTGGAATTGACGAATAAGTTGACGAAGAATAAGAATGATCGATAATTTAAGAAGGCGCATAGAAGAATTAAAGAAAAAAATAAGAGAATTTTTACCGGAGAATGAATCGGTAATAAAAGATGAAATCAAAAGTTTATATATTGACATTACGAATGCCTTAAAAAGCTTAACCCAGATTCAAGAAGATTTGTGGAGGGCTGCCCAGGATTTTAAATATAGAAAATCTTCAAAGGTTGAGGCAGAGCGATTCTATTCTTTAATAAAGTCTCGAACATCTGCAGAATTGGATATTTCAACACTTCTTGATCGAGCCTGGAATTTAATCTGTGTTGAGGATTATACAGAGGCAATAAAAGCCCTAAAAGAGGTCTTGGAGATTGACCCAAAGAATGTCAGAGGATTGGATCTTATGGCACTTATATTAATGCATAAAGAACTTTATGATGAGGCAATGCTATATCTGCAGCAGGTACTGAATGTAGAACCGGCTAATCCATTTGCATTAAATAACCTTGGATTCATATGTTATAAAAAGGGGATCTGGGGTGAGGCAATAGAACACCTTACAAAAGCAGCAAAACAGAAGAAGGACCGGATGGCATCACTCTATGCAAATTTTTATCTTGGTGTTGTCTATTTTGAAAGGTCAATGATAACCGATGCGATTAAATTCTTCGAAGAGGCTTATAAGTTGGGTCCCAATTTACAAGAGGTATACTACTATCTCGGTCTTGCCGAGACAAAGAGATATGAATTCAAAAGGGCAGTGGAGTATTTTGAGAAGTGTATCAAGATTGATCCGAATTCAAGATATGGAAAGCTATGCGCTGAGGAGTTGAATAAGATTAAACCCTTGACTGAGCCGACGCAGATTTTTAAAAGAAATCGGCAAGACGATAAGACAGCAACAGAATAATGACACCCAAAGAATTTGACAAGGCTTTATGCTATATTGCAAAGTTGGCGAAAGGCGTGGGTGATTATACCTATAGATTATCACATAGGAAGAAATGTATCGCCTACAAAGGAAAGGTTGATCTCATTACCCAGTTTGATAAGAAATCGCAGGATTTGATTATAAAAGGATTGACAAAGGAATTTCCTGATTTTGGTATTCTAAGTGAAGAGAATGTGGATAAAAGACAAAATAAGAATATAAAATGGATTGTAGACCCACTCGATGGCACAACAAATTTTGCCCATGACCTGCCTATATGGTCAATTACTATTGCCTTAGAGGTTGAAGGGGAAGTTGTGCTTGGCGTAGTTTATGACCCGACACGCATGGAAATGTTTTCAGCAGTAAAGGGGAGAGGTGCATCGCTCAATGGTAAAAAGATTCAGGTCTCAAAGACGAGAAGGCTCGATAAGAGCCTTTTGGTTACAGGATTTCCCTACGATGTTCGAGAGAGCAGAAATAATAATTTAAGTCATTTTGCAAATTTTACGGTGCGTGCCCAGGCAGTGAGGAGGCTTGGCTCTGCTGCCTTGGATTTAGGCTATACTGCCTGTGGTAGATTCGATGGTTACTGGGAGATAAGGCTTTCACCTTGGGACCAGGCCGCTGGTTCATTGATTTTGAAAGAGGCCGGAGGTAGGGTTACAAATTTTAAAGGCAGACCATTCAACATCTATGGTGATGAGGTTCTGGGCACAAACGGTCTAATCCATCACCAAATGATGAAGGTTTTAAATCTCAAGTTATAATTAAAATTTGTATCGCAAACCTAATCCCATTGCTACAAGGGCACTCTGTTTTTTTTCTCCACCAACAATTCCGGGAATTATGAATGATGCTGCCCCCTGGGTTGTATTTCCTGAAAGATTCAAAAAGATATTGAACCTTCTGATATTGAAATCGGTACCACCACCAAAAGAAATGACCGGTAACGCAGTTAAGGGTATATCTGCGACATTGAACCATTGAAAGTGGAAGATAATACCAGCACGTAAAGGCACGAATGTTCTGAATCCCCAATTTATGCCAGCCCTTATCCTCAGATAACTGCCATCATTACTGACATTCAATCCACCAAACATTCCTGTCTCGAGACGCCAGACCCTAAGGCTCATACCACCAGTTACGCCATTGGAACTCATAAATAAATGTTGGACTTCACCCTTAAATACAGAATCCCCTTTTTCGAAATCATAGACAACCAATTTTGCCCTTCCAGAAATTACCTTCTTTATTGTGTCAACAACAAGATTATCATCATCGAATCTTATCTTTGGCATATCAGATGGAAAAGAAAAAGTGAGTCCCCAGTCGCCACTTACAAACATCGGTGGACTGAATTCACCGCAGATCCCCAAACTCAAATAACGCCACTCCTTTTTTAATCCCCAATAGAATGAGGATGCGTAAAACTTCATATCTGCATCTCCATAACAATTAAGGATTGAGTCAGCATCAATTTCAGGTTCGAATGTAGCGTCAATTGTCCAGTTGCCGGTGGGCTCAACGGACAGCTGGGCGCCACCAATAAGTTTGCCACTGAATAATGAAGTAAAATTACCACTGAGTGTTACCGGGATAATTTGAAAACCGAGACCCATGTCCAAGCCAAGAAATTTGTGGGCCAAGGCGATGATGAACGAGTTACTTTTAAAACCGCCATTACCATTGCCAACCAAAAATAGATTTCCTGCCCCCCTTAAATTTATGCGCACCGGAATAGTATCATCTACAGGAATCTCTTCTATATCACTATGCGTCAGCGTATCATTATAACTGAATTCAAACTCAGCGGTTGCTTTTGCATCGGCAAAAAAATCTAATCCTAAGTAATCACCTTTTTGATAACCAAAACCTAAACGCCATCCTCCAATATTGAATAAGGCACCAAGAAAATCAACACCTCCTTTCTGGTTAACACCAAGCATTGCAGGAATTTTCACCGTATCAATAATGGCGGCAAGGCTATCAAAAGGAATAGCAAATTCAGTGGCAATCTTTGTTTTCATTGTAGGGGCGAAGGTAATCATTAGTTCAGAGTCCTGGGCATGGAGTAATCCTGCGGGATTTAATGAAAAGCCGAGTAAACCACGGGAAACAGAGGGGTTTGCAAAACCAGGATTGATAAAGAATAGATTCGATATAGGATATGAGTAGTGCATATTTACTGAGGCATTCGTCTCAATATCAATTTGAAGATATAAAAAATATAATAGTAAAATCATTGGATATAATAATTAATTCATTTGATTTGTCAATATTTGATAAAACCCCATTCAATTTTGATACAATTATTGTAAAATTTTCTTTATGTTTTTATTAAATGGCGGTTTAATGATTCCTTTTTCCGTAACGATTGCCGTAATCAACTCCGCAGGTGTGACATCAAATGCCGGATTACATATCTTTGCTTTTTTTGCTACTATAATTTTTTTATGGAATTTTCTTAGCTCATCACCGCAACGTATTTCAATGGGTATTTCATGACCAGAATTAATATTTAAATCAAAGGATGAAATCGGTGCCGCTACATAGAATGGGATATTATAATGATTGGCAATGATTGCCAATCCTCGAGTGCCAATTTTGTTTGCTGTATCACCATTCGATGCGATCCGGTCAGCACCAACAAGCGCAAGGTTCATGTCAGGCATATAAGGTGCCGCCATATTATCACAGATAGTATAAGTTTCAATACCATTCTTGGTTAACTCCCATGTTGTCAATCTTGCACCTTGAAATAGAGGTCTTGTTTCGCAGGAATAGACAATAAATCTTTTACCCATTTTTTTAGCTGTGTATAATATGCCTAATGCTGTGCCTATACCACTTGTAGCCAGGGCACCAGCGTTACAGTGGACCATGATTTTTGCATTATCAGGGATGAGTTTGACACCAAATTTCCCAATCTTCAAACATGCCTCTTTATCCTCTCTTTCAATCTTTTGGGCTTCTTTTAAGAGTCCTTCATATATAATCCCCCTAGATCCCCTCTTGATAAAAGAGGACGAGTGGGGGATTTTAAAAGTGGATTTTATAAAAGCAACTTTTTTCTTCATTCGCTCGATTGCCCAGGCGAGATTTACTGCCGTAGGTCTTGCTGATTTTACAAAGTTTGCCGCCTTAATAATCTTTTTAACACCACCCTTATATGCTGCTATTACAACTCCATAAGCTGCTGTCACGCCAATTAAAGGAGCACCACGCACAGTCAAACTTTTTATCGCCTTATAGACATCTTTTACTGTTCTTAATTTGATATAGACCTCTTTTTCAGGTAGTCTTGTTTGGTCAAGAACTATTATTTCATTATTTTTTTTATTATATTTAATTGTTCTGAACTGTAGCATTGTTTATTGATTATACAATTCTATTCAAGTTTAGATACGCCGGCATGAATTTTTGCTGATAGTATCGTATTATATAGAAGCATCGTAATTGTCATTGGACCTACACCACCGGGCACTGGTGATATTGCGCTTGCCTTCTTGCTAACCTCTTCAAACTCGACATCGCCGATAAGTCTGAATCCGCTCTTTTTTGTTTTATCTTCTATTCTATTTACACCGACATCAATCACAACCGCGCCTTCCCTTACCATGTCACCATTCACGGTATGGGGTCTTCCTGCCGCAACCACAAGTATATCAGCAAGACGGGTGTAATCACCCATATTTTTTGTTCCGGTATGACACATCGTTACCGTAGCATTTGCACCTGATTTTTTCTGGACGAGTATCATTGCCAGTGGTTTGCCAACAATATTACTTCGCCCGACGATAACAATATGTTGCCCTGAGATTTCAATACCGTTACGGAGTATTAACTGCTGGATGCCATGTGGTGTGCAGGGCAGGAAACATGGTGCACCAACCATTAACTTTCCAACATTTACTGGATGGAAGCCATCAACATCCTTGTTCGGGTCAATGGCATACAATACATTTTCCTCGTTGATATAGTCTGGCAAAGGCAGCTGAACCAAAATGCCGTGAATTTCTAAATCATGATTCAATTGGTCAATGAGTTTTAAAAGTTTATCCTCTGGATAATTAGCATCAAATTTATATTCGCGCGATAAAATTCCCACCTCGGCGCATGCCTTCTCTTTTCCTTTCACATAAGATATTGATGCCGGGTTATCACCGACAAGAATCACCGCGAGCCCGGGCACTAAATTATATTTTTCTTTAAGTAAGGCGATTTCCTGTTTCATTTCATTACGCATCTTCTCAGCAAGTTCTGTGCCGCTCAAAATTTTTGTCATTTAGCCTCCCTTTTCCGCCGAAGACGGCATACACAGTTTATCGCCGATATCAATGCGGATTAACACGGAAATATATGGATATTATACATTTAACCCTGTGAAAGTCAATAATTGGTTATTATTAGCTTTCTCTATGCCTTATGCACTATGTCCTTTGCAATATTGCAGGAATATTTTCAGAAATAGGAGACCCCTTGATTTTTCATTTGTGCTGACTAAAATGTGGTATGGTTGCGCTTGGCATTGAGACATCGTGTGATGAGACAGCGATAGGAATTATTGAGGATGGTAAGGTATTAGCAAATATCGTCTCTTCCCAGGTTGTCCATACAAAGTTTGGTGGTGTAGTGCCTGAACTGGCGGCAAGGAATCATATCAAAATAATTATGCCTCTATTAAAACTCGGACTTGAGGTTGCCAACAAGAAACTTGACATGATCGATTTAATCTGTGCAACCCGTGGTCCGGGATTAATTGGTTCAGTCCTTGTTGGCCTATCATTTGCCAAATCACTTGCCATTGTTCTGAATAAGCCTTTCATCGGTGTTAATCACCTTGAGGGGCATATCTATGCCTTACATATTAAAAAACATAAACCCAAATATCCATACTTAGTTTTGCTCGTCTCAGGTGGCCATACCGAGCTTATACTTGTTAAAAAAGAATTTTACTATCTCACCCTCGGCAAAACTGTTGACGATGCCTGCGGCGAGGCCTTTGACAAGGTGGCAAAGATGGTTGGACTCCCTTATCCTGGTGGGCCTTATATCGAGAGGGCTGCAAGACAGGGTCGCTTGGGCGCAGTTAAATTTCCAGTGCCCAGACCCAAGGGATTCGATTTCAGTTATTCTGGTTTGAAGACCGCAGTTTTATACTATATAAGAGATAATCCTGGTTATAATCGAGATGATGTCGCAGCAAATTTTCAGGAGTCTGCAATTGAGCATTTAGCTGAGGTGACAAAGAGGGCGATTCAATTTACAAAGGTGAAGTATCTTGGTGTTGTGGGTGGTGTTTCGGCAAATAAATGGCTACACCAAAGGTTTTCTAATTTTGCGAAAGAAATGGGAATAAATCTTTTTATACCCGATTTACAATATTGCACCGATAATGGGGCAATGATTGCCCTTGCGGGTGCGAGAAGATTTAAAAAATTTGGACCATCGGATTTGGATTTTGACGCAATGGCAAGAGAGCCCTTAGAGGATATAATGGCTAAATCCTGTTAAATGGTTACTATCTAAATGGGGCTTTGATTATTTCTTTTTTTCTTTCTTTTGTTTTACTTCCTTCTCTTTAGGCCTTTCTACTTTTTTGGCTTCTTCCTTTTTGGGCTTTTCTTTTTTTGCTTTTTCTTTCTTCTTTTTTTCTTCAGGTATATGTCTTCGCTCAATCAATTTTCTTCGCAAGGTAATGGTGCCGGGTTCACTCTGCTCAGTCAACTCCAAGATCGCCATTTCCGAACCATCACCAAGCCTTGGACCGAGGCGATAAATACGTGTATAACCCCCCTGGCGACCAGCGAATTTTGGTCCTATCTCATCACAGATTACCTGCACAAGTTTATGGTCAGGGACATAGCGATAGATATATCTCTTTGCAGCAAGGTCGTTCCTCTTGGCAAATTCGATTAGACGCTCAGCCAGTCTTCTTGCCTCTTTAGCCTTTGTTAGGGTTGTCCGAATTTTTTCGAAGATAAATAAGGAACGGCACAAATTTCTGAGAAGGGCGAGACGATGTTCTTTTTTCCTACCAAGTTTCTTTACTTTTCTACCGTGTCTCATTTTCTACCCTTAAATATCTTATCTTGCCTTTTTAAAATACATCCTCTTTTAGATATCTATCGACATCCATTTCAAGTGTCAAGCCCATCTTCGCCAGAATTTTTTCTAACTCCTTAAGCGATTTGCGACCAAAATTCTCGTAGGTAACCAATTCTTTTCCGCTCTTTTTCACCAAATCACCAATTGTTTGAATATTTTTGCTCTTCAGACAGTTTGATGTTCTAACAGAAATTTCAAGTTCATCTATGCTCCTTTTCAATATTTCTCTGATTCGACGATGTTCAGCATCCAGTTGTTCCTTTGTTGTAAACTGTGGTTCAACACCAAGGGCAGTAATGAATGAAAAGTGGTGCTTCAAGAGACTTGCTGCCTCAACCATTGCCTCAATTGGGGTGATTGTGCCATCAGTTCTTGTTTCAATGATGAGCTGGTCATAGTCGGTTCTCGTCCCTACACGAGTATTTTGAACATTAAAGTTTACCGAGAGAACAGGGGAGAATATTGCATCTAAGAAGATGGTGCCAACCGGTACCTCGGATCGTTTTAACATTTCTACAGAAACAAACCCACGACCTGACTCAACGGTCATTTCTATAGCAAAATTCACCTTTGACTCGGTAACAGTTAAAATCTTCTGCTTGGGACTGGCAATTACGACCTGCGGATTCTTTTCGATATCGTCAGCTAGATATTCCTTTTTGCCTTTTACCTTCATGAAGAGTGTTGCTGGTCCATCGGTAAGAAGCTTCACCCTTACCTTCTTTAAGTTTAAAATAATTTCTATGACATCTTCATAAACACCCGGTATAGTTGAGAATTCTTGTAAAACATCACTGATTTTAACCCTTGTAATTGCTGCCCCTTGAATTGATGAGAGTAAAATTCTTCGAAGGGAATTCCCCAAGGTTACACCAAATCCTCTTTCTAATGGTGTAAGTATGAAGCGGCCAAAACTATCAGTTGTTACTTCTTTATCTATTTCTATGCCCTTAGGCATTACAAGCGGTTTTAATGCCATGTAACTCCTTACTTTGAATATAACTCAACAATTAAATTTTCTTGAATCGGGTATGTAATGTCTTCGCGTTTGGGCAGTCTAAGAACTGTGCCACTAAAATTTTCATTATTAAATTTTAACCAGTCAACAATCTTTTCTGGGTCTCGTTCTTCAATGGCCCTTTTTACCAACGGATTTTTCTTCAATATATCAGAGATAGTTATAACTTGATTGACCTTGACCAAAAATGAAGGAATGTCAACTTTTTTCCCATCAATGAAGATATGTCCATGTTTGATAAATTGTCTTGCCTGTATTCGTGAAGATGCAATACCTAATTGATAAACAACATTATCAATCCGTCTTTCTAAAGTGATTAAAAGGTTTTCTCCTGGTGCGCCAGCCCGTTTGACTGCCTCAGTGAAAGTTTTGCGGAATTGTCTTTCCAATATGCCAAATACTGCTTTAACCTTTTGTTTTTCCCGTAATTGAATTGCATAGGATGTCAATTTATGTCTGCCCACTTTGCCATGCATTCCTGGTGGATAACCCCTTCTGATAAAAGAACATTTATCGGTATAACACCTGCTCCCGCGTAAGAAAAGTTTTTCACCTTCACGGCGACATATCTTACATTTTGGACCAATATAGCGTGCCACTTTAAACCCTCCTTCGTCTTGGTGGTCTACATCCATTATGGGGTAGACGGGTGACATCTTTTATTGTGGTTATCGTTAATCCAATGGTCTGGAGTGTTCTTATTGCCGATTCCCTGCCGGGCCCCGGACCTTTTACACGAACTTCAACTTTTTTAATACCGATTGCCAGGGCTTCACGAGCTACTGCCTCAGCACACTGTTGAGCAGCATAAGCAGTCCCTTTTTTTGTTCCTTTAAAACCGATTCTTCCCCCTGACGACCAGCACAGGACATTTCCTTTTGTGTCGCAGATAGAAACGATGGTATTGTTAAAAGAGGCAAATATTGTGGCAATTCCTATCTGTTCTGCCCTTGCGCCTTTTTTTCTTCTGATTATCTTCTTCATTTCTTCTCTCCTACTGCTGGTTTAATTGTGCCGACGGTCTTCCTCTTTCCCTTTCTCGTTCGTGCATTTGTCCTCGTTCGCTGTCCTCTTACTGGAAGACCTATCTTATGTCTTATCCCACGATAACAGCTGATGTCAATGAGCCTCTTAATATTTGCCGCCATTTCCGCACGAAGTGCCCCTTCTACTCGATACTCCGATTCAATCAATTTTCTTATTTTAGTTACTTCTTCTTCTTTTAAATCTTTAATCCTCTTTGTTCGGTCGATCCCACAGGTTGTAACTATCTTTTTTGCTGTGGGCAGTCCAATACCATAAATGGCGGTAAGACCATATTCGACCCTTTTATTCAATGGTAAATCAACACCAGCAATTCTTGGCATATACCTCCTTGTTTAGCCGATGACTGAATACACAGATTCATACGGATATTGACGGTGCTCAGGCACATCATCCTTGTCGTTGTTTGTGTCGTGGGTTTTTGCAAATCACCATCACAACGCCCTTTCTTTTAATAATGCGACAGGCAACGCACCTCTTTTTAACTGAAGCCCTAACTTTCATAGCGACCTCTTCAAATTTCTCCTTAAACATAAACTATACATATTTTTTCAAAAAAGTCAACATTTTGCAATATTACGCTTGTATGAGGTGCATGCTGCGAGCCGTAGGCGATGCGGCAAACGAGGTGATTCTGTTTTCTGTTCATTTATACCGCCAGACAATCCTTCCCCTTGATAAATCGTATGGTGATAGTTCAAGCAGGACCCTATCCCCAGGTAGTATCTTGATATAGCTCATTCTCATCTTACCCGAGACATGGGCTAATACCTTGTGCCCATTATCGAGTTGGACACGGAACATTGCGTTAGGGAGTGTTTCAATGATAGTGCCTTCAGTCTGAATTAAATCCTTACGTGCCATATTAACCTTATTAACCTTCGACGACACGGGTCATATTCAAATTGCCCTTTTCAAAAATAGCAATTGTGTCCTCAAAATGACAGGAGAGGGAATTATCCTTTGTGATGATTGTCCAGCCATTTTTAGCGGTGACTACATCAGAGCCACCGATATTCACCATCGGTTCAATCGCCAATACCATGCCCGATTTTATAGTTGGGCCTCGTCCTTTGTTAACAAAATTGGGAATTACTGGCTCTTCGTGGAGACTCCTGCCAACCCCATGCCCGGTCAACTCCCGAACAACATTGAAGCCATTTTTCTCTACAATATCCTGAATTGCCCGTGAGATGTCCGAAATCCTGTTTCCTTTTTGGGCCATTTTTATTCCGGCTCGCAAAGCAGTCTTTGTGACTTCTATAAGCCTCATTGCATCTTTAGAGATTTTTCCAATGGCAAAGGTCTTGGCTGCATCTGCAATGTAACCCTTATAATTTACACCGACATCAATCTTTATTAAGTCGCCATTTTTTATTTTTCGGTGGTCAGGTATACCATGGACAACCTCGTTATTCAATGAAATACAAACGCTCTTGGGAAAACCACGATAATTTAGAAAGGCAGGCGTAGCATTGTGGTCCCTTATTATCTTAGCAATCATATCATTCAACTCAAGGGTTTCCATTTTTTCTAAATCCATCTTATCAATAGTTGAGAAGATTTCATATATAATATTCCCAGCCACAGCAATATTTTTGATTGCTTCTTCATTTAAGATAGGCATTGATAAATTGAGAAATTTTTTGTGATACTTCTTCTTGAGAACCTGTCGCATCAACTTGCTTATAGATACTGAATGACTTGTAGTATTCAATTATTGGTTTGGTCTGCTCATGGTAGATAGCAAGCCTTTTTTTAATAATCCCTTCGTCGTCGTCTTCCCTTTTTATCAGATCAATACCACAGATATCGCATAATCCATTTATTTTCGGTGGGTCAGTTATATAATTGTATATCTTACTACAGCGTGGACAATATCTCCGATTTACAAGTCGTTTGATAATTTCCTCTTGTGAAATATGTAGTTCTAAGGCAATACTAACCGATAGATTCATCTGGGCCAAGGTCCTTTCCAAACTAACTGCTTGATTGATATTGCGAGGAAATCCATCAAACAGTATATTTTCTTTTTGATTTTCGAGCAGAAAATCTTCAACGACTTCGAAGACGATATCATCAGGGGCTAAAATTCCTTGTTTGAGATACTTTTCGACCTTATTACCCAATGGGCTATTTAATGAAATCTCTTCTCTTAATACATCACCCATTGAAAACTTTAAAAATTTATATTTTTGTGATAAGAGTTCGGCCTGGGTTCCTTTGCCGACTCCAGGGGGGCCGAATAGGATAGCTATCATCTCCTCCCTCTAATTTTCCCCCTTTTCATAAATCCTTCATAATGGTACATCATCAACTGGGATTCTATCGTGGCCAAGGTATCAAGTGCGACTCCAACAATAATCAAAAGTGTTGTGCCACCAAAATAGAAAGGAACATTTAAATAGTTTATGAGATACCATGGCACCAAGGCAATAAAACCTAAGAAGATTGCCCCGGGTAAGGTAATCTTTGAAAGGACATCGTCAACATATTCTGCAGTCTTTGGCCCAGGTCTTATCCCGGGAATGAAACCACCATACCGTTTCATATTGTCAGCCAATTCAACTGGATTGAAGACGATTGATGTATAAAAGTATGTAAAGAATATGATGAGGACAAGGTATACAATATCATACCCCCAGAAACCCGGTCTAAAAATATCCACAATCGGTTTTAATGTGGGAACATAAGCAGCAACAGTTCCCGGGAATACGACCAGAGATTGTGCAAAGATTATCGGAATCACCCCGGCGGTATTAACCCGCATTGGTAAAAAGGTAGATTGTCCGCCATACATCCTTCGGCCTATTATACGCTTGGGATATTGAACCGGTATGCGGCGTGTTGCCTGGGTCATGACCACTACGGCTGCAACAACCAGAATCATCACAATGACAATCATAACCAAATTTATTAATGATAATCCCTGGGTAATTACCATCTGTAATGTCCGAAAGAAAAAACCAGGATACTCCTCAAGGCAGCCAATAAATATGAGGAATGATATGCCATTGCCAATTCCCTTCTCCGTTATCTGCTCACCAATCCACATCGCAAAAATTGCTCCGCTGGACAATGTGAGCATTGTAGTAAAACGAAATTGCCAACCTGGGTCATAGACAATCTGAACAATTCCCCCAGCACTTGTAAACTTCTGGGTCTCCAGAAAAATGGCAATGCCAATTGCCTGGAATGCGGCTAAACCAACCGTGAGATACCTTGTATATTGGGTAATTTTTCTCCTGCCTGCCTGGTCCCGTTGTAATTTTTCAATCTGAGGAAATACTGAACCAATCAATTGAAATATGATAGAGGATGAAATATATGGCATAACGCCCAATGTAAGGATTGCCGCCCTTGATAAGGCACCACCAACAAAAATATCATACATACCGAATAATGAGCCTTGCTGTTTCAACTGCTCCATTAACATTCCCAATGCTTGGGCATTTATCCCGGGTACGGGTAGGTGGGCACCAAGACGGTAAATAGCAACTGCCAATAGTGTAAATCCCAGTTTCTTTTTTAAATCAGGGACCTTGAAGATATTTTGAAATGTGGATATCATGATATTTTTTCTATTTGACCGTGTGCATTAAGAATTTTCTCTGCTGCCTTTTTAGAGAAGGCATGTGCCCTGACCATGAGGGGGATACCGATCTCACCATTACTTAAAATCTTCACCTTAGAGGTTCCCTTGATAATGCCCTTCTCTTTTAATAGTTCGGGCGTAACTACAGTATTGGGCGCAAACTTATTGAGATGTGACAATTTCACAATTTCAAATTCTTTTCTAAAGATATTTACGAACCCCCTCTTTGGAATCCTACGGGTAATGGGCATCTGGCCACCTTCAAATCCAATCTTTAGTCGGTATCCAGACCTCTGTTTCTGCCCTTTGTGTCCTCTTGTTGATGTCTTTCCATGGCCAGAACCAGGGCCACAACCGATTCGCTTACTCTTTTTGGTTGCGCCCTTCATTGGCCTCAGTTCACTTAGGTGCATCTTTTATTTCCTCAATCTGCAGAAGATAGGCAACTTGCTTAAGCATTCCACGAACAGCATTGTTGTTAGGGAGTATTCTGGATTTACCTACTTTTGTAAGTCCGAGTGCCTTCAAGGTTAATTTATGTTTTTTGATTTTATCAACTGGACTCTTCTTGAGTATCACCTTTATTTTCTTCATACCTCTTCCTCATAAAATACTCTTTCGGTTTATTACGCATTTCCGCAACAACTTCTATTGAACGGATAGATTGCAACCCTCTGATTGCTGCTATAGCGATGTTTGTTGGATTACGTGACCCGAATGCCTTCGACAGGACGTTTTTAATACCCGCCGCCAGGCATACAGCCCTTACCGCATTTGAAGCGATAATACCAGTTCCTGGTAAGGCAGGTTTTAAGATTACCCTACTGGCAGAAAATTTTCCTTTAACTTCATGAAGGATTGTGCCCTCATTCACATCTACTCTAACCAAATTCTTTTTTGCAATTTCGGTTGCCTTTTTTATTGCCGGGGCGACCTCTGATGATTTTGCATGTCCTATGCCTACATGCCCTCCACCATCCCCCGCAACTACGCACGCGTATAGCTTTAATCTTTTTCCACCTTTAATTACCTTTGAAACCCTCTTCAGTTCTACCAATCTTTCTATGTATTCTGTAGTATTTTCTGGCATGCTAATTTCTTAAAATTTTAATCCCGCCTGACGGGCTCCTTCAGCCAAGGCCTTAACCTGACCATGATATTTGTAGCCACCTCGGTCAAATGTAACCTGTTTAATTCCTTTTTCAATGGCAATCTTGGCAATCTGCCTTCCTACCTCAGATGCCGCTTCGCGCTTCTTCATTTTTTTGATATTTTTGTCATTTAGCGAGGAGTAGCCGCACAGTATTCTTCTTCTTATATCATCAATAATCTGTGCGTAGATGTAACGATTGCTGCGAAAGACGCAGAGGCGCGGTTTTTCTCCGTTACCCATTATTTTTTTTCGAATCCTCTTATGTCTTCTATTGCGACCAAATAGTGCCATCGTTATATCCCTTATGCCTGCACAACAGCCCGCTTACCAACTTTCTTTCTCAAGACCTCATCAACATATCGGATACCCTTATGTTTATATGGGTCTGGTATACGTGACTTTCTTATAGCGGCTGCGATATCACCAACAAGCTGTTTGTTTATGCCTTTGACCGTAATGTAGGTTAAGTCACCTTTATCAGCACTTTTAACCGTACTCAATTCACATTTTGTCCCTTTTGGTAGTTCAATTGTGACTGGTTTCGTATAACCCAGAAATAGTTGAATGCCACCACCGCCTAATTGTGCACGATAACCTGTGCCTTGAATGATTAATGTCTTTGAATATCCCTTAAGTACGCCTTCAATCATATTGTTTATAAGCGTTCTTGTGGTTCCCTGATGGGCAGCCGATTCCTTACTCTCATCAACATTTTTTACAAGGATTGAGTTGTCTTTGATTTCAACCCTCACCCTGGCACTTATTTTTATCTCAAGGGTTCCCAAGGGTCCTTCAACCTTGACCCTGGCATCAGAAGTTGTTACCTTGACCTCTTTCGGTATAATGAGTGGTCTAAAACGTTTCTTTGCCATTTCTATTTCCGAAAGAAAAATGTTTATATTCAATAAACATACGCTATTACCTCACCACCGACCTTCTTCCGTTTTGCCTCCCGATCGCTTAGTATGCCTCTCGATGTTGTCAATATCGCCGTCCCCAATCCACCCAGGACCTTCGGTATTTCGTCTTTCGAAACATAAACCCTCAATGAACTCTTTGAGACCCTTTCGAGATTTCTTATCACCGATTCGCCATCCTTTGAATACTTCAACATAATAGTAATTTTCCTCGGCCTCTTCTCCGAATCGAGGACGAAGTTATTAATGTAACCTTCTTCTAAGAGAATTCTTAGGATTTCAGTTTTCAGTCGCGAATATGGAACCGTCACCTCAGTCTTATATATCCGACAACCATTTCTTATAATCGTGAGCATATCAGCAACTGGGTCCATAAGTCCTCCATTTGGCGATAGCTAAAGTCTCCTCTTTAAAAATTTTAATCATAACAATAATTATAATTAGATTTTAAAAAAAGTCAATAGTTTCATTGGATTACATATTGACCTTACGCAATGTTTTGATATAATTAACTATTCATTTATGAAAGAGAATCATAGGATTTCAGAGACATGAGCAAGATTAAGAATCGGGTTATGGTTCTTTCTGGATCGGTGTGGCCCATTATCCTCTATGCCGCTGATTCACTTGTCGCAAGGTCATTTAATGAGATAGTGGACAGGCTATTGACAATATTCATTTTTTGATTATAATGATTACATGATTAAAATAATTCCAGATATAAGGCGTTGGCCACAGATATAAGGCGTTGGCCAATTTGTTAACATCGGGGGTAAAAAATGAGAGAAAAGGTTGAAAGGGTCTTGGCAGAAATAAGGCCATTTTTAGAAAGGGATGGAGGCGATGTAGAACTGGTTGATGTCAGTGATGATGGTATTGTAAAGGTGAAGTTGACGGGTGCCTGCGGCACCTGTCCGATGAGCACCATGACACTCAGGCTGGCAATAGAACAGAAATTGAAAGAGGAGATACCAGAGATAAAGGCAGTAGAGCAGGTATTTTAAAGAAAGTGGAATAAGGACTGAGATATGGTTCAAGAAGGCCAAAGGAGACTTATGGCTATAATCAATCTAACCGATGGGACATTCGACCAGGAAGTGCTCCAATCAACTATACCAGTTCTGGTTGATTTCTGGGCTGAATGGTGTGGTCCCTGTCGGATGGTTGCCCCAATACTTGAAGAGATAGTAAATGAATATGAAGGTAAAATAAAAATAGCAAAGATTGATGTTGACCAAAATCCCCATAAGACTGATGAATATGGTATTACCAGCATCCCAAACATGAAAATTTTCAGAAATGGAAAGGTTGTGGACGAAATCATCGGTGCGGTTCCTAAGAATGAAATTAAGAAAAGGCTTGATAATGTGCTTAAATAAAATATCATGGGAGGGATAAAGGGAGGTATAATATGGATGAGGCAGTAAATATCTTAAAAAAAGGCATAGCAATTGAAAAAAATGGTATCGAAGCCTATCTCGATTTTGCCGCCAAGGTAAAGAATGAGACCGGCAAGAATGTATTTATAAGATTGGCACACGACGAGTTCGACCATATGACTGTTCTTGAGCGACAGTTGGAGGGTCTTATATGCAATAAGATATGGATCTGCGAGGCAATTCCTAAATCAATCATTGAAGGGTTATCACCAAGGCTCCGAGAAATAGACAAGATTAAATCTGGAGATGGGATTGAAGACCTTGATGTCTTGAAGATCGGACTCGACCTCGAGAGGCGTTCAATCGAGTTTTATCAGAATGATAAGAAAAAGATCGAAGATAAAGAGGCAGTAAAGATGTTCGACCGCATTATCGAAATGGAAGAATCACATTACGATCTGCTCCAGGCCGAGATCGACCATATCGAAAAGACCGGTTTCTGGTTTGGCATTAGGGAGTTTACATTGGAATCAGAAAGGGGGTAGGCATGTCTAACGAAAAGTCACTTGAAGCCTTAAAGATAGCTATCCAGACTGAATTGAATGGTATCGAATTTTATAAAATAGCTGCTGAACATACCGAAGATAAGAAGGGTAAAGAAGTCTTCAAGACCTTAGCCAATGACGAGGAACAGCACTTTAATGAACTAAAGAATCAATTTGAGTCGCTGCTCAACACTGGTAAATGGACTTCACTGATATCCCTTGGTGAACCCACACCTTTGAAAGGGGAGAGTCCGATATTTACGGAAGAAGTGAAATCCCGCATTATGGATAAACACTTTGAGATGTCGGCGCTGAGCATTGGTGCACTTTTAGAGTCTAACTCCGTAGATTTTTATCGTCAAATGAAAGAAGAGGCTGATAATGAAATTGCAAAAAGATTGTTCGAACAACTCCAGAGATGGGAAGAGGGGCACCTTGACGCCATCAACAAACAACTTAATCTATTGAGAGAGGAATACTGGACACAGGCACACTTTGCGCCATTCTGATGGTATTTCAACTGACAATCCCCGCTATTAATCAGGGATAGTCAAGAAACAATGTGCAGTGAAATACAAGATGCTAATTGGTTTAAACGGTAATAAGTTTCAGTAATTGTTCAATTTTCAGTGAAATTATCCGCAATTGGTAAGACTTAATTAATCCTTGACTTCCTAAATAATTTTTATATAATATGCACCATGATAAAAAGTGTGATTATTCAAAGAATCCCCTATTTATATAGTTTTGAGTACTATAAAAAGGAAAAATTATGAAGGATAATTTTGAACCCCAGGTAATCGGTTTTCTTTGTAAATGGTGCACCTATGCAGCCGCAGATTTAGCTGGTGTAAGCCGACTCCACTATCCACCTAACATGGTTCCTATCAGATTGATGTGCTCAGGTGGTCTCGACCCTTCATATGTGATAAAGGCACTTAAAGAAGGTGCTGATGGCGTTTTTATCGGTGGATGCCATATAGGGGATTGTCATTATCAGAGTGGTAATCGTCAGACATTGAAAAGAATAGCAATTTTAAAGAAGATGTTAAAGGAATTTGGTATTGACCCGCGCCGGGTGAGACTTGAATGGATATCGGCTGCTGAAGGGATAAAATTTGCAAAGGTAATTGCCGAGTTTGTTAACCAGTTAAAGGAATTAGGTCCTAACCCATTGAATTTGGAAAGGAGGAAATAAATGGCAAAGCCTAAAATAGCCATTTACTGGTGTGCTTCTTGTGGTGGATGTGAAGAGGCAGTTGTGGACCTTGCCGAGGATATTTTAAATGTCGTTGATGCGGTTGATATTATACTTTGGCCAGTAGCATTGGATTTTAAATACAAAGATATTGAGGCAATGCCAGACAAATCAATTGCTGTAACATTTATCAATGGTGCAATTCGAACCGAAGAACAGGAACATATTGCCAAACTTTTGCGTCAGAAGTCAAATTTAGTCATTGCCTTTGGAGCCTGTGCCCATCTTGGTGGTATTCCTGGTCTTGCCAATGTCGCCAACCGCAAAGAAATTTTCGAAACCGCTTATAAATTGACCCCAACGACAACTAATCTCAAAGGTGTTTACCCTCAAACTGTAACTGATACCCCTTATGGCAAACTTACGCTTCCTGAATTTTATGATACGGTAAAATCGCTTGACCAGACCATTGATGTGGACTACTATCTTCCCGGCTGTGCCCCACCACCAGATTTGATTATGAAAGGCGTGACAGCAATTTTAGAAGGCAACTTACCACCAAAAGGTGCGGTCTTAACATCAGAAAAGGCATTGTGTGAGACATGTCAGCGAAACAAGACAAAGCCAGAAAAGATGCTTATAAAGGATATTAAGCGGATTCATGAGGTGATTGCCGACCCAGAAAAATGTTTTCTTGCTGAGGGGATAATCTGTTTAGGACCTGCGACAAGGGGTGGTTGTGGTGAGCGGTGTATAAATGCCAATATGGCATGCCGTGGTTGTTTTGGTCCAACTAAAGAGGTCGTTGATATGGGTGCAAAGTTTTTATCGAGTCTTGCATCTATCATTGATGCGGAAAAAGAGGAAGATATCGAAAGGATTACTTCTGCAATCGTTGATCCAGTTGGACTCTTTTATATGTATGCACTGCCAACCTCAATCTTGAGAAGGAAACAGGGGGTATAGGATGTTTAGAGAGATTAAAATTGACCCAATCACAAGACTCGAAGGTCATGGCAAGATTGAAATATTTCTCGATGATAAGGGTGATGTGGCACATGCCTGTCTTCAAATCCCTGAATTGCGTGGTTACGAGAGATTTGCGGTTGGTCGTCTGGCTGAAGAAATGCCCCGGATAACAGAAACGATCTGCGGTGTTTGCCCAACTGCCCACCACTTTGCCTCTACCAAAGCGCTCGATGCCCTCTATGGGGTAGAACCAACACCTGTAGCAAAAAAGATTAGGGAGTTCATCTATAATACATTTATGTTCGAGGACCATAATCTCCATTTCTATTTCCTTGGTGGACCAGATTTTATTGTTGGGCCTGATGCACCTGCTGGACAACGAAACGTCCTTGGTGTTATTGGCAAGGTCGGGCTTGAGATAGGCAAAAAGGTTATTGATATAAGAAAGCGGGCACGTAGCATAATTCAAACCCTTGGAGGTCGTGTCGTCCATCCGGTAAATGGCTTACCTGGCGGTGTTTCAAAAGGTATAACCAAAGAGAATCAGGCAGAGTGGCAGAAGATTGCTACCGACGCAGTGGAGTTTGCCAAGTTTACACTCCAGGCATTTGATAGTATTGTCTTGAAAAACAAGGCATATGTTGATTTGATACTCGGTGATGTCTACAAACACAGGACATATTACATGGGTCTCGTTGATGACAAGAATAAGGTGAACTTCTATGATGGCTGGGTTCGTGTTGTTGACCCTGATGGCAAGGAATTTACCAAATTCGAGGCACAGGACTATCTCAATCATATTGGTGAGGCAGTTGAATCCTGGACTTATATCAAATTTCCTTATTTGAAGGATGTTGGCTGGAAGGGTTTTGTCGATGGTAAGGATAGCGGTGTCTATCGTGCTGCACCATTAGCGAGATTGAATGTATCAGACGGTATGGCAACACCGTTGGCACAGGAAAATTATGAGCGGTTCTATTCTACACTCGGTGGCAAACCAGTCCACAACACATTGGCAACCCATTGGGCACGGGTGATTGAGGCAATGCAGGCGGCAGAGAAGATGGTGGAATTGATAAATGATCCAGAAATTACTGGCCCGAATATCAGAAGCATAGATTTCAAAGTGCCGAAGATAGGTATCGGTGTTATTGAGGCACCGAGAGGAACACTCTATCACCATTATGAGACTGATGAAAAAGGTAGACTCACCAAGGCGAATCTTATTGTGGCAACGGTCAATAATTCAGCGGCGATAAATATGTCCATTGAGAAGGCAGCACGGGGATTAATCAAAGGTGGTGTCGTCAACGATGGCTTGCTCAATATGATTGAGATGGCATTCCGTGCCTATGACCCATGTTTTGCCTGTGCCACCCACAATATGCCGGGACAGATACCTATTGAGATCAATATTCATAATTCCGACGGCAAAATTATAAGGACAATTAAAAATTAAATATTTGGTCGGAGAAGTTCGTTCGTAATGACCCATCATAAGAATCTCCTCCTCGGTTTCGGCAATGAATACTGTGGCAATGATGCGATCGGCATCATTGTTGCTAACATGCTCCAAAAATTATTATCGGATTGGAATATTAAGACTGGTTCATTTAGTGGCCTCGACTTCCTAGAGGTAGTTGAGGGTTACGAAACAGTAGTAATAATCGATTCTTATTTTGAAGCGAACCTTAAGGTTGGTGAAGTATATGAATTACCCATTAATAGATTTGCAGGCATATACAGTTTTTCTTATCTCCACAGCCTTGATCTTGTCTCAGCATTACAATTGGGTTCCCAGTTACAACTGTCATTACCAAAGGCACTAAAGATTTTTTGCATCGGTGTTGATAAAAATGGTACGTATGGCGAACCCATTAACCCTATCCTGAAAGAAAAAATTCCTGAAATTGTTGAGAAACTCGCAACAATTATTCAAATCTCAATGTTCAATTGAGAAAGGAGGCAAAATGAAGAGAATATTTGTTGCTACCATGCTTATATTATTGGCAATAAGTTGCACAAAGAGACCCAAACCTGAAGAAACGAAGGTAGGGCCTAAACCCGAGATTAAGAAAATGCCTTATATGTACATATCCGTTAAGGACTATGGCAATATTGTAATTAAGTTATTTCAGGATGATGTACCAAAGAATGTTGCAAATATTATTCAACTGACGAACAAAGGGTTTTATAATGGTCTGAAATTCCATCGAATAATAAAAGGCTTTGTGATTCAAGGTGGATGCCCAAAGGGTGATGGAACTGGCGACCCGGGTTATGAGATAGAGGATGAAATTTCACCAAAATTGAAGCATTTAAAGGGTACTGTTGCAATGGCAAATAGCGGTCCGAATACGAACGGTTGTCAATTCTATATCTGTCTTGAACCGCAGCCAGGACTCGATGGCAGGTTTACAATCATTGGCGAGGTTGTTGAAGGAATGAGTGTTGTTGAAAAGATCGGTGAGGTTAAGGCGACCCCGCCACCAGAAGGCAGGGCATTAATGGATATCATAATGGAGAAGGTCTGGATTGAGGATAAGTAAAAAAGGTTTTAAACTTATCCTCGCAAATAACTGTCTAACTTTGTAGAAGGAGGTTATAATGAAACACCTATTCCTAATTATAGCATTTCTTTCACTGGTGGCAACAGGTTATGCGCAGGAAGGTGACCCCCTAAAGCCACCTGAACCACCTTGTTGTCCGAAGATGCAAATGATGATGGATAAACTTGAGATGCTGGGCTTGAATCCTGAACAGTTAAAACAGATTGAGGCTGTGAGAATGGCGATGAGGAAGGATATAATTCCGTTGAAGGCTGAACTTGAAATGAAGCAGATTGACCTGGAGACTGAAATGAAGGCTGAAAAACCGGAACGGGATAAAATAATGAAACTTTTAAAAGAGATTAGTGACCTGGAATTGAAGATAAAACAAATAAATATTGACGAGAAATTGAAAATCCATTCCATCCTTACACCTGAACAACGAGAAAAAATGAGAATGCCGATGCATAAGTTTATGATGAAATGTAAAGAAAAATGCGAAAAGTAGGAATTTCACTTCGCAATCTGCAGGGACACGCCATGGCGTGTCCCTTTTTTTGTAATTGACAAAAATTAATTTTTAGAATATAATAAATCGTAAAGGAGGCATATATGATTTTCGTGACAACGCTTGATGTCATCACGGGCAAGGCAGATGAAGTGCCAAAGATTATACAAAGGCTTGAAGTGCCTGAAGATATAAAGGTTAAAGAGTTTTTGAGTCTATTTGGTAAACCTGACTATCTAATAATCTTTGAAGCACCTGATGAGGAGAAGGCTATGAATTTTATCCTCAAATTCGTAGCGGTTGCTGTCCCCAAAACTTCACTCGGTTTTCCAGTTGAGAAGGCATGATGTCAAATACACTGACCAGGGTTGCGAAAAAAGAGGGAACCACACCTGAATGCCTAGCGGATTATATAAAAAGAGGCAGAATTGTTTTATTGAAGAATCGAAAACATAGTATTGAACCAATTGCAGTTGGTGAAGGTTTAAGGACGAAGGTGAATGCCAATATTGGAACCTCGCCGGATTTTGCCAGTCTAAAGTATGAATTAAAAAAATTGGCGGTGGCGATAGAGGCCGGAACTGATACAGTTATGGATTTATCCACAGGTGGTAACATTGATCAGATTAGAAAAGAGATTATCAGCGCCTCGCCCGTGCCCATTGGAACAGTGCCCATTTACCAGGTTGCCATTAATCTAAGAAAAAAGAGAAGACCTTTTCCTAAGGCATCGGTTAATGAAATTTTTGAAGTTATCGAAGGTCATCTTGAGGACGGCGTAGATTTTATTACAGTCCATTGTGGTGTTACAAAGAATAGCATCGAAGGAATAAATAAGCGAAAAAGGATTTGTGGTATTGTAAGTCGCGGTGGTTCAATGATGATTGAATGGATAAAACTCAATAAGAGAGAGAATCCACTATATGAGTACTATGGCCGACTTCTGAAATTGGCGAAAAAATATAATGCGACATTGAGTCTCGGTGATGGGTTGAGGCCGGGTGCAATTGCTGATGCTACAGATGAATATCAAATAAAAGAGTTAATAACAATCGGTGAGCTTGTGAAATTGGCAAAAAAAGAGGGCGTGAGTGTGATGGTTGAGGGTCCGGGCCATATCCCAATTAATGAGATAGAGGCAAATATTCGAATTGAGAAGAGTATATGTGATGGCGCACCATTCTATGTTTTAGGTCCTCTTGTTACTGATGTGGGTGCTGGATATGACCATATTGTTGCCGCAATTGGTGGGGCACTTGCTGCCTATTACGGAGCCGATTTTCTATGCTATGTGACGCCTTCAGAGCATCTGGGTCTACCAAATGTGGATGAAGTAAGGGAGGGGGTTATTGCCTTACGAATAGCGGCACATGCGGCAGACATCGGCAAAGGGATAAAAAGGGCAAAAGAGATTGATTTAAAACTTTCACAGGCACGCTTTGCCCTTAACTGGCAAAAGATGTTAAATTTATTAATTGACCCTCCAAAAGCAAAAGAGATTTTCAAGCGTAAGCGTTCGAAATCTTCACTCACCTGCACAATGTGTGGTGAATTTTGTGCGATGAAGAAAACAAGAGAAGTTTTAAAGGAGTTATGATGGATATAAAGGGTGAAATTCGCGAGAAAGAGAAAAATTACAGTACAAAAGGTGCTATTGCGACAATGGCTTTATGTATTGTAATTGATGTTGTTTTTCTCTTAGGTTGGTTGTTAAAATTCACAGTGGTTCCAGTCCCAACATCAATACTAATTGTAACAACGATAGGTTTTGTGCTCAGTCTTACGATTCTTCTTCTATGCACAAAAGGTATCTTTTCACGGGTGATGCCCTACCTGATTTCGATAATAGCAACATTGATTATTACTTATGCATTGAGCTATATTGATCCACAGATTAAGGTTGTTTTTTTTCTCATCTATTTTTATATTGTGTTACATCCTGCAATACTTCTTGGTATGAAGGACGGTTTATTTGCAATCACCATCATTGATCTCTCGTATGCGATAATGGTTTTCACAATACAATCATATCATCCTGAAATGAATATCGGTATAGAATTTTTGAAACTTATTGTCTTCACATTCATTTCGTTTCTTATAGTAAGCGACCTCGATAAAAATCTAAAAAGAATCCAGATTATCCGCAGGCTATTGAGCCAGGTTGAGCAGGGTGACCTTACAATTCGTGCACATGATTCTGAGAAGGACGAGATATCCTATCTTGGTGAAAGTTTGAATCGTCTTTTACAAACCGAATTTAACATTGTAAAAATGATTGTGGAAATTATGAAACGAATGGTAGAAATCGGTGGGCAGATTGCATCCACGGCAGGTGGTATAGCATCGTCAATATCAGAGATTGTCCAGACAACCCAGAAGATGACCATGGGTATCAATGAACAGTTCGATGAACTCGATAAGACAATATCAACCGGCAAGGCATTAAGCGAAACAAGTTTTGAAGTCGTGAACAATGTAAAGAAAATTGAGGGTTTCTCGCTCAATGTTTCTCATACGGCATCGAGTGCAATAAATCAAAGTGATATAGTTACTAGTAATATTGAATTGATCAGCAATCGCTATGAGGATTTGACAGTTCTTATGAAGAAGTTACAGGAGACCTCTACAACCATAAATAAGATTGTTGAGACAATTAATGCACTTTCCGAAAAGATTAATATTCTATCATTGAATGCATCAATCGAGGCTGCCCGTGCTGGTGAATATGGTAGAGGGTTTTCAATTGTCGCCGATGAGATTAAAAAGCTTGCCGATAATACACAGCTCTCTGCTACAGAAATTGGTAATATAATAAGAGAGATGATAGATTCGATAAGGACTGTCACTGAACGAACCGAGGAGGTTAAGCAAGCGTTATTCAATGGTAGTGTAGTAGTTAAATCAACTACTGATTCATTAAACAATATCTCCACCGGTGTAATTGAATTGAATAAAGCAATCAAAAATATCAAGGATATGATTTCACAGGAAGAGAAAGAGATAACGAATATAATAAATAAGGTCGAAAGGTCATATGATGTATCAAAGGAAAATGCCGCTGCGGCGGAAGAAATTCTTTCCTCAATCCAGGAGCAGTCAGCCGCGACGGAAGAATTTTCTGCCACAAGCCAGGAATTAATTGCGTTATCGAATAAACTACAGGAAATAATACAAAGGTTCAAATTATAATGGCTGATGTAATAATTATTGAAGACAAGACAAGTTTTGGTGAGATGCTCAAAAACAGTCTCGAGGATACAGGTATAACTATCCAGTGGGTAAGGAGTGGGAGGGAGGCATTGCAACTTTTCAAAAAAGAGAAGTTTGAGATTGGCCTCATTGATTTAAGACTCCCTGATATAGATGGTATTGACCTTTTAAAAGAATTAAAGAAGATTGACACTGATACAAAATTTGTAATCATGACCGCCTTCGGCACAATTGAAAGGGTTGTTGAGGCAATGAAACTCGGTGCCTATGATTTTCTCACCAAACCTTTTGACATAGAACAGCTTATCGGCTTACTGAACAGAATCCTTGAAGAAAAAAAATGTTATTATGAAAATATCCTGTTGAGGGACGAGGCGAGAAAGATTTATGGATTCCCAGAAATTATTGGGAAGAGTCAAGCCATTGTGAAGGCAACCGAATTATTACAGAAGGTAGCACCGGCCAATACTACAGTTTTGCTTCTTGGTGAATCTGGAACTGGTAAAGAACTCTTTGCCCGTGCCTGCCATATTTTATCATTGCGAAAAGAATTTCCGTTTGTTCCCATCAACTGTGCGGCAATACCCAACGAACTTCTGGAGAATGAGTTGTTTGGTTCTGAAAAAGGTGCCTTTACCGGTGCCGCGACGAGAAAAATTGGCAAATTTGAGCTTGCGAACAAGGGAACAGTCTTTCTGGATGAGATTGGTGATTTAGACCTTAACCTGCAGGCAAAGATTCTTCGGGTGCTGCAGGAGATGACCTTTGAAAGACTGGGTGGCACTGTCTCCATTAAGGTGGATGTGCGTGTCATTGCTGCAAGTAACAAAGCTCTCGGGAGTCTTGTTAAGGAGAAGAAATTTCGTGAAGACCTCTATTATCGATTGAGTGTCTTTCCTATTACCATACCACCTTTGAGAGACCGCAAGGAAGATGTCCAGATATTAGTTGAGCATATTCTTAAAAAATTGAACTCGACTAAAAAAATTTCACTCAAGGCAATTGAGAAGTTAATGGATTACAATTGGCCAGGGAATATTCGTGAACTCGAAAATACTATTGAGCGTGCGAATATCATTGCCAAAGAGACAATTATGCCTGAAGATATTCTACTTCCTGAATTTAAGATAGTTCGGGAAGAACCTCTTTGCCTTGATGAGGGTCTGAAGGTGGCAGGAAATTACGGCCGTGAAATTGCCGAGGCACAACTTATTAAACAAACCCTTGAGGAACTCGGAGGTAATAAATCTGAAGCGGCACGACGGTTGAAAGTTTCTTATAAAACCCTGCTCAATCGCATAGCACGATACAGCAAAAAAGGACTACTTTAGTTAGATTCCAAATCCCATCCCTGATTAAATCAGGGACCAAACCATTCACTTCATTAGATATTAAATATCTAACAGAGTAGGCAATATTTAATTCTTAATATCCAAACATTAAAAATGTAAACTTGTAGTCGCAACCTTTAGGTTGTGTGACTCAACCCACAAAATCCTCTTAGAATTTCAATCCAATATTTTAATTAAGGTATCTTATTTCTTAATATTAATTATTGGAATTTGTTTGGAAATTGGGGTTTGGAAATGGGTGCTTGTCCTAAAAAGTTGCCTGATTTATCAGACTTTTTTTAATTCTTTTAGTTTACATCTCAAATTTAGACATTTAGGTATTTTTGACTTTTGGGCATTTTGCACCGCTTTGCGGTGCAATGCCGGGAGCCGGACTCGAACCGGCACTCTCTTATTATAGAGAAGCGGATTTTAAGTCCGCTATGTCTACCAATTCCATCATCCCGGCGGCTCGAAATTTCAACACTTTTTGAGGCTTTAATTTTTTGCTAATCCACCTTGTGCCAGATTTGTGCCATTTTCCAGAACTATTATATTCAGCAGAATTGAGTTTGTCAACGGCTCAAATTTAACCACCTCCTTCGATAAACAAAAGTAATCAACCTTTATATACCTTTCGAAAACACGTTTGCCCTTGACTTGTCGCCGAGATCAAGTATAATTGAGCATGAAAGCAATGAATACATTGAAAAAATTTGAGAAGTTTATCGTAGATGATAAAGGCAGGAAGTCTGCAGTAATTGTACCAATCGAAAAATACGAGGAACTTCTTGAAGACATTCATGACCTTGCTATTGTCGCCGAGCGACGCACAGAGCAAACCACAAGTTTCGCCGAGCTCAAGAAAAAACTGAAGAAAAATGGGCTCTTATGAAAAACTTGGAAGAAATTAAAAAAATTCTTTCTGACAAGAAAAACGAACTCAACAAGATGTTCAAAGTCAAGAGCATAAGGTTATTTGGTTCTTACGTCAGCGGCGACTACACTGAAAATAGCGATCTTGATGTCATGGTTGAATTTGAAGAACCCGTTGGCTTTGAGTTTGTTCATCTCGCGGATTTCTTAGAGGAAATTTTAGGCATGCCGGTCGATTTGACAACCGAAGATGCAATAAAACCAAACCGATTGCAATATATAAAAGAAAATTTGATCCATGTCTAAAAGGAATTGGCAACTTTTCATTGAGGATATCGCCGAAAGCATCAAGTTAATTCAAGAATATACCGCAAAGATGGATTTTGAAAATTTCAAAAATGACCGAAAGACTGCGGATGCGGTAGTAAGAAACTTCGAAATAATCGGAGAAGCGTCAAAATATGTTCCTGAAGCCATAAAGAACAAATATCATAAGGTTGATTGGCAGGCGATAATCGGACTCCGGAACAGGATAACCCACGAATATTTCGGGATAAGTTTATCAATCATCTGGCATATTATTAAAGAAGAACTGCCTAAGCTGCAGAAACAAATGAAAGATATTCTGACAAAAGAAAAATAATAAGTATTAATGCCAACTGCATTCTCTTGTCTTTACCCATTTCTTGCATCACTGCAATTGCCACGCGCTCTTTGTCAACGCCCTCGCCCGCGTTTTTGAAAGCAACCCGAAAAATCTCCAAATAATCTTCTGCTTGCATGAATTTAACCACCGCCTTTCAGTTTATGGGCTGAATGACCTCCAGCCCTTTCCCCTTATTGGTCATTGCGAATCCCACTTCTATCTCTGTAATCTGATTTGTATATCACCGTCATCGAATGCGCACATAGCAATCTCATCTTTTCTTTCTATTTTTTACTGCCTACTATTTAGTGTATAGTTCTTAGTGAACGTTTTCCCAGTTTCTTTTTCTCCATTTCGCCTAATCTCCGTTGCTCCCGGTCCACTCTTCTCCCTTCCACTCTTCCTCACCTTTTCACACAACGGTGGGCAGTGAATTGAATGAGACAGGCTGAGTCACGGTTTTCTAATTATTTATTGACATAGAACAAAAAATATATATAATTGTTCCATGGATAGAACAATCAAAACAATTTTATTGGAATGGCAGAAGAGAAAGTTGCCGTCGATAATCAGCCGGGAAACGAATCTACTAAACTACAGCAAAATCAAGCCGGTGAAGATTATTGTCATCACCGGGTTCAGGCGGGTTGGCAAGACCTACGCGGTTCTGCATTTAATCAAAGATTTGTTGGCTCGTGAATCCCGTGACCAGGTTGTTTACATTAATTTCGAGGACGAGAGAATTCCTAGCAAGACCGAATTTTTAACGTCGCTGCTACCCGCGATCAGACAGCTGTATAAGGGTGAACTGCGGTTCCTCTTCCTGGACGAAATCCAGGGCATGCCGGCGTGGAGCAAGTGGCTGCGCAGAATTTACGATACCGAAAACATAAGAATATTTGTCTCGGGTTCGTCATCTAAAATGTCCAGCCGGGAAATACCGACGGAATTGAGGGGTAGATTCCTGGAAATAAAGATATTCCCACTGTCGTTGAAAGAATTTTTGCATTTCAAAGAGCTGGACTTTGATTTTAAGACGATCGATTATCTCGCCGATGACAAAGCAAAATTGCTTAAAGTACTGGAGGAATATGTAAAATATGGCGGTCTGCCCGAAATCGTTCTTGCGGAAGAAGAGAAGAAATCCGAAATCGCCCATTCCTATTTCCAGACTGTCTTGAGGCAGGATATAATAGAACGACATGATGTAAAAAACGAAGAAGCATTGAAAGCAATGTTGAGGTTACTCGTGAATTCAACAAGCTACTCAATAAGCAAAATCTATAACACCTTAAAGAGTCTCCATCACGAAATTGGCAAAGCCACGCTCCAGCGGTATATTGCCTACATTGAAAATTCGTATTTTATGGTTAGCCTTCCCATCTTCTCCTATAAAATTAAGGACCAGATGCAATATGCGCGCAAGGTTTATTTTATCGACAACATATTCATCAATACGGTTTCAACAAAATTCTCAAACGATTCCGGTCGGCTTTACGAGAACCTGGTGGCGGTCGAGCTGTTGCGCCGGCAATCAAAAAATCGGTTAATCGAAATGTACTATTGGAAGAATATTCAGCATGAAGAAGTAGATTTCGTCTTAAAGAAAGGTGCATCAATCGATCAGCTCATCCAGGTTTGTTATGACATCGATGATCTGGATACGAAGAAACGGGAATTAAGAGCATTGGTCAAGGCGGGCAATGAACTCAAATGCAATAAGCTTTTGGTCATAACTGAAGACTATGAGGGTACTGAAACTTTCAAAAAGAAACGAATCCAGTTTATTCCCTTATGGAAGTGGCTCTTGGGTAGATAAAGCTGTCTTGACCGGAGAGCATTCCTTCCTATTCTTATCTTACCTTCGATCTTTTTTCTCTTTCATTGTTTTTCTCATCTATACCGACGGATTAACGAGTTATTTTTTACTGCCTACCGCTTAGCGTATAGTCCTTAGTGCATTTTCTCCCTTTCACCCTTGCTCCTCTGCACCATTTCACTCAAATCGTGGGCAGTGAATTAATTTCTGTGTCCATCTGGGTTTCTATAATCACCGTAATCTTACTTTCTTATCTCCGGTATCAATGCTGAAAGCAATAAACCATCACAACCCCACAAAATATCTTGACTTTTCAAGAAATTCAAATAGACTATGTCTATGGAGGTTTGTTGTCGATGATATGGAATTTCATTATATTAGAGGAAGCGAAAATCGAATGCATGGCAGCATCATTTATGTACTTCAAAACAACGTTTTGAGGCTTTAGTCAAAAACAAAGGCATTTTGATGGCAATAATAGAGTTTTCAATTACGGCGCCACACCACTGCTATGTATAAACCCGACTGCTTAATAATTGACAATAAAAAACTCCAGCTTTTTGAAGAATTAAATAAAATCCTCAAAGAACAAAAAAGTATTGATATCGCCAGCGCATATTTCAATATTACCGGATTCCAACTTGTTAAGGATTCTTTATCAGGTGCTGAAAACTTCCGGCTTCTAATCGGCACTTCTCCACAAATTGATGAATCAAAACCCGATATTTTTGAACCCGAACTTTTATATAAGCAAAGACTGCGCGAAGATTTAGAAATAGAGCCTTTTGAAAAAGATAAAAAAGAAGCGGCGGTCACATTAATCGGTTTATTAAACAAGCCGAATTGGCAAGTCCGGCTATACGATAAGGGTTTTCTTCATGGAAAGGCTTATATTTTTGATAAATTAGCAATAATTGGTTCCAGCAATTTTACTTATTCAGGGTTTACATCCAATACCGAACTCAATGCGGTTTTAGATGAAGCCCATGCAAAATATATTAGAAAAGAATGGTTTGACAAAATCTGGGCAGATTCCCGTGGTTTTAAAAATGAACTTATAAGAATTCTTGATGAATCAAAGTTTGGCACAAAAGAATACGCACCGTATCAAATATTTATTAAGACACTGTTCGAACTACAAAAAGATGACATATTATTTGAATACGAAACGCCCACTACTTTGCCGGCAAGCGAAGTTGACCTGGCTAACTTCCAGGAAGATGCGGTCAAAAGAATATATTCAAGGCTCAAGACCTATAACGGCGTCTTGATTGCGGATTCAGTAGGACTGGGCAAGACCTGGATTGCCAAGAAAGTCATCGAAGATTTCGGTTTCTATCGCCGGCAGCGGTTTATTGTTATCTGTCCGGCCAGTGTTGACGAACTTTTGTGGCGGCCGACATTGAAAGACATTGGCGTCTCCGAGAACATCATCCACCAGGAGGAACTTGGCCGTGAGGATTTTGATTTTGCCGAATTGGAACGAAGGCTGAATTTCAAACTAAAAGACATCGCACTGATTGTTGTTGATGAATCACACAATTTCCGTAACCCATTATCCAATCGCTACGAGAGCCTTTTTACGCTAATCGAAAAAGTCAGGGCAAATAATGAGCCAAAAATCCTGTTGCTTACAGCCACGCCGATGAATAATACGCACTGGGACCTTTATTTTCAATTGATGTTGATTGCCCAGAATGACAAAAGAATTTTCTTAAAAGATGGTATCATTGATCTGGAAAAACCATTCAGGAAGGCAGATAAAGGTGATATTTCGCAGTTAACCGATGTTTTGCAGATTATTTCTATCCGTAGAACCAGACAATACATAAAAGACAACTATCCTGATGCAAAATACAAAGACGAGACCAATACCTGGGTTGAAATTAGATTTCCTGAAAGAAAACTTTTTGAGATAAATTATAGTCTTAATGAAACCTATCAAGGGCTTTATTATAAAATAGCTGAAAAGATAGAAAAAGAGTTAAATCTTGCTTATTACCGGCTTGAAGAATATCGGATTGCAGGCAAGAAAGATGTTCTGGAATTAGGCAGGATGAAAGCCCTGGGTGGAATCTTGCAGACCCTGCTGTTGAAACGATTGGAAAGCAGTGTGGAGGCTTTCCGAAAAAGTATAGATACCCAGATTGAATTTTTATCTGCGTTCAAAGAAGTATTTAAACAGGGGAAAATCCTGCGCAAGAAATTTTACGACAAGTATCTTGTTTACATGGAGGAGGAGGCAGAGAACTTGGATTATCTTGTGAGGGAGCTCAAAGATAGTCTTGAGGCAGTGAACCTTGCTGATTTTGACTTTGTAAAATTCAATCATGATATTGATAATGATATCGCCATTTTTCAAGAATTAAATAGATTGGTGGTTTCTATTGATAAATCTCAGGATGCAAAACTTGAAAAATTGAAAAAGAAATTGATTGCGTTAAAAGACAAAGGGAAAATCTTACTCTTTTCCTTTTATGCGGACACCATTGATTATCTTCACCAGGCGCTTGGCGAGGATGAAGTTTTCAAAAAAGAGTTTGGCAAGAAAATCGCGAAAGTGACTGGCAGTTTTTCAATATCAAGTAGAAAGGAAATTATCAATGGGTTTCTCAATTCAGATACTAACCTGCTTTTGTCCACGGACATTCTTTCTGAAGGACAGAATCTTCAGAAGGCACAAATCGTTATGAATTATGACCTGCACTGGAATCCGGTTCGGATGATCCAGCGGGCAGGCAGAATTGATCGCATTGGCTCGCCGTTTGAGGAGATTTTTATTTACAATTTCTATCCGGAGAAAGAACTGGAAAGCCTTTTGGAATTGGTTAAGATATTGCAGGGTAAGATCGAGATGATCAATGAAACGGTCGGACTTGATGCTTCGGTATTAGGCGAAACGATTAACCCCAAAGTTTTCGGCATTATTTGCGATTTAAAGGGTTCAAAAGAACAAAAAGAACAGATTCTCAAGGAACTTGAGGAAGCGCAGTTCGGCGGCGGCGAGCTTTTCTGGCAGCCGCTAAAAGATTTTGGCTTGGAGAGGCTCAAGGAATTTTGCGAATTATTACCCCACGGAATCCAGAGTGGTCTCAGAAAAAACAAAGGATTAAGGGGTATCTTTTTCTATTATCAATATGATGCAGATTATCATCTCTGGTATCTTTATGACGCAGTCAACGACAGTTTCATTACCAATAAGACGGCAATTCTGGATTTCATATCGTGCAAAGAAACTGAACCGCGCGTTATTCCTACAGACCTTGATGTATTCAAAATCCACGACAAGGTGAGAGAAGAAATAAAGAGATTGTTTTCCGAGGGTCTAATCGCCACGCAAATCCGCACTGCCCAGGGTCGTATTGAAGGCACATTAAGGGATATGAAAGATGAACTGGATTATATCAAAGAAAATTATCTTGAAGACGGCGATAAAATGAAAGATGTAATAAGCCGTCTAATTGCTAATATTAATAATGTCGCGCTCACAAAATTGAGAATGCGCACCGTGCGAAAAATCTGGAAAGATTATAAGATGTCAAAAAACTGGCATGTTTTAATCTCCACCCTCGAAGATTTCTTGAAAGAAAAGCCAATCAGTGAAGAGCCTGAACCGGTTAAATTTGATGAACGGAAGTTGAAACTTATCTGTGTGGATTTTATTTCATAAGATATGCTCAAGATAATAAGCGAATACGAAACAGATAAAGTAGAATACAAAGAGGCAGAGCAGAATCTTCCCCAAAGCATCTGGAAAACTATATCAGCATTTTCTAATACTAACGGCGGCACGATTGTGCTTGGCATAAAGCAGGAAAAAGGCAAATTGATAAAACAAGGCATTAAAAATCCACAAAAGATTATTGATGACTTAATTTCTACAATAAGTGGAAAATTTAACTTCTGCCCAATTGTAAAACCAGAGATATTAAAAGAAAGAAACAAAAGTTTCGTTACGGTTGAAGTTGAAGAAGCCCTTAAGTATGAAAAGCCGATTTATATAAAAGATGCTGGTCCTCTTAATGGCGGATATAAACGCATTGGTTCGGTTGACCAAAGATTAACCGATAAAGATTTGCAAAAGTATTTTCAGGAACGATTAACTTCGCCTGATGCCCAGATTTTAAAAAACAGCGAACTTTCTGATGTGGACAAAAAAACTATTACGGCTTTCAAAGAAATAAGGAGATTGCAGAAGGAAGGCACTGAAGAGCTGCGCCTAAAAGGTGACGAACTTCTAAAAGCATATAGTATGTTATCTAAGGGTGGCAAACATCTTACGATTGCCGGTGCGCTGCTATTTGCAAGAACAAATACCATAAAAAGATTCTTTCCCCATTTTCGACTCGATATTATCCGCATAAAAGGTATTGAGTGGGGCAAGGATAAGGATCCATTTTTGTCAACCGACCTTACTGGAAACTTAATTTATATTCGCAACCAGGCACTGGATATTATCAACCGATTTTATCTCACCCCATTTAAACTGGATAAGAAATTAACCCGCATCGGTGACGACCCATTTAAGAAGGCACTGCGAGAGGCACTCGGCAATCTTCTTATGCATCAGAATTATTTGCATCCGTCACCATCGCAGATTCGTATATATAACGACCGGATTGAATTTTACAACCCGGGTCATTCTTTAAAAAATCCTGATGAATATGAAATTCCCGGCTCCGAATTGAGGAATGCTTTAATTGCCAAGGCTTTTTATGATTTGGGTTGGGCAGAAACAAAAGGGACTGGATTCAGAACGGCTATTTTATCTTTAGAAAAAGAAGGATATCCTCCGGCAACTTGGAAAAATGATGAGAAAGCTGACACCTTCACAATAATATTTCCTTATCCGACCGAACAAATCACCCCTCAAGTTACCCCCCAAGTCACCCCTCAAGTCACCGACCAAGTCACCGACCAAGTCACCGACCAAGTCGAAATGAGGGACAGAATTGCAAAGATTCTGCTTTTCTGTGAGCGTCCGCGTTCCTTAAAAGAAATGATGGAATTTCTTGGATTAAAACATAGAGCAAATTTCAAGCAACAGATTCTTTTTCCGCTATTAGAGAGAAAACATTTAAGAAGAACCATCCCTTCCAAACCATCAAGCAGATTTCAAAAATATATTACCGGGCGGAAAAAGTGAAATAATAAAAATGGAACCAATTAAACAATTCATAGAAAACCATATCCCTCAAATGAACAACCCGGAAAAGGTCTACGAACTATTCAAAGGTTTGGGCTACAAGACACTAGATACATCCTACCGGGGAATTGATGCCTGGGGTCTACGAGACAGGGACAAAGAATCGGTCCGAGAAATCTTTACCATTGCGAATTACGAAAAACGGTTTCAAATCTATCTCGTAGCGTTAAAATCATTTTCCTCATCAATTGTGCGTGAACTGCCCAAATATTTTGAAAGAGAAACCCAGTATCCATTCTTTGTGCTTACACCCGATTTTCAGCACTACACCTTTGTTTTGATTGAAAAAATCCGTGAGGATGCCGGGGTCTGGAAACGCAAAATCATAAAACTGAATCTGGACCGGGAAAATGCTTATCATACGGATAAGTGGACATTGTGGCAAAGTGCCATAGCAGAAAATGTCACGGACCCAAACAAGATATATGGAATTTTAAAAGAAGCATTTAAAGTGCGTCGGGTCACTGATAAATTCTTTGCAGAGTATAAGACCCATTTTGATTTACTGGTTGATGAACTGAAAAAGAACAATAAAGGCATTCAAGAATTTAATGAACCTAATTATATCTACGCCTTTGCCCAGCGGATTCTTGGTCGTTTAATATTTTTGTATTTTTTACAGAAAAAAGGCTGGCTTGCTGGTGATAAAAAGTTTATAAGTAATTGGTTTCAAAAAATAAACAAGGAAAAAGGGAATTTTTATAATGATGTTCTTGAACCGTTATTTTTTAAAACTCTTAATGAAAAAAGATCTGATGACTCATCACCGTTTGGCAAAATACCATTCTTAAATGGTGGTCTTTTTGAAAAAGACTACGATTTTTTATTATTTTTGCCCAACTCGGTTTTTGAAAAGATATTGAATTTTTTAAACTGGTATAATTTCACAATATCAGAAGAACTGCCTCTTGAAGTAGAGGTTGCAGTCAATCCAGAAATGCTGGGCAAGATTTTCGAAAGTATGTTACCTGAATATGAGCGTGGTAAAAAAGGCGCTTTTTATACACCGCGTCCCATTGTCCATTATATGTGCCGAGAAAGCATCAAAGGTTATCTTGCTTCATCTACAAATGTTCCTCGCTATAAAATTCTTCACCTTGTTGAACAGACCGAAACTAAGGAATTAACTATCCCGGAGGTAAAGGAGTTATATCACGCCTTAGATAATATTAAAGTTCTTGATCCGGCAGTAGGTTCAGGTGCCTTCCTTGTTGGAATGATGCAGGAATTAATCAGACTAAAAACGGCACTTTCAGAAAAAATTGGTAAAAGAGTTTTCCCTGCTGAATTTAAGCGGCAAATCATCAAAAATAATCTATACGGTATTGATATTGAATCTGAAGCAATAGAAATAGCCAAATTGAGGCTATGGCTGTCGCTGGTAGTTGATGAAAATATTGAAAATGTGGAACCTCTGCCAAATCTTGATTACAAACTGGTTGTCGGCAACAGTCTTGTAGAAAGTTTACGCAGAAGAAAAATTATCAGTAAAGATGATCTTGAACTTTTTGAAGATGTGAAAATCCAACTACTTCACGAATTGCGAGATGAACTGCTGGATGAAATGAATCCCAATAAGAAGAATAAAATCCGGCAGAGAATTGAGGAAATAGAAAATCAACTGGTTAGAGAACGACTTGAGACCGAATGGCAAAATAAGTTAAAAGACGCTAATGATTTAATAGAAAAATATCAGTTTGGCAGAATTCCGATGCCTACCCCTGATAAAAAAAGACATGAAAAATTCATAAAAGAAGCAAACCAAATAGGCAATCTGCTTTCTGAAATAAATAAATCAGGACTAAAACCATTCTTTTTGCCTCTAATTCATTTTGCCGAAGTTATAAAACCGAAACATGGGTTTGATATTGTAATTGCCAACCCACCCTATGTCAGAACACAGAAAATGTCTGATTTGGGCTATCGTGAAGACCTTGATCTGCATTACAATTTTGTGGATGATATGTATGTCCATTTTACTTTTCGGGCTTTTGAACTTGCAAAGCCTAAGGGCATTGTTGCTTTTATCACCTCGGATACTTATTTAACTCTGTCTATGAAGGAAAGGATGCGTGAACTACTGCAAAATAACCGAATTCATCGTCTTATATTAACACCCAAGGCGTTCAAGGCAACGGTCAATACTGCAATTTTTATTGTCTAGAAAGAACAATTAAAGGAATACAATTTTACATTTCTTGATGCCCACGAAGTGGGAGGTAATGAGAATGAAGATTGGGAAGATAGGCTTCTAATTTTTGAAGGTTTAAAGGAAATAGAAAATTATGATACTCAAATTCCAGTAAGACTTGGAGACAGAGAATTGGAAATTTCCTATAGCCGATATGCGGATGTTGGACAGTTTAGAGTTCCAATAGAAATCTTTAAAAAGGCAGTAAAGAAAGTTTTCTTCCCGCCAAACGAAAGGAATTTGAAACTCTATCAAAAATTTATGCCGAAAGTGCAAGAACTCTATGAAAAATGGTGGGATAAAATAAAATCCAGCAAAGACATCCAGAAAAATAAAAAAGAGATTGAAGAATATCTTAAAACATTAAAACCCGGGGATATTACGCTTTTGGGGCTAATTACAGAAGGTGGGCAGGGGTTAGCCACCGCAGACAACGGGCGGTTTCTCGCTGTTCTTGAGGGAACAGCAGAAGCAAAAAGAATTGAAGAAGGGCTTGCAGAGTTTGAAAAAAAATGGCAAAAGAAAGAACCGAAAATTTATGAGAAGTATCAGAAATTGTTAAAAGATTATTCACGAAACGAGGCGATTGACTTACTCAGGAAAAAATTTGGAGAAGATAAACTGGATTTTCCCAGAGGATTTATTTATAAGATAATCAAAAAAGAAGATATTTTTGATGTGGCCCCATATCTTGAAAGTCTTGAGCCTGAAATAAAAAATATCATGCAGAAAGTGATAATCTTTGGAGGAATACCAGAATCTGACGAAGATGTGAAACATTTATGGAAACTTTCAAACCTGCCAAAAGATTTGCAAGAATTGGCTAAAGGTCTAAAAGAAAAAATTGAAAGCGAATATAGGAAGCTGAAAGACGAAGGCAATTGGATAACATTTACAAGAGGTGGAGAAGCCAAAAATATTTTTTGGTTTCCCCTAGATAGATATATCGGTTGAGGAAGGAATAACGTCAAATGGTTAAGTTCTTCGCCAGAAACACGATGGCAGGGTTATGAGCACTTTTTTCAAAAAGGTATTACTTACATAGATGTTGGAGGAGCGGAAATAAAAGCGAGAATCTTATCCCCTTCAATATACGACCACACAGCACATTCCTTCTTTCCAGATGAAAAGAATATTTCGCCCGCATATCTGTTAGGCGTACTTAATACTACGCTTGCTTCCTATTTCGCAAATGAATTCCTGAATCATACAATGCATTTTGAACTTAATGATGTAAGACTCCTGCCCATTACTATTCCCACCGACTCTCAACGAAAAGAGATAGAAGGACTTGTTGATTCCGCTATTAGCATTCAGAAAAAACGTTATTCTACAAACGACGAAGATGAAAAATGCCGCCTGTGGCAGAAACTTCAGGAAGTCCAGAAAGAGATAAATAAAAGAATTGAGGAGATTTATGGCATTGCCTAATAAAAAAATATTCTCAGCATATAGTGATGAATCAGGCTGTTTTAGAGAAAGGTATCAAGCAATTGGAATTGTTTCGGGGGGAAAAGAAAATTTAGAAACACTTAATTCAGAACTTAAAAAAATTTTAAATAACAAAAGGACTAGCGAAATCAAATTTGAAGAAGTCAGAACACATCGTCCGAAGGTTGAAGCGGCTGAATTATTTCTCAACAGGGCCATTGAATTTGCGAGACACAAAAAAATTAGAATTGATGTTCTTTTATGGGACACACGGGACAGCCGTCATGATATTTTTGGCAGAGACGATATAGCGAACTTGGAACGAATGTATTATAAAGTTTTAAAGCATATATCGAAACGATGGAATCAAACAGAGTGGAAACTTTGTCCTGACCGAAATTCAGCAATCAATTGGTCAGAAATCCAATCTTATTTGAACAAAACAAAGATGCTTCGGCGTAAATCACCCAATTTACTTTTACTGTTTGAAGAAAAAACTTACAAAATTAATTTCCTGAAAATCGACCAAAGAAATTCACAAACAGAACCCTTAATTCAACTTGCTGATTTATTTGCTGGGATGGCTCGTTTTTGTAGAGAAAAAGGAAAAGAGTGCATCAAGTGGCTAAAAGATAAGAATAATAGTCAGGGTTACCTATTCGACTTCAATGATGATTCAACCAAGGAAGATCCTTCCAAGACAAACCAAAATAGATTTAAATTGATAGGAGATTTTAACGATAAATGCAAGAAGTTTAAATTTGGAGTAAGTTTAAACACAAGAGAATTCCTTACAACACCTAATCCAGAGAACCCGATTAACTTTTGGAATTATGAAACTCAACATGAAGATGATAAAGCTCCAGTTAGACAACAAGGAAGAAAATAATGAACAAAAATGAAGTAAACATAACCTTTGAAATTTTACTTGAAAGAATTGAAATAAGTGAAACATTAAAATACGACCAAAAACCAAATTCTCTTCCTGACCGCAAGGCACTTGATGATATTGTTTTTGACATTCTTGACCTCACTCAGGCAGAGCGAGATGAGGTTTATTGGTCTGTCTGCGAATTGGTAAAAAACCGCCTCGAAAAAGCAAGGAGCGTGTAAGAAGTAATGACGATAAATAAAAATTCAAAAAACAATAATTTAATCCCCCCGCACGGCGGTTATAGAAAACTCAGGAGTTTTCAGACTGCTCAACTTGTATATGATGCAACAGTGATATTTTGTGAGCGGTTTATTGATAAGCGTTCGCGCACCCACGACCAGATGATACAGGCGGCACGCAGTGGCGTGCAAAATATTGCTGAAGGCAGTATGGCATCTGCTACCTCCAAGAAAACCGAGCTCAAATTAACCGGCATCGCCCGCGCCAGTTTAGAAGAGTTGTTGCTTGATTACGAGGATTTCCTACGCCAGCACAAACTTCGTAGGTGGGACAAAGACTCAGCCGAAGCGCTTGCAGTGAGAAAAAAATATCTGTCAGACCCGTCAGACAAGTCGGACCCCTACAATATCAGAGACGCTACACCAGAAGTCACAGCAAACACGATTATCTGTCTAATCAACCAGGCAAGCTATCTTTTAGGCAGGCAGTTAAAAAAACTGGAAGAATCTTTTCTTGCTGAAGGCGGCTTTACAGAAAGAATGTACAAAATTCGTAAAGAAAAAAGAGACTACAGTAGGAGATGATAGCGGACAATTTTGAATTAGTACGGGGGTATGAGCAGTGATATCTTATAAGAAATCGCCTTGAGAAAGAAAGGAGTGTGTAGTTGGTCAGGAAAGAAGATAAGATTCGAAAGCGCATTAAGAAAATACTGGAAGCCTTAAGTAAAGGTGCAGAAAGAGTATACGATTATCACGGACAAGGTGAGAGGACCGTGGGGTCACCTATGAAAAAATTGCAGATTTTAGTATATCTGGTTATAATCGTTTGTCAATATTGACCTCCTTATTGATTATCAGTATAATCTTTCAGGACCATGAGTCAGTCACCTATCCGTACTC
>Ga0315310_10000118_pt1 | contig 53274 bp, 58 predicted proteins | sample TDP5_MG_FD_203630 | JGI IMG/M metagenome (GOLD analysis project Ga0315310, IMG submission 203630) | Freshwater sediment microbial communities from Lake Towuti, South Sulawesi, Indonesia - TDP5 | ecosystem: Environmental > Aquatic > Freshwater > Lake > Sediment | place: Indonesia: South Sulawesi...
TTCCGATGTGAATCACTCAAAATTCCAATTCACTCTTTATAAAAAACGAGGATTTAACCCTCAGAATTTTCCAACTCATTTTGAAGAGATTAAAAACGCAATTGATGAACAATATAGTAAGTGATAATATGGCTAGCGAACAGGCAATAGAAGATTGGGTTCCTCGAACTCGGGTCGGAAAAATGGTCAAAGAAGGATATATCACCTCCATCGAAGAAATTTTCCAATCCTGCTTAACCATTCGGGAATCCGAAATTGTCGATATTCTCCTTCCTAAATTGCAAGAGGAAGTTCTCTCCATCAAACTCGTCCAAAAACAGACCGACGCCGGTGAAAAATCGCGGTTCCGTGCCACTGTTGCGGTGGGGAATAAAGATGGCTTTATCGGCCTTGGCGAAGGTAAATCGCCTGAAATCGGCCCAGCGATAAGAGCGGCGATTATCCATGCAAAGCTAGCCCTGATCCCAATTCGGCGTGGATGCGGTAGCTGGGAATGTCAATGTACTCTCCCTCACTCGCTCCCTTACACGGTGCACGGGAAAGCGGGCAGCATTCGCATAACGCTCAAGCCTGCGCCTCGAGGCACAGGGCTGGTGACCGCGAAAACGCCCCGTGCGGTCCTAGATCTTGCGGGCATTAAAGATGTCTGGTCCTTCACGAAGGGGTATACGCGTTCCACTACGAATTTTGCGAAGGCGACCTACGATGCGTTACGGAACACCTATAAAATGATCTCGCCTCATTTAGATTGGGAACGCACTACCTAAAGATCTTCTTTTTTCCATTTTATTATAATTCCTCCAAAAATTATCCCTTTCTTAATTAGCTAATATTCAACCAAAAAGTTCTTTAATTTTAAAAGGTATAACTGTGAATATCAATTCAAATTAGGGATAGATTATGAGTTTAAGACCAGGTGGAGTTACAGGAATTGCGATTCTCTTTTTGCTTGCAGCGGCAGTTTTACTAACTTTAGGACTAATAATCGTTATTGCTCCGGTCTTCGTAAAGGATTTCTATGATCATAATATCGGCGTGCATCTTGGTTGGGTTCCATTGGTTGGAGATACCTTATTGGATGTGGGACTGGACACCTTGGCAATTGGTGGACCCATTTTAATTGTAATTGGCGCACTTGATGTATTGACCTTCCTTGGACTACTCAAATTAAAGAAATGGGGTTATTGGCTCTGCATAATTATCTCAATTCCCATCATTGTCGTCATCATTGGCATTATTTTCATTTGGTATCTCCGAAAAGATGAAGTAAAAGCTGCCTTCGATATAAAGTAGAAAAAATCGTTCAAAATTTTTTTTTCTTTTTTTGATAATTTAATCGGAAAATCTAAAATAAAAGTCTAGCTGTTTTTTAATTCTTGGGTCCCCGAGAAATAGGATATATTAAACCATTTTATCAATTAAATCTTTGATAGTTTTTCCTCTATAGCCTAATTCTCCATGATCATGAATGGGTCGTTTTATTTTGCCTCTAAAGCCACCTTTTGGAGGGTGAAGCCGGAATACGGGTTTTATTTGCTTTATATCCGATAATTCTGCATTAAAGGTTGAAATGGCTTCTGCGAACTGGTCGATATTTTCATATTGCGAATGTTTTTTTATGAATTCATCAGTTATATTAAAACCACCCTTCAGCTCGCCCCGTTTTTTTAAGAGTGAGGCAATTGTCTCTGATTCGATTTCACCCCACGTGATGAAATCCTTTACTGTTTGAAGCATGCCGCGGTAACTTGCGCGATCATCAATTATCACTAAGTGATTTTTTCGGTTGAGTCGCAAAAATTTCATGGTATCTGCCACGGGTTTCCGACGATTTACTAGTCCCCGGATTCGGATAACGGCAAACCGTGTTGTCCGCGATTCTTTTTCATCCGATTCATCTTGCAGTGCTTTAGATGCCATTTTTTAGCCTTCAAATCATGCCAATTTTTGTATGCTTATCGAAGGAATTTTTCCTCATAAACTTTTCCAAAATACGGTGTTTAAAAAAAGATAAATAAAATTTAAATGTTGAATTTCAATATGAAATTGAAAGTTCAATCTCTGAAGCGGCTAATTGAAATTTCAAAGCAATTAATTTTAATGCACAAATTACAAATTAAGAAGGAGCATTAGATAAATATGACTACCTCAAAACGGAAAATAAGGAAGTTCAGAGGCTCTAGAACGCAAGGCTTCGGACGAATAGGGCAGCACCGCAAGGCTGGGCAGCATGGTGGAAAAGGACAAGCAGGAATGCATAAATATCATTGGTCTTGGACAATTCGCTATAATCCAAGTTATTTTGGGAAAAATGGCTTCAGAAGTCCACAGCATATTGTTCTCAAACCGAAAATTCTCAATATCTCTCAAATTGAAAATATTTTAGATAATTTATTAGATAGAAAAATTGCCAAACAAGAAGGTAATCAGATATTTATTAATCTTATTGAAATTGGAGTTACGAAAGTTCTTGGAAATGGATCTATTTCTCGCCCATTAGTTATTACCGCTCCAAGTTTCAGTAAAACAGCTATTAAAAAGATCCAAGAAGTTGGCGGTAATGCTATAATTCCTAATGCGTAATTCCTATTGCTAAATTTCTTGTATCTAGGAGAATAGTAATGACAAGTCGATTCCTACGAGTTTTCTCCCCATTTGTTAAAATAATGCCTGAGGTTAAGCCGCCTGAGCGGGAAGTGTCTTTCAAAGAAAAGTTCGCTTGGACCGCCATAGTTTTAATTATTTATTTAATAATGAGTAATATTCCGCTCGCCGGAGTCCAACCAGGCAAGGGGACTGACTATTTTTTCTGGTGGCGTGTGCTGCTTGCAAGCCAACGGGGAACGCTTGCAGAGCTAGGGATCGGTCCGATTGTCACCGCCGGCCTGATTATGCAATTGCTTGCCGGCTCCCAAATAATTAAAGTTGATTTTTCGGATCCTCAAGACCGCTCCCTTTTCACAGGTGTTCAGAAGGTCCTTGCAGTTATCATGACCATTGTTCAAATCATCGCATACCTTGCTGCCGGTGCCTATGGTAGTTTAACTTTTATCCAACAACTTGCTGTATTTGGGCAACTATTTGTCGCTGGTATTATCATCATTCTTCTAGATGAATTGCTTCAGAAAGGCTGGGGTCTTGGTAGTGGGGTCAGTCTTTTCATTGCCGCTGGGGTTAGCGTGCAAATCCTTTGGCTCTGTTTCTCTCCTTTTGGTGAACAAGATGGTCTTAGCCAAGGGATTGTAATTGCCTTCTTCCAAATTATTGGAAGCTGGGGTACTAAACGGACATTTGATGTGAATTATGCTACTCCTCCCGCCTCCCCTGATGTGCATTCCTTTACTTCAGTAAATGATTTCCAAACGATTTGGGACCGAAGGCCGTTTTATCTAGAAACAACCCCGCCTTCTGTAGGTCCCAATGCGCCATATCAACTTCCTGAAGTTGATCCAAATCTTCCGACCCTACTAGGGCTCATGACTACGATCATTATTTTCGTTATCGTTATTTTCCTAGAAACTGTGCGCGTTGAAATTCCGTTACAATACGCAAAATATCGAGGGTTCAAAGGTAAATATCCGATCAAATTACTGTATGTCTCGAATATTCCTGTTATATTAGTCCAAGCGCTCTATGCTAACGCCCTCTTTTTCGGACAATTGTTCTATAACGCCTATCCAACAAATCCCTTCATTCTATTTTTCGCCAAGTTTGAAACCCAAGTGGGCCAGAATACTAGCAACTGGATGACGCCGGCTCCGGGGTGTCTTCTTTATTACCTAACACCGCCCCGATCAATTACAAATTTAGCCGCAGATCCTGTACGTGCTATAATTTATATGATCATTTTAGTTATTCTGTGTGTATGGTTCAGCAAAATCTGGGTAGATGTTTCTGGGATTGCGCCCCGTGATATAGCGCACCAAATATTACAAGCAGGGCTCATGGTCCCTGGCTTCCGGCCGACTCCAAGGGTCTTGGAACGTATTTTAGAACGCTATATACCCACTGTTACTACGATTGGTGCCATTGCCGTTGGTGTGCTCGCCGCAGGCGCCGACTTTCTGGGCGCCTTGGGAACCGGCATGGGAATTCTCCTAACCGTAGGCATAATCTATCAATACTATCAGATTATTGCCCAAGAACAGCTCGCCTCCATGAATCCCGCAATGCGTGGCTTGCTTGGTTTACAATAAATGCCACTAATCGATGATCAAGATATTCCTCGTAAAAGAGGAATAATCAATCCTTTCCTACAGAAATAGGTATTGTATGAGCAAATAGTATTTACCTACAGAAATAGGTATTGTATGAGAAAATTTTATAGATTTTATAATTTTTGATAACCTGAAATATTCCTGAGAAAATTTTTTATAGACAAGAAAATTTGAATAAAGTAAAATTGATTCTACGGATTGTATAAAATAATTTTCGAGGATCCAACGGTCAAAAATTTGGAGATAAAGGCAAATGCCAGCCCCAAGATATAGATCAAGAAGCAAGAACCAGAAAAAAGTTGTCACTCCAGGGAGAATTACTAAAATTCATTACAAGAAACCTCCACCTGAATTCAGTAAATGTGCAGGTTGTGGTCAAATTATTAAGTCGATGCCCCGCCTAAGAGGTCCAAATATTCGCAAAATTAGTAAAAGTAGAAGACATCCTAGTCGCATCTACGGTGGATTTTACTGTCCTAGTTGTTTAAACATGAGGATTAAAGCGGCTGTAAGAAATACTCAATCGGATGCAAAAAAGGGCTAGAATTTCTCTTCCTAATTCTAAAGGTTGCAAAAAATGATTATTACAATTTCAGGTTTTCATGGTTCTGGAAAGACATCAATTGCAAAGGACCTTAAAAAAGAATTTAAATTGAGGTATTTAGCAGCTGGAAATATATTCCGCCTAATGGCAAAAGAAAATCAGATGACCCTCGAAGAATTTTCAAGATTTGTTGAGCAAAATCCTGAAATTGATCGTAAAATTGATAATGAAATGATTCAAGAAGCAAAAAAAGGAAATGCGATACTTGATGGCTTATTGGTTGCGTGGCTTACCCGAGATATTCCAGGGATTCACATCTTATTAAATGCCGAGGAACAAATCCGAATTAATCGAATTGCTCAACGCGAAAACAGACCTTATGAAGAAGTTAAGGAAGAAACCCTCACTAGAGAAAAAAGTGAAGTTGCCAGATTCAAAAATCTTTATGATATTGATATAAATGATTATTCAATTTATGATATTATACTGAACACCGGATTATGGTCTCAAAAGGTAATTTCTCAAACAATAATTATGTTAATAAAGGAATATATGAAATTAAATCAAAATATTAATTATAGAGAGGTATAAAAAAATGCCTGCAATCGAAATTGGACGAATTTGCGTGAAGACTGCTGGACGTGAAGCAGGTAAGAAATGCGTCATTGTAGATGTAATAGATAAAAATTTCGTATTGATTACAGGTCCGCATCAAATAAATAAAGTGAAGCGACGTCGTGCAAATATTAAGCAATTAGAACCAACCATTGAAAAAGTAGCAATAGAGAAAGGCGCTGAAGATACAATTGTTGAACAGATAATTGATACTGAAGGTAAACGCGAATTCATACAAGAATCGATAAAAATAAAATAATCCTTCTTTAGGTAGATATAATAAATGGAATTGCCTCTTACGGCTTTACCCTGTGATAAAGATAGAGATATTCTCGTAAAAGCAGAAGATACTACCGATCCTCAATATGGATCCTTTCCTTATCAACGTCCCATTGAAGTCCTTCTTCATTCGGGAATTATTAACCTTGATAAACCCCCAGGACCTACATCCCACGAAGTCACCGCTTGGGTCAAGAAAATTTTACACACGGAGAAGGCTGGACATTCAGGGACATTAGATCCCAAGGTAACGGGTGTTATTCCTGTTGCTTTAGGAAATTCCACCAAAATTTTACAAAATTTGCTCGGTGCTGGAAAAGAATATATCTGCATTATGCACCTACATGACTCTATCTCTCAGGAAAAAGCAATTTCAGTGATCAACGAATTTATCGGTCCTATCTATCAAAGGCCTCCTATGCGATCTTCGGTTAAACGAAATTTGCGGATCCGTCATATATATTATCTCAATATCTTGGAATTTGTCGAGAATGATATTCTCTTTCAAGTGGGTTGCGAAGCAGGCACTTATATCCGAAAATTATGTTTTGATATAGGGGAAGCCCTAGGAATTGGAGCCCATATGCGTGAGCTCCGGAGAACTCGAGTCGGTGTCTTCCGTGAAGATCAAACCCTGGTTAATCTCTATGATTTACTTGATGCTTATGTTTATTGGAAAGAAGATGGAAACGAGAAGAATCTCCGAAAATGTATTCAACCGGTCGAATTTATTGTCCGCCAATTTCCTATCATAGTTGTCCGTGATTCTGCCATTGATGCACTCTGCCATGGCGCCAGTCTCACTGCCCCTGGCATCTTACAGGTGAGTACTGACATTGAACCCAATAGTAATGTCGCGATTCTTTCATTGAAAGGCGAATTAATCGCAATCGGCATTTCTGGGTTATCAACTTACCAAATAATGGACGCCAATCATGGGATTGTCGCAAAGGTAGATTCCGTTTTAATGGATCCTGGAACTTACCCCGCATGGTGGGCTTATAAAAAGAATCGCACTTCAAAAAATTAACATTTTGGGAATATCTTGCCCGAACACTATTTTACGGAAACCCCATCTTCAAAAATTAGCACTTTCTTAATCAAGCCAATTATTAGAAATCGGTTTTACCAATTAAAAACTAGTAGTGGCGTTTTCTCATATAAAAAAGTGGATAAAGGAACTCTTTTACTTTTAAAATACTTACACATCCCCCTAAATGCCTCCGATATTCTTGATATGGGTACTGGTTATGGAATCATCGGCATCGTTATTGCCACTGAATTTCCCCATATTCAAGTGAAAATGATTGATATTAATCAACGTGCAGTCTGGATTGCTAGAGAAAATCTAAAACTCAATAAAATATCCAATGCCAAAGTCTATTGGGGCGATTTTTACGATCCTATCAAAAAAGAGAAACAAAAATTCGATCTTGTGCTTACCAATCCTCCTCTTGCACTTGGGCATAAAATCATCTTCGATTTTATTTCAACGACCCCCTTTTACCTTAAAACGGAGGGATATCTCGATATTGTAATTCAAACTAAGAAAGGTGCCCAAAAATTCGCAGAGAAAATGAAAGAAACTTTTGGAAATGTTGAACTCATCGCTATTCAGAGTGGATATCGGCTTTTTCGTTCTCAAAAAATTATAAATCAAAAACTATAAAACCTTTAAATTCTTACAATTGCTTAGGCTTGATAAACCCTTTGCCGAGATAGCCAAGCGGTACGGCGCTGGCCTGGAGAGCCAGTGATTCTTCGGGGTCTCGAGGGTTCAAATCCCTCTCTCGGCGTCCATTTCTTACCTTTATTAATTATTATTAGATTATTTTTTCAATAATTACCAGAATTCCAATGCTAATTATTTAAATAATCATTTAATAAAATTTTATTTGCACCCATGAATCCTTTCCTATTCTATTTATTTAAAAGAATCGAAAATTGCCCCTAAATGTTATAGAATAGAAGCCTCTAGTGAGAAATAAAAAAATTTTAAAAGAAAAACGTCATTCCATACCATTGATTATTATGGTACAAAAAGCCAGAATTCGATTAGCCTCCACGAATCCAACAAAATTACAGGAAATTTGTGATCAAGTAAAACGAATAGTTGAGCGTACAGGAGTCCATATTTCGGGACCCGTTCCCCTCCCTACTAAAAAATTGCGGGTGCCGGTCAGAAAAAGCCCATGCGGCGAAGGAACTCATTCTTGGGATCATTGGGAAATGAGAATTCATAAGCGATTGATTGATATTGATGCAGATGAACGCACCATGCGCCAAGTAATGCGAATTCGCGTGCCAGATGATGTCTACATCGAGATCGAATTAAAATAAGTTCTATATCGAGATCGAATTTTCAATTTTCATTTAAAAAAAGGACAAATAAAGATTTAAAAAATATTTATTTTTCAAGCATTTTGACTTCTTTAACAATCCCTACAGCCACGGTACGACCCATATCACGCACGGCAAAGCGCCCTAATTGTGGAAAGTCTTTGAAAGTCTCAATGACCATGGGGCGTATTGGCTTAAATCGAACCATCCCGCCATCGCCTTGCTTTAAGAAATCCGGATTTTCCTGAAGCACTTTTCCTGACCGTGGATCCGTCTTATTAATGAGTTCTTCAAATCGACATGCAACTTGTGCAGTATGAGTATGGATTACTGGCGCATATCCCACAGCAATCGCTGTTGGATGATAGATTACAATAACTTGTCCTACAAATTCTTCTACCACCGTTGGTGGCTCATCTGCCTTCCCTGCAACATCGCCTCGTTTTATGTCCTTCGCAGAAAGTCCTCTTACATTAAAACCGATGTTGTCGCCCGGCACTGCCTGTTGAATCTGCTCATGGTGCATCTCAATAGATCGGCATTCTCCTGAAACATCAGCAGGCTGAAATATGAGTTTATCACCCACATTGAGAATTCCGGTTTCAACACGGCCTACAGGAACTGTCCCAACACCCGTTATCTTGTAAACATCCTGAACAGGAATTCGTAATGGTTTATCTGTTGGTTTGGGCGGCATTTCCATCATATCAAGTGCCCCAACAAGCGTAGGTCCATCAAACCAAGGCATATTCTCTGATCGCTCTGTAAGATTGTCACCTGTCCAAGCTGATACGGGAACAAATTGGATTTTATCGACATTAAATCCAACCATTTTAAGCAAATCACTTATTTCATTCTTGACTTCCGTGTACCTCGCTTCACTCCACCCGTGTGTATCCATTTTGTTGATTGCAACCACTATTTGCTGGACACCTAGGGTAAACGCTAGAAATGCGTGCTCTCGAGTTTGACCCATTGCCGAAATGCCACCTTCGAACTCGCCTTCTTTTGAGGATACCACTAGAATCGCAGCATCAGCTTGCGAAGTCCCTGTAATCATGTTCTTGACGAAATCCCTGTGCCCTGGTGCATCAATGAGCGTAAAATAGTAGTTTTGCGTATCAAAACGCCGGAATGCTAAATCAATCGTAATGCCTCTTTCTCGTTCTTCTTTCAATCGATCGAAGACGAATGCGAATTTGAAAGAGTCTTTGTCCATTTTTTTGGCTACTGCTTCTACTTCTCGCATTTCTCGGTCTGTAATAGACCCTGTTTTCAGCATTAAATGCCCCATCATCGTGCTTTTGCCATGATATCGCAAAATGAGGAATTCATTTTGTATCGACATGGCCGATGATAATCAGGTTCAAGTGTGGCTTCTTTTCTTCACTCATTTTTTAATTCCTCCAATTTTTTAAGTCTGGAGCTCGTTCGGATAGATTTCGGTTATTAATTAGAAAGGCTCTACTTAATAACCAAAACTGTGTAAGACTTTAAACAAATTTTAAACAAATTATGAATCTATTCTTTCAATATTTGTTTAAATATTTTGTTTATCGGTTTGATTTTAAAATCTTTGTTGTGATTCAATACGAATGAATCGTGATATATAAAGTTTCTTTTATTACAACTTTTAATAATGGTTTGATAGCAAGCATATTAGTTGTATTTAAGAACGTTGAAAAGGGCTCTTGAGAAACGGTAAAAAATTTTAAGTCAATGCAAGTTTATCGTGCTGAAGCAGCTATACGTTCCTTCTCTTCTTTCTTTTTTACAGCGTTACTTTTAGAATCGTTTGTAGCAGCAGCCACCAATTCATTAGCAATTAATTCATCCATCGTGGCGATTTGATTGAAGCTCTTACGCCACACTGGCTCAATCAGATATTTCAGGGCGAGGTCAATTCGGCGTTGCGGGGCAATGTCTACACTTTGTTGGTAAGCTATGCCGCCGTAGCTAATCCGGGTGGTTTCTTCGCGGGGCGCACTATTTTCAATCGCATTGACTAGGACCTGAATGGGATTTTTACCGGTTTTTAAATTAATAATTTTGAAGACGTTATTGACCAGTTTTATCGTCCGCAATTTTTTCCCAGAAATGGAATGCGCTTGGCGCCCTCCTTGTTTCTTACGAGAGACACCTGGGACCATCAAGCGATTGATAAAGCGTTCAACAATTGTTATTTGAGATTTTCCAAACCGTTTATGTTCATGTCTTCCGTGAGTGTGGCAGGTTAAGTTAGGCGTTAATTTGATGTAATTCTTCAAGCCCAAATCCTTTACTACTACATCGCTAATGTCCCATTCATTAAAAATCTTTATTTCTGACATGAAATACTTCGCCGTTCATTGCAATTTATAAAGAAAATAGTTTCAAAAAATAAAAACTTTGTGATTTTGGGAAAATATTATTCACGAAGGAATTTGTTGAGGTATGATACCTTAAAATTTGAAATTCAATAGGCGAAAATATCAAGAAATTTCTTTGCAACCTCTTGATCCTCTGCGGATTCCAGTTCTTTTTCGAGAGATTTCTCTTAATAGCGCGTTTGGAGGCTTCTGAAATGAGAAGGAACATTGTATAGTATAGCTAGAATATAAAATATCCCGATATTATTTCATTTTAAGAAGATCATTAAACCCTTTTTTAATTCAGATGAATAAGAGACTAGAATAAGGTCAAGAGGCAAAAATGCATATGGCGAATGCAGGATTGATGAATAAGGGTAAGTTTTTTGATTTAATCCTATCGAAAATCATTCGAAAGATGAGTTCAGGCAGCATCATGCTATTGAACAACGATGGATTGAAAATTGCAGAACAAACCTGTGGATTATCCGATTCCGATGCGATTTGGGGATCCGCCAATCGCTTATTATCGGCGGGAGAACATGCATTGACGGAATTACGCCAGGAGAAGAGTCAATTCAACCAAATTTTCGAATCGGAAAGTTTCGTGATCATGGTCGGACCGGTAAATCAGGACATCAGCTATGCGATTCTTTCCTCAAAACTCAATAAGCTTTCCTTGGGCATGCTGAAAATGTTCGCCCAAAATCTGAAAGACCAGGTAAATAAGGTCGATAATGGTCCTGAATCGCAATAATTATGGTTGAACTCGCGTTCTGCAACGCGGGCAATTAACCTCCGCGGGCGGAACTTTTTCTCCACATTTGGGACATTTTATCCACGAAGGTAACCAATCTAAGGTATTCAAAAGGAATTGCTTATTATCCCGGGCATTAATGCCGACTTTCGAATCATTGCTAAAAATGCCATCCCCCCCAATGGCAATGACTTTTCCTTTTCCATATTCTGTGGCGCCAACCACGGGCAAACAGGCAGGTTCAGAGGTTGGATTTGAGAAAGCAAGCGGCTCTGCTGCTTTAGTTAAATTTAATCCGGAAACATTCTGCAGAACAATTTCATCAAGACCTTTAGTAATCTTATGTTCCACAAAAATATTAATGAGAGGGCTAATATCACCTCCGCCAGCAGGATTAACATTATGAATATTATCCCTTATTTGCTCTCCAAATGAAATCCCGAAGATTTGATTGAAAAGGTAGTTAAAATTTCTTTCCTTGCCAATATACTCATTCCCAATTAGGTATAATCCCCGGCCATCGCTAACAAATTGCGCGATGGCACGGATTTCGATCGCCGAAAAGTCCATGGAACCAACTCGGACACCAGACAAAAAAATGATATCAAACTCTTTAATATTATTATAGTTAATTGGACCTTCTGTTATTTTGGCAATAGTGTACCCATTACTCGTTAATAAGAGCAAGAATTCCGTATTGTTTTCGTTCATCCATTTATTTGGTTCTCGCGATTGATCAAATAGAACCCGCCCTCGGAAAAGTGCTTCTTCAGGACCGCCCTCTTCAAGTTTCTTTCCCACAAAATAGGGCAATTTTTGTTTGTCATACATAATAAATAATCTCCCGGAGGAATAAGAAAATCCTTTTAATAACTAGGTAGGTTTAATCGGTTTTAATTTGTATCGAATTCTCCTTTGAGTTTTTGAAATTGGTAAGGTCTTAAAAAATTTTATATCTTCACCTGCCTCCAATGCATGGATTTGGAGCCGACTCTTTTCAATAAGGACAGCTCCTGCATTAACAACCAATTCTTGCATATTGGACCAAGGAATTTTTTTCATTACTTTCTTTTCAGGTGGAGTTGGAGTAATTGCAGAAATAATTTCTTTTCCCTTTAGGATTGCATATAATTTTAATGGTTTTGAGGGTGATTTGTCCCAGATAAAAATAGATTCTTTTTCTTTAATGTTTAAATCTTTAATTTTCGCTTCATCCTTTTGGATTATTCCTTTGATGGCAACTTGTAAAGGTTCCTGTAACCCCCAGGATAATATTAATCGGTTTTTAATGTCATGAATACTGTCTTCTTCATCTAAAGCGAAATCAACACCTTCAAGCCGGTATTTTCCGCATATGATACAATTCTGATTTTGAACTAGTTCAACACTTGTAATTGTCTCCGATTTTGCATCATAAAACAAATAAGCATTTAAGACTTTATCCGAATTCATTAATAACTTAATAACTTCCTGAGCTTGAATGCCAGCTATAACCGCAGAAACGGTAGCCAATGTGGGGATTTTAGGTTCTTCGGAAGGTTCCTTTTCTAGCTCTTCGCGTTTTTCCCCGGTTGGAGTGCAGGGCTTCTGCAACCGCTCTTGAGGGATGAGCGGATGGCATTCCAAACAGGGTGTTTTGAATGGAATGACAACTTGCACGTTTCCCATCCAGCCAAACATACCACCATGGACTAAAGGCTTTTTAAGCGTTACACAAAGCGAATTTAACCATCTACGTGCTTCAAAGGTATCTAAACCATCAGCTATAACATCACACTGTTCATATATCTGTTGATCGACGGTTTCTATTTTCTGATCAAGAGCCATTATCCTAATCGTGGGATTAATCTGTTCTAAAGCCGTTTTTGCGGTTAATACTTTTGATTTCCCGATGTCCTCATTTTTAAATAATACTTGTCGTGCCAAATTTGAGAGTTCGATGGTGTCAAAATCACATAGAATTAGATGCCCTATCCCCATCATCGCAAGATTCAATGCAATCATTGACCCTAAGGCACCCACTCCCGCGATAAAAACGGTTGAATCTAAAAGCTTTTCTTGATTCCATTCTTCTAAACGCATTTGTCTGCTATATCTTTCAAGCGGTAATTGAGTTTCTGTTTTGCTCCTTATCTCTGATTTTCCCGCTGAATTTTCCAAATAAAAGGATCCCCTAAACTTATGGTTGTGACTTTCTCAAATTTTCCCAAGTTGCAAAAGTCGTGATATATTTTCTTACTTCAGCTTCATATTTCTTTATATCTTTTTTCATTAGATTTGCTGCTTCACTATTTAAGGGTGATGCTGGATTAGGAAAATTTAGCAAGTTTCTTAATGCCTCAATGACACCTGCGACGCTCATGGTTGGAACCCAGTCTTTGCCAAGCACACCGACGCATACTTTATTTTGGATCGAGATATTAGGATGATAGGTTTTCGTTAACCAGCGTACCTTCGGTGGTTCAAATGGGAATTTAGGTGTCAATGTTATTTGGATTTCAAAAACGCCCCCTTCATATAATCCTGTCCCTAAAATGAACCCACGCCAAACCCTTAAATCTCCTCCAACAGGTTTAAAGGAAGGTTCTTCTTCTTCTAATATCTTTGCCTCATAAGCGAGCCGATTATAGTAATCTTCCTCACTTAACATTCGAATTTACTCCGGTTTTGTGCGTTATTCAGCTTACATTGAGTGCCCTTGAATATTTCATTTTCCATTCTTTGAGCTCAGTTAAATAAAATAGAAGATTTTCTGAGGCTGACGAGGGCGAAAGAAAATTAAAGAAGGAAAAGATTAACTTTTATTAAAATCCGCCTTCTGTACGGGTTATTAAATAAATTTTATCATAATCAGAAACCCCAATTTCCGCTAAGGATAAATTTTCATTCCGTATTTCAGTTCCACGAAACGCTAATACAAAAATCCCCTCAGGAATTCGCTTTCTCCTGGAAATCTCGCGCTTTATCTCCACAATGGTCGTAGTTGGGGGGGCATTGATTTCAATCATGTCACCACCGATAGCCGAAACAATTCTCACAATCATTTTAGATTTTTCCTCCAAACAATTCTAATAATCAATCTAATATTCATTTTAAAAATCGTGAAATATTAAGCTTTGTGTTTTGGCTTTAATGGATTGCCTCTTTAGAAAGAGATTCAAATTCGCAGGGTTTAAATGAAACCGATTGCTCAAATTTAATGCTAAATTTTGTCTACGGTAATTTTCTGTTTGCAAATAGGACATATACCCTTAATTTTAATCCATTCCAATAAATGAGTTCGATGCGCTGGATGCTTACAAGAAGGACAATGCGCAATAGGTTCCTCTTTTTTAATTAAAAGATTACATACGCTACAACGATCTACTTTATTCCAATCCCACTCACCAATTATCTCTTCAGAACTGATCATAAACCGAGGAACTATTTGTCTAGTCATTAATTATTAATTAGTATAACCTATTTAATAATTTGATAATTCTTTAATTGAAAAATTGGTACTGCCAAATTAATTATAATATTCAAAAAATTGATATAAATGAGGGTCTTTATTGGATGAAAATGCAGAAAGCAAAAAGATTTCCATAAAAATTGAAGCAATTAAAACTCCGTTAGGAGCTGTTCCCACGCTTAAAAGCCTCAAGCAAGTGCTTGAAGGATTAAATATTCTTAATGATGATATGATTAAAACCCAGGAAATGGTTAATAACGAGATGTTTAAAACGATGGCAGGAATAGAAAAGGAATTGAAAAGTTTAAGAAAACTAATGTCAGAAGAAGTTATCTCCTTTGAAGCTGTTAAGGAAAATATAAATGCATTTAACAAACGTTTAGATAAAATTGAAGAAAATCAGCAGGAAAGAATAAAAGAATTATCAAATTTAATTATTGATTTTATCGGTTCTGTCCGAGTATTCCAAGATCAGATCACCCGCCTAATCAAAGACACCTATTCCAGACCTTGAAAACTTTATACCTCCTCATTACTTAATTGCTATAAACAAATAAAATTAGATTTTGCTTCAAAATATGGAGAAATAGTATGGATTCTCAATTTGAATTTATTTTAGCCCGAGAAGCTCAATTAATGTATAAAAGGGCACGGGAATTTGAACCAGTGAATGGGGACCTAGCTAAATGGCGTGGTACAATTCCTGAGCAGGCAGTATCGGGGCAAACCAATAGGTTTGAAATTGAAATTTCAATTCCTCCAAATTTCCCTCAACAAGCTCCTACTGTTACAATGGTGACTCATGCTGATCATCCTCTCTTAGATCCTGCTACTGGAAATTTAAATTTACGAATTTTAACCTATTGGCGACCAGAATATCATCTTTACCAGGTTGTTAATTCAATTAAAGGCATTTTTGCTCGTACTCCCCCTAAATTACCTGATACTTTTAGTTCCAAATTAGTTCCTCCTTCCTCTCATATCTTACCTTCTGCATCCCCAGAAACCTCAATCCCCTTTCAAGCTACATCAACAGATTCATTAACCTCCGAACTGCCTCAATTCTCTAATGAAACAGAAGCAATTCCCCTTCCAATGCCAGAGGAATCCCCTAAGTTCAAAGAATTAAAAACCCAAGTCTCCAATTTAGAAAAAGAACTCCAAACATTGGAAAGAACGCTCGTGAAGAAAGAGCAGACAATTGCTGGTCTCGAGAGTCGAACAGATGTCTATAATGTCCCAAAATATGGACCTGATAGGCTAGCTGAAATTTTACAACCTGAAAGTTCTAAAGAAGAGCAAATTAATGAATTACAAAACGAAAAGATTGCCGTGGAAGATTTAATGCGAACCTTGGAAGAAAAATTTGAAAGCGGTGAAATTGGCGCCAGTGAATATGCTAATATATACAAATCCTACCAGAAGGAACTGTTTTTAATTAATCAAAAATTAAAAGAATTGGGGCTCAATGCCTGATTATAACATTGGAGTAGTTACTGCTCACCTATCAAGATGAAAACTTGTCCAAAAAATCCAAAGAAAATATGGCCCTTAATTAGTCTGCTCCGAATTCATCATTCCATTCTTCGAATTTTCGTAATTCATCGGGTGTGACTACAGGTTTTATTCTTGCCATAGCAGTGATGAAATCATCCCTTACCACTGCCCGAGGCTCTGTATCTTCGGTTAGAATCCCTTCATTATCGAGTTCACGGATTGGGATCATTATCGCCTCCCGACAAAGCAGTGCAATATCTGATCCAGTGTATCCTTCCGTAATCTTAGCCAGTTCATCAAAATTGACATCCGACTCCAACGGGATCTCTTTTGTATGAATATCAAACATCGATCGTCGCGCAGTTTCATCAGGTAATTTTACATAAACGCGTTTTTCAAATCGACGCCGAAATGCGGGATCTATTTCCCAGGGCCGGTTTGTAGCCCCAAGGATCATTATACGATCTTGAGCTTTCCCCGTTACACCCTCCATTTCAATCAATAATTGAGTCTTTATTCGTCTTTCTCCTCCAATTTCATCCCTACTCCCTCTTTCAGTCGCAATTGAATCCACTTCATCAATGAAAACAACACAAGGCTGTTGTTCTCTGGCTAATCTAAAGAGTTCCTTTATGAGTTTTTCCGATTCTCCGAGCCATTTACTTACCAATGATGCAGCATCCGCCGAAAAAAAGGTAGCTTGACATTCACTCGCAATTGCTTTTGCTAGTAAGGTTTTTCCACAGCCTGGAGGACCAAATAAAAGTACTCCACGCCATGGTTTTCGAGCACCTTTAAAAAGGTCTGGTCTTTGTAATGGCAATACAATTGCTTCCCTTAACGCTTGTTTTGCAGTTTCTAAATCCGCCACTTCATCCATCTTAACATCTGGCTTTTCTACCTGGATAGTTTCTGCCAATGCTTCTCTCAATTGCATAGATTCTTTGGAAGATTTTGCCGGAACTGCGGCCGATGAACTCGCTCCTTCAGGTGACAAAACATCTCGTAATTCTTGAGCCCTTTTTAAATACTGTTCTGCTTTCGAGAAACAGATTTTTCGCATCTCAGGATTATTTGTTGTTTTTATAAACCGAGTCAAAATATCTGCAGCCTCTATATAATTATTTACAGCCATTTTAGCATTTCCACTTTCATCATATTGAATTGCTTTTTGCGCTATATTCATCGCATGCTGGAAGAGCTCTCTCGACATAGATATCATCCCAAATCTATCAGATCATTTCAAACCTCTAATTTTTAAAAAGTGTAACCCTTCATTAACATATTCATCTTGAGTATTCATAAGTTTTCAAAATTCGAAGATTAATAGGCAGTCGATTAGATTAACTAAATAAAGTAGGATTTATTATTTATTATCATATTAAAAAAGGATAAAGTTTCAGAAGTGAATTGAAAATGGGCGCGCTATCAAAATTTATGAATTGGTTGAAAGGGACGAACCTTAATGACATTATTTTTAAGGTAGATGTCTTTACCAGAAAACTTGATCGTCAGCGCAAGACATTAGAAAAAGAAGCCCGAACAAATCGGCAAAAGGCTAAGAAATATCAAATGGATGGAAATACAGATGCAGCTAAATTGTATGCTGAGCATTTTGTACGCTATAATAAATGGGCAATGGGGGTTGATGCCTATAGATTACATATTATGAATTTATTGATGAAGTTGAAGCAATCTCAAGCCGTGGCCGAAACGGCAAAGATATTAGGGGGAATTACACGTGCATTGGGCGCATTGAAAAATGCTGTCCGAACTCAGAATATCGCGCAGCTCGTTGATGCAATTGATTCTCAAATCGAGCATTTCGAGACCGCACAAGAGGTGACTGAGGGCGGACTTGAAGATATAACGGTCTCAACAGAAGTCAATGATTCGGATGTCAATAAAACAATGGAAGAAATAAATCAAGAAATTGCGGTGGAAACAGGTGTTGCTCTACCATCAACTCCTGCGGATAGTCGAATTCAGAAATTAGAAGAAGAAATTCGTAAAATTAAAGAGGAACGATGAGAAATCAAAGAATTATTATTCCAAATTTTTAAATTTATTATATTCTTATTAAATCTTTTTTTTTAATTTGGGTGAATTAATGTGATAGAACATTCTGAAATCAGTAAAGTGTTTAATAAGATTAGAAATATCCAGCCTCGATCACTTCAAGAAAAAATTCTCCTGCTAGATAATCTCTTACTGCAATATGATTTGGTTAGCGAGCTCAAACAGCTGGATAATTTAAAAGATCAGATTGTGAAATTGATCCAACAAGTTTTACCGGACGAAGATGTTGAAGACTGGCTGATTAATTTGTTTCGAGAGGATCCAAATTCAGCGATCCGATTGAATCGGTCGATCATCTCTCTCCTAAAAATTGAGGAGTATCCGTTCCTGCGAAAAATACCTGATGTGCTCTTCAATCATGTCTATGAAAATGAACCACTGAAATCCGGCTCTTCTATAATATTATACCAAGCATTTGAAAAGACGAAACAAGAACACTTTCAGGACAAGATTTTAGAGAGTCCCGATAATTTAACAGGAATTGATAAGGTCAAATGTCTTGCGCTCTGCTATTTATTGACACGAAAGGAAGATTATTTAACACAAGCCTATGAACTTATAATTCCATTAGAAGGTCTCTCAAAGGGAAACACACTCGATTATTATATTTGGGAAGTATCGGAATTTAGGCCAGGTCAATACCCAAAAACTTTGGAGTTCCGTGATTACCTTCGGAAAAGGGTCGAAGAATTTCTAGGAACCGAAAAGTTCGAACTTGAAGATGTACATTTGACGTTAGCCTTTATTCGAGGTGAGGTATATTGTTGGACTGAAGAACTTTTCGGGAATTTTGCACCAGTCATTGATGATTATTTAAAATTACTGGTAGATAATGAGACAGGTACTGCAATTATGGGGCGGTCCGAAAGCACTTATCAAAAAATAGGTTTGAAAGGGACACTTAAAATTGGCAAAATATGTGAGCGACCAGTTCATGGAATTGGTCATTTCGGAAGGGACCTTTTACTTGATTGCACCCATCCCCATGTTATGTTTATTTCAGGGCATCGTGGAAGCGGCAAAAGCTATACAATGGGTGTTATTGCAGAAGAGCTCGCCAAGTCAAAAACAGGAATTGGTGTAGTTATTATTGACCCTATTGGCGTATATTGGAGCATGAAATATGCAAATTGGGAAGAGAAAGAAGTTAATCTCCTGAAGAAATGGAATCTCGAGCCAAAATCCTTTGCAGAAAATGTGAAGATATTTGTTCCTTTAGGAGCCTTTAATTTGACCCCAAAAGAAACAAAAGACGAACCATTTTCTATTAAACCCAGCGAGCTAAGTGTCGAAGATTGGACTTATGTCTTCGATGTTGATCGATTCAGCCCCCGAGGTATCCTTATTGAAAAAACTCTCAAACTAGTGCAAGAAGGTTATGAAGCGGAGGTAGAGGATGAAATTCTTGAAGTCAGAGGAAAGGGGGATAATTATTCAATCGAAGATCTGATTCGTTGCATGAACAATTCAAAAGAAATAGGGGACAAGGACCAAGGTTTTACACGTCAGACTCGTAGAGCCATGGTTTCCCGATTCGAAATTGCTAAGGAATGGGGCATCTTTTCGGAAGAAGGAACCCCTCTCATTGACCTTTCAGAGCCAGATCAGATTTCAATAATTGATGTAAGCATGCTCGATGAAAATTTGCGTGCATTAATTACGGGAATACTTGCTCGAAAAGTGATTCGGGCGCGATTACAAATTGCACGAGAAGTTGAAGCGGCTAAAATCACTCCAGAGGAAACTGGAGCGGTAGAAAATATTCCGGTTACGTGGCTTTTGATTGATGAGGCTCATTTAATGGTCCCCCAACGGGGCAACACCGCTGCAACTGAGCCGCTTGTGCAATACGCTAAATTAGGACGAAAACCTGGCTGTGGGCTACTTCTTTGCACCCAGCAGCCCAGTGCAACTAATACCCAAATTCTCTCTCAAATGGATGTTTCTTGTACCCATTTTCTCTCCTATATTGCAGATATTGATGCATTTGCGCATCGGGCCCCTGGAAATGTACCAGCTGAAATGAAAGATCCCGCCTTTTTCCGCAGCTTACCAGTAGGTATTGGCGTTATTGCGGATGAATCCATAACGACAAATCGAACTTTCCTTGTTAAAATACGCCCTCGTGTAAGCCAGCATGCTGGGAGAGAATCACTCCCTACAGTTATAGATCAAATGAGCCGCCCTGTTATAGCACTTCCGAAAGCGCCTAAGGAACCTGAACTACCTTCTGATGAGAAGACATTTATTACGCTAACTCCTGAAGGGGTTGCCCCAAAAACCAAGCCAGCTAAAATGGCCGAAAAAGGGATCTCTCCTCCCCGCAAAAGAGGCGCCAAGAAAGGTCCTCCATCTCTTTCCAGGGAAGAACCTAAGAAACGCGTATCATTGCCTCCCCTTCTTCCGATAAATCTCCCTCTAGACCAATTAAAAGATTATATGAAGCGCCTACTCCTGTATAAGTATCGAAAACATCTATATCCCGCGGGAGCCGCCAAACTAACTGAGAAAATATTCTTTGATAGTCTCACACAAGAGCCCAACACTATTCTAGAACAAACCCAAGATTTCTTCTTGCAAAAAGGGTGGGTATTCGATAAAATTGCATCAGATTCTGATCTTCCCATCTTTCTTATTTCAAAAGAAGAGATTCGAATCGCTATTTCCCTCGCTAAAGGGACCGATTCCGAAGACATTATCTTGATTTTCGCTGTCACTACGCCAAAAGCCGCAGGTGATCAGAAAATCGAAGAGCTTTTCAATTCTATGATTTCTCAAATAAAATCATAGCAAATTTTTTTTCTCCTAAGTAAAATTAACTATTTTTATATAGCGAATGAATTAAAGTATATAGCAAATGAATTATAAATTAAAAAAAACTATCAAGATAATTACTTAAACATTAATAAAAAGAGAATTAGGAAGTGATTGCTTGGCCTTCATGAAAAAATTATTACCTGGGCGAAAAAAACAAGATAAAGAAAATACGATCTCAAGTTTAAGACAAATGATCAACAAAATTGAGCTAAGAGAGCGCGCATTTAAAAAGCGCGCACAAATGGACTACTATAAAGCAAGACAGTATTACAAAGGTGGAAACAAGCGAGCTGCCAAACAAGAACTTAAAAAATGGGCCCGGCTTAATAAATATGCAGAACGTTACGTAAATTATGCCTCGAGACTCGAGAATATGATAATAGTAATTGATCAGGCTAATGATATTCAAGGTGTCGATAATGCAATCAAAATGGGGCTCGGTGAAATGAAAAATATTCAAAAAACTCTAAATATAGAGAAAGCCGAGCAGGTTGCTGCCGAATCAGATGCTATAATGGCTGAAATTGACCAAGTGGGTGAAATCTACGCTGAAATGTCTGCAGATGATCTTGATGAAGACCAAGAAGCCGATTCGGAATTGGCTCGCTTTGAAGCAGAAGCTTTCTTAGGTGAAGGATCCCTCCCAGAAGTACCGGAAGAAGCCGAGGAGCCGATCTCCCGAAAAGAAAAAGCCAAGAGAGAGATTGAAGAGTTGCGTAAGTTAACCGAAAAGGAATAAATTTTTAATTTTTTAAGAATATTCCTCTTTTTTATAGACGGAATACTGCAAGTCCTATTGCAACTGCTATAATTAAGATAATAGCCACTACTATTGTTGCGACAGGGCCAACTTTAATCCCTGCGGATTCTTCTTCAAAGAATCGAATTAATCCCGCCCCTGCAAATGGCATAGGACCTTCTCTGCCTCGACGTCTTGATCGTTTCGATCTCTTTTTTGACAATTATATCCCTTTAAGAAATAAATCCAAAATGTTCATTTAAATGCTCATAATTAATTTAAAATTCAATATAGAAAATGGTATTATGTCTTAATAATATTATGCTTAAGAAAACTTAGGCAATTAAGTTAGAAGTTCAGGATATGCGACCGCGATAGAAAAATGGAAAAAAAGGAGGAAAAAAAACGATGCAAATACATGAATTTCAGCAATTAATGAAAACTTTATACTTTGAACGCGATAAAAATCGAGGTTTTTCAAAAATATTTCTTTGGATAGTGGAAGAGATCGGGGAATTAGCAGAGACATTGAGAAAATACCAAGAAAATGATGAAAACGAAGATCAATTGAAAGATATCGAAATGGAGATAGCCGATGTTGTTGCTTGGATTGCCTCATTGGCGAATGTCCTCAATATAGATTTAGAAAAAGCATTATATCAGAAATATCCATTAGTGTGTCCGAAATGTCGCGAAAATCCTTGCATTTGTGAATTGAAATAAGGTAAAAGGAGAAAAAAGGAGAAAAACTTTAAAATCATAGAATTTATTAAAATGTTCTATATACTTGTTTTTTTCAATGAAATGAAATAAAATAGTTAAATATAGTGTGCTTTAGTGGAGGTTAAATTTAGTGAAAGTCAAAGAAATCATGGCAACGGATGTAATATATGCAGAGGTTCCTGGTAATAGAAAAGCTGTAATAGATCTGATGCAAAAACATAATTTGAAAGCTCTACCCGTCGTAAAAAAAGGCACTATGCAAATCGCAGGTGTCATATCTCAAGCAGATTTGCTACATCATCCTGATGAAGAACAAATTGCGTTAATAATGAAGCGAGATCCCATTCAAATCCATCCCGAAGTACCTGTAAAAGAGCTTGTCGAATTAATGATTGAAAACAAATTACGAAGGCTTCCAGTGACAGAGGGAAAAAAAGTTGTTGGAATGGTTAGTGTAGATGATGTTGTCAAAGCAATATCCCGGAAAAATATAAAATTGCCGATTAAAGACCTTGTCAATACGAAAATTTGTGTAATTTGGGATGGAACTCCCCTCTCCGCAATCCCCAATATAATGAGGCTTGCCAAAGTTCGTACACTTCCATGCATCAATGATAATGGCGATCTTATAGGAATTATGTCAGATGTAGATTTTATTAAAGAAACAAAAATTATATCCGAAGAGAAAGCAGCATCCATGGGCGCATCTTCCGATAAAGAATGGAGTTGGGAAACCAGCGATATTCTACTAATCACTAAAAAGAAAATAAAACTTCCGAATAAACCTGTAAGAGAAGTTATGACAAAAAATGTCATAACGGCGAATGAGTTTAGTTCAATTAGTGAATGTGCCAATAAAATGTTGAAAAACCATATCGATCAGATACCTATTCTTGATGCTAAAGGCGAACTAATAGGAATGATCGAAGATGAAGCACTTATAAATGCGTTTCAAGATACAGAATAGATCTTAATATTTTTCTAGCTTGAGTTGGCGTCCTTTACCAGTTTTAAAGATTGATTCTACATAATCCTGCGCCAATAGAAGTCTTTGTTTTGTATAAATATCTAGATCATATTTTTTGACAATGTCGAGTGATAATTCTAAATACTTGGTAATTCCACCCTCCATTACAGTACTTAGTAATTTACCGCCACATTTTATACATTGATTGACAAGTGGGAGGCGGCGATATTTCGCATTGCATTTCACGCAACGAAATTGTTGTGTTGCAAAGGAACGTAAGTTTCCAATGATATCTGGAATGAAGTGCGTATGAAGAATTCGATGCGCTTCATCTCGTACATCTGAAGCTTCCGTTTTTAATGCCAAATCCAATTGAGCACGTATCTTTTCTTTTACAGTTTTTAATTCTTTATATCTTGAAATTTTGGGTGCTTTATTTATATCACTTGTAGGATGGGTGAAAAAAAGCCCTTCAAATTGAGATGTTTGCCCAATTCGACGGTAAACAATATCAATAATTTCCTGAATATTTTTAGGATTGGCATATTCTAATGATTTTTCATAAAATTCCAGAGAAAATTTTCGTGCTACCTCCATATTATACACTTCATCATCTATTTCAGTTGGATTCAATTGAGAGGTGAGTACTAATGGTGTATCCATCATCCCCCCTTTCTGTTGTGGAAGATAACTCCGTGAAAAATTAAGGATGGCATCAAGCGCCAGAATTACCGTATCTTCATCACCATCACAGTTCCTGCGCTTCGCAGAATGCCAATAAGGATGTGCATAACAGACTTTCGCGCTAGTGAAGCCTACAATCCGCCCTACTACTCCTGCTGAAATATGTGGCGCCAATCCTATTACTAAATGGCCGAGTAAATCTTCCTTCTTAGATACATTATAAAAGGTTTTTAAATGATATACTTTAACTAGAAGTTCATCAATAAAATTCGCCACCTTTACTAAAAATTCAGCAGCAACCTTTGAAATAACAATATCTTGTGCCTTTAACTCTAATATTTGATCTTCAGTAGTGAGCGGATTTCCTAAATAATCATAGAGATAACCTAGATTTTGTAGGTACGATACAGAAATCCCAATTTCAGAAGGTTTAAAATGAGTGAGCGGTGCATTAGTTGCATCAAAACGAATAGTTCCATCCCTATATGCAAAAAGATTATATTTTGCTCTCAAAATTCCCTTCTCTAATATTTCTGGGATCTTATTTTTATTCATAAGTCCCTTTACGCCTTTTATTTCCTTTGGTAGAGTTTCGTTTAACTTTTTCAATGTTGCAAATAGTAATTTCTTGATGGGAATTTCTCTAAAATCGTAAGTCTTTGTTATATTACCACATCTTGGACAAAATTCGTCATTAGTTCGAGTGCCGCAATGCGGTTGTGAGCATTTTTGAACTAAAACGGTCGGAACATCGCATTTCTCACATTTATTGAGAAATGTTATAGTCTTACAAGTGGGGCATTCTCGATGAACAATTTCAACTCTTACTTTCTTAGAATCAGCAGCTTTTATAATACTCCTTCGATTTCCCCCTTCAATTCCAACTGGAAACAGAATATTAAAAAATTCACGCCCTTTGGCTTTCTCTGGACGTCCCATCCTTCCGCCTATATAATAAGGCGCCCGATCCCGAATCGTATATGAAGCTATAGATCCCTTCCACAAGTTTTCTTTCGTAGGGGGACTATATTTAAGATCATCTGAATCCAAGCCGAAAAGACAATTTATTATTTCTGCATTGTCAGTGATAAAAATTTCATTATCCCGAATACTATGGGGTATTCCTAATTTCTCTACAATTTTTTTGATGATGGCGTCATTATCGACTTTAATGGAACAAGGATTGTATTCAAATTTACCACTCCTTAACCAGTTGTGAAGTGAAATCAATTCATTTTCCGAAATATTGCTCCAAAAAAAATTATATTTAGGATGAATAGGAATTTGTAATTTATTCGAAAAAAGCAGAACTTCTGTCTCATTTGGGATTTCAATGAATGGATATTCTATATAATTCTTAAGTTTATCCATTGAAATAGATAAATCTTCTGCTGCTTGCTCTAAATCCCTATATTTTTTCTCTAATGCATCCTTTAATTCCTCACACCACCACTCTTCGCAATAACCGGCAGGAATTAGAATATGATTATTCTCCAAAAATTCCCCAAAGCCCGTAAGACAATCACCTAAAAAGAGGAGTTTTTCAACTTTATCTTTAACTTTATTGGCTTCAGGAATTGAATTAACTTGTAAAACTTGTCCATCTTTCAATCGCACTATTGGTCCTTCAATGGAATCGACAGGTAATACAATAGATCCTTTTCCTGGTCGTTCAGGTATAAATTGTGTTCCAGGTACTAAAAAACTCTCCAGTAAAATCATTGTTGCTGGGTTTAATCCCACAGCCGCGAATCCTGTATTCCTTGATCGGCCATATCGTACCCTAAATCCCCCTTTTTTTGAAGGATACGCAAATACTGGACGGCCAGTGATTACTTTTGCTATGAATTTATCTTTCGGGGGGATTTTTTCCGTATTTGGGTCATCTTTATTCTCCAAATCTTTTTTTATTTGAAGGTTTTGTAACCAATCCCATCCTGAAATATGCAACCTCTTGGCAATTTTAATTAATTTATGAGCCTTACCGATAATCCCATCATTTAAAACAAGACAGGCTCCACCTCGGAGCTGATTTGTATCAATTCGTTTTAAATCTCTATGACCTGAAACCTCTACAGTTTCAGTAGGTTCTCCGGTGATTTCGATGGGCGTACTCATTGCTGCATTCCGAATTTCCTCTGGAGAAGAAACATATTGTAAATTAACCTCTCTCTTATAAGCCTCAATTTCTTCTAAATAACGTTCAATCTCATCTTGGATGGGTTTATATCTATCCAACTTTAAAAGATTTCGGACCCAATCCGCCACCAAGACTGCCAAAGCTTGCTCAGTTCCACCTGCTGAGCGAATTGGACCTGCAAAATATATTGCCAAATATTCAGTCCTATCAAAATTTTCTCGAATTCTCACACTCGAAATTCCCTCAATGGGGGCTGCCGTAATACCTCCTGTTAAAATAGAGAGTGCAGTTCGAGTTGCCAATTCTGCGGTTTGATTCTTTTCTAATTGTGTAAATCTATTATTAACAATTTCCTCTGCTATTTTAAAAGCAATCTCTTCTCTATCCATTTTTTTACTTAGCTCTCTTATTTCATCTGCAACACCTGTTGGTCCTGTTAGGGCTTCCACCCGGGCAGCAAGATCCTTTGCCGGATAAATTTCAGAAAAAGTTGTAGGGTCCAATCCTCGCTCTCTAGCTTGCTTAGCTAGTTCATATATTCGTGCCAATTCACTTTCTATTTTTGCAAAATATTCTTGCATTGCTTTACTGCACTCTTGCATCTCTATCTCTCAACCTTTACCTGAAGTTCTCATATTTTAGATTTTCCAGCCATCTCGATACTTTCTTAAATATTTTTGAAGTTCATTATGTAAGTATAAAGCCAAACTTTATTATAATTCTTAGAAATCAATTCTGATTAATAATTAACTGAATTGAATCGATCAAAAATCATATAAAAGTATAATACCCGTAAAAGTATATTATCCGGATGATATTTCAACTCGAGGTTTGATTTTGATAAAAAACTCGTATTCCAAAAAGATTTTTTCAATAGGCGCAATTTTCTTAATAATCTTGTCACCATATCTTCCATTTTTGATAGTAAAGGTTGAAGCTAAATCTAATACCAGTCCATTATTAATTCTATTTGATCAAGGCCATAAACAATACTATACTTATTCAAATACACGATTTAAAACTGCAATAGATTACCTCAATCAAACAGCAGAATTTAAAGTTTATTTAAACAATAATACCCTCGATAATATAACCACACTTTTACCTTATAGCCTTATTATTATTGGAAATCCAGGACCCAATGGAAATTTCTCCGCAAAAGAACTCGATACCCTGAAAAATTATATTGAGCAAGGTGGCAGTCTCCTTCTACTTGGTAATTATAATGGGGTGGGTGAAGCTAATCCAGATGGAAATATCACGGGGCATAGCTCATATTTAAATAATCTAACACGAGTACTCAGACTTCCTGCTTGTTTTACCTCCTATGACCTCTGGGAAAAATCTGGTTCACCAAATCTCCCCCTTGGAGTGCAATGGATCATTAACCTTGGGAGTTCAAATTTTCAAACTTCCAATCCCATCGCACAAAAATTAACTAATATTCTGGTTCTTACCTCTGGCTTAAATGTAACTGAGACCCAAAATATAATAGCAGCAGGATATCCGGACTCCCAACTGGCTGGACCCAATTATGCGCGTATTAATGAAACTCCATGGTTATTCGCAACTCAAATAGGTGCCTCTAAGATTATACTATGCGGTTCAACTACTATGTTTAGCGATACAAATATTACTAATGAGCTGGGTAAACAATATACTGGCATTCATTGGATTCAAGCCTTAGATAATTTACGTCTATGGGCCAATATCTTCCAATGGTTCTTAATGATAGTAATTCCCGATTTTTTTACTATTTACCTGACTATTTCCCTCATAATTATTGCAGCTGGCATTTCCCTTTTTGTTTATTACTCCCGTTTTGCCCCTGCTAAACTCCCTACAGTTGATACTAAAAAGCAAAATCTTATCAGCGAACGCGACATGATTCTGAAGGAGGCTCAGACAAATATTAATCAGGAAAATTACCTGTCAGCGGCTCAATTATATAAAAGAGCTGCTAATTTGTCAAATCAGCTAGGAGAACTACAAGAAGAAGCCAACTACCTGAAAAAATATCAAAAATTGCTCGCCAGATCTAGGAAATAATTTTTGTTCTTTTCTTATAATTGAAGTAATCCAAATTATTATCTTATTGAACCCTCATTTTGGCAAATAACGATAATATCTTCGCATAACTCATCATTTATAATTTTTAATGGGCGAATTTGCACTTCATTTAAAAGAGTTTCAATATGTTCGAGGGGGAATTTTTTCTTTAATAATGATAATATTTCAAATCCATTTATTTTACAAATATTCTTCAATTCCCTAAGGCTTTTTTTTGGATCTGTCAAATTTTGAAGAATAGTTATAGCAAAAATAAAATCAAATTGGCTCGCTTTAAAGGGGAGATATTCAATATCTGCACATATTATATGAATTATTCGAGTCCGATCGATGCTTTTTTGTAATTTCTTCAATGAATTTATTGAAAAATCGATTCCATATTTAATACATTTATTTTTTCTCAAAAATGAAAAGAGATTTCCCGTTCCACACCCAATATCCAAGATTTTTTGGGTTGAATTTATTGAAATATTTTGAAAAATTAATTGATATTTTCCCCTTTGGATTTTTTTGTATCGCCTATCATAAAATTCTGCTGTTTCGTTGTACCGGGATTGAATTGTTTTTTTATTCATGGGGTATTATGATCTAAGCATTAATATTAAAAGTATTCTCACTTTTTCCACAACTCATTTTTCAACATGTCTCTGACAGCTACGCGAATTGCTTCACTCCTATTTGGATATATATTTACCTTTACCAATTCTTCTAATCCTTCAATATAACTTTGCGGCAGATGAACAGTTACCAATTTCATCTCAATTCATTCCTTTCTTTCTCTATTTTGAGATATTCATATAGTAGATATTAAACGTCGGTATTATCGTCATAATATTCTGTAACGGATTCATCGATTTTATTAGCAAAATTTAATAGTTCGAATGATATGATTTTAATAATGTTTTCTCGAGTTTTCATCACATCTGTTAAATCCATATAATTTTTCCAATCGCCTTGCTCCCAATTTTTAATAATGTTAAGGTGCTGATCGATGAGCATTTCTTTGATTTTTTTCAAACCTTCAGGGTGGAAGTAATAAACCACTTTTGTTTTTCTGCAATGGGCATATTTTGTGGTGGTTACATACTGACAAAAGCCTTTTTCCTCCCACCCCGTTAATATTTCCCTAATTAAGCGATGTGTAAGAGAAAAGTCATTTTTACTTTGCCCTGTAATATCTAAGACTACTTTAGCCAATTGAGTACTCGGAAAATTATCGCTATTCCATTTTGAATTCACACCAATTATATATTTTCCGATAATCCATTCAAAAAAATCTCTCTCTCTACTTAGTCGTTTCTTAATGCCTTTTTCAAATGAACTTAGCCGTAGTTTAGGTGTATTTTCTTCAGACATTGGGATAATATTAAGAAAAATAAAATAAAAATTTTCTTAAAATTTTGAAAAATAATTCAAATTTTCTTTGCTCTTCTTAATTTAATTAAAATTAACGAAATATAGGTTATTTGAATTTCTCTAATTTCTTTCTTATTTCTTCAGCCATTTTATTAATATCATATGCTTTATCTTTCTCACCCATTTTTTCTGAAATTTTAGCAGCATTTTCAAGAAAAGTTATGGCTTCTTGGAAATCTCCTGCTGTCAATGACTTATCTGCATTTGCAATAGCATTGTCCCGTTCTTCGCGTAATAATTTTTCATGATCACCAGGACGAGTTACTGGCATCGCAGAAGGTCCAACGATTCTCGGTGCAGCTGGTATTTTTGGAGTTACTTTTGGTAATGATGGTGGCGCAGGTTCAATTTTTTTACCTTTTTCTTTCTCTATCAGCTTCTTTATACTATTTGCAACCTCTTCTAATTTTTCAAGCCTTTTTTCTTGACCAACAGCCCCCGAAGATATCAATTGCTTGGTAATATCTATGGCTTCTTCTAGCTTACGCAATGCCGCTTCTCGATTTTTATTATCGACATCTAATTTGGCTTCTTCTCTTAATGTATTAACCTGTTCAATGAGTTTGAATAATTGATCATCTGAAAGTACCTTAATAGTTGGTGGAGCCTCCTTTGCTTCTTTTGCTACTTTAGGAGGTAATCTAGTTGGTACGGGCGCTTCTTCTTCTACTTCCCTACCTGTGACTTCTAATTCTTCTCTTATGAATTTCTCCTCTTCTCCGCGATAAACAGATTTCAATAATTCTAGGTGTTTTACTGCGATATTTTGGACAATATCTTTTTCCATCCAGCGTCTTCGGATTGCATCTACAATATACTCAGGGAAAAATGTTGGAAACACAACATCCGTTTTTAAAAATATCCAGCTGGAGCCTTTCTTATCTTTAATCTCATCTATAATATTATAACGTTTCAAATCATTTATATAAGGAGCAATCTGATCTAAATCTTTCTGATAAATATCGGCTAATTGATTTATTTCAATGTAATTATTCCGCAAAATTGTGATTAAATTATAATGATTCGGATCTGCAGCAATTTCGGCAATTATTTTTGAATCTGCATCTCCAAATTTAAAATCCTTGAAAAATGTATCAATATTTTCTTTATAAATCTCAAAAACTGGCTTCATTTCTGGAGCTATACCACTTCCGTCTTTCGCTGCTTTATAAAACTTTTCGACCGGACTTCGCATGGTGAATGCATCTTTTATAAGGAAAATGCATTTTATTCTTTTACCATCTACGGTTTCCACAGCGAATTCTTGAATCATTTGGGTTTTGAAGAAAGGCGATAAAAGTGACTCAAGGTCTAATACTTCTTCACCTAATTGATCTGATAGCCATTTTCTTAAATCATCCCTTGGAATAGCCCCCAAGCCAAGCTTCTGTAGAATTAGAACTCGGCGTGGATTCCGATAGATCATTGCAATTCGTTGTTCTTCTGTCATTTCCGTTAATTTTTGCACATCTTCGAATTGTTTCGCTAAGAATTTATCAAAATTCTTACTTTTTACTTGATTTATTAATAATGGAGTGATTTCCTGTAAAGGTTCCTCAAAGATCTCCCCTTTTTCCTCTTCCATTAGCAATAAGGCTACGTAATATTGACTCTTCCCTTCTTCAGGCAGCCCGGTATAGTAAGATGCAATGAATAAATTCTCAATACTCATTGTTAGGAAGGATGCTTCGCCTGACCCCATCGCATGCGTTGTAAAAATACGAAGAATATTGTCTTCACTGATTTTTAGCGTTTTTGGATGTATTCCTTCAATAACACACCCTAATTTATCGTCCCATCTGGTTAAAATGATTCCATATGGCATTAAAAAACACCGCAATTATTTCAATTTCGAGAGAAAAAGTGTATACCTCATCTATTTTAGAAAATTTTAATTGCGTCTTTATATATCTTATTTTTCCTCTATTGAAATTAAAAGTTTAATGGAACTGGATTATATTGTCTAAAGCTAGATAGGAGAAAAAAAGGCTTAATCAGAAATATCGATTAGAATGTTTCCTTGATTTAAAAAGCTAATCGGGCAAATTTATTTCAAATATCCCCCTCTTGGGGAAAGATCGCAAAAGAGGGTCAAAAAAATCCAAAGAAATGTTCCCGAAAGTTGCTTTGGCAGACTAAATGTAGTTGTAGGTTTCAGTAAGTATGATTTTATGCATAAATAAATTATTTTTAATATCTTTAAAAAATTGAGCACCCACTCTAGTCTATATCTTAATTTAAAATTAAGATTTATAATAAAAAATTTTCACCAAATTTTTTTAAGAATAAAAAGAAATATGAGTAATCTAGCCAAATAAAGCTCCAAGCCCTGTAACTTCTTCTTTTTTCTCTTCTTTTTCTTCTTTCTTTTCTTCTTTCTTAGTCTCTTTTGCAGCCGGTGCTGCTGCAGGAGTAGCCATTGGTAAAGCGGCGGATTTGATAGCATCATCAATATTGATATTTTCTAAAGCGGCTACGATTGATTTTGCTTGTGCTTGATTTGTATTTATTCCTGCAGCATCTAAAATTGAGCTGATATTTTTTTCATTTATTTCTTTTCCAGCTATATGTAATATAAGAGACGCATATACATATTCCATATTTTTTAACCTCCGAAACTAATTTTAACCAAATAAATCCCCAAATCCTACTTTTTTTTCTCTTTCTTTTCTTCTTTTTTCTTTTCTTCTTTCTTTTTCTCTTTCTTTTCTTCTTTTTTCTTTTCTTCTTTCTTTTTCTCTTTCTTTTCTTCTTTCTTTTTCTCTTTCTTTTCTTCGGGAGTTTCCTTCAACTCCATTTCTGCTTTAAGATCCTGTTGCAATGCATTCGGATTCACTTTGAGAATCATATTTGCCAATGAAAGCCCATTTGCGTACGCTTTTGCAAGGGTTTCTTGAATCGTATCCTTAGTTATGATTCCACTTGATAAAATCAAACTTTTAGCTTCCAAAATTGCTTTTTGAATGAGCATGATTATATTCTGTTTAGTGGGATACGATATTTTAAGGGATAATTTCAGTGCATTCGTAAATGCTGTTTGTACTTGAGCCAAAGTATCCTTTAAGTTGATATTTAATTCAGCTTCTTTTAAGATAAGACCATTATCATAAGCCATATACAGATTTAAACCAATTTCCATGGGGTTTAAATTCAGTCGAGATAAAACTAAGGCTATTTGGCGAGTAATTTCATCACCTTTCTTTACGACCACTGTTTCTTTCTTAATATGAATCGTACCGCTTTTTACCATTGTGTCAATCCCGACTTGCTTCAATTCACTCATAACTGGGCCGGGTGGAAAGCCGGTGTTCCCTTCAGGGACTATAATGTCCTTTAATGCGTGTTCCCCAGCTTTAGCGGGAGCCTTTACTTTATTCTCATCTAAAAACAATTTGAGTTTAAAGGGACTCATTATTGTAAAAATAAAGGAGGTGGATCCTTGAATGCCATCAGTAAATTCGGTCAGATTTGGTTTATTGCTTTGGGCTGCCGCGATCTGCATATATCTATTTTTGGTCATACGGATAGTAATCTTGCCCCTTAATTTTTTTCGAATGCCCTGTAATTGGCTAGCTCCCAATTTATCCATTTTTGCCATGCAAATAACATTATTAGTGTCAATCAAATCCTTCAGTATCTGCACTTCATCGAGCTTTGATTGGGAAACATGTTTACTTTCAATCGCCATTTTCAATCAGCTTATTTTTCCTTTTCTATTATTTTGATCGAGGGGCCCATTGTCTTTTTAATATGAAGTCCACCAATATTACGTGAACCCCGTTCTAAATTACTTTCGAGAAAATTAATAACAGCCTGAATATTTTCAGCTATTTCTGGAGGAGTCATATTTTCATTTCCTACCTTGCAATTCACTACTAAATTATTGCGCAGACGAATTCGAATCATTTTCTTGTACTGATCCACTATGGAACCTAAATCCGCGGTGGGCGGAACTATTCCCCTTCCTTTGGGTGGTCCAATAGGCATTTTACCGCTTGGACCTAGAACTGGACCCAATGATTTTGCCAAAACCGGCATTAAATCGACTCCCGCAATGAAAACGTCTATGGTTTTAATAAATTTCTTCGCGGCCTTCTTATCTGATTTTAAATTCTCTAATTCATCTTTATCTAAAACATTAAGCCCCAAATTCTTAGCCCTAACACCCATATCTCCACTGCCTACAATACATATTTTCCTATCCTTTTCTACTTCATTTGGTACAAAGATTTCTGCGGCAACTCTGTTCTTTGGCTGCTTCAAATCTACATCCTTTATTTTAATAGAGAGATCTATACTCTGTACAAAGTTCTTTTTAGGGGATTTTTCATTCAATTGATTTATTGCCGCAATTATTGGGGCTGTTTCAACCGGCATTAGTCAAAAACTCCATTTTTCTTACGTTAAATTTTTACCTTCAAACAACTTTTTCTTTTTCAATTGAATCGAACTATAAAAATATTATGAAATTGTTTTTTGACAGGCCTTTTTAAAACCCGTCAACTAATTGAGCGTCATATAACCCGGAATTTATATCTTTTTGGGTTTCTTTAGGTGATTTTCCATTTACATTTACGCCCATGCTCACACATGTTCCAATAATTTCTTTGACTGCATTTTTTAAATTTGTTGATAAGAGTCTCTCTTTCTTCATTTTCGCAATTTTTATGATCTGCTCAAGATCAATATTACCAATCATTTTGTGTGCGGACTCTCCACTTCCCTTTTGTTGCCCCAACTCCCGAAGGATCAGAGCCGAAGTAGGTGGAATCCCCAACTCTATATCAAATTGTTTCGTTGATACATTCACCATTATCTTTACTGGCACTTTCATACCAGCAAAGTCCTTGGAAAGTTCATTTATTTTTTGTACCACCTGAGCAAGGTTTACACCGGTTGGTCCGAGAGCCGGTCCGATAGGTGGACCTGCCGATGCCTTGCCACCTTCAACAAGCGCCTCAATTGTTACTTTCTGTTCGCTCAACTAATTTTCCACCTGAAGCAATTGCTTCTATTGAAATTTGAACTCATTTCAAATAATATTATCTATTACAGTAATTTTTCCAATAGAAGAAAGTATCATAATACATTCAAGGTATTCAAAGGTTGTGATTTAACTAATTATAGATCACTTTTAAAATTGTCTTTTAAATAAAAAATAAAAATTTTGGGGTAATTATCTTTAATAATATCTGAAAAATAGGTAAGAAAAGATGAAAAAAATATAATTTTTTAATGAAAAAGGTGAAAAAAATGAAAATTGGTGCAATATCAGATTCGCATGATCATCTAGATAATGCAAGAAAAGCGGTAGAAATTTTTAATGAAAAAGAAGTTGAATATTGTTTTCATGCGGGTGATATCGTATCACCTTTTATGGCGCCAAAGGTCTTTAAAGAATTCGAAGGTAAATTTATTGGTGTATATGGAAATAATGATGGTGAACTTCTAGGATTAAAGGACAAATTTGCAGAAATTAACGGTGAAATCAAAGGGGCTCAAACTTCAATTGAATTAGATGGGAAAAAAATAGCACTCTTCCATATGTTGGACTCCGCCATTTTTGAGGCTCTCATTCAATCCAATAAATTTGCAGTGATTATCTCTGGGCATACCCATGAAGTATCGATCAAGAAAATCGGGAATAGTCTCGTGATTAATCCAGGAGAAGCGTGTGGTTATCTTACAGGAAAAGCAACCGCAGCGATTATTGATTTAAAATCAATGAAAGCTGAAATGATCACTTTACAAGAATAAATTACGATTGCATTTGGAGCTTTGCAATGAAATATCCAGGTGTTTCATGTATATCTGGATAGAATCGTTGCAATTTCTGCCAATTTTCCAACCCCTCTATTTTTTCACCACAAATTCCAATAATAATAGGCTGATCTATAACTTTACAATGAAAATTATCACATAGATATTTTATATTCTCTTCATTTTCTTCTGTTGTCAAGGTGCATGTACAATATACAATAATTCCGTTTGGTTTAATATAATTCATTGCAGCATTTAAAAATTGGCGCTGATATTTCACTGTATCTACTATCTCCTTTTTTGTTGTGGCATCCCATAATTTCGGGCGCACACCAAGTGCCGAGCAAGGGGGGTCAATTAAGACCTTATCGACCAATTGATAGTACATCTCTGGTAAATTCCGAGAATCTTCGCAGAGTATTTCAATATTGCTTATACCTAATCTCTGAATATGATTTCTTAAATGTTTTAGCCGAGGCAATGAACGATCAACAGCAATAATCCTGCCTTTATTCTGCATTAATTGGGCAATATGCGTGGTTTTTCCTCCTGGTGCCGCACACATATCTAGTATTAATTCATCTGGTTTCGGATCCAGCACTCTCGAAACTACGATTGAAGGAAGTGATTGATCAATTACGTAACCCTTTTTAAATAGGGCTGATTCGCGGAAATTAACTATCCTATAGATAGAATCAGTAATTTTAACTGCTAACCCCTTCCTAAATTGAAGCATATCATTCCCTGACATTTTTGCTATGCCAGAGGCAAGGACTTCTCCTCTTTTATCTGTTACTGTGACTTCATCATTTACCTTAATTTTTCCTACTTTTCGGACTCCTGCCGCAAACAAATCCGATCCCTGCATAAGGCTTTCGCCAGCAAACTTATCGACTACGATTCTTTCCTTATGAATAGGAATGGAAAAGGGTCCTTGGACCGGTAAAAAAAGGACTTCCTCTAAAAGCGGATGCCGTTTCGCGATAACATTCATGTCATACAAAAGGGCTTGGACTTTCTTTGCATCTATTTTTAAAGTATTGACTCTAATTGCAAATTTTGCAACAGGCCTCTTTAATGCATTTATCATCTCTTCCGCTCGAGGCCCATATTTTTGCCAAAGTAATTCTATCACATCAACAGAAAAGTCATATTTAGCTCCTAATTGCTGAAAATTTGGATTCATAATAAATTTATTCCGTTACTGTTATCAGAAAAATGGCATAATCCTTATTCAAATGCAGTAAGGTACAATTTTTTTATTAATTTACTAATATTCTTTAAACCCATATTCACCTATTAAAGGAACGAATGCAACGCCTCCGACATTTTTTTGCGTTACCTTTCCTGTTTGTAGCCTCTGTACTAAAACTAATTCTTGATACATACCTTGTCCTCCTATAGGAATAATTAGTCTCCCTCCAGTATTGAGTTGCTCTATTAGAGGAGGTGGTACTTTCGGTCCTGCAGCGGTAACCAATATCGCATCATAGGGGGCTTCTTCGGGATACCCCAGCGTGCCATCGCCCTGAATGACGGTTACTGAGTCCGAATATCCAGAATTGGCCAAATTTATTCTCGCAAATTCGACCAATTCAGCAATTCTTTCAATTGTAAACACATGTCCTGGATGTTCAGAACCCGAAGGCGCCACAAGCTCGGCGCAAATTGCCGCATGATACCCCGAGCCGCTCCCAATTTCTAATACTTTATCCCCCTCCTTTAATTCCAATAATTCACACATAATAAATGCCATATGAGGCGCAGAAATTGTTTGCCCTTGCCCAATTGGCAAGGGATGATCCTCATATGCTTGATCTCTTTGATATGAGTGGAGAAAATTCTCCCTTGGGACTTTTATAAAAGCATCAATTACTTCTTTTGATTTTGCGATCTTTGAATGCTTGTAATAATTTAGCAATTGTTCTTTCCTTTTCTCTAAATCCATTTCCAGGTCCGACCCATAGTGATCCTGATATGAAAATATATTTACTAATTGATCTAATTAAATCATTCTTACTGAAATAAATCATTCTTACTGAAAGTAGCAACTTTTTAGCAGATTTAAAAATTAACAGAAAAATTTGGAGACTTAAGGTGAAACAGAGACAAATTGAAATTCTGAATGGGCTTGGGCATGAGAATATCAAAGCAACACATAAAACTACTTTGGAATTTACAAAAGAAACAACTTTGACTAAAAATGGCGACTGTATTGTTGCTGTTAATATGGATAAAGGGTTTCCTAATTTAAATCAGTCTTTTCTTAACCTTTGTAAATTGAAGAATTGTAGAATCACTGTAATTTTAGAATGTGAGGGAATTTCAGATGAAATAACAGGATTTAGTCATCCCAGTTTAACATTCCAACATCCCTCTGATATTGTAATTCGAAAATCCCAATTTATCTGCCCCAGAACTTTAATGATCGGGGCAAACAAAGCGGCCAGAAATCTTAACAAACAATTGATTTCAAAATTGAAAGACTCGCAGGCTAAAGTCCAAATAAAATTAATAGCGGAGTTATAATCTATTGCACTGTGAAGTCAATCCCAACATGCCAAATATAGGGCGCATATGGACGCACTTTCCGGATCTGTAAAATTTCATTAAGTGTTCGATTATTCTGTTCAATTTTATTTCGGAGATTATTGAGAACCATTTCAGGAAAATTCAATTCCGAAATAAACTCATAGTAATGAATCACTCCGCCCCTATTCAGGACTTCTAGTGCCACATCCAAAAATTCGGATGCCTTGGAAGGCAAATTCATAATAATTCGATCGAATTTATGATCATGCAGTTGATTAATAACTTCTCTTATATCGCCTTGTAATGGATATACAAAATTCCCAACTTTATTGAGGTCTATGTTCCTCTTCAAATAATAAATTGCATCAGGATTGATATCAATTGCATAAACCTGTATTTGTTTTTGTTTTGCTATTAAGATTGAAAAAGGACCAATCCCTGCAAACATATCTAGAATTGTCTCATCTTTTTTTACTAATGAGCAAACTCGAGCATGTTCTGTGACCAATCGAGGGCTAAAATACACTTTTTTAATATCTAATTCAAATTTACATTTATTTTCCTTATGGAGGGTCTCTGTTTTATTGATCCCAGCTAATAATGTTACATTGCGCAAGCGAAATTCACCGCTTATAGGTTCAAGCTTTTTAAACACAGAGACCAATGAAGGATGCATATCCAAAATGGTTTCTCCAATTAAGCGCTCAAATTCTGTTATTTCTTCAGGAATCTCAATAATCACTAGATCCCCTATTATATCAAAGGATCTTGGAATGAATTTATGCAGTTTCTCAGGAATATAATCCTTTAACACAGATAATAGGTCTTTTGACCTTTTAATTACGGTTGATTCAATATTGCATTGTTCAAATTGGATATTTTCAAATGATTGCAACAATTCAGATTTTTCTCCTTCATTCAATTCTCTCTTTAATGGAAAAATTATCCAATCTTCCTCCAATCGAATTTTCAGATTGGTATTCAATAGCCCTTTTTTTATCAACCAGCGTCGTAATTGTTCCCCATGACACCTTTTTATAAAGGCACAATTTGCGATTCTATTATCCAATTATATTATCGCACCTTTCTTCTTATTCTTATATAAAACAGAATTAATAGACAGGCAGGAGGATTACATTACCATCGGGTGGAACGATGGCTTGGCCTCCTCCTCCAATTGAAGTTTTTCATTAAAATAGGCGAGGAAAACTTCATAAATCCCTTTGAGCGTGGTGAGTTCCCCTTTCGGAGGAGAACCTTCATTAAAAAAGGAATCTCCATCGTTTTGGCGATTAATTTTTTGAGTGTTCTTATTTTTTTTGGACAATGAATTTTCCTCAAACATTTTTCTTTAATGAAAAGGAATAATATTTAAAGACGCATATGCCATTCCCAAATTTAATTGAACTACCGAATTGTCAGGCTCAGACTCCAATTTCTGTTTATAAGATTCCACCAAGTCATTCAAATTCATCTTTTTCTCAGAATGGCTTTGCGGGTGTTCGTCGGGTTCCACTTCAAATCATTTTTAAAGTGTATTAAAAGATTATTTGACTTATTACGTAACTCCAATTAAAAATTTTCTTCATCTATTTTACGAATAGGTTACTACAATTTTTAAAATAGGATTTGCCTATTCATCAATGAATTTAAAGTAATGGATGAATTAAACGGCTCGGGGAGCAAAATTTCGAAATTTATTCAGACCATTGCTCCACAATATGAGTTTGATAAGAAAAGGATAATGGTGCAGAGTTGCTGATCTCATTTTGAGGATATTTTAGAGATTCTGAACGGACCCGGTGGGACTTGAACCCACGATATTTAGTTGCAGATACGAAATTGCAATATCCAACTTAGAAGGCTGGCGCCCTATCTACCAAAAGGCTTTCAATTGAGCTCCAAATCCTGGCTAGGCTACGGGTCCTTCTTTTTTTTTAACTTATTCTTAACTTTCTAATGAATTTAGAATAATTTAAAATTATCCTACCCTCATATAATTATTGCATCTATAGCTTGTAGTTTTACCAAAAGAAGCAGATGAGAAAAATGAGTGAAGCAAAAATAACAGAAGATGTGGGACAAAAGCGGAACTTCCGAAGCTGGTCCAATATCAGTTCTGTCATGATCGGCGCAACTTTGACAATTATCACTCTTATCTGGTCATTTGGCATTCCAGGAGTAATAACCACATCAATTTTATTATTAATGAGCTTTAGTTTATTTGTTAATGCCACAACAATCAACGAAAAAATAATTTATGAAATAGGGAAAGGTACAGAAGAAAAATACATTAATCATTGGATTTCTTTCGCAGAGTACTCATTTGGACTAGGTTTTACTTTTGAAATAATAAGTTTTGCAATTCTTGGTTATAAGTATCTAGCCAAAATTTTGGGAGATAAACTGATTGCTTTGCTGTTGCCAATCATTTTTCTGGCTACAATTTGGTGCATCATGATCATTTATAATATTTTAAACGCCTACGATAAAACATACAGATTCCTCAGAAGCGCAAAACGGAATACATGGCTTATTATCGAAGCCATTGCCCTGATTTTTATTATATTGGATTATTTTGGAATTTTATCAATAAATTAAGATGGCTAAAAAAGAAGTTTACCGATTCTTATATGCCTTAAAAAGAAAAAGCCTTAAAGAACTGGGCTTATTTTTGCTTAATTATAAATTGAATTAATTTATTGATCTAGTTTTATCTTATCTCGATTTAATATAATATTTACAGGAATGCCTTGTCGAACAGATGCCGTGATAGTGCAATAATTATGATAAGTTTCAATACATTTTTCTAGGCGTGGAATCCCAGATTCAATTTCGATTTCAGGGAATAATTCCACATCGATTTGAGAAACCCTGAGGCGCCCTTCTTCATTTCGTTTTATCGTTAAAATTCCTTTGGAGGACATTGCCTTCAGAGGGACGCGTGATTTTTTAAGACAAAATGCGAAGCTAGAATTAAGACATGCCAGTACCGCGGATAGTAAGAATCTAGCTGGATTAAACCCAATTGCATCTGGTGAATCATGGTCATGGGTCTCATCTACGAATAATTCGGGAAGGATAGGATTATCAAAACTTAGTTTAAAGGTGAGATCATCAATCCATTCGACATTTATTGTTGTTTGTTCAACAATATCAGATTCTACCATACTCTTACCTCTATTAAAGAATCAAATTATGTGCTAAAACTTTTTAAAACTGTGTTTAGTTCTATTTTTAAAATTAGCAGAAATAAATACCAATACTATTGAATTAGTCCAATTTTCAATTTTACGATTATTATAAAAGGTTTAACAAAATTAAACGGAATACTAATGAAATTTGCCGGGTGTAAATATGGATTCAGAAGGCAGTGAAATACCTTATAATCCTGAAGCGATTGAAAAAAAGTGGCAGAAGAGATGGGAAAATGCGGGAATTTTCAAAGTGGAGATTGATCCGGGCAAAGAAAAGTTTTACTGCTTAGAAATGTACCCTTATCCTTCAGCTACGCTCCATATGGGACATCTTAGGAATTATTCGATAGGAGATTGCTTTGCTCGCTTCAAGCGCATGCAAGGTTTTAATGTACTTTATCCTATGGGGTATGATTCCTTTGGTTTACCCGCTGAAAATGCCGCAATTCAGCACGGAATCGATCCTGAAGTTTGGACGGACACCAATATTGCGAATATTCAGGGGCAACAGAAGCGTTTAGGATTAAGCTATGATTGGACACGAAAGTTATACAGCCACGATGAGAATTATTATAAATGGAATCAGTGGATTTTTCTTAAAATCTATGAGAAAGGACAAGCTTATCGGAATGAGGCTTATGTGAATTGGTGTGCCTCCTGTAATACGGTCTTGGCAAATGAGCAAGTGGTCAATGGGAAATGTTGGCGCTGTTCGACGACAGTGACTCAAAAGTTCTTAACCCAATGGTTTTTCAAAATCCGGGATTACGCCGAAGAGCTCTTAAACAAACTCAATGAGATTGATTGGCCCGAACGCGTAAAAGTTATGCAACGGAATTGGATTGGGCGTAGTGAAGGGACAGAAATCGAGTTTGAAATTGTAGATTCCGAAGAAAAAATTCGAATATTTACAACACGTCCTGACACTTTATATGGATGCACGTTCATGGTCTTTGCGCCTGAGCACCCTCTAATTGAAAAGTGGGTGAGGGGAACAGAATATGAACCGCCTTGGAGGCATTTTTATGAGGGAGTTCTGGCAGAAGAGAAGTTTGAACGCACTTCAGAAATAATTGAGAAAAAAGGGCTCTTTACTGGAAAATATGCCATAAATCCCATTAACCAGGAAAAAATTCCTGTATATGTAGGGAATTTTGTTGTCTATGAATATGGAGCTGGGGCGGTCATGGCGGTTCCCGCTCATGATCAACGAGATTTTGAGTTTGCACAAAAGTATAATATCCCTATTCAGGTGGTTATTCAACCTCCTTATTACGAATTAAATGCTGAAACGATGACCCAAGCCTATGAGGAGGATGGTTATTTAGTCAATTCAGAAGAATTTAATCAACTGGAAAATCGGATTGCAATGAAAGAAATTTCGAAAAAATTACAGGAGCAAGGCAAAGGAAATGAGGTAATCAATTATAAACTAAGAGATTGGCTTATTTCACGCCAGAGATACTGGGGTACTCCTATCCCTATGATTTATTGCGAAAGATGTGGAGTAGTTCCCGTTCCTTATGAAGATTTGCCGGTAAAATTGCCTAAAGATATCCAATTCACTGGCTCGGGAAATCCTCTAGAAACTTCCGAAGAATTCGTGAATTGTAAATGTCCCCAATGCGGAGGCGATGCACGACGTGAAACAGATACGATGGATACCTTTGTAGACTCCTCCTGGTATTTCTTTCGATTCTGCGACCCCAAAAACACCGAAGCGCTCTTCGACCCGGAGCTCATCGATTATTTTATGCCTGTGAATCAGTATATCGGTGGTATTGAACATGCAATCATGCATCTCCTATATGCGCGCTTTTTCACAAAAATCCTGCGTGATTTGGGGCTATATAAATATGATGAGCCCTTTCTAAAATTATTAACGCAAGGCATGGTCAACAAGGAACATCCTTTCTGCGCCGTTTGTAATAAATTTCTTCATTTTGGAGAGTTTGAGGAGGCAAAATGCCTCACTTGCGGAAATCTATATGAAATGAAAAGCGCAAAAATGTCAAAGAGCCTTGGGAATGTCGTGGATCCTAACGTGCTCATAGATAAATATGGAGCCGATACCTCGCGCCTTTTCATTCTCTTTTGGGCGAATCCAGAAAAAGAAATGGAATGGTCCGATAAAGGCGTCGATTTTACTTGGAATTTCATTAACAAAATTTTCCGCCTATTATTGGAGAAACCTACTGAATTTCGAACAAATGAAACCCTCGATGATAAGTTTATCTTGTATCATCTTCATAAAACTATTCGGGATGTAACTCAAAGTATTGAAACACTCCAATTGCGAGATGCATCCAATAATATAATTCAATTTATCGATATAATACGCAAATATCTCAGTCAACCTGTCAGGCAGGACATTTTTAAAGAACTCATTGAGAAAACAACCCTATTATTAACGCCTTTTACGCCTCATCTCTGCGAAGAAATCTGGGAACGCCTTAATCATCAAGACTTCATAAGTCTAGAGAAATGGCCATTATATAATGAACAGTACATCACTCCTAAGATAGAGTATGAATGGAATTTGCTTCAGGATTTAATTGAATCTATCAATAACATTTTAAAGGTAATACAACTTGAGAAAATCCAGCAAATCAAGTTAATCGTCGCTCAAAACTGGAAGTTCTCTCTATTTCAAATAATTTCCGAGGAGTTTAATAAAGGAACTCCGCGTCCCGAGATAATGAAAAAAGTGATGCGAACAGATCTTCGAAAATATGGAAAAGAAATAAACCTCATTCTAGAAAACATCTACAAAAGCGCTAAAATCCTCCCAGCCATCCTGTTGAATCAAGATGAAGAATTAGAATTTTATGAGGCAATCAAAGAAACTATTGAAAATAAATTTTCAGCATACGTTCAAATTATGAAAGAAGAAGATGCCTCTTCTGATAAAAAAGCGGGTCGTGCAATCCCAGGAAAACCGGGGATAACAATCGAATAAAATCAAATTTTTTTTTGGTGAATATCCCTTTATTACGTGTTATTATTCACCTTTTGAAGATTGTTAATTACTGCATTGAATAATTCAAGCACATTCTCTCCAGTCTTTGCTGAAGTCTCAAAATAAGGTGCATCAACCCCTTGTACCATATCGTAAGTCACCTGGCGCTGCTCTACTAAATCAATTTTATTTCCTAATATATAATAGGGAATATTCCCACAATTCTGTTTGATTTCTTGCAACCAATCTTCAATATGGTTGAAAGAATTTAAGTTTGTTACATCAAATACAATAATAGCAGCGCTACTCCCATCATAGAAGCCTTTTCGCACGTTTTTAAAATGTGGTTGTCCAGCAAGATCCCAAAGTAATAATTTAATGAGATTTCCATCACGTTCTATTTCCTTAATGGTCCATTGAACCCCAATAGTTGGAATGTAATTCTCTCGAAAGCGTTTTTCAGTATATTTTATAATTAGGGTCGTTTTCCCGACACCACCATCGCCACAAACTACCACTTTATATTGATAAGTATTGCCTTTTCTACTCATTTCGATTTCCCTCTTAATAATTTGTTCTAGAAAGTAATTTTCGTGCAAAAAAATCAAGGATTGCAGGACCCACGCCCTCTTCATCCAGTACATCATAAAAATCTATATTTAAATCGGTCCTTTTCTGAACTTTTCCCTCCTTAATTAATCGTCTCGTATATTCTTCCACTATTTGATTCATCCGATTCCGAATATTCCTTCCGATGAGCAAAATAGTGGAGGTAGGTGAGTTTTCACGTAATTCTTGGATCCGGTTAATAATTTGATCGATTTTATCTTCGGTACTTGTATCAAATAGCACTACAATTCCGTCCGCCCCTTTAAAGAAATTTTGTTTAATCTGTTTATGTTTATCTCCTTTGGTGAGCCAAAGAATTAAATTTACACTTTTTTCTCCTATTACTTTATATTGGAGTTTAAAATCTAATCCCAAATTTGTTTGATATTTTTCACCCTTTAAAATATCTTTTTCTTCGATCAGAAAGACTTCTTCATCTGAATTTGAGCTCCCCGTTACTATTACCTTAAATTTAATAGTCATCTTGATTCCCCTTTGGATTAGATTTTCTTTTCAATCCATCTCACATTATTTTGAAATTTTTTTAGAAACTGCCTAATTTCGCCCCGTGGTAATTCTAATTTACGTGAAATGCTTGAAAGGGGATAGGTCCCATCGCACATATTTAATAGGGTGAAAGCTAATGCTTGCTCTACACTATCGGAGGTCAAAGCCATAATTTGCTCAGGCGATATCCCGCGGATGATAGGATATAATTCCACCCATGTAATAAATTCCTCCTCAAGAAGGTAGACAATTATTTTTAGAAGATCATTAACTGCTATCTGTAATTCATCATTAATTTCCCCGAGGTCTCTTTTCCCATCCAAAGCATAGAGTACATCTATTCCAGTATCACCGAATTGATCAACAATTTTACTATGGTATCTTGTTTCCCGACTAAAAGCTTCCGTGGCTTTCTCAGTAGGGCTGAAAATATCCTCTAATACAATCTTCACTTTCATTTCAACATAATTTTTACTTTCCAATAGAGAAATCGCCTGACACACCTCCTCAACGGGAATAGAAGCCTCGTAAGCGATTTCACTGAGATTCTTCTCGCCATCAATAAGGCATAGAATTTGATCAATTGGAGGATCCATCGGAATATTCTCATCTGAATTAATTATTTTCGGAAAATAAAACGGATTCACAAGTAGAGATCCAAACTCCTTAACTGCTATATCTTTAAAATTTTCAAAAATTAAAGTATTTATGCCGAATTCATCCAAATCCTTATCGAATTCCTCTTCAAATAAATTCAAAACACGCTTCAAAATGGCTCGTGCATCTCTATCATCGAAATCAGCAATGAGAGCACCAAAAATTTTACCCCCATCTTCGATCATTATAACAAAATCTTCGCGCTTTATTAAATTAATATCCTTTTGCTTATCAGAGCGTAATTCTTTCGCAAAATGCGAAATGGCTGTGAGAAATCCACTCACCAAATCGGGATGCAAATTTGCGTGCACAAACTCCATGCTAAAGGCTGGAATACCCCGTAATTTTAAAATAATATATAATCCTTGCAGCTTTACCATTTTATTATCCTTCAAAAGAAACTTGAATAAATATTCAAATTACACTTTTTATTCTTTTAGCCATAATGTGTTATTTGGATAATCGATAAAGGTAATTCCAAATTCCTTCAGATCATCCCGAATTTTATCAGAAATTTCATATTGCTTCGATTCTCTTGCTGTATTTCTGATCTTTACAATTATATCCATCAAATTGGTTATGAAAAGTTCTTCTTGGCTTAAATTTGGAGATTTTACTAAGCCTAAAATGTAACACAACTCTAGGAGAGTATCATGTGCCTTGTTGAGTGTCTCAGGTCGAATTTCCTCGCCTAATGTGGCTAATCGATTTAAATCCCGTGTTAATTTATTAATAGTAGCTACAGCTTTTGGCGTGGAAAGGTCATCATCCATGGCATCAAAAAATTTCTGTCTCGCTTGTTCAATTGCCTCTTCCAATTCATCAGAGAGTTGATCAGATAGTGTAGAACCTCCTTTCCTTTGTTCTAAATATGCTAGCGCCAGCCGAATTTTGCTGAACGCACTTTTTGCTTGCACTATTTGATCTTCATTAAAATTGAGGGGTGCCCGATAATGCGTTGTCAGTAAAAAGAATCTTAATGCCATAGGTGGATGCTTTTGGAGCATTTCCTCAATTGTTAAAAAGTTTCCCAGGGATTTACTCATTTTCTGACCGTTTATTGTAACATAATTATTATGAACAAAAAAATTCGCCAGGGGCTTTCCTCCTGTTAATGCTTCACTTTGAGCAATTTCATTTTCATGATGAGGAAAAACCAAGTCTAACCCACCTCCATGAAGATCAAAAGTATCTCCCAGATATTTCATTGACATTGTGCTACATTCAATATGCCAACCTGGGCGTCCGGGTCCCCAAGGCGATTCCCAATAAGGCTCATTTTCTTTTTTTTCCTTCCAGAGTGCAAAATCCTTTGGAGAACGCTTTTTTACAGAAGTTTCATCTTCCTCAATCGGTCCTAACTCCTCTGGTTTCTTATGTGATAATTTTCCATAGGTTTCAAATTTTTCTATATTGAAATAGACGCTTCCCTCCATTTCGTAGGCAAAGTCGAGCTCTATCAGTTTCTCAATGAATTTTATCATATCAGGAATATGTTCTGTCGCACAAGGATAAAATGACGCTCGCTTTATGTTTAAGGCATCAAAATCCCTGAAATATTGTTTAATGAAACGATCTGCAAGCTCAAAAATGGTAATTCCCTCTTGATTTGCTCGATTTATCATTTTATCATCAATATCAGTAAAATTAGTAATAAATATGATTCGTTTCTCAGGAAACCGGTATTCTAAATATCTACGAATCGTATCAAACACAATCCCTGCTCTGGCGTGCCCGATATGGCAATAATCATAAACCGTAGGACCACAGACATACATTTTAATAACACGATCATTCAAGGGAATGAATTCTTCTTTATGACCGGTTAAGGTATTATAGATCTTCATTCTTCAACCATTCCTTTAAAGTTGTACATACTGGGACAGTTGCCAATTTTATGCAGTTTCGAACCCTCTGAAAAAGAGAGTAACCTCAAGATTATTACTATTCTAAAGACCAAATCCATTTAAATTCTATTAAAATATTTGGGAAAAATTTGACCTTTTATCCCTATTGAAGTAATTTTGCAACCAAATCATATATTAATTCGATAGATTACTCAAATTCAGTTAAATATCGAAACAAGCCTAAGGAAAAAATAAAAAAAAGAACTGGGATTTATTTTTCAGAACCGACAGCCAAGCCCACGATCCCTGAGACCAGAACCATGATTGGAGGTATAAAAAAGATAGTTATAATCACCCAGAGAAAAGATGGCGGGAAGCCATAAAACCATATCGCTCGGAAATACGTTAAAATGCAGAGAATAAGTCCGATACTTCCCGCAACCAGCGCAATTATAGCACCCGCGGTCTTATCGACAAGTTCCAAGATACCCGCAAGAACCCATACCCGCTATGATTATCAGCACTAAAAGGAACCAAAAGGTCATTGGATCAATTGGACCAGTGAGCATCAGTATTAGGAAGATACAATTAACTAAAAAGAGAATGCCGCCAGCGCATAGTGCAAATATTCCTGCGAAAATTCGTCCACCTTTCGTCATTTTGTATTCACTCTTTTTATTTATGGTGAGTAATACGATAGTCTGATTAATTTAAAAAGTTATTTGTATGTGAAATAAAGCTCTGATAAAAAAAGGAAAGATTGCTTGCGCTAATAAAATTGCTGCTATTGAAAATATACTAAAAATAAGGTTGAAACATTCTAGTCTAAGAGTTCAAGATACTGAGTTTTCTTAAATCTGCATCAAAAAAAAAGCCAAGGGGACAGGACTACTAAATAATTACCTTTAAGAATACCATAAATTAGCCTGTCGAAATTAAGTCCATCTATAGGATCGTTAATATTAATAAAAATATGTCCTTATATTCGGTTCTAAAAGCTCTCGAAAGGCAGTCTCCTTAAAACCTTGGCAACAAGGGCCAAGGGGACAGGATTGCTGACAATTTACCTTCAAAACTATCATGAGTTGGCATTCAGGATTGTGGTCATAATTCTGGCAGAGCGGATTTTTAGAATGGATACAGTGCGTACGCCCTAGTACCCAGAAGAGATCGTCCAATTCATTAAATTTTAGTTTTCTATAATTGAGAATTTCTTTGAAAGCATTCCGAACAGTTTCTCTCAACTCAAAATCCTCAGAAACTGTGAAAGACTGTTCCTGTCGGAGCCGATTCCGAGTTTCATCATCTTTTATATTTACGATTCCCATCCTGAGCGCGATTCGGCTTAAGTGATTATCTACAGGGACGTTCAGATGGTCCAAATCCTGAATGACAAGTAATCCCCTTCCTGTTAAAAATTTAATCCATAGGAACGATTTTTTACCAACAGGATCGCTGTATGCTTTGAAATTTTTCAATAATTGAAGTAATCCAGTTCCTTGTTTTCGTATTAGATAACCTTCAGAACGATCCACTAATTTTAGTGCAGTTTTATAACCAGACTTAAGTAATTGCTCTCCTAAATCTCGTAATAATTCAGCCCTTTCTTGTGGATTGTATATAATTACCTTTTCTCCATTCATTAAAATGCTTAGCCATTCGCTCACTTCCTCTTCGGATATTTGCGCCATCCTTTGGGCAGAGAAGAAGTCCGGATCTTCCTTTAGTCTCTGAACAGCTACGGCGTAGAGGAGATCTGCACCATGGAAAAATTTGTTACCAAGATATCCTTCAAAAGCAGCACCATCGGGGGAGGAAGTCCGATGATCAATAGCAACGACAAAAAAATAAAAATTGGAAACTAATTCAGCTGGAGCTTCAGCTGGTGGGTCTAAGAAAGGATTGAGATAATCAAATGGTTTAAATTTCAAGCTTATTAACGTATTCGCTAACTTTTTTAATCGTATTCTGTCTAGTTCTATCTTAATTTCAAATCCCTCTCATCAATAAACTTTTATTTTCAAATCCATGGTCTATTTTATAATTCATTAAAACTTATTGTTAAAATTCATTTAATAAAATATATTTGAATCAATAACCACGGAATCATAATAGCTTATTGCGAGGGTGAATCTATTTGCTTATCGTTAGTTTCTAATGGATTATAATTGATTACACCACATCCCGCCGTTCGATTCCCGCCAACATTCACATACGCCGCAAATTTCAGCAGAATATCAATCCAGTGCGCATAAGGACTCTCTGGATCATTGATTAGATAATTCGCCCAGCCGACGCACCCCACTTTGGGTTGCGGTTTCCCGATGTTTACCGATCGCGTTCGAATAGCATAGCTGGAGACGAAGACCTGTTTGGAAACCCAATTATAGAATTCATTCGCATCCACCTGACATTCGGATGATGTATATTGGTTCCAAATTTTCGCTAGATTGGAGAAGAGGAAGTTGGGTTCTGGAAAACGGATATCAAAATTGCGGTCTCGGATATTAAAATAGGTCGGCGTTACAAATCGGATCTGAAACTTCACCACTTTCTGTGGATCCCGCATGAAATTGGTCATCGGGATATTCTCAATATTGATTCGGACAATCAGAAATTCCCAGCCATTTACGCTCAACGGAATATTTTCCGCCGACATCAGCCGCTGGATAATGGCCTTGGAAATCTCCTCCTTCAAACACACAAGATGAAAGTTCAAAAATGGCGGCATTCGTTGAATGGCAATCGCATAGGGGCGAATTTTATTCGGCTGGTGTAATTCAGCCACAAACCGGTCATCTACTGTCCCTAAAAAGTTCATTACCACACCCCGAAACACATAGGCTGGAATATATGGCAACCGTTGTTGCTCATCCCGCAATAATAACTGAAAAATAAATTGTTGCACCTCTCTCTTCTCCTCTTTCTGTTCTTCTCTCCTATTCTCCTCCTCTTCTTGCTTCCTTTAACTTAGATATTTCTTGACCCAACACATAAATTTCCCCTAATGGTGTCAATTCAATCTGCACTTTCTGCCCTACCCTTCTCTTCCGAATAAACCCTTCTTCCTCTAACTCTTTCACATAATAACTTATTTTCGCCCGAACCCGGTTATATTCTCGCTCCGCCACCTTCCCATAGGCCTCAGCCATCAATTGCTCAATCGATTCCACAGTTCCCTTTCCATTCACCACCTTCAGAATCTCGACCTCCGCCACCGAGACCTGCTTTATCGGGAAATAGGGGACCTCATAGACCTCCTTCACCCCAATCTCCTGAAAATCGGCATCATACTCCGGCAATACACTAAATATTGGCGTCTTCGAGACTAAAGCTACAATGTAACAGGCAATCGCCATTTGTCGCAAGGAGCCTGAAATGTTAATTTTCACCTCTATCCCTTTCTCGATTTCTTCCTCGACTTTCTGCAAAATTACGCGGGCTGCTGCAAAAATATCCTCTTTATCGACTCTCAACCACTCAATAACCATTAAATCTCTAAATATAATCTCTATTGCCTCTGCCGTTTCTACCACTTTTGCCTCACCCTCTAAGTTCGGATTGTTTCCGACCACTAACACCAATTTGTCGGTGGACACCCGCTTTATCCCTTCCATTAACCGCACCTTCGTATGCCCCACTAAAACTATTTGCGTGAGCTTTACCATTACCCCCCTTTAGGATTTCAGGCATAATAATTTTATGTATATAGAAAAAATTTTTATATACTTGGACTTTTGCTAATATTCTTTAACATCTACCATAAGCAGAGGCGCAATTAGAACTAAATAGATTCGAATCCTCTTTAAAGAGATCTACTCATATTCCCCAGTAATGACCTCAATATGATTCGATTTGGCATATTCTTGGGTTCTTGGGTCTATTTCTAATGCCACTAAGATTAATTTATTTGGATATTGATATTTTTTCGTATATAACTCCGCCACTTTCAAAAAATGAAATACATCTCGATTATCAGGATGATATTTCACTTCCATTAGAAAGTATAAGCCATTTTTCAAGAGGACATCCACATCCGCATGATAATTTTCCGTGAATACTTCGCCTTTCTCGCCTCTTAATTGAATCCATTGGATCTCGTTTATGTCAATATCTCTATTGACCAATGCTTTTTGCATTAACACTAAAATGGTCTTTTCAAGACGAATCCCGGACCTTAAGTTCTTCGAATTATTTATAGGTAATGAAAAATAATCCTTACTTGAATAATACATGTTAAACGAATCAAAAGTGACAAAAAAAGGGCAAATCACAATTCCAAAAGAAATTCGGGAGAAATTAGGAATAAAAGTGGGAGATAAACTTATTTTTGAATCGACCACACAAGGGGTTCTATTAAGGAAAAAAGAAAGTTCAAATATTAACAAAATAATAGAAGAGACAGCTGGAATTTGGCAAGATCATCCATTATTTAAGAATAAAGATACCAAAGAAATTATTGAATTTCTAAGGGGCCCCGACGACGAACAAACAGAAGAATAAGGATATCAATAAAATTACAATTGATTCAAGCATAGTCATCTCGTTATTAAAAGAAGATAGCTTCTTTCAAGAGATAGTTGATCTTATTAAAATTATTAAAGAACTAAGTATTGAGGTCATAATGAGCTATATTACGTATGCAGAAATATGGTCTGGTGTATTATCAAGTAAATTCCCTGAAGCGGAACAATTAAAAATCAACAAGGTCCTCTATGAACTATTCGAGGTAAATTTAACTGATTTTAATATAACAATTGCTCGGGATACAGCTGCAGCCTTCATAAACTATAAGAAAATGAAAGGGAAACGGGAATCCCTAATTCCCGATTTTCTAATCGGCGCACATGCAAAATATTATACAAATTTATTTTTAACTACTAATCCTCGTGATTTCTTAAAATATTTCCCTATATTAAAAGTCCTCACGCCAAAAGAATTTATCGCCTATATTTCATCCAAAAATAATAGCAGATAATCAAAAAAATATGTATTTATGAAAATAGCACGAAAAAGATCAAGTAACTTAACTCATGAGACTTCTATTCTCTCTTATGGAATCTCGTACCTGAACTCCTAATTCTTCGCTTTATTATATTTCAATTCTCTTTCATGAACCTTGTATCGATACATAAGCCGCTTATTATTTATGAAAAATTTTCCTATTTGTTGAAAAAATCACTCATTTTTCTCTGGAATAACCTGGACGTAAGTGTCCATGATTTTTTGAGGTATTTGATTTTTTTCGTGAGCGGAATATCATTGGTATATTGTAAAATGTTATTTATTTTCTTCTTCAGAGAATATTGTAGAAGTATAAATCTTTCCTATTAATTTTTTCTTACCGGAATGTTCTCTCATAAATATAGAGAAATAATGGGACCATTCTGGTTTATTCATTAGAGATTGCATGATATGAAGAACTTCTATTGCGTCATCATAATAGACATGAGAACGATTTACGAATTCAGTAATCCAAGCATGACAGATTGTTATTGCTTGTTTATTATTTACTTGTGCGAT
>Ga0315310_10000119_pt1 | contig 52957 bp, 58 predicted proteins | sample TDP5_MG_FD_203630 | JGI IMG/M metagenome (GOLD analysis project Ga0315310, IMG submission 203630) | Freshwater sediment microbial communities from Lake Towuti, South Sulawesi, Indonesia - TDP5 | ecosystem: Environmental > Aquatic > Freshwater > Lake > Sediment | place: Indonesia: South Sulawesi...
AAACACCAGTGCACTCAATGTAAACTGGCGAATATTATTTATGAACTGACTTATAAAGGTGATAAAGCATCAAATTTTTATAGGCAAGCTCGGCTTTAGTAAAATGGACTAAGTTGTCCAAGTCAAGATCCTAATTTGTTTATTAAAACTCAAGTTTAACACTATTTAAATAAATTCGACATTAAATTTATTAAGGATTATTCTGGCTTCCAGCGAAAATTCGGTCAACTTTTCTTCGACTTATCTAGTGCTCGAAGCCGGATTAACTTCAGTTCGGGTAAAATCGCTTTCACTTGAGCATATGAGAAAGTGAGGTGCAATTGAGTCAATTCGTATTCTACGACCGTCCGGATAAGATACGCCAGGATATAGATAAAAACAGGGCTTTCACACGGGATTCTTTCCAATTATAGGAATGCTAAAAGGTGCAGTTGAATTGATCCAGAAAAGATGTAAAGGGCAAAAAGTCAATATTCAAATAGATTTCCCCAGTGAAGAAATGTATATTCAAGCTAACTCACTCTTAATGGATGTTTTTGAGAATATTCTCATTAATGGTGTAAAACACAATAAAAATCCAGTCCCTGAGATTCTAATTAGAATTTCCAAAGGGATGAAATTCATTATCTTCAATTAGAATTCGAAGATAATGGGGTAGGAGTACTAGACACTCAGAAAGAACTAATTTTTCAGAGAACAGGGAAGTAATTTCATTGTTCAAATTCCAGAGGAACAAGGATATGCCTTCGATATTAATAGTCGATGATGATAATTCCAGTCTTTCATTAAAATCCATTTTGAATTGGGATAGACTATTGATTTATAGATAAAGTGAAAGGCAGTTCCCCATCGTTTTTTAATAAGTTATTCCCTCCTCCCCTCCCCCTTTTCACATTGTAAGGGAATTGCCCACTAAATTATCATTGCTATTTTATATTTATTATATATCAGGATTTTCTTCTTATTTTACCTTGTTTTTTTGTTCTCTATAAAAGGGACACAGCATTCTTTATAAATGTGGTCTAATCTTAGTCGGCAAGGCCAATCCTCGGAAGAACCCATCTGAATCCAATTCATTGACTTGCTAATTATTGACTTTCTAATTATTTGTAGATTCAAGTTATTTTTGTAATGACTCTAGGTGAAATGCATTTGATAATTTCTAGGAGATATTGAAATACCATTTTGAGGTTTTCTCTAAACCAAAGAGTATCGTAATTTTTCCAGAGATTTTTCAATTCTAACCGAATAAGGTCCAAATCTTCCCTAATTCGTTTGGCAGTCTCTTTTTCACTCATTTTTTTCCTCTTTAAAAATTCAGAAAAGAAAGCTTTATCTTATTATTGTAGAATTGAATAGAAAATCGCGCGTTCCTTTTATTGCTCATTTATACAGCTCGAGACCTCTATGTGTATATTCAATTCTCTGAGCATTTCCTTGTACCGGCTCCGGATGGTGACTTCCGTGACCTGCGCGACGGTTGCAATCTCATGCTGGGTGCGGCGTTCCCCCGTTAAAATAGTAGCGATGTAGAGGGCAGCGGCCGCCAAGCCTCGTGGGTCTTTCCCAGTTGTAAACCCTTTCTCCCCAGCACGCCTCAGGATTATCGTCGCTTGTTGCTGGGTCCTCTCAGAAAGGTTCAAAGTCGTGCTGAAACGCGGGAGGAACTCATTCGGGGACGCTATCGGTATAAAAATGCCCAGTTGGTTACGCAGCAGGCGATAACATCGGCCCATCTCTTTCCGGCTCACCCGTGAACACCAAGCTATATCTTCTAGGCTAGAGGTCATTTTGCGTTGTCGGCAGGCGGCATACACCGCAGCCGTAATTATAGCCTCGATGGAATGCCCTCGGATTAGTTTCTTTTCGACTGCTCGCCTATAGAGGATCGCTGCCGTCTCCTTGACATCCCAAGGGAGACTGAGTTGCGAGCTCAATCTATCGAGCTCAGTCATTGCTACTGTTAAATTCCGGTATAAGGGAGAATCGACTCGCATTCGGAGCTGACATTTACGTAAGCGGTACAGCTGAACTTTCCGGTTTGGAGGCAGTTGTTGACTAAACGCATCCTTATTTTGCCGATCAATGACTGTGGAGAGCCCTTTATCATGAATGGTAAAGGTGGAGGGACTCCCCACGCGGCTCCGTTTGGTAATCTCTTCGGGGGTAAATGCCCGCCATTCGGGTCCCTGGTCAATATTCCGGAACGAAAGGACGACGCCACAATTGGCGCAGATCGTTTCCCCGCGAATGGCATCAGTCCGAATATCTGTGGATCCACATTCACTACAGACATCCATTTCACTTATTTTAGACAGAGTTTTATCCAAACCAACCACTCATTATGGGGCAACTGACTACAAGAGAGCTTCCGTTAATCTTCCAAACGGCTCTCTTTCAAGTATTATTACACCGATCATTTTTTTATTACATCAAATTGTTCATTAAGATGCCCGATCATGCCACATTTTGGACAGAGGATGGAGCGTGTGTCTCTTTTCACGGGAGTCCACTCATACCCACAGGATCTGCATTTCAGGATAAATTCCCCGGATTGCATTCTTAAATCATTACTCGGTATTATGCATAATAATTATCTAAGAATTATATTTGTCGGTAGGATTTAAGGGAGATGAAATTCTTCCTTTTCAGATATAAATAAAATGCGTGAATTGAAAGTTACCAGAAATTTATAATCTGAGGTTCTTATCTTGTAATATTTCATCTCTTTTCATATCTGAGGAATATTTCTCTCAAAATGCAGTATCACCTGATTAAAAATCAGAAGTTAACTTAAAATAAGAGACCCTTATGTTTACCTCTTTTTATAAATCTTGCTTCGCTAAGAAGGCAGTTAAGGACAAAAAAAATCAAAAGAAAGGAATATTCGCTTTATTCGAACTTTCCTTTCTTCTTTAGCTTATTATTCTTCTTCTGCTTCTTCTTTTGCTTCAGCTTCCTCTTCTTCCTTGACTTCCTCTGCCTCTTCGGCTTCCTCTTTCACTTCAGCTTCTTCTTCTTTGGCTTCGGCTTCTTCTTCTTTGACTTCCTCTTCTTCAGGTTCTTCTTCTTCGAAATTTACCATTACTCTCACCTTTTATTTGTTGTTAAATTGGGAATGGGTATTTGAATGCTAAGCTGGTATTTTGGGATCAGTTATTTATAAAGTTACTGAGTTGTAATTTGTTAATCTTATATTTAGGGTAAAAAAGAATAAAAAATATTTCACTTCTCTTTATTATCTCAGAGTTTTGCTCATATATTCATTTAAACTAATTTGATTTTGGGCTATACCCTATAGTATTACCCACTTTTACTACAATTCTGTCAATATCAATGCTTTCAACAAATATCTTCTCAAAGGAGGCACGTCCTCAAGTAGCGACCTGAAGGAAAATTCATAAGCTACAAAAATCTCCTTCAATTAATACTATTGGCAATATCCAACTCTCCCCACACAAATGGATTTGATCACGGCGGGCTCTACGCCCAACGAGGGTGATGAAAAAATACAATAAAGTTTTGAAGTATTTAGTCTGTAAATCGTGTAAAAAATTATTTTTAAAAGAGATATATTGCTTAACAGAGGTAAAAGTAAGTAAAATTGAGTCATAGAAGAATTGGGATAGTTAGATCTTCCAGTTGCATCTTCTTGCTGAATGTATTTTTGGAGACTATTTGCCTCCTCAATAAAATTACACAAATGCTCCTCTCTAATGGACAGAACTCAATGTTATAAATATAATGATAGTATAGTATATATTTAGATCTAGTTTGGAGCTAGATTTCAACGCCCTTATTATTAAAATAACCCCATTTTAGGAGGATGAAATATGGAAAACCCGGATATCGAACAATCAAAGGCGGAAATTGAAACCCTAAAACAAGAACAAGCGGAGAAACTTGCCCAATCGGATGCATCATTAGAGACGCAAATGAATAATTTGACAGATCAATATAATTCTCAAAAATTATCTCTTGAAAGTGGCTTAGAGGACTTAAAATCACAAATAACTGATGCGACGACGGCATTGAAAGATAATCAGACCAATTTAGAGAAAGCTAAAGCTGATTTGAAAAGTTCAGAAGGAAAGCTGAAAGAATTAAATAAAAAACTAAAAGACCTTGAAACTACTCAAAAATCTGCCTCGAAAGCATTTGAAACCCAGAAGAAGACCATAGAAACTCAGAAGGCGAAAGAGAAGAATGAGATTAATAAGACCTACTCAGGAAAAATTAGTATTTTAGAAAAAAGTATTGCAAAACTTGAAAGTTTAAAAGAAGAGAAGCCCGCTGAAGAAACCTCAGAAGAGAGTTAAAATGCCTACTAGACAAATCATATAACCCTTTTTTTTACTTTTTTTTAATACAGCCTCTATTTGATGAAAACTCGAAATAAGAATAAAACAATAGTCCGCTAGCTCCAATCAGCGAATTCATAGAACATTCCTCTGCCTTACCAAACTTATCGTTATGAGATCCTACACTTTTAGGGGCGGAAATAGGTTCAGCCATCTCTTCCTTCCCCCTCGGAATACATAGGTTTTAGCAGTGGATTGGTCTGTTCGGACAGATATAGGGTCATCTCAAGGGACACATTCGGTTCAAAAACCTAAAAACCCTCCCACAATCTTTTTTTATTCACCAAATTTAATAGGGGTTGTGTTTTGGCTGAGAACAAAGATTCCCTCGAAGAATGTGCTGATGCTAATCATGAAATCGTATTGGATCCCATGAAAGGCGAATATGTATGCATCAAGTGTGGGGTGGTCCTCTCAAAAGAGTTCGTGCCCCCCTCTTATCAAATCAATCCACGCGAGACAAGGGATCCGGGCAATTCAGGACGCCAGTTCGTCGCCCTCGGTGATTCGACTTCCCTCGTGGATGGGCTAGGCAGCTTCATGGGGTTCCAATTCGAGTCCTATTTCCAAGATAAAAATGGGCGCCCCTTACCCTCCGCGAAGCAGACCCTCTTCAAGAGATTGAAATACTACCATGATCTGCCTGCGCGCATTGCCAAGCGGGAACCCGAGTTCCGAGCGCTAATGACTTTACATCGAATCTTCGGACTTCTCGACCCGATGAACGCAAACATTAAAGAGAGTGCCGCATACCTCTACCAGAAATTCAGGAAAAACCTGGAGAAAGGTGAAGTCTCCAACCACTTAAATATCTTGGCCGCCTGCATCTATTTAGCGGTCAAAGAAGCGAAGTCGCATTCCACATTAACCATCAAGGAGATCGCAGGTGCCTTTCAAACGTTGCACTACCAGATCACCGCGAAAAGTATCCTCAGGACTGCCCTGACGATCAAACCGAAGGGCAAGGACCTATTTCACCTTAAAACAAGCAGAAGTGAGGATTATCTGTCTAAGATTATTACCAAAATTATCTCCACACCTGAAATAAAAACCCAGTTGCTTAGCGCTCATCGAACCGAATTCGAGTATGAGAGAGTGTTACTAGCGCAGAGCCGATTGATTCTCCAACAAATTCCAGATGAAGCGCGGGGTGGCAGGAATCCTTACATTTTGGCAGTCGCGACGATCTATGCATCTGACAAAATCCTCTCTATAATCCGGGGGTCCAAGCCTATCCTAACCCAACACCTCCTTGCTATTATTACAGACACCGTGAAAGACTCTATGCGGGAGCATTGGAGGTGGCTTCTTTCCATGCTGAACAAGATGCGGTAGGAAGCTCCTTGGGGATGCGCGGACCCGATTAGTTCGGATAAATAAAATTTCCTCTTAATCCTGAATCTAAAAGAGATGTTATAAGCTAAATTTTGGGCTATTTATGTCTTAATTTTTTATAACAGTTTCCCTTCTTTACTCCTGCTCATCTGATGAAATCTTCCCAATAATTTTTCGATTTTTTTGATGACTGCCTCTAAACGTTCTTCATTTCTTAAAATAATTTGAAAATCTTGTCGTTGGGCAACGTTCAGGCTGTTTGAACTTAAGAGTAATTCCACCATCCCTTTAATAACCGTCAGGGGAGTCCGCAACTCATGAGAAAGATCAGAATCGCTTAAGAATTTTAACAAATCAAGGGTATTTGGGTCTGGTTCATTTAATACCGAAACTTGACTTTTATTCCAATTACCCTCAGCCATTGTTTCACTTTCTTAAAGAAAATAAAACTTAAAGAAAATAAAATCCTAAATAATTATGATTATATTTGATTCATGTTGCTGATTCTGGTTTAAGATACTCAGTCCGCTTCTTTGATCGTTTTTTACTATCCACATATTACTATGGTAGTACTTTTTAAATAATGTATCATAGATATAAAACTTTTTATATTTTGAAATAAAGAAAAATTAGGAAAATATTCGTCAGAGAGTGTTATAGGACATGTAATTGATATTTTGATAATTTATTGTCCTACCTAAAAAATATTAAAGTATAGAAAAGAAAATTTATTTGATTCTTATTTAAAGGCATGTTATTAAAGGAATTCGCGATAGATATCGAGCAATTTTTCGCCCAGCACCTGGATATCATATTGTTGGACGAGGTCCGGCCCTTTGGCGCCCATCTCGGTAGCCAGAGCGGGGTCATTTAAGAGCAGCGAAATCTTATCTTGGAGGGCGTCAAGGTCTTGGGGTTCGACGACGAAGCCATTTCTGTCGACAAAGTGCGGTAAGTAGCCGCTATTATACACGATTAGAGGCAGTCCGATCGCCATCGCTTCGGCGGCGCACATGCCAAAGGGCTCATATAGGAAGGGGAAGACAGCGATATCAGCGGCAGAGTAGATTTGATACATATTTTCATAGGGAATAACCTCAGAATTGATGATAACCTGGTTTTCCAGTTTATTTTTCCGGATTTCCTGTTGCAATTGGTTTATAGCAGAAGGAAATATATCATCAGAGGAGGAAATGCTGCGTTTAATGTAAAAGATGACATCTTCAGGGAGATACTTCATAATTTTAATAATATCAATGAATCGTTTTCGCTCGAGAAGTCGCCCAACGGAGAGAATGATCCGTTTATCTTGCGGCAGACCTAATTCAGATCGAGCTTTCGCCTTTGAGATGGGCGAGAAAGACTTAAGGGCTACAGGGGAATGGATTATTTCAATTTGGTTTGAATTGATTCCCCGTTCTTGCAAGCGCGTATTGACGAATTCCGATGCGGCGATATATTTATCGACAGATTGATTTTCAATGAGCCATTGTAATGCATTTTCCGAGCGTTCCCAAAAAGCAGCAGTAATGCTTCGGGGTGGCAGGGATTCTTTTTCCTCTTCAACCAAGACTTGATAGGATATATGGGCTTTCGCAGATTCTCTTGCTAAGCTACCTGCGATTGAAAAGAATTCTGTATGTGATTGGATTATATCGGGATGCAGTTTTGCAAGGCATCGTGCTATTTGCTCTAAAAACGGGTTGGGATAGGGTAACTGGACTATAGCCATTCCTAAAAGGCCATATTCTATGACGCCCCATTTTTTTATTGCATCTAACTCCAAGCGTTTAATTCCTTTGAATCTTAGGGCGAGTTTAAAAAATTGAACCTTTAATCGTTCAATAAATTTTAAATCGGCTTGGAGAATACTTTTGAAAGCATCATGATATTCCATGGAGATTCTGGGGGTAAAATAGCGAATCCCTTGAATTTCTTCTACTAGTGGCGGCATAATGCCATGATCTGGAAGGGGGGATTTGACTACTGTTAATTCTTGGATGTCAGGGTGGTTGTGAAGGTATTCAATGAAAATTCGGTTATGGTTTCTTAATCCACTTGAGATATTTCCCATTTCAGGAGCGTACCATACAATTTTCATAAAGCTTCAAACTTCTTTTTCGTTAATTTTATTTCACTTAAAAGAGTATGTCAAAATTATAACTCCGATAGTGAGTAGCCCATACCCTATAGGTTTGAGATAATGAATAGAAAAGATAGCCGGAATAACAGCGAAGAAAACTATTGCCGCTACTGCCATTAAAAGTAACCCCGAGAATGTTAATTGCAATTTGAGTTTTAAACTTTGATTCTCCGTTTTCCGATACATCCGTGTTAGTCCAAAAACAGTGTAGAAAACGAGGATTGAATAGAGGGCGGTTAGAAAAATCATAAACCAAGGATCGACGACTAGTTCGAATCCATAGGATTCTTCTAAAAATGTATAAGGGTGAAGCAGGAGAATGAAGGCAGGCGATATCAAGAGAATTAGTAAAAATAGAATGGATACTTTCCAAGAAAGATTACCTTCATGATCTAAAGCATAGTAAAAAAGGCAAAGTCCTAGTACTCCAAAACTAATACTCAGGATTTGGAGAAAGTAACTGAACTCTTTCAAAGAAGGATCTTGCAAGAAGGTATAGAAAAACACAAACCCTGCAAGTCCCAATAAAAAAAGGACAAAGCTTTGATGTATTCGGCTTGTTTTATTCCGTCGATAGATAACAATTGCACATATTAAGGTGGCAATTATGCTAATAGTGACAGATAGATATATAAAAATATTCATGATTTCTATCACATTTATTCCCCTTCTTTGATTTGTAAACCTCGAACCATGAACCATTATAAAATAAGATAGACCTTTTTAATGTGGCGGTTAAGAGTCGATTTTTTATTTTCAGGTGATAAATTACATGTTCATACGCCGTAGAGATCCTTTAACGCGTTGATTGGAAATATAACTGATTTTTTCAGTTCCTCAAATCGTTCTACCAATGGAATTGACTGTTTGATAAAACCCTCAATTAAAAAGTTAAATACCATGATTAAACTTCGTTCGCCATTAAATGACATACCGTATTCAAGGTTAATTTTATTATCTTGCTGCTTAATCATATTGATAAAAAGCGCCTTATCATCTATAAGGTGTATGAATGTAGGAACCCGCTCTAGAAGGGGATAATGATAAATTTTGACTTTTTTCGTATGAAGATCCAAGCAATATTCCCAATTTTTCTCATTAACATTGAGTAAGAGCGTAACTTCTTGCCCTTCAAGGCTTTTGCTACCAAGTAGTTCGGGAGAGAGGAGAGGTTCATTAGTAAAGGGTATGGGTAAAATTGCCATAATCATGATTTTCCTTTCAGAGGTTTGCATAAGACTTTGAAGCTTAGACGACAAAACCTCTTTTTTATTATAGAAAAAGATTCCTTTTTCCGTGGAAGGGGGAAATTGATTCACGATATATTCCTGAATCATTTCGCAGGCTTCTTTTTTATACGTAATTTGATTTTGTAATTCGGTTAGGAGGATATGCGAATCGGATATTGCATATCGGGGGCGTTTCTTCTTTATATCTTGGACAATAAATCCTCTCTCGAGAAGGCGTTTCAGGGAATCATAGACTCTTGGACGTTGGATTCCCGTTTCCTTTGTAATTCTACTAGGATCGGACAACTTTTGTTTCAAGAGACAAAGATAAACGGTCGCATCATTCTGAGTAAGGTTACACTGCATGAGATAATTGATGAGATCTTCCATTTGGACATACAATCTAATTTCACCTTGATAGAGAATTCATAAATAGATGTATCTACATTTCACTTTGTATTTTATAAGCTTTTGAAGAATTAATACGTTACGATATTAATTCAACTGAGTTTTGTCTCCCTTCTCTAAATGTGAAATATACGCGGAGAACTGTCGATAGGAAAATTAAAAGAAGATATCTAAAATTTTTTTATTTTGAGAGGGGAAAAGCATGGATAAACATTTCTAGACCGAAGTTTTTGGCGAAGATGGTTCTCTCAAAACGCGTTAATTCACTTTTAATTCGTCGAATCACTGGAAATAAAAGCGGAAGGAACTGTAAAAGACCAGTCGCGAAACTGCCCGGATATAAAATTGCCAAATTATCCAGGAATTCCGCCCCCCTGAGCGATTTTATTTCAAATCCACAAGTGGAGAGGAGGGATCGGAGGGTCATTGGCGTAAACATCCGTAATTCAGGCTGACCGACCCCGTAAGGGGAAGTCCAGTTATAATGAAGTATTTTCAATAAGCTCTGCTTGAATCCTACCAAGTTTAAGCCATTCGGAGTACTTAGGATCAATGATCCTGTGGGCTTTAGCAGTGAATGCATTAGATGAAGAGCTTTCATGGGATTAATTAAATGTTCAATAACTTCGCAGCAATAAATAAGGTCAAATTGATTCGGTTCAAGAGTGAGATTCTCTATATCCATTATATAAGTGTCAATATTTGAGAGGTGCAAGGTGCGAGCGGTACGCTCCAAGGATTGAATTAGGGGTTCAGAAAGATCGATTGCAACCACGTGAGCCGCCTTCTTCAAGGCGCAGAGCAGGCTCAGACGACCAAAACCGCACCCCATATCGAGCACAGTTTTCCCTTCGAGCGGAGGACTCATATCCAACGCTATCGGGACGGTGTAGGGAATGCTCGTTCCCCAGAGGTTGTGCCGGTAGAATTCTTTAATTTTTAACGGAGTGGTTGTATCGGCGACCCTCACTGCGGAAATGCTTCCACCCCGACTTAAATTTACGAAGAAATTTGTAAGGGTAAGTCCATAGGATTCTAAGGACGTTTTCAATTCTTTAATATAAATGATGGCAAGTTTTCTCGCAGAGAATTCACTTAATCCGCCCAATTGAAATGTGACTGCGTTCCATCGCACCATGAATTCTTCAACGGTTTCCCCGAGAATTTTCCATTCACCCATTTCCATCTATACTCCATTTAGTTGTCTGTATTGATGTCAATACTTTGTGCTATAAAATTGTATCATTGAGATAAAAATTATTTTAAAGCAATAGCATGAATAAAAATTCAGAGAGAGTAAATTTCCTTTTGACAAATTTCATCTTAACTATAATGCCCCTTTATGTTATTCCTGTGCTCCTTTCAAGATTTAACCTAACTATCGCAGGGAAAATTTTCATTTTAGTGCATTTATGAGCATTACCATATATTGACGGCAGGCATCAATTACAAAATCATCAACGCTTTCATAAGCTAACTGCTTGCGTAAATAAATGAAATCCTTTATTTGATCAATTAAATCTACAGGAATTTCGATGAAAACAGTTTCTTTCCTCTCCAATTTCCTTTCACCAATAATTTTCATTTCCTATCTCACAAAATATTCATTCAGTATCTTATCTTGCTATAATTTTTTCAATAATATCTTTTAAATTTAATTTTTAATTAAAATAAGTGCACCATTGATACGTTTTTAAGATATTCAAATATAAAACTCGTTATGGCTATTTAATCCCCTATTTATCCTCTCTCTTTGTCCAAACCAATATTTGATTGAATATTCAATATCTAAATACTTATTTAATCTTTATTTGTTAGGAAATTCGAATTTTGTAAGGTTTTTAAGGAACCCTCAATATAATCTTCGCGATCTCTCAATGGATTCTCAAAAAATTTCAGGAATGACTATGGAAGTTCAGGATTTCTCGATCGAATATCTCTTTGGAAATGAACTTCCGAAGGAACAGAATTTCCTAATTATTGAGGAGATCAATGCGAAAGGCGAATTGTTATTTTTAGAATTAATTGAAGCGTTACAAAAACTCAATTTTAATGCAATTCTCGTTCTATTGGATTGTATCCCTTTGGCAATATTAGAGGAGTTAGTAGCGAAAGAATCAGCCAATTTCTCGATTGTAAATACCTATTCGACTGGATATTCCAAGTATTTTACGACAATAAAATTGCATGAACTGAATTTAACCCTAAAGGCTATTCGGAGAGAATTTCAAAATGAGCAAAAATTGGCCATTTTTATTTGGTCCTTAAATCCCCTCTTCCTGTCCTATTCAAGTAATGACGTGATCAATTTTTATGTGGAACATGTGAAACACGCTATCGAGACAAAAGCTATCGAGTTTTATTTAGTTGGGAAGGGATTAATAGCGAATCAGGATATGAGGCGGTTAATCGCCTTGGCACATTGCGTTATGGAGTTGGAGAGACATACCACTCTTGATAAGTGCTGGCGGCTCCATTATTTAAAGACCATGGGGTTGAATGTACCCAGGAATGAGATTATTTATAGATATGAAGTAGGATCTACCATTTGGGATAATAAAATGCGGTTTATTAATCATTTGGACCAATAAAATGCATTTTTTATTTCAAGTTCCAAATGAATAGGAAAAATTAGTGGGTCATTGGAGTAGACCTCCGTAATTCAGGTTATCAACTCAATTCGTCTTCTTAAGAGGTATTTGTCTGGTTATTCGAGCATTTCGGGATTTTTAGGCTAGAATAAAAGAAAGCTAGATAGAATTTGTATGAGATTAAGTTGAAATGTAAGGAAGATTACCATCGTAATCTCTGACTGAAGAGCCGAGGGCTTGAGGAAAAAGGGAAGATATTTATAATAACTTTGTACATCATTCTATGAAAGTAGCCATTGCAAATACAGGGTTCAAAGAATGGTATTGAAGGAACGCGGCTACCGGCAAGTATCATTGCCAATAGCACTCGTTGCGCGTATTGAGAAATACATCGAAGACCACAAGGAAGAAGGATTCACTTCCATCCCGGAATTTATTCGGCAGGCAGTCCGAGAGAAAATTGATCGATCCATGAAAAAGAGTTAGATGGGGAACCCACCCCTTTTGAGAATCCATAATGAGGAACATTCACCCCAACATGAATTTTTAAAATTCACTAGCTATTCATTTTTCTTCTCTTTACCCGTTTAAAGACATTAACCACTAAAGAGACCTGTCCCCCCTTATAACTCAAGGGTTTATTAACGCTGATGGATTCGAGAATTCCGCTCTTCCCATGAGTTTGAGATAAGTCAATTTTTATGGTTAATGTCCTCCCTTGAATCTGGTAGCTAATTCCATCGCCCAATTCGGTCATTTCCATAGGCTTTTCCTCCTTTACATTATCGATCAACGATTAATATTGATGAGATTGTAGGCGAGTTCCTCTAATTGTGCCTGTGTGAACGGGCCCACGATCAAGGTCCGAAGTCCATGCCCTGTGGCTAAAGTAATAGGTTTCCTTCGGTAATAGACTGCTAATGCAGGCGTCTCTTCCACGCGGAACTGGTCCCGCAATGCCGTCTGTTCTTGGACATTGATGCTGAAGACCGTAAATCGAGAGTTAAAGGCGCCCGCCTCCTTGTAGTGGTACCGGGGTACATCGAACTGCGCCTCCACGTCCCGCAGAATCTGGGTTTGCTCTTCAGCGGCAAGCGAAGGTTCCCAGAAATAAATGAAGGCGCACCGAAACTTCCTCAGTTCCTGCTCGAATTCGGTGATTCCGCCTTCAAAACTTATATACATAATGATTTTCCTTATACAATTTACTTGCTTAGGATAGATGGCAGCGGAGGGGAATCTTCTCTCCTATCCTCACCGCGTTTTCCGTAGGTTCTTCCCCAAAAATTGTTATAGACGCGCGGATTGTAGATCGGCGGGATGTAAAAATAGGGTTGGGGAAATACATAGGCGGAATCAATATAAGCAGGTAAAGGGCGATTCGTGCCTACCTCGAAGAGCTGCTGAGTATATGAGAGTCCTCCCAGAGGATGCATCCTATTCTTCTGAACGGAATAGACGGTATACGCATAGTATTTCATCGGTAATTTCTCTGGCTCTTTGATGATTTCAATTTGCCCCGCCTCAATCGTATACAGCCCAACCGCTGTTAATTCGCGGTCAGAGATGAGGAACGTGAAATACTTACGCCCAAAGATCTTTGGCACCACTAAAATTAAATGAGTGAGACAGCCCGCCTGTATGTATTTCAAAAGTTGTTTACGCACGAGCTCACGCTGGGATGTACCATTTCTTACGGCATCGAGGGAATCAATCTTTATTTCTACACCTATGATTTTATCTTTATCTTGGTTTTTTAAAATGATTAGAACCTCTTTGCTATGTCCTTCTGCATCCTGTGAGAGGAAGATTAGATCTGGTCTCACAGGTCTCTCCCTAGTCGATTGATGGAACGTAGGAATGCGCGGTTCAGGGATAACGGAAAATCGCCAGCTGTCCCCAAAGAGGGTCATTGATTTTAAGTCCTCGTGATGCAAAGAAGGACCTGAAACTTTCTTTTTCTTCTCTTTTTTAATCTTTTTTGGATCGGTCTTATCTGGCAGTGGATTAGCTGAAAATAGGGTAGAGTTACCTCGATCAGGGATGGGTCTGACCTGCCGAGGGTTGCCACAATTATGTTCTTTCCCTTGGAGGTGTCTTTTGCAAAAAAATTTCTTACAACCACTGCACTTATAGGGAAGTATAAGATCTTTTCTACATACTTCACATTTACTCATATCATTATGCTCCAATTTTTGTGTATCATTTTTAATTATGGCAAAGGATTGGCTAAATATAAATAATTAGATATCGTAAAGATTTAGTAGGAGAATTTTATTTCCGATAAGCACATAAAGGGTGAAAATTACGGATAACTTCAAAGAAGGGTTCCCAGTAGAATTACAAGTATTTGATGAAAAACCAACTCTTAAAAATATAGTAGAGCCAAAGGAAAGGAAATATGATACACAAAGATCAGAAACTGAACTTTCTCAGCTGAGGATCTTAACAGCTCTTATAGCAGAGGGCTTGAAAGGAGGTGTAAATCCAAATAATATCTTTCCCGATTACATAGCAAAACAGACATTTTACGATAATATACAGGAATTGACTAAGGAAAACAAGGAGGAAGGAGGAAGACCCTTTGTAGAGAAAAGAAAGGTAGGTAAAAATAAAAAAAGTAAAAAGGAAAAATTATTTATCACAGAGGAGGGATTAAGATTTTACAGGGAAAATTATCCAGAACTCTATGAATTGGCTAGTTGGAGAAATAAACAAATTGATCAGCTGAATCAATCGAAGTCATATCTATTAGATATTTTAAAGAATGAAAGCGGGGCTAGATCTCGTTCTAAAAAAGAGGGACGAGTCGATTCAGTAATAGGAATTGATCAAATAATTGTGGGGGGTAGGGAGGTAGGGATTGTAGCAGTAGAAATCTTCCCGGCAAAGGATGGGGGAAAAGCGACCGCATCCCTCAAAGAATTGAGGAAATTGCTAAAGAGAATCAGGACCCGAGTTACGATGAGTAGGGAAGGGAAACAAATTAGGAGGAAGGGTGTGCTCGAACAAATGGATAGGATTCTGATTAATTACCTCACTTACAAATTTTTAATAGATCGAAAATTCACCCCTGATGCGTTCAGCGAATTATATAACTTTAGAGTTATTTATTCGTATATCTGGGATGGACCCGCCTATTTGCAAGTAATTTTGAATAAATCTAAAGAATTAGGCTATCAATTAAGGAATAAATAGATAATCGCTTACCAAAATCCTCATATTCTTCAAAATATTTTATTGTCACTTTATAAATTGCTTATGATTCTTTACATAACGATTAATATAAGTTACCCTGCGATAGACGGGGGTCCTCCCAGAGCTCGAAGAGCTGCTTGATCGCCCGCACCTTCAGATCTTCGATGCGGAACCGGTAGATTTTCACCCGCCCGAAAATTTTCTCTTGGAGGATTCTCGCTGCTGTCAGGGAGGCCAGATGATACTTCACTGAATTGTGATTCAATTTGCTGAGTTTGGCAATTTGGGAAATGTTCAACTCGTTCGCCTTTGTGAGAATTTTGAGAATCTTTATGTTCCTCACCTATCGCTTTTAATGATGACTCCGAATTATTAAAAACTCAAAGGGACCGGCACTATGATAGTTTAATCACTTATCCACATTCAAAAAATAGTCTCTTTACCAATCAAATATATAGGATATATTTTAGATGGCAATAAATTCATTTCCCTTCTTGTTCTAAGTAATTAATGTAAAAGGTAATGGCTTTCCCAATGAAATCAGGAACCGATTTGAAATTATACTTCCCGAATTGTTCTTTATTAATGAGTTGCTCAATAATATCAACCTGTTTGCTATCAATGTTAATCATTTTCCACTTGATTGGCATACTTTAACTTAAATTTCATGAAAAAAGTAAATCAAAGTTACAAATATCGGATTATATCTTGAATACCATTCTAGATTTAGCAAAAAAAGAATTAGCCAAAATGGGATTTAATTGTTAATATAGAGCCACTCCGCTCTGGTGATAATTCATTTCTATTTTTAAACAAGCTTCAGAAATACTGTTATAAGCCCATGTTTGACATATTTGGATAAAGTTAAACTTGAAATTCGTAAGAGGTTCAAAACCTCATAAGTTTTTATGGAAATTTCACAGGGATTAAAAGAATAGGAACTCTATCAAATAAGTTATATATCATATGATATTTTATATATTATTCATTACAGTATTAAACGCTCATATATAGAGAGAGAAAAAAAGCCATTCAAAAGAGGGATTTTAACATGGCTGACACAAAAAAAAGCATGGATAAAAAAAGAAAAGAATTAAAAGGAAAGAATTGCCTCTTAACGGGTGCTGCAAGTGGAATCGGGCGCGCTTTAGCTTTTCGCTTAGCTAAAGAGAAAGTAAATCTGTTCCTTGTAGATCTTGACATGGAAAAATTGGAGCAGGTAAAGCAAGAACTTGAACCCATGGGGATTAAAGTCTTCACAGGAAGATGCGATGTATCAAGCCTTGAAGATCTTGAAAAGTTGGCGGAAGAGGTTTATTCACAGCTAGGCGATCTCGACATCTTAATAAATAATGCCGGGATTGCCGCCGGCGGTTTTGTGGAAAACATAGGATTGGATGATTGGAAACGCGTTCTTGATATCAATTTGTGGAGTATCATTTATTCAATTAACGTCTTTCTTCCCCATATGCTTGAACGTGGAGAAGGCTATATCGTAAATACTGGATCGGGGGCGGGAATAGTGGGTTTGCCGAATCACATTCCGTATGTGACCTCGAAATTTGCAGTGGTAGGGATTAGTGAGGCGTTATATGCCGAGTTGAGTGGCAAGGGTATTGATATCTCGGTAATTTGCCCGACTATAATTAAAACGAATATCATTGATCGATCTCCAATAGCGGCCCCTCCTGAATATTTAGAAAAAATTGAAAGTGAACAGGAGAAACAGGAGAAATTAGAGGAGTTTAGAAAGGTATTTTGGGAGATATATACGAGAAAAGCCACGAATGTCGATCAAGCCGCTAACAGTTATGTAAAAGGACTAAAGAAACGCAAATTATATATCTTCGACAAGAGCCTTGTGCCTTTCGTACAATTCATAAAAGGTATTTCGCAGGCCCTTTATATGAGAGTCTTAAGACGGGAAGGCAGGCAGTATAGAGAGATGATAGACGAAGCTCTCACGAAAATAGGGCTTAAATAATAAATTTAGAGAATTTTTATTCCTTTGATTTGCTCGTTAAGTTTATTATTTGATAGTTAAGGTGGATGATAAAAAATATTCGGTATTCCCTTAAAATCATCATCAAATGTGATTATTTCTGTTATTTGCCTTTGAAAAGCAGTGGCAAGATGGATTGCATCACGCGGTTTAAGTGAGTAGGTTTCCATTAAAATTTGGGCTCTGTTAATTAAATTATGAGTAACATTATCGAAAATTAAATTGGGAAAAATTAAAAATTCTTTTCCTTTTTCATTTGCGGTAGTTTGTCCTAGGAATTTCCGGATTACCCAAACAAATTCGTCCCACGTCAATAGAGAGGTATAAGCTTCGACTTCTTTTTTAACAACTTTTTGTAAAAAGAGATCTGCTTTAGCCGCTTCTGGAATTTCCTCGAAGTTATAAAGAATTGGATTTAAAAACACGTTCGTATCAATATATACTTTAATAGATCCTATTCCTTCTCTAATGAATATTCCTCTTCAATTTCCTTTTCAATATTCACTTTGTGCTGTAATTTTTTAGGGGTCTCATAGAGCTTCGCCAAATATTCATCAGGCTTTACAGCAGATCGAATTTTTACTTCATTTTCAAGCACTTCTATAAATATTTCTTCCCCCGGTTTGATTCCTAATAATTCACGAATGTTTTTGGGTATTAGTAATTGTCCTTTTGGTCCTAATTTTTGTTTAATAATCATAGGATAAAAAAAGTAGTACTTAATATTTATACTTTTTTTTACTTCATATTAATACTTTTTAGCTATCAAAGGGAATAGGGATTGCTGCGACCACCAAGAGGATTCCGGCGAGATTACCGAACAGGATAATGAGAACCAGACCACCAACCAGAAAGATTAGAAACGCATAGCGACTTTCCCAGATATCTAAGCCGATGATTGCCCAGCCAAGTATAATAAGGCTGCAAATTATTATTTGAATTATGAAACCAATTATTTCAGGTGTGATAATCCAGAAAAGTGGACCCCAAATGCGTAGGAACATTAGGATCGCAAGTATAATTCCCAAGATTCCACCGGCTACGGCTAATAGCCGAATTAAATCCCAATGAAATTTCTTAGGCACTTCTATTACCTCTATTTATAGCTGTTCCACATGTTATAAATTAATTGTTGATTAATTGAGAATTTATTGCGGTAATACTTAAAAATTATTTCATTTGAATAGGAAATTCACAGAAAGTTAAATAATTAGATATGAATTCTTCTTTAGATATGTCTCCGACCAGAATCACGTTTATCGGGCATTCAACGCTTCTTCTAGAGGTAAATGGGGTGAAATTACTCACGGACCCGATTTTCGGTAAATATCCCCATTATATCTTTTTTTTCAGGCGGCAATTGAAAGCTGGTCGCACACTTGAACAGGTTCTTGCAGAGAACATTGATGGAATTCTCCTAAGCCATGATCATCTTGACCATTATCATGTTCCCAGTCTTCGGGAATTTCCCCCGGACGTCCCATTTTTTGTACCTTCAAATTATAAATCCCATGTGCGTTCGGCATATCGGCATTTTAACGATATTCATGAATTAGAGCTCTGGCAAAGCGAAAAATTAAAGGGCGTAATGATAACGGCGGTTCCTGCATACCATACGCGACATGCACAGGGATATGTGATTGAAGATGAGCATACTCTGTATTTTCCAGGTGATACAGGATATTTTAAAGGAATTAATGAATTTCCAGGACGATTTCCTCACATCGATGTTGTTTTCTTACCAATGATGCAACGGATTTCAGGGTTTTGGCGGAATATTCTGCCACATATCGATCCTGAGGAAGGATTAAAAATCGTCAAGATTTTAAATCCTAAATATGCCATTCCTATTCACTTTGGTTTCTTCCCCATGCTGACAAGCACCTTGAAAATACCCAACGATTTTAGGAAATTACTTGAAAAAGAAGGGTTAGGGCACCTCTATCATTTGCTCATGAATGGAGATACACTTGAGCTTTAGATGTTACAAATAAAAAAGATTTTAAAAGAGAGGGAATCCGAACGGATAGAAATTAATTATCATCCATGAATAAAAGATGCAAAGGAATAAAGCTGAGCCGAGAATATTGCGCCCAGAGTACATATAAACCCAAGTTACGAGGATTTGTTGAATCACGGAATAAATGAGTTCGACCGTCAGAATGAGTGCGAGGAACCCGAAAATCGAGCCTTGACCCCAGCAGAGTATCATGGGTGGAATGAAAAGGAGCGTATCCATTATCAGCCCAAGCCCGACCATTGTAAAGTATTCCTTGAAACGGTTAGAGAATTTTAGTTGCCCTTGCACAGTTCTGAAATAGAATTCTTTTATAAGTATCCAAGGGAAAAATAGTATGGTTAATCCAAAGATCGTTCCGATTTCGCGTGTAGTTGGAATAGTAATCACAGTACTCCAATTGGCTATGCTTGCAATCCCAATTGCAAGTAAGATTGCAGCAATTATTCCGATTACAATCGAATGCCAAGGGGTGCCTGAACACATCGCTTTGATTTTTGAGGGAATATCTCTGAACCCTAGTTTTTCATTCTTCCGAATAATAAAATAGTACATAATGATTGACCCAAGAGCATTTCCGACGAGAATAGCGTAAAGCAGTTGCCCCATAGAGACAGGTAGAATATCTGAAAACAAAAGGGCTAACGGAATTAAGAGTAAAATCCCGATTCCTGTTCCAATGACGTAAAATATCACCAATTTGAGTATCGAGGTGTTCTGTATGAGGTCCTTTTGCAGATTAATGGCTTTATTTTTCCATAAATAGTTGTGCAAATAGAGAATTGCTACGAAACAAAGCGCAAGCATTCCAATCAGGGCAATGGCAAAGAAAACCGTGACATAGAGTGCTGTGATAGAGATGGGCCATCGAATGCTCCTGTAAAAAGCGAGTTCGAACCAAGTAACGGTCTCATTGATGATATGAGGGTCAAGTGGCTCGAAGAGATGTTCTGTCCCACCCATCACGGCTTTGGTAGCATTCATATCATTAAAACTGCCATAGATGTGGTCAAGTTGTGCATTGCTTTGATGTGTAACATTTCTCAGGAAGGCTAGTGTCACCTGCTCCGTGAACATCTGCTCATATCGACCATTCGCAATTAATAGGTTGTGAATTCGTGAAATATTGTAGGTTGAGGTTGATTGCTGTTGTATATGATTTAAGAGCCCAGCTTCAAAGCCAGCGACCATTCCTAAAACCACGGTTGCGTTAATCTCATTTGAATGATCACTTGCAGTCTTGAAGGCAGTCATCGAACCCATTGAATGCCCAACAAGTCCAAGCTTGTTTATATTTCCTAAGCTCTGGAGATACCTGATCCCGGCGACCATATCTTGCTCAATGATGGTTACCATATCCGGATCGAAAAGTGACGGAAGGTATCCTCCCGAATCGCCATGCCCTCTAAAATTAATACTTACCACGACGAATTCACGCTTCACCAATTCAATTGCCATGAGCTGCATGTGTTTACTATTGCCGGTAAAACCGTGACCGATAACCACACCTGGATGATAGCCCGTCATATTGGCTGGAGTATAAATATCAGCTTGAATCGCCGTATTATCTTGAGTTATTAAAGTGGTTTCACTGATTGTGTAGGGATGTGCAGGATCGGCGAAAAAGGTGAAAATTATGAGCGGAATCACACCAGAGAGAATTAGGATAATGCTGATAATGAGTCCCGTTCGTTTCTTATTTGAAAGCAAAAATTGTTTAATGGACATAGTTGTTACCCATGTTATGTTCTTCCAGAGACTTTTGTTTAAACCTGTTTTTTAAAGTATTCCTAGGAGAATTCAGAGAAAAAAAGAGGGCTCCGCTATTTCTATTTCAAAACCATAGATTATAAATAGTACTTTCATTAATAATTTTATTAAAATTCGAAATTGATAATAGATACTTTTGTAAAGGACTGTTTTAAAAATGGAGAAAGGAACGAAACGGCTCTATTTCATCTTTACTTTGATTTTTAGTTTAGCAGGTGGAATTTTACTTTTAATTACCGATTTTGGTGGATATTATTGGTACTCGTATAATGGGCCCTCTTATGGTTGGGTTTATATTTCCGCTGGAGCCTCGGTTGGAGGATGGTTTGGCTTTTTCGCAGTTGCCAGTCTATTGTTTTTTTGTTCAATTGTATCTCTGAACGTTATCTTGCGCCTTGAAGATATAGAATTTATGAAAATCAACGAAGAGCAACTCATCAAATGGGGGATTATATTTGGTTATATTGTCGGAACGATATGTATTCTAGGCGCTATTATACTTGTAATTGTTGCTAACACTCAAGATGTGGCATGGGTTGATGTGTGGTTAGATGTAGGTTTCTTCGGCGGGCTTATTGGTAGTGGGATAACGGTATTTCTCTTCAAATTTTACCAGTATAAACTCCAAAAAGAAAAATAAGTAGGATTGGAGTTTAGAAACTTATTTCCTATTTTTTTTAACATTAGGTTACATCAACATGCGAATGAATACGATCAATCGCCTGATTTATGCTTTCAAGACTGTCTATCTTAATGGTTATTGCTCTATTAGGGCATTTGCTTGCACATCTGCCACATCCTTTACAATTTTCTTGATTGATATGGGCTTTTCCGTTTATCAATTTCAAGGCATCTTGAAAAATACACACTTTCGTGCAGGCACCGCACCCAACACAAAGTTCTTCATCCACTTGGACGGTTATGCCTTCCATTCTTTGTAATATATTACTAAACTCCTTTGGACCGTACCGTAGTTTGCCTAAGACGCAACAACAAGGGCAACAATGGCATAAACTCATAAAATGGCCCTCATCGGGTAATGCGCCCATTAGCCAGGAATCTGCTTTTTCCCTACCAATGGTCGGAACCAAACCCGCCTCATAAGCTTCCCGTTCAAGTTCTAATGCTTCCTCCTTTGTAGCGATGTGTCCAACTTCGGGAGGGACATTAATTCTTGCAACATCGCGTCCTAACCAGAGACAGCCGATAGAATGGTCATATTTTTTACAATTCTCCCTTTTTCGACACCCACAATAATTCATCTTGAAAATTAAGCTTGCATTTTCGATAAAATACTCCGTCACCGCAAATGGCAAGATTACATTATCAGCAAGTTCTAAAGATTCGTTGATAGGAATTGTACTTCCATTAGATGAGTCGACTCCCATGAAATTTTTAAGCCAGTGTCCTATCGGTGGGAACTTTGCTAAGGTTAGACCAAATCGTATGAATTTCCAAGCGGATCTTGCTTTTTTAATTTTAGAAGTCCCAAATTCTTTATCGTATTTTAGTTTTTTAACTTTCAATCTCCTGCACCTCAAATTCAATTTTGGAGAATTTTGGGGGGGAGAATGAAGATTTCACGTGGACCTGTTCGTTCGATAGTGATGGCATGTTCAGGGCAGAGATGCGCGCAAACCCCGCATCCAATACAACGTTCTTCATTAATTGTAGCATGATTATCTTCCAATGTAATGGCTTCCATTTGGCATTTCTCCACACAAATACCGCACCCTATGCAGATATTTGAATCAGGTTTTGCAATGTAAGAGGTCAGGGTATGGAAAGGCCAGATGCCTTGGTAAAACATGCGAAAAATGCCACAGCAGCATTTACAACAACTACAAATCGCATCGATCTCCCTTGAAAAATCGAGTTTAGAGTGAAAAACTTTATGAACCAGCCCGTTATCTTCGGCTTCCTTCAGCACTTTTTTGGCCTCCTCCTTGGAAATTTGTCTCGCGAAATTATGTTCAACAGAAAATTCCGCGGGTTTCCCAAACAGTAGGCACATCTCGCGCTTGTCTGTGAATTTGCAGGGATTATCCAGCAGATCCCCCTGCTGCTTACAATAGCAATTGGTGAGTGCAATGGTATCGTTAAGATCTATTAATTTCGATGCCTCTTCAGATAGCAAAACGGCTTCTTGACCGGTTTGGATATTTTCTTCGACCGGGATAACTCTAGCTGGGGGAGACATCTCTTTGAAGCGTGGCATAAGGTCATCGTAATTTCTTTGGGTCCCTGCCTGAACCTCTTTAAAGAATTTTTCAAGAATTTGAGCTAATTGCTTCTCTTTTTCGTTAAGTTCGCCCTTCATTAGAGAGAATTCAATCATCCCAGGAAAGAGCGGCATTAGAGAGTAAACCATAACGTTTGAACTCCTGCTCATAGTCCCAGATATAATGCCATTGTCCATTAAAATATTGAGCATTTCAGTGAGTTCTGCTTCGCCAAGATCGGTTTTCTGCTTAAGTTCTTCTAAATTTAATGAGGGTTTTTTGAAGATTAGCAGAAATTTCGCTTGTTCCTCTGTCATTTTCGCCTGTAAAAATTCAAGAAGGGTATCCGTGATGGGAAAAGGGATTTTTCCTACCTTTACTATGATAACCGCCACTTTTTTCCAGATTCCTGCAACCATTTTCCCAGCACCACGCTTATTTTAAAAAGAATTGATAATGAATTATTAGAATAAATATTGATAACATTTTCTCATAATGGAATCTCACTGAGTAATGAAATCTTTTTAGAAAATTTGGTAATTTTATATGGCATTTATATTATATTTGATGAGAGGATTTTAAATGGGTGAAAAGTTAGACGTTGAATTAGCCTTGAATATGTATAAATTAATGTTTAAAATTCGTGAATTTGATGAAATAGCCACAAAATTTGCAAAGCGTGGTAAGATTCTGGGGTTTGTTATTGCAAAATATTTTCCAATATTGAAATCTTGGTTAGTAATAGAATCTTTCTAAGCAGATAAGACATTGGTGCTTATTCATAAAAGTATTTTTTTAAAAGCAGCATCTATTCTTCCCGTTTAAATAGTACTATACGGTTTGTATTTGTGCCATAATCATTATTATTGATTCCCCAGATGTTAGAAGTCTTAGTAAATTCTTGGAGGTTTATTAAAATTCCTTCGCACTGAAATCCAGCCTTTAAGCCAATTGGGACAATGTATTCATCTAATTTAATTGTGCCCTTCTTAATCTCGCCCACCTCAAATGCTACCCAGCCGCCTATCTGTGTGATTCGAAATAATTCTGTAAAGACCTCCTCTATAAAGGAAGCCCATTTTTCAACCGTTTTTACCATCGTGATTTTCTTCGATACATCATTGATATCAATTGAATTGAACCAACATCGTAGCCAGTTATCCTTGGAATATTGTACGACATTTAGAAAAGGTGGTGAAGTGACCATTAATTGAACTGATTCAGAGGCTATTTCAGGGGTTTCTCGTGCATCTTTCTGTAAAAATAGAGCTGAATTACCGCTTTTTTGCAGATTATCTTTTTGTTTTTCTGTTAAATTGCGTAGGAGGGATTCAGATTTTTTTAAGATAATTTCTTTCGTATTTCTATAAGTAGGTTTTTGGTTTCTTTCTTCATTAATTTTAGTTTGTCTCGCTTGTGAAACGGCTTGATTGGGGGGCAGTGTATATACTGAAAAGAAGCCTGCTGAATGTCCCGTTAAGCGATTAGTAGCAACCATACGGATCCACATATCAAGAAGATCTTCAGTTTCATCATCTTTCCGTTTTGAAAGATAATTTTTTAAAGAAACTATTTCTGCTTCAGTCTCAGGGTGATAGAACATCGATAAATCGATATCAGACTTCAAGCTCTTATTAAAAACAATCTGGTTTAACCTACTTTCAATTTCATTTAAATTTGGAATAAAAAACCTTGGTAAGGTGAGAATCTCACTTAATGGATTAATATCGTTTGAGATTATTTTCCTTCCCAGCAACCCGGCTTCAATTACTGTTGTTCCTCGTCCACTAAATGGATCATAAATAATATCGTTTCTTGTGGTAAGTAATTTTATAAAGAACCGGGGCAATTGGGGTTTGAAGCAAGCTCGATACGAAATTTCATGAATTGAAGATGCTTGCCGCTGCTTAGAAGTCCAGAATTCGTTGATATATTTAGTGAAATTCATTCCTTTTATTAAAAAGTTTTCCATTTTTGTTTTTTTAGCAATATGTATAAATGTTTCTAAATTTGTATTATATGAAAAATTCTTTAAATAATCAGCAACGCTCTCTGTACTTTTTAAGAGCATCCTCATTTACACCAATTCAAATCGATCTTGCGTTTATATGACATTATTCGCTATGATATAGATTTCCTATTTTTATCGGTTTCAAGAGATTTTTTATTTCAATAAAAAATAGATATGTTGAATAGAAAATATTGAACTAGCCCAAAATATGCATTTTTAAATAGGTTGACTTTTATGAGAATTTTAATTAAGAATGGATTAATTATCGATGGGACTGGCGCACCAGGTTACAAAGCAGATTTATTAATTAATAAGAATAGGATTGAGGCAATTGGCGAAAATCTCGATGACGAAAAGGCAGAAATAATCGATGCTTCGGGTAGGATTGTCGCCCCAGGATTCATTGATATTCACAATCATGCAGATTTTAATATTTATAATGCAAACCAAGCCGAGTCTTTTGTCATGCAAGGAATGACAACTTTATTGGTTGGACTCTGTGGGCTTGGAATCGCTCCTGCAAATAAGACTGTTGAAGACTATTATGCGGATTTTGGTAGAAAAGCGCTATCCATTGACCCGAAATTGTACTTACGCTTGGAAGATTGTTTTGAAGACCTTGAAAGGAAGGGAATTTCTTGTAATTTGGCTTTCCTAATACCCCAAGGAAATGTGAGAGCTTGTGTTATGGGCTTAGATATGCGCCCTGCAACGGATAATGAATTGGAAAACATGAAAGAAATGGTTAGACAGGATATGGAAGCAGGGGCATTCGGAATATCAACTGGGCTTGTTTACCCGCCTGGTTCAGCCACACCGACTGAGGAATTGATTGAACTCTCAAAAGTGGTCGCTGAATATGATGGAATTTATGACAGCCATATGCGCAATGAAGGAGCTAGAGTATTAGATATCGGCATGGCAGAGGTGATCAGAATTGCTCAAGAGGCGAAGATTCGGGCGCATATCTCTCATTGGAGTGTTATTAGCAGGTTCAAAGTCGATGAACTGACTGCAGACGCGATAAACCTTGTTCAGGATGCCTTGAAAGAAGGGCTCACAATTACGGCAGATGTAGTTCCCTACGATGATGGTGTCACCAGTCTTCCCTTCGTTATATTGGAATCATGGGTATTTGAGAATTTCCTCGAGAACTTAACCAACCCTGAAACTAGAAAACGAATAAAAGACGAAATTTTTCAACGTGTCTTCACAATGTTCTTGGCTGGGGCACCTTGGTATTTGAGATTAATTCCTAAATTTCTATTAAAACGACTCATGCTTCCGGTCATTGCAAAGCAAGTTACGCTTCTGCAAACCACAAGTGGTGAATTTAATGGCAAAACACTATCAGAGGCATTGCAAACGCGTTACCCTAAAAAACCTATGCTAGATGCACTGCTCGATTTTATGCGTGACGAAGAGGGGGGAGTCGTTATCCGAATTCAATTTAAAGATGAGGAGAGAAGTGTGATTCCCTTGCTCAAACAGCCCTATGCCTGTGCAAGCTCTGACGGGGTTTTAATTTTGGGTGGAAACAACCATCCACGAACCTATAGTGCGTTTCCGCATTTCATAGAACGGATTGTTCGACTGAAAAATAGATTAGGATTAGAAGAGGCTATTAAGAAAATAACTTCTCAACCGGCATCTATTCTTGGAATCTCAGATCGGGGCGTTCTGGAAACGGGAAAAATCGCAGACATTGTGGTTTTTGACTATAATAAGATACACGAAAAAGCCACCTTAGCAAATGGAAACCAATATCCGGAAGGTATTGATTACGTTATTGTGAATGGAGTTATAACTGTAGAAAAGGGAGAACATTCTGGGGCATTAAATGGACAAATACTAAGACACGGATAAAGAATAAAGAAGATTTGTTTAGTTAACGAATTCATTTGAAAAAAATCTTATAGCCGTAAAATATGAGAATCAGACTTAGAATTGATAGGGTAGGACCAAGAAAGGCGACTGAAAAACCAAATAATGATTCCAAATAATCTGCTAATTCTTTCAATGGATGGACGCGTTGAATCAAATAATAATTATTCGCTTCTGCTATAAGATAAAGTAGATAGCCAAATGCTAAAACAAAGGCGCGCGTCCGGGTTTCCTCAGTAGCTTTAAATGCAATATAGAAATATACAATTGGGACTATGACAATGCCCAATCCCAAAAAATAAATATAATTGGCAATTTCCATCCCAATAATCAATGTAATAATGGCCAAAGCAAAGGATAAGGCGGATAGCAATCCATAGGTTTTAAGTTTTACTTTAAATTCAGTACCTAATGTGAAAAGCGCAATTCCAATGAATGCAAAGAAATATACCAAGACTTGACCATAAATTGTGGGATAGACCCAATAAGTAATACCTTTATAAAAATCTGAGAAAAAAATCTGTGTCAATATTTCTGTGATAGTAGCTATGCTCATAAATATAAAAAAAATCCCTAATATCATTTCAAAATAGGGCTTTTCTTCTTCTTTTCGTGCACGTGCAAAGAAAGTGAAAATAAGAATGAAATAAAGAGAAATTTTGATAATTCTTAGAATAATAGGCAAATAGATATTAAGAAATTCTGTATTATTAGGCATTAAATGAACCTACGCGCTGTATTTGTTTTAAAATATGTTCATACTAAGAAATCTTTCGCTAAGGAAAGAATTTTGATCCTCTGGCAGAATTTATCAACTTTATCTGAATAGTTGGGAAAATTCCAATAAAAATAGTTTGCAATTAAATCTAATGAATCAGTATCTATGTTTTTCATAAAAACATTTAACTCAGAATCAGAAATCGAATTTTTTTCTATCAGTTCCGAGAAGACACTTCGCATTCTTATTAGAGAGTAAATAGCTTCATTTATTTTCGGTAATGCTTTTTGATATGGTTGTTTTTGAATACTCTTAACTAATTTATCAAGATATTTACTACCTTTAATTCCAATCACTTTATTTTTTTCAAGATTAATAATTGTTGAATCGATAAAAGAATCAGCTAAATCAGGGGGAATACCGACAATATCTGCGTAAGATTTTTCATAAGTATCAGCCCAATATTCCTTTTTCAATTTACGATGTGGTGAGAATATCTCTAAAGTGTCTATCATTTTTGGAATAAGTTCTGAATTTCCTGTAATAACGACCCGCTTTCCTATAAACAAAGAATAAATGACTTTTCCTAGATTCTTTACCGTTTTGAACAAGAGTGGAAGATCTATTTTATTCGTTTCTACTGGCGATGTCTCTTCAATTGAGAGATCATGGGGCTCGTATATGGATTTCTTTATTAAGACTTGATCCTTCTCAAAAAGGAGAGGATTTAATACCGTATCAAAACTCGCAAAGAAATCGGGCTGGTTTGAATATTTCATCACTTCTTCAAAGGGAAACTTGTTTAAGAATTCAGCCTTTATTTTTTCCATAAGTATTTTAAGTTTAGAATCATCTGAAGTGCGATCAGCGACTAGAATTAAATAAAGATCTAGTTTTTCATCAATAAGTTTAAGAGAAATTTTAATAGATCCCATAATTATAGCAGATATTTGGTCTTGAGTTACATTTTTTGCGAAAGTATTTATAGCCGAAAAAAAACATCCGACTAGTTCAGGTGATACTTGAAAAGTTCCCTCCAATTTTTTATAGTAAATGCATTTGGACTGCATATTAATTAAAAGCCCTTTTATCAACTAAATATTTCCCTTCTAGTTGAGTTTTTTTGATTTTTATATCTTTAAAATTGTATTTATAAGATTAACCCGAGTTTTATTGCAAAATTTTAGCGAGATTCTCAATTTAATTGTCTATAAGTTGCGTAATCTGCAATAAAACTTGATTAATATAGTTTTTTTTGCAAAATATTGAATTTTATTAAAAAGAACTTATTAGCAAAAATTGCAATTTAACTAAGAAAAAATGTAAATTTAATAATAAAGAGAGATTGTAATTTTAATGTTCTTAAATAAAATTTTCCTTTCAAATTTCCCAATTTAATTAAGGAAATATCAATTGCAATAAAATAGATGGAATTTATGATGCATACTAAAGAAATTTATGAGCAAGTAAGAATTATATTAAGTCCTTTTTTAGGTGTACCTCTTCCTAAAATCGAATTAACGAATAAACTCCTCCATAATCTGTTTACAGAGGAAGAAGCTTTTATTGTAGCGGTAGGAATACAAAAAGCCCTGATACCTGTGACTGAGAGAAGAATTAGCAAGAGAACGAAAATTCCAAAAAAAGAAATAAGGGAAATCTTAAGAAAAATGAGTTATAAAGGGAAATTAACGAAAATAGGACCATTTTATATAATATTGCCATACCTGCCCGGATTTTTCGAAGTTTATTTCACAAGCAACCGTGATGCTCCCGAAAGAATGAAGAAAGCGGGGGAAGCACATTATGAATTAATCAAATCAGGTTTTCATGTGAAACATAGCAGTTCTGGCTATCCATTTTACCGTGTTATACCTGCGATAGAACCTATACTGAAAACTATTGAATTGAATACAACGCTTTCTGTAAAACATAGGATATTACCATATGAAATCCTTGAGAAATACCTTGCTAAGTATAAAATTTTTGCAATCCAGACCTGTAGTTGCAGAAATGCCGCTAAATTATCAGGAAATCCATGCAAACGAACCGATGAGAATTTTTGTGTATCTGCGGGTTTACTCGCGGATCGTATTATCAAGGGCGGCGTTGGACGCCAGGTCACTTTAAGTGAATTAATGGAAATCATGAAACGGGCAGAGAAGGAGGGATTGGTACATGAAACGATAAATACAAAAAGTTCATCAGTGTTTGTTTGCAATTGCTGCTCTTGCTGCTGTGGATTTCTGAAATCCGTGAAGGAGCTGAAAAATAGAGGTGCCATAGCAACTTCAAATTTTCAACCCATAATTGATGCAAGTATTTGTCAAGCTTGTAAAAAATGCATGAAAATTTGTCCTATGGAGGCAATTTCTTATCAAGAAGAAGAGGATAAAATAGTCATATCCTTAGAAGAATGCATTGGATGTGGCCTTTGTGCATCTAATTGCCCCCAGAATGCAGTTATACTCCTAAAAATTAGAAATATTGCTCCAGTTAGCAATTTAGTAGGATTGGCATTAATTCGGAGGTGGTTTAAAGATTTTTTAAGATTAACTTTGAGTTTTTTTCAACGATTGCCGAATATTTAGTCGTGAGATTGATATATTTTTCTTATCGATTAATAAGCTAATTTTTAAAGCCATCTATTTTTTCAATTTTAGGGTTTCCGGAACGAACAGGAAAAGTGGAAGCCCCAGCCAAAGGACAATTCCCGAGACAAGAAAGATATATAAGATCCCATAGGCGCTACCGATAAATCCTGCAATAAGAACACCAGGCGCTCTACCTAATGCGTATCCGATACTGATAATTCCTAAAAACCGTCCTCTCGATTCTACGGGAAGAAGATCTTGAGTCCAAGAATCAGTTGAAGTCCAAATTCCGAGGTAAAACGGCATCATTACGCCGAATCCAATAATAAGCCAGAGGCTATCGCCGCCCAGAAACGCAATAATCAATTGTCCTATAGGGCATCCAATGAGACATATTAAGGCAATTTTTTTGCGCCCAATTCTATCGGTGTATTTTGCAATCAGATAGAGGCTTATGCCCATGCCAGCACCTACAAAGGGGAGTGCTACTAAGATGACATTCAAGTCAAGAGAAATATCTTGTAGAAGAATTAATAAAAAAGGCATAAAGGCAGCCTCGCACATGATAGGGAAAAGCATTGCTATGAACAATTTGAAAAAGTTTTTCTGTTTGCGCATTTCTTGGTAATTTAGCAGATTCCGGAGATCTTTAATCCAAGTGGAAGAAGGAGGAGGAATGGGAGGTTCCTTGACTAAAAGAAAAAGCATAGTTGCAGATAATATCACAACAAGTGCGCCGCCTATGATAAATAATTGATGTATTTCTAATGAATATGGCTGTCCCCCTCCAGGTAGTAAAATAATTGCAGGGATCCATACGAGCATTGAAGCAATATTCCCCATAATAAAAAGAATAGTATTTATACGCCCCCGCCTTGTCTGGGGGACTAAATCAGGAATTAATCCTTTGTTGGTGACATGAATCATACTAACAATGCTGGCAATTAAAATACCTCCAAGAATTAGAAGGATAACAAAATTCGTGGTTAAGATGAAGAGAAACATTAAGCCCGCCGTTGTAAACGCCCCAATCATATAAAGCGGGACCCTTCGGCCAAATCGAGTTCGAATATTATCAGAGATCGTGCCGAAAACTAGATAAAAAATGGCGCCCAAGACCGCCGAGACTGCAACTAGAACCGCCGCACCAAATAGACCGCCTTCAGTAATTTTCACATAGGAATTAAACCATTGACCCTGAATTTCGCTGAAGACCGTTGTCCCTAAGGCTGTGAAACTTAACGCTAATACCCAGCGCCATAGAAATAGGGGTTCTTTTTCAGTATCATTCGGGATCTGGCTATCATTTGCAGTAATAATGTCTTCCATTAAACAATACAAGCGATTTTTAGATTAAAAAAATTATTATCATAAAAAGAGATATTTCTTATTAAAAGAGGAATTAAAATGAAAAGTGATAATACATTCAAAAAGAATGAGCCTATAACAGCCCTCATGCTGGGTTGTGGAGATCGTGGGCTAAATGTGTATGGGGCATACGCAATAGACTATCCAAAACGATTAAAATTTGTGGCATGCGCCGAGCTCAACCCGATAAAACGCAATCATTTTGCAAAAATTCATAAGATCCCTGATGGTTTTGTTTTTGAATCTGATAAGGAGGCCCTTGAAGCCGGAAAGATAGCGGATGCCATATTCATTTGCACAATGGATGAATTTCACGAAACCGAAGTTATACCCGCACTTAAGCTCGGATATCACGTTTTTCTTGAGAAACCAATGGCAATTACTGAGGCTGGTTGTAGAGAAATCGTGGCAAACTCAATAAATCGTGGTAAAGTGTTAGCAGTTGGGCATGTTTTACGATATTCACCTTTATTTGTTAAAGTAAAGCACCTTCTTGAGGCAGGTGCTGTTGGTAATATTACAAATATTAGGCATTCGGAAAATATGGCTACTTGGGTCTATGCACATAGTTTTGTGCGGGGGAATTGGGAGAACAGTAAAGAATCATCTTCATTAATTCTCCAGAAAGGTTGCCACGATTTGGACTTAATTTATTGGTTTGCTAAATCATATCCAACGAAAATCTCGATGTTTGTGACGCCGACGCCCTTCTATTTAGAAAATGCTCCGAAGGATATTCCTGAAAGATGTACTGATGGCTGTATTTATTCGGAAACCTGTCTTTATGAAGCGGTTCGTTTCTATCTGCAGGGAAAATTTGTAATGCAGGATAATGCACGGTCTGAGAGCCGTATGGTTCGTGTAATATTTCGTTTGGCATTGAAATATCCAAAGCTTGCGCGAATACTATTTCCTCCTCTAAAAAAATATCAGCTGGTGCCTTGGCGGCGCTGGCCGACCACGCAGGTTAGTGAAGATATGTCCCTTGAAGGGATCATGGAAGGGCTCCGGGAAGGCCCTTATGGGCGCTGTATCTATCGGTGTAATAATGATCAACCCGTTTCCCACGTGGTGAATATCCTCTTTGAAAATAGATGCACGGCGACCTATATATTGCATGGAATGAGTTATCGGGATGGACGAGAACTCAGAATCGATGGTACTAAGGGCACAATCAAAGCCTTTTTTTATAATACGGGATTCTTTGTGGAATTATATAATCATCTTACCGGCAAAACAAAGAAATGGCGTTTAAAAATCGAAACCACCGCAGGGGGAGGTGGTGATTATAAAATTATGGATGAATTCGTTGATGCGATAAAAGGTATTGCCCCACCGCCCATAGCGCCCCGGGAATCCTTAGTTAGTCATTTAATGGCATTTGCGGCAGAACGATCCCTGCAAAATAATACCATAGAAAAAATCCAAGTTTGAAACTTGAAATAAAAAAAGGTGTCTATGCTAATAACTCAACTAACATTTGCATGAATAGTTTATTGCCGATTTTTTTAACCTTTGGAGGAATGGTATCCCGCACTTTTTCCATTTTGATTGCATTTTTAGGACAGTTCGTGGCACAAACGCCACAGCCAATGCATAATTCGGAATTTAGAATAATATATCCTTCTTCAGGGTGAGATAGCGCGCCCATTGGGCATTTCTTAACGCAAGTTTCGCATTCTGCACATAGATTCGGGTCCATTTTTGGGGCAAAATTGCTCGGTGCAGTAGTCTGGTATCCGTGTTCTTTAACCAATTTAAGAACTCCACAATGACAGGAACAACAATTGCAAATAAACATGAGATGTTCGCCGCCTATAGAATTGGAGGTGCAATGAACAAGCCCTGCTTTCTCGGTTTTTTTAAGATATTCAATGGCTTCCTCCTTACTCAAGGCTTTTCCCCATCCAAAGCTTGCCATTGCTTGCGCTGGATTTCCTGTAATAAAGCATCCCATATCCGCAGAAGCAAGTTCGCAAGGTTCGCCACTCATTTCTCCAATTAACCGACATTGGCATGGAATTACGGCAAAGAATTCGTTATTATTTATTAAATCTTCCACTAATTCATAGGGGAGAATTTGAGTTTGGGCATCCACTGATTTTTCAATTTCAATCAATTTCTCTTTTGTCTCAATTGGCAACAAGGGACGAAAAAGCTCGAAATCTCTCGCTATAGGATCTTCACCTAAAGAATCCACATTATTGAATAACCACCAGAAAATCTCGGCGGATTTCCTTAAATTTTTTTCAGTATCCTGTCTTGCAATATAATAGGCTTCAAAAATGCCAGGCACCAGAGTTTCTAGACCATAATCTTTTCCAGATTTGCTAATTGTTTTGTTCTTCTCGGCTTTCTTCAGAATTCTTCTCACTTCACTGGTGGTTAAACCAGACTTCTCGGACAGTTCAGCAAGAGAGATTCTTTGTCCAGCAGGCGGGAAATAAGACAATATCTTAATAGTCTCTTCATCCCAAAATATTTTCAATAGATCAAGGACTTTCGGATGGTTGGGAGCTTGTAGAGGTCCCAAGGTAAGTTTTTGCCGAACTAAATCATAATAATCCGATTCTGCCATATATATTACCCATTTGAAATTTTCAATCAAGAATTAAAATCCAATTTATATGCCTTTATTTAAAAGTATTTAGAAAAACCAAGAATATAAAATCTTTTTTAGGATAAGATAAGTTTGAAATTTTAACCAACTTTTATGTGGATATGACTTATGAAAGCGGCAATGCTAGAATCTGTAAAGCATCTTAGATACCGAGAGGATTATCCAAAGCCATCTATAGGAGCAAATGATGCGCTTGTGCGCGTCCATTACTGTGGAATTTGCGGGAGTTGTGTGTAGTAGTAGTAGTCTAATTATGATAAGGTAGCTTTTTATACCATTATAATATAGTAAGAAATATGGCAGTAATCAAGATTTCAGATAAAAAACTTATTGACGATCTCCAAGCCAAACTCATTTTACGACTTGGAAGAAAAATATCACAGCAAGAGACATTAGATCTCTGTTTAAAAAACGCTTTAAAGAATTTCGATGAACTGGTCGCATTAGCTTCCAACGAACCAACCTTGACACCTGATAATGCAGAAGAAATAATAACTTTCTTTGAGGAAGATGATGGTGCACCATATGATTTAGGTGCAAATTTTCCGAATCAGGATGATCAAGAAATCTATTCATTATAAGGTGGTTTCCTAATGGGGATTTTTTTAGACACAGGTTTTTTTATGGGCATTTGTCACCCAAAGGACCCCTACCATGAGAATAGTAAGCGTCTATTACGTGAAATGAGTCAAGGTACCCATGGATTGATTTATACTTCGTTCTATATTATCGCTGAAGCAGCGACGCTACTACTCATCAGAACACACAATCATCCGAAACGACTAGAAAAGTTCGAAACTCTTCTTTTTGGACCAAAGAAATTTATCCGCATTTTGGCATGGTCTCCGACAATGGATGTAGAGGTATTGAAGTTGTTTCGAGAGTTGAATGCAAAGGCAGAATCTGAAAAACAATATCTGTCATTTATCGATGTATCCAACATTTATCTATGTCGCCACTATCAAATTGAAAAAATTGCAAGTTATGACGCACACTTTGATGCTTTCTTAGTCCGTATTTCCTAATGAAATCGTTTTAATAATTATTAATAGAGTTTCATTTCCAATAGATGCCATATTTTTTCCCTGCATTCACGAGAGCTTGGATGTTTTCAAAGGCTCGCAACCGGAGCCCAGGTTGAAAAACAATTTCAGCCAAATCAACCGATCTCTTTCAGGTTATATGTTCAGGTAAATAAAAAAAAGATATTAATTATTTTTTCTTTCGCTTAGATAATTTCAGTGCAAGTTTTAAGGTCCATTGCGCCTTCTATCAAGGGGAAGATGTTTTCAAAGTATTTCGGTAAATTGGCGGAATGTACATTTAAAGCGGCTTGGTCCTCATATTTTTCATAGAAAATAATTTTATTTTTGTTCTTAGCACCTTTCACAGTGTGAGGGATATAGGCTAGGCACCCAGTCTCTGATTCCCTCACTTTTGGAACGATTTCCTTTAAGAAAGCTATCGCTTCATCTATTTTTCCTTCTTTTATTTGAAATGTGGCAATTAGTGTAATCATCTCATCACCGTTTCTACTTCGTTTATTTCATAAATAAGTCCTTTTCTAACAATTATATCATTAGGAAAAGATATTACTTTTTGAGAAGGGGGCTAAAAATATTTTATTCTCGAAATCAGAAGAATAATAACAAAATAAAAAAGGGTAAAATAATAAATGGCTAAAGCACATAATGGAAAAAGGGAATATTATAATGAAATAAAAGACTTTAATGGGCAGAAATATACGGGGATGCAAGTGGGTGGTAGTCATAGCTGGCGATATGATAAGGGAATTTGGAAGGAAACGAAAGTTACGCCAGATCAATGGAAATTTGAATTTGATTGTTTAAAAAGCAGAATGCATCAGGCTCCACCAGAGACTGGCGCACTTGACAAGACAGAATATCAATGGTATATTATTGCAGTTCAAAAAGTTGTTAAAATGGATGAAAATACCTATAATACCGTCATGAAAGGAGCTAAATTTAAGATTGGTCACAAAAGACCCAATTGGAACAATTGGAACTATCAGTATCATCATGAATGCTATGAAGATAAAGTTATCAAAATCTTAGAAGAGGTCATAGCGCAATTGAAAGCAAAGAAGCATGGTAGAGAACTAACCAGTTATTTTTAATTTAATTCTATATTTATTTAGAATAAATCAAAATTATCGTCAAATAATGATTGAATATGGTGTGCAATCTGAAAAAGGAAAAAAATTAACTCAAAAGATCGTTTAACATTTCGCCGAAAGTCCTATTGCCAATTTTATTCTTTTCGGCAGGAATCACATTATGAACTCGCTCCATTAGGATCGCATTTTTCTTGCAATTGGCGGCACAGATGCCACATCCAATGCATTTTTCATAATCGAATGTCATTGTCTGATCTCCTTCTTGGTAGGAGATTGCCTCCATAGGACACTTTTTAAGACAAGTCTTACATTGGCCACAAAGTTCAGGATTCGGCTGAGGAGCAAAATTACTTGGTCTGACACGTTTAAATTGGAATTGCTTCATTGGAAATAAAGAGCCACAGTGACAACTACAGCAGTTACATATGACTCCATGCTCTTGGCTTTCATTAAAGGCATTGTGAACTAGTCCCGCCTTCTCAGTTTCTTTAATAAATTCAATTGCCTCTTCTTTTGTTAAAGCGCGCCCCATCCCCAAACCCACAACGGCTTCTGCCATTAGGCCCACGCTAAAACAGCCCATACTCGCGGGTGCAACTGTACATGGATCTCCATTTAACTCGGAAATTAAGCGGCATTGGCAAGGAATCACTGCGAACTTTTCATTTTTATTGATCATTTCTTCGACTAATTCGAAGGGAAGGACCTGCGTCGTGGCATCCACCGATTCATCTATTTTGATTAATTTTTCTGTGGATTCGAGGGGTAGAATAGGGCTGAAATTTTGAAATTCCTGCCTACGAACGGAGATTTCATTTGCATGTTCGAAAAGATATCGGTAAATCTGTGCTGCGGCTTTAAGATTTTCCTCGGAATCTTGGCGAACAATGAAGTATGCTTCAAATACACCTGGTAAAATAGGTTCAAGTGCGAATTTATTTCCAATTTTGGCAATAGTTCTTTTTTTATTCGCCGCTTTTAAAATTTTTTTAACTTCTTGTTTTGGAATTCCGGATTTTTCAGCTACTTCATCCGGAGAAATAGGTATTTGGGCATTTGGGAAAAATGAAAGAACTCGAATGGTTTCCTCATCCCAAAAAATTTTCATTAATTCAAAAATTTTCTCGTGCTTTGGAGCTTGCAATGGTCCGACAGCTAGTTTTTGCCGAACAATCTCATAATAATCTATTTCTGCCATTCAATATCGCCTAACTTTTTATTTATTGAGTTTTATTTTCTTACTAATATTCTTATAAATTAATTGCTATTAGAATGAGTGAGAAATAAGGTTTAATGCCATAAAGTAATTTCAATGAAAGAATTATTTCCCCAAGAACAAGATATCACTAATAAAGTTTTGGATGAATATTTGAAGTATCATGTTTCGCCGCGAAGGATAGTTAAATGCGGGGATTTTCTGGTAATTGAATAGAAAAACGGACTGATTTTTTAAATTCAGTCTTTCCCAAGCAAAAACTTGAAATAGGTTTTCCAATGCCGGGGTCGAACCAGAATCGCGGGGACCTGTTTGCGATAGGTCTCAAAGGATTCACCAAAAGGTTGGATCAATTCCTTTTCTTCAACCTTGTAAATATGAAGTAGAAAGCCGAAGAGATATAAAAGGAAGAAAATGATAGAATAGAGCGAGAATTGGATTAAAATACCAGCAAAGCTGATATAAAGCAGGGCGGCATAGGTAGGATGTCGTAGAACAGAATAAATTTTATGATTTTGGAGGGTACTCTCCTCAGGATAATACAAATATACCACAGTCATATAATCAAATCCGAATGTGAAAACGGCCCTTAGAATCATCCCTACTCCAAGAATAGCTATTGTAATTCCACTGATAATTCGGATTACATCAAAAATTTCTGTATTGCTGAACCAAAATTGAGAGAGGGGCTGATTAAATATCTTTATTGATTCAACTGAATTCAAGGCAGGATTGCTAAAAGATAATGGAATAATCTGAAAAAAAGCTAAAAAAATCATGCATATAATCCCGGGAAATCCAAAAAGAATCATGCGTTGGTAGGCTGTTTCTGGATATTTCGCCTTCATTCGATCTCGCATTTGAAATACTAGAAATACAAGAAACAACCCCCCGAATTCAATAATAACCATACCCAGAATCGGAACAAGCCAATTGAATTGGATTCCAGAAGTTTGCAGCATTATATCGGTAGATAATCGAAGGAATCCGAATAAAACAATGAAAATTAGAATGATGCATGAAATTGCAAATATTGGTACTATAATAAAACGTTTGCCACGAAGGCCGGGCAATTTTTCCCGAAATTTATCGATCCCTTTAAGTCTCATAGAACATTCAGTCCCAATCGTCATTGAATTAATAGGAATATTCTAGATTCGATATAAATTTAATGCTGAATTAGAACTAGATATAATTTTCATAAATTATAATTTTTCATAAATTAATAGGATATATTCCGTATTTTTTAGCAGATTGAATCATGCATTCATAATTTGCCAAAGTCACAGAATACGTCAGATTAGCCGCACTGAAGATATAGCCCCCTCCAGGAGCGCAAATGCGTATTAGCTTTTGTGTATAATCTTCGACTTCTTGAATAGTACCATGGGAAAGAAGTTCTACAGGAACATTACCAATTAAGGTGAGCTTCTCGCCATAATCTTCTTTTGCTTTGAAAATATCCATATTGGCCGTGGGCTCCCACGGATTCAAAGCATCAATCCCCGCGTTAATGATATCATCAAGAATCGGATAGAGATTCCCATCCGAATGCAGAATTACCTTCCCATCGTAAGAATGCACTTTGGCGGAAAGCCGTTTCAACTCGGGTACAATATATTTCCTGAAATAAACCGGAGACAATAATGGACCGGTTTTAAACCCGAGATCGTCAAGCACAAAAATACCCTCAGCGCCCAAGTTCATCATATTCTCCGCTATAGCTACGATGAAATCGCCCCGATCTTTAAAGACCCGTTCAATAAAGGTGGGTTTTTGATATAAGAGGCGAACAAAGGTATTAAAGCTAAAGGCTTGCCAAGTAGTTTCAAATGGCCCCAGCACACTAGGAAAGACCGACATCGAATCACCTACGGCTTCCGTTGCGCCTTCATAAGCGCCCTTTCGGGCAGGGTGATCTGGATCTAGGAGACCCCAATTTTCATAGGCAACCTCAGGGTCAGCGGTATCAAAATAACCTCCTTCATAATAAGCGATATTGAGCTCTTTATCGCCGGACATTATCTTAGCAAATTTGTAGCGCTTTCCATATTCTTCTACATAGCAATTCCACTGAGGAAATTTGTATTTGGTAAAAAGACCCGCACACGGAACAGAAACTAAGTCATAACCGATTCGTTTAAACATTCCTAAGGCAGATTTGACTGCCTTCTTAATGAAATAGGGCTTATTGGACATAAAACCAAATAATTTATGTCCCCATGGTATGAAACGCAAGATCTTAAAGGCAGTGATTAAATCGCCCATACTTGCGCCCCCATATTTTGCAATTACGGGGGCAGAATCAATTCCCAGTTCAAACAAGGGAACTCTATCGGGCTCTTCGTGATTTAACGTGGTCAAGACACGCTGTTTTGCTAAATTCATTTTCTATCACAGGATATGCAATATTTTAAGAATAAATTTTAAAAAAAATATGTTTACTTACTCTAGGCGACTAATTGAATTTCCGTACGGGGACGACCTTTTCGATATTTACTTAAAACGATTCTAATTTTATTCGATTCGAGCAAGTGAGTTAGGGTTTGATTCAATATCTGTCCTGAGAGTCCAGTATTTAGGCTTAATTCCTTTTTTGACAGCGGTTTTTCCTCTTTTTTAAGAATTTCGAGTATCCGACTCTCCTTAGGAGCCGTTCTTGGTGTTTTTTGGTCGGAAACTATGAGATTCTGATATAAATTAGGCAGAATACAGTTTGTGATGCAGTTATAGCCTGTAAAGGAGTTTAAAATCACGTCATACGATTCGTTATAGCTGATTCCGACCATGTAAGTGCGATCAATTACCATTTCACATTGAAAATAGGGAGTGCCATTGACCTCAATGAACTGGTAATGAGGGATTTTAATTATTTTGGGTGCGAAATGTTTTATCTTTAGGAATTGCTTTGGAATAATCTCAAAATCAGGAATGTAGATTTCCACATTGCATTCTTTTTCTAAAAAGGCAATGGAAAGAAATTCATATATTTCATCTATAAGCCATAAGGGTAGTCCAATACAAATAATTTCTTTTTCTGCCTGCGAAATATACGCTTTTATTTTTGAAATTGCCAAATCTTTATCCGTTATCAAAAAGTGAGTCGGTTTAACAAGGCAGACACCCTGAGAATGCAAATTATCAAATTTCTCTTGAAGTAACTCGGTTAATTTTTCACTTTTTTCCTTCAAATCTTTTAGATGAGTATCTTGGATTTGAGTGAGCTTTTGAGGATTATTTGCATTATAGATATGAGTTTTTCCAGATTCAGCAAATGAAGAGGTGATCAGCTCCTTTTCTTCAAGAATTTTAAGAATACTGTAAATTTTTGCCTGCGAAATCCCAGTCAACTTCATGATATCTTTGACAGTTGAATCTTTTTTTTCAAATAACTTGAGATAAACTTCAGTTTCTAAAGGTTTCAATCCTAAATAAGAAATTGATTCTTGCATTATTATTTCCTGAATTGTGACTGATTTTTTGATAAAATTATATTTTGTGACATAATTTAAAGATATTCTATTTTTGTTCAACTATAAAAATTATATTATGTCACAAAATAAGTATTAATAGAAAAAAATATTAAATCATATCGAAAAATTCAATAAAATTAGGTGAAAAATTTGGTAAATACTTGTTCCCAATGCAAATTCTATAAAAAGATAGATTCAAAAAAAGGCGATTGCTTCGGCCATGAAGTGCCCGCTAAAATGGATGCTTCAAAATGCCCTGCACAATCATTTCAACCAAAATAAATAAATTAAAATACTTTTTTCTTTTTTCTTTCTACAAAATTCATTTTGAATTTCACATTATTGATTTATTAATAATATACGAGGATGCTCTTTTACTTCATATATATCAATTTTTTCTTTCCAATAAGAAATAAATCAAATTCATCGAGGACATTACGTCCAATCAAACCTTGAAAGGGGAGATCATCCGAGATGGGAGCGGGAATTATTTTGGTGCTAATTTGATTATCTAAAATTTCTAAAATTATTTCATATATTGGGACATTATAGATACCCGTAGCGGTTTGGATGGATTGTGAATCGATCTGTTCGAGATTTAATTGATTTATAATTTCATCCTTGATTACGGTTAGGGATGCAGCGGTATCAGGAATAGCGCCTAAGACTTAATGATGATCATTTTTTATTAAGGTTATTGGAAAAATCGGATATGATTTATCTTTAAAATCGAAGTATGGCCAGCATTTCAGTCCTTCAGTAGATATAGAGGAAAATACATATTCTATATTAGGTATTTCTTTATTTTTTCGTTTGATAATAACATACTCATAGGGGAATTTAGCAATAACCTCTTTTGCTAAAGAAGATGGCGTATCACTTACAGCTATTATAGCTCCCTTAACTATTGCAAAATATTTTCCATTGGGAATCCATTCGGGCGGCTCAATTTCTAAATTTTCTTTTTTTATTTCTGCAATTTTCAATTTCTCTTCTATTGCATTTCTTACAAAATCACTAATTGTTTTATATTCACTCGTTTTTAAGACTCTTCTGATTCTATCTTTCTCTTTCTCATTAATTTTTAAATTTAAAATTGTCAATTTAACCACTAATTTGAATTTTTATGTACTTATAAATCGTGTATACAAACCTAATATAAAATATATTCTAAAATTTATTTAAAGGATTCTTACTGGAGTCCAATTGAAATAATCGATAGAAGTACAGTAGAGTTCGATATTATCGATCTTAAGGTAAGGAGTAATTTTATAGTCTTGATCAATGTGACAATGTCCATAGACGATTTTATTGATGCCAAACTCTTCCATTAAAGCAAAATAATTGTCTTCAGCGAAGGACTCGTTCGGATTTTTGAAGACTTGTGAGGTGGGAGGAAAATGGATGATGCAGATTGCCAAGCTGATGGGTGCCTTTGAAAGTTCAGCTAACGCACTTTCTAGGAGGCGTAATTCACGGACCTTTGTGGAAGCGTCTTTGTCAGTCCCACGTATGCCGCAAATCCCTATATTCTCCAAGATGAAGGTACGCCCACTGAGAAAATAAAAAGAGGGAGTATTAAAAAAAACATACATGGTTGAATATTGAGGAATCCACCAATCATGATTCCCTTCAATGAAGCAAATATTTGCGGCTTTGAGTTGTTGGAGGGCGTCTAATTGATCCACGGCTTCTGAGAACTCGCTACTCCACACGAGATCGCCTGCGATGAGAAGGAGATCAGCGGGCGGAGTTTCGATGTCAATGTTATGGGTTAGTTGCTCAAAGTAATTTGGGGGATAATGAAAGCGTTGAACCATTTTTTCGGTTTTACCGAGATGGGGATCTCCAATAGCAATAATTTTCATATTCAAATGCTATTTTAAGTTATTAATTGCAATAAATCTTGAATTGAATCAAAATGTTCAATATCATCCAGAATTTTGATAAGTTCATCTATTTTTGCCGAATCGTATTCCATATAATTTGCTTCTTGTCGGAATTTTTTAAGGATGAATTCCTTCTTATAATTACCGGGAGAGGCTTTAGCAATAGTAGTAGAAGCCTTATATTTTTGACCATCCTTCATTTTGATCACGATTTTGGAGCCGAATTCCCATTTGAAATCCCCTTTTACCGCATCAAAGAGGAGATCATTGATTTTATCAGGTTGAATTTCTGTCAATTTTAGCCCTTTTGGAATGAATGATTGGAATATCTGCACAGTCATTGCCAGATCCGTTTCGACTTTCACCTTTTTGGCTAATTCATGGATTTGGGGATCATAAATCCGGGAATCTTGAAATTGGCGCGGGGTAAGTTCTTTATCAATCAGAGCGGCAGCGATATTGTATGGCACACTGAAGTTGAGGATAACATAGGAAGAATCGGAATTTTTAAGGCCCTCTAAAGTGGCTTCAGGGCGTTGGGAAAGATCCATACTGATGGTTCCTAAGCCAGGTAGCTTGACATTTATTGATTCGATTTCATCGGGATTTAATTCGGGATTCTTTTCGAGGATATCAAAGACGCAATCGAGCGGTGCATCAAGGTAAGCGCAACCTGGATATAATTTAAATGAAATGGTGTTTGTCAGCCAGTGGTCATAATCCAATTGATGGATAATCCGTTGTGGACTGGGTGAATCAGCCATAAGATTACAGAATCCATCAGGAGCAGTTAATATATCGTGTGAGCCGGTGAATCCTTTAGCCGCCAATTGACAGGCAATGACGCCATTTTGGGCTGGAAGGGCAGAGGTGATCGTTTTTGTATGGGGACCAAAAAACCCACGCAAAATAGGGTATTGGGGTAGATAAGCGGCGATCCCAATGGCATTAGTCATCTGTTCGAGATCAAAATTCATTAATTTGGCGCCAATGACTGCCGCTGTAATAGGGTGAATCAGAGGATCCTGTGTTTGACCTGTGGTGAGCGATGGGAAAAAACTTAAGCCGATGCGACAGCTAATTTCATTTCCTAGAATCATTCCAAGCAATAGATCCTTCCCTGAGAGTTCCATAACCTCAGTAAAGCCTATGCTAGCCGGCACAGTAGTGCATCCAAGATGCATCGGCATTCCATAATCTTCATAATCTAGGGCTTGGGCAAATACCCCATTGATGAAGATCGCCTTATCCAATCCAACTTTTTTCTTTGTGGTCAGAATACTCGCAGGGGGGTTTCCACCCGCTTCCTGGAATGCCTCAAGCACAAGTTGCCCCGGGCGTGTTTTTGACCCTGCAAAAATAGTTGCAATCAGATTCATCAATTGCATTTTTCCTAAGCGCAAAATTTTCTCAGGAATATCATCAAATTTCATATTATAAGCATAAGAGGCCAATTGTTCTGTTACTGTCGCCATTAAATTACCCCCTAACTCGTTAAAACCATCCCCACGATGAGAGCCTGCATGAGGTTATTTCGGACACCTTTCACCGTGATTTTGCCATTTACCCAAGCTTCCGCGAGAGATACGTTCCCTTCTAGAAAATCAAGGAAATTTTCCGTCGAGGCAATCATTTCTAGGGTCGTAGGCTCTGTTTTTCCTTCTGAAACGGTTGCGGCTAAATGGCGAATTTCCAATGTATAGGAAATATCATCTGTAACATGAAAGAAGACATTAGCACTGGAAATAGGGATGAATGTAGCAAGAGCTTCTCCTAATAACCCAGAAAATCGACTTAAAGTCCTCGCCGATTTTTCTAATTTTTCCTTTATACTCATACATCGACCACCATTAAAATTAATTATCAGTTGTTTTTTCATTATTTAATATTTTATATTTTTCTTCATTCACGATAATAGATAGTATGCCCTATGAATGAAAAATTCAAAAAGAATATTTGGAAAATTTATACCTTCAAGTTTTGTATTAGCCTCTATTTCATAGATGGGGTGCTGATCCCCTTCTTTACAATGTGGGGGCAAATCACTTTTACCCAAATCATGATTCTTCAAGCTTGGTACATGTTTTGGGTTTTTATTCTAGAAATTCCATCAGGTACAATTGCTGATTATCTTGGTAGAAAGCAAACACTCATTTTAGCATCAATTAGCCATATATTTGCTGTTTTAATTTATACTAGCATGCCACTATTTTTTATCTTTCTGATTGGAGAGTTTATATGGGCACTAGCAGAATCTTTAATCTCCGGTACGGGGCATGCATTTATTTACGATAGTTTAAAAATGATCAGCGAGTCTGAAACTGAAAAATCTAAGGTTATTTTTGGGCGATTCGAGAGTTTTGGGTTAATCGGGTATATAGTTTCGGCCCCCATTGGGAGTCTTCTTGCTGCGGTCTTTGATTTAAGAGCCCCTATGCTCTTCATGGCATTTCCATTTATGGGAGCTATCTTCATTGCATTATCTTTTCGAGAACCTCGGACTATTCAGAGTTCCAAAAAAAAGGAATATCTTCAAATTATGAAAAAAGGGGTGAAATTATTTTACAGTAATAAGGTTTTAAAAATCCTGGCATATGAAATGATTTCCATCGGGGCTATTGCCTTTTTAATGCTCTGGATTTATCAAGCAATGCTGATCCAATTAAAAATTAATATAATTTATTTTGGGATCATTCAGGCTCTCATCGTAGGGAGCGAGCTCATAGTTTTAAACAGCTTTAAAAAACTTGAGCATTTATTGAGATCTAAAAGGCGATATCTCCTTTTTAGCGGAATCATCACAGGTGCCATGGTTCTGATTGCGGGTCTAAGCTTTACATGTGCATTAATTACTCCAATGATAATAGCCATAATTCTTGTTATTGCGTTTGGTATGACTCGAACTCCACTTTTAATCAGTTACATGAACAAATACATTCCCTCCGAAGAAAGAACTACGGTTCTTTCGACAATTAATATGTTTCAGACACTTACGTTTGTAATTGCATATCCTTTAGTAGGACTAGCTGTGGATTGGTCACTCAATCTAACTGTGATAATTTTAGGAATAGTGGGTATTAGTTTTTCATTAACTTCTCGTGTGAAAGGAGAATACTTACTGGATTAGCCCAATACCGTTCTGCTAAGTAGATAAAAGTAGTAATAATACCCATTAAAGATAGTAATAATACCCATTAAAGATAGTAATAATACCCATTAAAGATATTTTTCATGGAATAAATTGGGTATTTTTACCGTCCAAACAGATTTTCAGGGTATTTAACAATTCACGACCAATTATCACATAATCTGAAATGTAATTGAAATCTGTAGGGACAAATACCATGATTTGATTTAATGAATTTACGATTTTTTGATTTGAATCAACAATAAAAGCTTTAATTTTAAATAATTCGCATGTGAATTCATTTGGACCAAACCCACCGATTAGTTTTTCATTTTCTTTAGGGATATCGGCTAAAAAGAAAGTTAATGTTTCATTGGCAAAGAGCGGTCCATCAAATCCGGTATCTACAATGGCAGGACCTGATATTCTCTCTCCATTTGGTTTTTCAAGTAATAAATTGATTATTGGAATATCAGGAATTTTGCTGCCGGAACGATCATAGCCATCAGATTGATAATTATAAAATATAGATTCTTTATTCAATTCTTTTCCATGGCTCCATTTTAATATCTATTTTCCTTAAAAATCTAAATGATGGTCCTTTCATCACCTTTCTTGCTGATTGGATTTGAGATAACACTGAAGGTCCCAAATTGCGTGTTTCTTTTTGTAATAAAGAAGGATAGTGAATTAAGATATATTCATATAAGGATTCAGATATGAGAGCAGAACGCGATTTCTTAGTTTTATCCTGCTCGAGGATTTTTTCAATTAATCGAAGCATATCTTCTTCTAGACTGATTGATAAATTTTTCAAAATACTACCTCATAATATTTCTAATATTCTTTAATAACCCTATTAATATAATAAATATTTCTATAAGATTATCGGAGTTTGCAAACTCTTGTGATGAGATCGCGATAAAAGGTGTTGTGTTTTTTCCAGCGATAGTAAAGGTTATAGAGGAGTCCTCCTACTAAACGAATTCCTATTTTGGAAAGAGTTGATGACGACCATTCATTTGAAAAGGTTTTTAGGTTATAATCCCAGCATTGCACGAAAAATTCTTTTTGAAGATCTGTGCAATCATTTAAATTTGCAGCTCGTTTATTCCATAGTCGAGACTCACCCAAAGGAGTGAAAAAGACAGGGATAAGAAACATTTTAACGGTATTTTTAAAGCGATCAACCAATTCAATCGATTTAAGGGTGTCATTTTTGGTTTCTCCTGGCATACCTACCATCATTGAAGCTAGGGGTATCCAATCGCTATCATTTAAAATGCCACAGGCTTGAATGACTACTTCGGACCATTCTTCAGGAGGGAAGGGGAGGACTTTTCCGGGCATATATTTGCGAATAATATCTGGAGACCCACTTTCAATTCCGGTTTCAGCACCAAAGAATGTCCTTCTATCTTTGAATCTAATAAACCCTCTTTGCCTATGATTTAAGGGTAATTTCGTGAAACATGATTGAAGAATTTCAGTAAGGCGTGAAATTAAGTGCGGTGCAGCATTCACCGCAGCAAGGGATATGTGGGCTGGCATTATATAATCTACGCCCTCTACATCAGTAATTGCTTTATACAATTTTAATATAGCTTCTTCGTTTGGGATAAACTTCGGATCATGACAGCCATAAAGTAAGGCATCTTCAGTTGCTGTGAATATCAATTTTGCTTTACTACGGATATTAATTTCAACTTCTTTCACGATTCGTTCAATGGGAATATCCCGTCGATGACGTCGGTTTGGCGTGCAGAATTTGCATCCACGACCACAACCCCTGGAAATTTCCACAGTGCCAAATATAGCCCCATTTCGAATTTGCGGAATTTCCTCGTCAGACCTTGGAGGGGTTGCTTCAATGACGGGCGGAAGGAGTTCATTATTCAAAATCTTTCTAACAATTTCAGGAAACGATACTTCCCCTTCACCAATGATAACATGATCGATATGAAAGTATTGGCGCATTTTTTCGCCACTAACCTGCCACGCACCTGCCCCGCCTACAATAATTTTAGAATTATAATTATGAAGAATTTTGTTGTGAAGAAGGTTCCGAAATTCATAAGCATTCCGAGATTCGTCTCCTAGACCTACCATTGCTGTAAATGTGCGATCACAGTATGTCATCCCAACTGGATCCATAGTAGTTATTGCTATAATTTTGGTATCAGGACCGATATACTGTTTTAAATATTTGGGATGAATGGTAACTACATCAGTTTCATTAAAACCATCATTTAATAGTGCAGCTTCAATCTTTCGCAATCCATAAGGGGCAATAATTGCTTTTCCATTTCCATCACTCGGGACGGAGGGAATAGGATTAAACCAAGAGAAAAAGAACGCCTGATTTGAAATAGCCCCGGTAAAAAACGGATTTACAGGATTACCACCGTAATCACTCATCTCTGTAGCTGCGCCAGTGAGAATTATTTTTGCCCCGTGGTTTGAAATGGCGAATCCGTCCTTTATTCAATTAGAAGATTTTGATAAATAAATTCGAGTTAAATACGATTGGGATAATAAGTTTGGATTTATTTTTTTTTGTTAATATTGTTAGTTTATTGAAATCAATGATGAAATCATGGTAATTCATTGTTTTGAAGCCTGCGTAGAATATCCCAGTAAGCGCCCCGATACCCTCTTTTTATAGCATTCACTAGAATCTGATTTTCATTATAGTTATAATTACGATTTTGGTCTGTGGGATCTGCAAAAAAAAACATTGAATCTTTCCCTATCAAATCATTAACAAAAGGAAAAATAGAATTTCCGCCTAATTCAGAGGAAAGGTAAAAAATTGGATGTAAAAATTCTTGATTATCTTCAATAGTACCTAAAATATTCGAGTTTTGATCAAGAGCGGCTTCTTTTTGCACTAATTGCGCAAGCGCAGTCCTTGGATATATTCGTATGCCAATTGATAATCCTACTCTGCCTGGATTAATCTCTTTCATTAGTTCAATGGTAGTTTTTATAGAATCTCGTGTTTCGCCCGGTCCGCCAATTAAGAGATCTAGCATAGTTATAATTTTATTCATCCTACACAACTCGACTATCCGGGGAATATCTTGCGCGCGATGGGATCTCCGGTAGCGTTTAAGCATACCGTCATCGCCACTATCGACCCCGAAATTGATCCCCATACATCCAGCTTCTTTCATTAAGTGGGCCAAGTCTTCATCAAAGGGGCGTGGTGCACAGTATGCATACCATTTCATTCTGGAAGATAACTCTTCTTCAATAAGAGCACGACATAGCTCTTTGGCATTCGATAAAGGATTATTGAATTCTGAATCACAGAGGTGAAAACAGTTGATTCCTTGATCAATTAGCATCTTAAACTCAGCACAAACAGTATCTGGGTTGCGAACTCGGATTTTATCCCCTTTGCAAATTGGATCAGCGCAATAGATGCATTTTTGATCGCAACCTCGCTTGGTTTCAATGTTTCCCTGACCACCTTCTTCGAAATACTGGAGATTATTAATCAAGTTACGTTCAGGAGTAAATTTCTTTAAATTAAGGAATTTTATAGAGGTCTGAATGAATTTACCATTTTCTTGATAAATCAAATTAGGGATTCTACGAAAATTGCGGTCGGTTACAAGGGTCCTTAAAAGCCGGGGCAAAGCTTCTTCACCTTCATTATAGACCCCGAAGTCGGCTCCACAATAGTATAAAATGGCTTTAGGAGCAATGGAAAATCCAATACCACCCAAAATAATGGGTGCACTTTGGATAGATTTTATGAAGGTAATTATTTCTTTTATTTCATCTAAAAAGGAATGCTGGCTTTGGAAATAGCAATCATCCGTATTTCTTACTGTAATCCCAATAGCTAAGGGATGTTTTTCAAGGAAATATTCATCCAAAGAATGCTTTAAATCGGAAAAGGAATGATCAATTATATCTACGTTATAGCCAGCTCGCTTCAGCGCAGTTCCTAAATAATCAAAGGCAATAGGACCTACAATAGGTCTAATTTGAATCGGATTGATTAAAAGGAGAAGAGAATTTGTGTCTATCATTAGAATATACTCTTGATTAAACCATTTTTAATATTTTTCAATGTTACATGTAAGTTCAGTAAATTGTTGATCGACAACTTAAAATTGTTGAATGACAAGAAGTAGTTGTTGGATGACAAAGTAATTTGTTACCAAGCAGAATTTTGGATTTATAAAGTCCAAGTCAAATCAACTAGGTATATATGAATTTCAAAGAGGTTAGATAAAAAATGAGTGAAGATATACAATTGTCTGAAGAAAGCTTGAGAAAAATTGCATCACAGAAAGTTACTTTTAGATATTCGGTCAAAATCCATGCAATTATTTATATTTTAGTGAATATTCTTCTCTTTGTTATCAATGCCATTTTCACGCCAAGTTTCTGGTGGGCATTTTTTCCTCTATTTGGATGGTTAATCGGTTTAGTCATTCATGGACTCGCTTACATCCTTTATGCCAGAGGCACGAGCTATGGCATCCGCGGAGTTTTGTTTCATCTAGCGGCATGGGCTTTTGGAATGCTTCTACTAGTTGTTATTAACTTCATAACTTCCACACCTGTAGGGAAACTGGATTGGGTTATCTATCCAGCGATTTTTTGGAGTATTGGACTAATTATTCATATATGCATCCAGATCTTATTCTTTGGTAAAAGCTCAACAAAAGGCGCAAAGAAACCATCTAAGAAAGAAAGAGCAATCGAAAAAGAAATGCAGAAAATGAGAGAGCGTTCGAAAAAATAATGGGGAGCAATGTAAGAAATGTGGCTAGGAAAGGTTTTGGACCTCAAGTCAGATGTATCACAAGAAATCAGAGCGATTTTATCTCATAATATCGGACCGAAAAAATTGACTCCATTAGAATTTTCAATTCTTGAGACTATTTTTAATGCCAAACAAGTTTCCAAAGAAGATCTCATTGAACTTCTCAATAAACACTTTGCCGGAACCTTTAAGGCAAAAGCCATTACTATTTATCCTCTTTTATCTAAACTTAAAAGCCGAGGATTTTTAGATTCGAAAGAGGTCAAGAGTCTCTTGGGCCCGCTGGTGAAAGTCTATTACTTGACGAATGCTGGAGAAGAGGTATTAAAAACGAAAGTGAATAAAAATTTCTTAGATCAAATAAAATTTATCGAAAATTTTCTAGTGGAATTAGCTTCTATCTATATAAAATCATTTTCCCAAGAAGAGCGGGATATAAGGGGCCAAGAAGTGGAGAATTTGATTAAATCTTTGTTAGAGTCGGTAATACAGAAAATCCCTAAAGCATATATATTAGAAACGAGATGCCCTAGCTGCAATGCAATTGTAGATAGAGAAAATTCGAAATATTGTTCCAACTGTGGACAGTTACTTTCATAAGGTGGCAATCGTATGAAGATTCTCTATATTAATCCTCCTAAATTGGCCTCAGGTTTGGATGCAATAACCATGGCGCCGCCTTTAAATTTAATTATATTAGCAGCGATGGTTCCAGAACATGAGGCGAAGGTCATCGATTTTAAAGTGGATAAGGTCGTTAGGGAGCAGCTTCTCAACGAATTGAATCAATCGGATGTAGTGGCAATTACAAGTATGACGCCACAGATTCACAGTGCCTTAAATATAGCAGCAATGGCAAAAGAGCAAGGATGTATCACCATTATGGGGGGATACCACCCGACCTTAGCTCCCGAGTTCGTGGCCCAGCATCCTGCGGTAGATTTTACGGTGCGTGGTGAAGGAGAAAATACATTCCGGGAGTTAATTGATTTTGTAGATGGAAATAAAAAGAATCGAGCTTTGGAGGATATCGCAGGCATTTCTTATAAGTCCAGTGAAAAGAAGGTCATTCATACCCAAGATCGCCCATTAGAATGTAACTTGGATAATTTTCCTCTACCAAAGCGAAATTTGCTTGATGGAAAAAGGTATATTCATTTTGGAGCCTTAGCTACAGTCATGGAAACCTCACGTGGATGTCGATATTCGTGTAAATTCTGTTGTATATCGAAGATGTGGAGAGATCTAGGCAAAAAGACTTCATATCGGACTAAGAGTCTGAAACGGATAATGGAAGAGCTTTACGACATCAACAAGAAAAAAACTGATTTCATCTTTTTTACAGATGATAATTTCACCTTGAATATTAACAGGGTAACCCGGATATTGGAGGCAATAATTGAGTCAGGGATTCAAAAACGTTTTGGATTCGGGTGTCAATCGAGAGTAGATTCGATTTATCGAAATCCATGGCTAGTTGAACTCTTTGCAAAAGCGCATTTCAGACAGATATTTCTAGGAATTGAGAGCTTTCACCAACAAAGTTTAGATGCGATGAATAAAAAAACCACTACGGCTGCAATGAGTCAAAAAGTGGTAAAAATGCTCCATGATCATGGGATTACCGTTCATGGTGGTGTCATCATTGGATTTCCTGGTGAAACGAAGACGATGGTTCGCCAAACAATCCAATTTATAAAATCACTGGAGATAGCATTGGTGCAATTCACGCCGATTACTGCATTCCCCGGTACTACTTTTTATGAAGAGATGAAGGAAAAAGGCATGATAACCAGCAATGACTATCGAAATTATGATCTGTTCCATCCTATGATGCGGACAGATCAGTTAAGGGCAG
>Ga0315310_10000120_pt1 | contig 52883 bp, 55 predicted proteins | sample TDP5_MG_FD_203630 | JGI IMG/M metagenome (GOLD analysis project Ga0315310, IMG submission 203630) | Freshwater sediment microbial communities from Lake Towuti, South Sulawesi, Indonesia - TDP5 | ecosystem: Environmental > Aquatic > Freshwater > Lake > Sediment | place: Indonesia: South Sulawesi...
TTCCCCGTAGATAATTGAGGCCATCTGCGGGTTCGTGTCATCCATCGTGATCAGAATCGTTGCTTGGCGACGCGAGTTGAAAGCTTCAGTGAACCCCGCTGGTATTACAACCGCTCCTTTAAGGCCACCCGCTACAATTCGCTCTCTAGCTGATCCGAAGCTTGCGAAATCTTGAACTTCAAGAAGCCCCGTCGAGGATGCTATCTCTTTGAACTGGTCGGCGACCAGAAGCGCAAACGATCCTGAATCCTCCACTACCAAAGCCATCGGAACGGTCTTGTAGGGTGAAGAGACCTTTCCTGAGAAGGGATTACTTGTGCCTGTTTGAGGAAACATGAAGCCGAACAGGGACATCAACAGAATCGGCATCACCGTGAAGGTAGCAACGAGCATCCTAGCCTTCCAAAAGTCTAGAAGGTCCTTGTGTGCTATCCGAAAAGTGATGTATATCTCAAAAAGAAGATTGCTTCTCACGCTAGAACCTCCCCATCACTCTCCTCATAGGCACACGGTTTGATGCCGAATCTCTAAGCGCCCTTCCAGTAAGCTCCAAGAAAACTTCCTCAAGGGTTTCACAACCAAGCTTGCTCTTTAATCCGGCAGGAGTATCCACCGCAATGATCTTGCCATGGTCAATTATGCCGATTCTATGTGACAGTTCGTCAGCCTCCTCCATAATATGGGTTGTAAGGACGATAGTCTTTCCATCCTGATTCAGCTCTTTTATCAGGTCTCGAACAAAACGGATGCTTTGAGGGTCAAGAAGCGTTGTAGGCTCATCCATAAAAAGGATTTCGGGATCATGAAGCAATCCACGAACAACATTTACCCGTTGACGCATTCCACTAGAATAGCCACCTACAGGCATGTCCTTGAACTGTTCCAAGAGAACCATCCTAAGTAGCTTCTCCACCCTATCCTTGAGTTGCCTCCTACTCAAGCCGTAGAGTTCACCGAAAAACATCAGGTTCTCCACAGCACTAAGTCGCGGGTACACGATGAGTTTCTCGGCGACAAGACCTATGATTCGCCGAACCTGATCTGCCTGGTTGACGATGTCATATCCTTTCACGGTGGCGGTGCCCTCACTCGGCTCAGAAAGCGTAGACAGCATTCGAATCACTGTAGTCTTGCCTGCACCATTCGGTCCGAGGAAGCCGAAGATCTCGCCCTTCATGATTGATAGGTCAATATGGTCGACCGCGGTAAATCCGTTGAATCGCTTTGTCAATCGATGTGTTTGGATGATGGGTTCCATAGGCCTCAACCTGATTTTGCGGAGCAATATATAGCAATAATATATATGCGTTATGGGGAATCCATACGTGAGATTGCGACTTGAGAAAGAGGGAACGTTCCCGGGCTTGGTCAAAGGAACTTCAGAAAGGTTACTTGAGACTTCTGACGCTGATGCTACTGCGAAAGGGACCAACATACGGATACAAGATCATGCGAGCGATAGAGGATCGAACGTTGGGCCTCTGGAGACCAACAGCAGGTGGTATGTACTCGATCCTGAAGAGAATGGAGAATGCTGATCTTGTTAGGAGCAAATGCAGTTGGGAGGTCAGAAGACGCAGAAGAGTCTATCACATAACTACCAAGGGCAAGAGAGCATTGGGGCGAGTCCTACAGAAGCACAAGATTGTAGTCGATGCAGTAAACCAGCTATATGCAGAATTCGCCCTTGATCTCCTTGGAGTCGTCCCATCTGAAAATGTCAAACTCTCACTTTTCCGAGAGTTCCTCTCTGAGGAGGGAATGTGCGCCTCAACTCCTCAGGACAAAAGGCAACTCTTGAAGTCTGTCAAAACTCGTCTCGAGGAGGCAAAGAGAATGATAGATTTGTACATCACCAGAATCGACACCAAGCTGGAGCACACTTAAAGCTGTATGTCAAATGAAAAAATTGAATTTTCAGTTACAGTCAAAAAAGGGAAGCAGGATGTGCTGATCACAAACAGAGAATCAATAAGCCATATTCCAGAGTAGAGAGAAGAACATCGTAGACGGTGAGGCAAATGAAGGCTATTGTAGTATTGACCAGGCATGGCGAAACCTTGTGGAACGAGATGAGGCTCCTTCAGGGCAGGACCGATGTAGCGCTATCCGACGCTGGTCGGGAACAGGCGAGAGCCCTATCGGCGGCCCTAGCATCGATCCCTCTATCTTCAATCTACTGTAGTCCGCTATCAAGGGCGAGAGAGACGGCTGAGATTCTGGCTGTGCCGCGCAAGATCGTACCGAAGGTTGATGAGGGATTCGTTGAGATAAATTTCGGCGAATGGGAGGGAAAATCACACAGCGCCCTAAGGAAGGAGTTCCCGGAGCAATATGAGAGATGGCTCATCGACCCAACCCAAGTAATTGTACCACGGGCCGAGCGACTGAGCGATGTTCAGGCTAGAGTGATGCACAGCTTTGAGCGCATCGTTCAGGAGAACGATGGAAAAGCTATTGCTATTGTAGGACACGGCGGCGTCAATAGGGCTTTGCTTCTCTCACTTCTGCAAGCCAACTCAGAAGCCTTCTGGAGGCTTAGACAGGACATAGCATGCCTCAACCTAATCGAGCTCTCAGACGGCATCCCCAAGATCAGCCTACTGAACTCCACGGTGCACCTCAAGGTCGATTACCTGCAGCTCGTGAAAGAAGCCGCAACTCGAGCTCAGATCTCGCTTGAGAATCAAAGCTAAACCTATCCGCAGACAGCTGAAGTCCAGTCAACCAGACTTAGTGCAGAGACTCACATGGATCTCACAGATGTAGTGAATGTCAGCTCCTGACTTTGACGGTCTCAAGATTCCGAGGATGGACCCACAGACATTAGCGCCCAAATCCTGACTTCAACTCAGTCGATACCATCTTTATCACTCCAAACCCCGGTGCGGCACGTTCGGGTTGGTAGGCTGAGAACTTGTGCCTCAAAAGCTTCTTGCTATTACAAGTCTGCACGTGCAAGGCCCATACTGCGGGACAGAAATTAAGAATCGGTTCACATCAGCTTGTCAAGCATCATTACATGTTTTCTAGTTTCTTCGGAAAGACGCTCATGAAGATGTAGATCTGATGTGAGAAGTGTCGCACGATGTGTCGTTGCTACCGAGATGTATACGGAATCGTAGATTGAGATGTCCTCCACAACTGAGAGTTCTGCCGCTTTGGTCCATTCCGAGACCGTCGGCTCGTGAAGTAACTGCATCTGCTCTATGGCTGCAATTGATGCAGCAATCATTTTCGTAGGAAGTCTGACTATGGGGTGAAATCTGAGAGCGTTCGCTACTTCATACTTCAACAGGGAGGGAGAAAGTAGGTCAAAAGTTCCCTTCACAAAAGATTCCTTCACCTTAAATGCGATTGTGCTATCTTCTTCCGTGACAAACCACTTCACCGCTACTGAGGCGTCTACTACGTACCTGCGTATCTTCTGTCTCTCCAAAACCTAATTGTCTCCGCACTATTGTACTTGACATAGCCATACTGCGACTCCGCATACCTTCGAATCTCGTCAACATCTCTGCTTGCTTGAACAATCCTGCTCCAATTACTCCTCTTATGTCGACCTTCAACTTCAATGGTATCCTGGATAGCTCGTCTGATAACGTCGGACCAGTTTATCTCCTTCAGCCTGCGCATTTCCCTTCTCAGACTCTCCGGAATTCTGACGGTAATGATTGTCAACGCTCATCGTATATACACCGTAAAGACGATACTAAATAACTTTGCGAGACTCAAATGGCAGAAGAGGAAAGAACCTCTTTAGGTGCGTTGGGACCAGAAAGTGCGGCGATTTTCAAGGATTTGAAGTTGAGGCAGGTGGGTAAGTGAAGATCATCTCCGCAGTTTACCTCAGTATTAGCTTCCCTAGTAGAAGGCAAATGGCATTAGTAATGAGAATCTGTCATTTTTCTTTCATCTTGTTATGGAAGCATGTTTCTTCTCCTAGGTGGCATGCTGGTCCCTTCGGTCTGACGAGGTAAAGAACCGAATCATGGTCACAGTCGACTCGGATCTCCTTGACCTCCTGAACCTTTCCAGAAGTCTCTCCCTTCTTCATAACACGTCCGAATGTTCGTCTAAAATAGTGGGCGTAACCTGTTTCAATGGTTTTCACCAGGGCTTCCCTGTCAACGTAAGCTAAGGTCAACACTTTGAGGCTCTCTTGGTCTTGGACGACGACGGGAATCAAGCCGTTCCCCTTATCGAAGTCAAGATCATCAACGCTCAACAGTCTTCTTTGCTTCAAAGTCTTACGGGAACCTCTCTCTCAGCCAAGAAGCGCTTTACGATAGAAACCGGATACTTGCTGTAGTGGAAGACTGAAGCAGCTAGGGCAGCGTCAGCCCTGCCGAGGGTAAAGGCTTCAAGAAAATGTTGAGGGTTGCCGGCTCCTCCGCTCGCGATAACTGGAAGACAAACCCTCTCCGCGATCATCCTCGTCAGCTCGAGATCGTATCCTTCTTCGGTTCCGTCCCTATCCATCGAGGTAACGAGTAACTCACCGGCACCGAGCTGCGAAGCTTCCCGGGCCCACTCAAGAGCATCAATATCTGTGGGCTTTCTTCCGCCATAAGTGTAAACCTCAAACCAGCATGATCCCACATCAGTCTGAATCTCAATCTTGTCTGGATTGGTTTCGTATTTTCTCTTTGCATCGATGGATACGACAACGCATTGGCTCCCGAAAATTTCCGAGAGCCTCCTAATAAGAGAAGGATTTTCAACCGCAGCCGTGTTGACTGATACCTTGTCAGCTCCGTTACACAAAACCAACTGGGCATCTGTGACACTTCGGATTCCACCTCCAACTGTGAAAGGAATGTTCAACGCACCTGCCACTGCTCTAACGACATTCTTGAGTATCCTCCTTTTCTCGGAAGAGGCCGTTATGTCCAAGAAGACGAGTTCGTCGGCGCCTTCCTCGCTGTAACGCCTACCAAGCTCAACTGGGTCCCCTGCGCGCCTTAGATTCACGAAGTTGATTCCCTTCACAACCTTACCTCGATCTACATCGAGGCATGGAATTATTCTCTTCGTCAATACCATTTTCTTCATTCTCTTTTCTAGGCATTATTCTTCAACGATTTTCAAAGCTTCACTGAGCGTGAACGAACCATCGTACAGCGCCTTTCCGACAATTGCACCGCAAACCCCGAGGCGCTTCAAGGCGATAAGATCCTCGAGGCTTCCTATGCCTCCAGCCGCAATCACACCTATGCCGTGACGACAGAGCCTTGCCATGGTCTCGAGATCCGGACCAGTCATGGTTCCATCGCGTGCCACCGAAGTCACTAAGAACAACTCAACACCCAATTCCAAGAACTTGAAGACAGCGTCATCCACGGCTGTTCTTGAATGGGTCTTCCATCCGTGCACCATAACAACGCCGTTAAGATGATCCAAGGCAACTATGACACGATCCTTTCCAAACTCATTCACCATAGCCTTTACGGCGGATGGCTCTTCGAATGCGAGAGATCCTAGGATGATTCTGTCAGCATCCATGTTAAGTAGAGCTCGGGCCGCGTCTACGCTTCTTATTCCTCCACCAACCTGAACTGAGACCTTAACCGCCTTTACGATGTCTTCGATCACGTTTGCATTATTTCCTGATCCCAGGGCCGCATCAAGGTCTATTACGTGGATTATCTGCGCTCCTTCAGCTTCCCATCTTCTTGCGACTGTTACTGGATCGCCGAAGCTCCGGTAAGACTTTGCGAATCTGGAATCTCCTCTCAGAAGCCTGACGACTTCACCCTTCATTACATCAACGGCTGGGATCACCTGCATTGCTTTGTCATCTCTTGATGCTATTGACGAAGTTTCGGAGAACTCGCTCACCTGGTTTGCCAGACTTCTCTGGATGACACTGAACGCCGAGAATACCCTTTCCAACCACCAGAGACGCGAAGATTAGCCCATAATCTGTTTCAGCCACGACGACCTGTTTGTCTCTCGGATTCGCATAGTAGCTGTGGGCGAAATAGAAGTAATCTTGCTCATCTACGCCATCAAGGAGTTCGTTATACCTGCACATTCTGAACGTGTTCCAACCCATATGCGGCGCTCTGACATGTCTCGGCAACCTCAGTACATCTCCTTCTAGGAATCCTAGCCCGTTCCCTGAGCCCTCCTCGCTTGTCTGAAAAAGGAGCTGCATACCTAGGCATATGCCAAGTATCGGGGCGCCTCCTTCGAGAAGTTCGACCATCTCTGGTTTGAGAGACTGAACGCTCTGTGATGCTACCTTGAAGTTTCCAACACCCGGAAGAACGATCGCATCTACATCTCGAAGGCCGCGTGAGGCGGACGACACGGTTGCATCTGCTCCCGACTTTTTCAGGGCAGATTCTATGCTGAATAGGTTGCCGCTACCGCAGTTGATTATCGATATTCTTGGAATTTAGATAACCCCCTTAGAGCTTGGAACGCCGGTTCTTCGTGGATCCTTGGATACGGCTTGTCTCAAGGAGAGAGCCAAAGCCTTGATCGCGGCCTCTATCTTGTGATGATCATTTGACCCGTACTGTATCCAAATGTGCATGTTTGCTCGCGCAGAGAGTGCTAAGGTCTCAAGAAAGTGGCTGATATCCTGGCAGCGCATATCCTCAACCTCTTCGCCAGTGAGCTTTAGATCAATTTTGACATAAGGTCTGTTAACAAGGTCGACAGCGGCGAAGGCTACGGAACAGTCCATTGGCACGAAAGCATATCCAAACCTCCTAATTCCGGCAGCATTGCCCAAGGCCTTTCGTAAAGCCTCGCCGAGGCAGATCGATACGTCCTCGATCACGTGATGCTTCAGATCGCCTTCTGCTTTTCCTGTTATGTCGATTAGGCTGTGGGTTGCCAGAGACTTGAGCATATGATCAAGAAAATTGGTTCCTGTCTTAACCTCAGCCGAACCCGAACCGTCAAGACTAACCTTCAGGTAGATGTTAGATTCACCTGTTCTTCTCGAAACCTCAGCAGTTCTCAACTCTTCTTCCCCCTTACATCGTCTAGGACTACAGGCAGCTCGTTAACAGAAGGCAGGACAACATCGCATCCAGACTCAAAGAAGGTGCGCAGATACGCGTCCTTGGCATACGAGCGCCCATAGACACCTGCAGACAGAACATGTGGATTGGTCTTCGTAGCTTCACGAACCATCATGACATCCTCCATCGAGTCTCCAACGTAGAGAGCGAGATTGACAGGGTTCATGGCTTCGAGAGCCTTGAGAAGAGAGAAAGGGTTCGGCTTCTTCAGGTTGACCCTCAATCCGTCTCGTATTGAATATTCAATCTCTGTCCTTTCAATCTCGTCAAGAAAGACCAAAGCCTTAGGATTGAATCGGTCGAGAATTTCCTTCAGAATGTACTTGGCGGGTTCAAATCTACTTCCAGACACGACACCGAAGTTCGCCTTACCTAGAAGGGACGTCAATTGATCTAGGCTCTCTCGTCGAACAATGGCAGTTGCGTTTTCAACCATGCCAGGACCATTGTAGAACTTTGGTTCGATACCGTACGTTTTGAAAAACAATCCGGGGCCGCAGTAAAACTCCTCAAAGACCGTCACGACTATGCTCTCACCAACCTTAGCGGGATAGCGAAGAAAATCTTTCAAAGCTCTATAGAAGCCAGGGAGTTCTTTGAATCTTTCAGTGCTGACAAGGTTCCTATCAACCGATTCGGCGCCTCCAATATCAAGTCGTTTCGTGAAATCCTTCAACCCATTGATCAATTCTTTGAAGAATTCTTCACTCAATTCAAGTCGGTCAAGTTTCTCCTCTGTCATCGCCTTTATCAAGAAGAAACGGGCGGCAGGATCTTGTTGCCTCTCCAGTGTCTCAACGCTTTTCTTCAGCTGTACCCGCAGACTTTCAGGTAAATAAGACAACATGAACATCAGAACTCCATAGACGGTGTCCCAGTCGTTGTTGAAGCCGCCGGTTCTTCTAAACTGGAGTATGACATCGTCCGAAACGAGACTTTCCTGAATCGAGTATCCGGTTAGACCGCTGAATATGAATGCGACAGTTTTAGAGATGGCTTTATTGTATGAGTTGCTTATATCGATGAGCACGCCGTCGCAATCGAAAATGACCGCGTCAACATTCTTGAGTTGATTCAGCTTATCCATCCTAACGTAAGCCTCTTGGAAGTCGAGATTCAGCTTCGCGTATTTGCAAGACACGTCCATCATCTCATGACCTCGCTCAATTCGTTGAGGAATGTTTCCGACAAGGGAGGAGGCGCAACCGTAACTCTCATACAGTTCTCTAGGTCAAGGACTCGACCTAGGTTCTTCACGATTACTCCCTTTTCCAGCAGTGCTTGGTGCACGTAGTCAGAACTTCTTTCAACTTTGAACAAAACGAAGTTGGTTTCAGAATCAAAGGCATGAATTCCGCTTATCCGGTTCAGCCTTCTTATGAGTCGATTTCTCTCAACCTTCAGCTCCTTTATTGCACCGTTTATGACTTCGATTTTTCCCAGTAGCTTCAGTGCTAACCTCAAAGCGATAGCGGAGACGCTGTAAGGTAACTGGAACTTTTCGGCGATAACTGTTGAGAGATCTTGATCTGCAACTGCGTATCCTAGTCTCAAGCCCGCTACACCGAAAGCCTTGGAAAACGTCCTGATGATGAGAAGGTTTCTGACTTTTTCAAGTAGAGAGACAGCAGACTCTCCAGAGAAGTCTCCGTATGCTTCATCGAGTATCACTAGGCCTCCAAAATTTTCAGCTACACGCCTAATCGTTTCCAAATCAAACTGGTTCGCGGTTGGGTTATTCGGAGAACATAGGAATAGTAGCTTAGTCTTTGGCTTGACGGAGGCTAGTAGCTTCTCCGTATTGAGCGAGAAATCCTCTGCAAGCGGAATGGCGCTGTAGGTGGCTCCTTGAATTCTTACACAGCGTTCATATATGGAGAACGTTGGTCTGAATGAAAGCGCCTCATCGCCGGGTCTTAGAATCGCACAGGATATCAGATCGATTAACTGATCGCTTCCGGTTCCTATCATAATCTCCTCAGGTGAAACCTTCAGGTATTTGCCCAGCGCCTCTCTCAGGTCAGTTGTTTCTTTGCCGGGATAGATCCGTGGGTCAGCCTCCTCCACAACCTCTTTCAGCAGATCTCTAAGGAAACCAAGTGGAACGAAGAAGTTCTCATTAGCGTTGAGCTTCAGGATTTCAGAGGGCTTCCTGCCTGACTTACTCACGACATTCTCAATAGTCTCACCGATATCGTACTTGCCTAGGCTTTGAACTTCGTCTACAAACTTTCCAAGTATCGTTTCACCGCGAAGACCCAACTTTGAACCTCTCCTCCACGGCCAGGGCATGATTCATGAGACCCTCACTTTCAGCCAGAATCCTTAGATTTGCTCTAAGCCCAGAGAGACCTCTCTTCGAGCATTCGACTGTTCTAACTAGCTTGACGAAGTCGACGACTGATAGTCCTGAGAAAGCATGGCTGAACCCACCGGTAGGTAGAACGTGGTTGGTTCCTAGACAGTAGTCACTTGCCGATGCAGGAGTATACATTCCGATTAGGATTAAACCCGCGGATGGTATCTTTCCGGATACGCTACAGCAATCCTCCGCCATCACTTCAAGATGTTCAGGCGCGAACTCACTCACGAAGGCTATCGCTTCCTCCATCTCCCCGCAGACAAGCACACGCCCATTCCTCGTGAGGGCTTGAATGATTGTTTCTCTGTTCGGCAAAGACGCAATTCTCTTCTCGAGTTCCTCAATGGTAGCCTCTGCGAGATCCTTGGATGTTGTCACTAGAATCGAGACAGAATCCGCTCCATGCTCCGCCTGAGAGATCATATCTAAAGCGACTAACCGAGGATCAGCCGATTCGTCTGCCAGGATGACTATCTCGCTTGGACCTGCAGGCATGTCTATGGGTACGATCTGTGAAACGAGAGTCTTAGCTGTGACAACGTACTTGTTACCGGGCCCAACTATCTTCTCGACAGGTCTAATTGTCTCAGTTCCATAGGCTAGCGCGGCAATGGCTTGGGCGCCTCCAACCCTGAAGATTTCGTCGACCCCGCAAATATCAGCCGCTACTAGTATCAAGGGGTTGATCTCGCCTCCACTTCTAGGCGGAGTGCAGACAACAACTCGGGGAACACCAGCGACCATAGCGGGGACGGTGGTCATGATCAAACTGCTCGGATAAGCTGCATTTCCACCCGGGACGTAGCAACCTACGCTTCGAATTGGGAAGACCTGATTCCGAACTCTTGTGCCCTCAGACTCTAGTTCAAAGTTGATCTGCTCCAGAACTTTTCTTTCCAACCTTTCGACACGGTTTTTGGTGAACTCAATTGCGGAGATTTGCTCCCGATCAACCTTCTCGTATGCCTCTTCAATCTCCTTTCGGTTCACCTGCAGACAGCTGGGTGACAATCTTACGCCGTCGAACTTCAAGGTGAAGTCAACGAGAGCCGCGTCGCCCCGTCTCTTGACCTCCTCAACTATCCCTTTTACGTACTCTACTAGGTCAGGATCGGTTTCTTTGGTTCTCGGCCATCTGTTTTCCAGTAGGTCACCCTTCGCGGCCGAAGCTTCCAAGATTTCGAGCTTCAATGGTTCGTTCAACTTGCCTGTCCTCCGGACCTAATGTCATCAAGTGATAGAACTTGTCGAGGCTCATACACAACCAGTCCCTGAGCGAGTCTTCGAAGTGTCGGAATAAGCTCTAGGAAGCGTTCTTTCTCGATCACAGTATTTACTGAGTACCAGTCTCGGTCTGAGAGAGGTGCAATCGTTGGCCTCTTCAAAGCAGGTAGAAGGCTCAGCAGTTCTTGGAGGTTCGCTCTGCTTACGTTCACGAAGATGTGGAGTTTCTTTCTTCCATCTACGACGCCTCTTAGAAGTGTCATTATGTCGTAGATGCTCTCTCGTTTTGCAGGGTTCTTCAAGGCTTTCCTGTTCGCGATGAGAACCGCAGTTGATTCCATGATCGTTTCAATCACCTTAAGGTTATTCTGTTCAAGAGATGTTCCAGTCTCAACTAGTTCTACTATGGCGTCAGCGTCTTCGGGAGGCTTGGCTTCCGTAGCCCCAAAGGAGAGGTAGATGGAAACCTTCTCGTTTTGGCCTTTCTTAAACCACGGAGTTATCAGGAGTGGATCTGCATCGCCATAGAGGGTACGGTAAGCAGCGTTAGCCTTCAGATACTCACTTGAAAGGTTAAGGTATTCAGTGGATATCCTTAGACCCTTGCCTTCACGTGAGAACTCCTCAAGGAGATCTGAAACCGAATTCACTTCAGCCCAAGGCTTTGGCACAGCTAGGACAAGTTGAACTTTGGAGTATCCGAGGTTGAGAAGGATCTCAAGATCGGCGTGGGTTTCACGCACCCAGTCGAAACCAGTAATACCTACGTCCTGTAGTCCGTCGCGTACGAAGATTGGTATCTCCTGCGGCCTAATGATCTTTAGCTGAATCTTGGCATCGTTTATCGTCGGACGATAGGTACGTTCTCTACCTGAGATCACGTACCCTGCTCGTTCCAAGATCTCGAAGGTTGCATCGGCCAAGTGTCCTTTCGGTAATGCGAACTTAACCTTCTCCATTGTCTAGAACCTCAACTTTACAATATTTCCAGACCAAGCCGAATAGAAGCAGAGTGTCGAAACTCTGAGAGTCTCTAAGAAACAGTTAACGGATGCATCAGCGAGAGGATAGAATCTAGAGTACAGAGTCTGTGACGTGGGGCTTAGGATAAAGTTGCGTCGGTTAGGTATGAACGCGACGACCTCGCGTGAACGCGATCCCTCACTTCACATCACTTGCCGCATTACGCGCACTATCGCGTTATATAACCTTTCCTTCCTTACGGCACATATGCCTAGTTCAAGTCAACAGGCGGGATCATTTTGACGACTTCGGCGTTTGTCTGAAGAAAACTGCCAAGTTACTTTTTCTGGTTATTAGTTACGTAATCCGTTGGGGGTTTCTGGCTTTTCCGAAAATCCAAGGAGCCAGAGTTCGTAGAGTCATCCGGTTGTCTTCGCTATTGACATCTACATGTTTCCTTATGGCTTTCAGAAGCCCTGCATAGGCGAATAAGACATGAGGTTTCTGAGTATCACGTTGGTGAGCCGGGTGGAAAAATACAACCGCGTTTGGATCTCCGCCGTGAGAATCCTGTCCACGGATAGGCCCAAGGTGCGTAGGCTTAAGAGATCTGACGAACTAAAGGAACGTAGGTCTAGCTACACTTTGCCTGATGTCCTTCTCATACATCCACCGAGTGTGTACGATTTCAGGGAAAGAACGTGGTTTACAGGGCCAATTGCAAGGACAGTTCCCGCTCTGACGCCTGTGTTCATCGGCATCCCTATTGGCCTGATAAGTATGGGAGAGTACCTGAGAAGACATGGATACGATGTTAGGGTATTCAACATAGCCGAAAAAATGTTGACTGAAAGACAATTCGATGTTGAACACTACCTAAGTGGCATGGACGCTGAGATATTTGGTATCGATCTTCACTGGTGCGTCCATTCACAGGGCGCGATCGAGATTGCACGAATATGCAAGAAATACCACCCAAACTCCCTTGTAATCCTTGGCGGCATGACTGCGACCATATTTCATTCGGAAATACTGGATAGCTTCCCTTTCATAGACATGGTAATCCGAGGGGAGGGGGAGAAACCGCTGCTATGTCTCGTCAAGGAAATTGAAGGCACAAGCAGGGATTTCTCACACATACCCAACGTAACGTACAAAACAGAAGGCAGGATTCGGATCAACAGGATAGAGAGACCATGCGACAATTTGGACTGTTTTAGTTTCACAGCACTTGACCTGCTTGAACCTAAGGAAAAGATGTTATCCGGCAAGAACGCGTGGTGGCACATCCCACTGTCTAGGGGCTGTCCCAACAGATGTGTGACTTGCGGAGGGTCTGTCTATAGCTATAGAAAGTACTTCTGCAGGGATTACCCGGCATTCAGAAGCCCTCGCAGAGTGGTCGAAGATCTAAGACATCTGTGCGAACAGGGAGTAAAATCTGTCTTTCTGTTTCAGGATATGAGGACTGGTGGTGAGGAATACGCTGAAGGTATTTTGAGGGCCCTTCGAGAAGAAAAGGTAGATATTGAGAACCTTACCCTAGAGTTGTTTAAGCCGTCTTCTAAAGAATTCCTAGACAGATTAACTTCAGTCGAAGCTCAACTCGTCTATTTGACTATTTCGCCCGAGTCGGGGCTTGAACGCCTCAGGAAAGTGCAAGGGCGCGCTTATTCCACCTTGGAGCTGATACAGTTTGCAAACGATTTCATGGAAGTGGTCGACCAAAGGTTTGTTCTGAGCAACTTCTTCATGATCGGATTGCCCGAAGAAAACGAGGAGACCATCAGAGAAACATGGCGTTTATGGAAGAAGCTTTTGGACATGAATAAATGCCAAGGAGAACGATCAATATCCTGCCCACGGATTATGGTTCAGTTTGACGTATTAACCTTCCTAGATCCGGGATCGCTAGCGTATGATTTCCCTGGGGAATTTGGTTACAGACTTATTCACAAGGCCTTTTACGGGTACTATCAAGGTATGTTGAACCCCTCTTGGGCACATTGGTTCAGTTATGAAACAAAACATTTGCACAGAAGTGCCTTAGTAGAACTGACTCTGAACTCTTGGGAAGTCATCACTGAGCTATACGAAGAGCACGGGTTCTTGACAGAAGAGATGACAACCGTCGAAATGAACAAGATCAAGGCCAATAGGATATTGGTCAAGGAATTGGATGACATACTGCGAATCAAGGATCCCCGAAGACAAACCGCCAGACTTGAGGATTTGAGCGATGCAGTACGTGAAGATGGGACCGTGGCTTCAACATGGTTGGCAAAAAGGGCAATTACGAGGTTACTGGGCAGACTTAAACCATATTCTTAAGTCCATTTGCGTGTTGAAAGTCGGCTCCAGCCCTGTGACTTGCAGAGCGGACTGTAGAGGTTGGAGGTTTTGAATGCTTGCTAAAACTCTGGCTCATCGAGTAGGCAAGTCTTAAATATCGTGCGTTACGACTCTTTAGCTCATGTTTGCAGCCGGTCGAATCGCCCAATTCGCACTGCTGATATTGTTTTTTGTCTTCACTGGTCTTGGCATATGGCTAGGTCGAAAAGGTAAGAAATTCGAGGTGCGGAAGCTTGCAGCTTTGGATGCCTTGGAGGAAGGAGTCGGTCGGGCTGCAGAAATGGGGAGGCCGGTTCACTTCAACCCAGGTTGGTACTCGCTTGATTCAGTGGAAGCTCCGCAAACGGTTGCTGCACTAAGCGTATTCGATCGCCTAGCACATTTATGTGCAAGATACAATGTCCCCGTCATAGTGACACTCATACGCCCTGACGTAATTCCTGTGGTGGACGGTCTGTTGAGAAATGCAGCGACCGCGGAAGGCCGTCCAGAGATCTATAAGGCTGAGAACATTCGATTTCTTTCTCCAGAGCAGTTCGCTTACTTCGGAGGAGTCGCTGAAATTTTTGCCCGAGAGAAACCAGCAACGAGTGTCCTAATGGGTGGCTACATGGCCTACTCCTTGTTGGTGGCCGAGTTAGGGTATCGTTATGGCGCTTTTCAGGTAGCAGGAACCGCTTCTTGGCATCAGATCCCGTTTTTTGTAGCGGCATGCGACTATTCGCTTATTGGTGAAGAATTGTTTGCAGCCGGAGCCTATCTAAGCAAGGATGCCACATTGCTTGGAGGCCTATTTGGTCAAGATGTATGTAAGCTCACTTGCGTGGCATACGTAGTTGTGGCGACTGTACTGTGGTTGCTGGGAAGCGATCTGTTCGTCAAGCTACTGAAGATCTGAAGTGGTGAGAGAATGTCAAAGGTTATTAGAAGAGAAATCCCGCTGCTGTTGGTCTCTTTCTCGGCTATTCTGATGATACTTGACTATTTCTTCCCTGTGCCAGTCTTGAGTAGTTCAGCCAAACTAACGAATGAATGGGTCGTAGTAATTGCAGGATTCTCGTTATGCCTAGGCGCCACGGATCTGATCATTGTGAACACTCGCAGGATAATGAGGAAGACTCCGGGGAGCGGATACGCTCTCCTAATAATCATTTCTTTCCTCCTGACTCTTCTATTGGGACTGAGTTCTCCGATGACCAAACACCCAGCCTTTCAGTGGATATACGATTACTTCTATAGGCCACCAGCAGGAACACTTTACGGTATGCTCGCCCTCTACTTGGTCTCCGCGGGTTGGCGAGCGTTCAAGATCAGAACTTTTGAGTCTGTTATAATGTTGGTATGCGCTTGGTTTCTGATTATGGCAAATGCGCCTATTGCAGCAGTTGTTTGGGAAGGCTTCCCTTCGATTGGAAAATGGATTATGGATGTTCCGAGTGCAGCTGGATGGCGGGCGTTCTACATTGGCGCAGCGATAGGAACACTCGCTCTGGGCCTAAAGGTGATCTTAGGGCTCGAGAGAGGAGCTCTCGGTGAATAGTATGGGCGCAAGAGAGGTTCTTCGCACACTTGAAAGGCTAGATTCGAGATACTTGTTCGTATTAGTATTCATAGTGACCGCGTTTCCACTCGTATTTCCTTTGGGTATCCCTGTCAAGATCTCCGCGCCGGTTCAGAAGTCCTATGACGCAATAGAGGCGCTTGCGCCGAACAGCGTGGTCCTTATCGGAGACGAGTTTAGTGCGCCAAGTTGGACTGAGCTTGGTCCGTCTTACATAGCGGTCTTGAAGCACCTGATCCGAAAGAACATCCGGCTTGTGTTTGTGAGTTTCTTCAGTGCAGAAGCACCTGCAGCCTTCGATACGATGATCAAACCTCGTGTCGATTTCGCCAAGCTCAAGTACGGTGTCGATTTTGTAGAGCTAGGGTTTGTGGCAGGAGGCGAAGCTGCTCTCGCCAGCTTTGCGTCGGACATCCAGAGGACATTGAAGGTCGACAGGTATGGAGCTTCCCTATCAGAGCTAGGTCTAACAAAGGACTTACGTATCACACATTTTTCGCTCGTAGTGGAACTTGATCCAGGTGCACATCTATCAGAATACTTGCGTCAGCTTCAGGCACCTTACGGCTTGAGGCACATATCCATAACATATGGAGTAACCGCGCCTGCATACACACCATATTTGCTCGCAGGACAACTAAGCGGAATGTTGGTTGCCATACGCGGCGGGGCTGAATACGAGCTTCTCATCAAGGAGCCTGGCGTGGCGGTCTCGGGGGTAGACGGAGTTTCAACAAGCCATGTTCTTTTCGCAATATGCTTAGTCGCTGGTAGCTTCTTGTCTCTTGTAAACAGATTGCTGTCAAAAGAAGGGAAGGGAAAATAGATGGATATTTGGCAAACCTTAGGTCTATGGATCGCAGCCTTTGGCACGCTTGCTTGTTTTAGCTTTGCGTTCAAAGAGAATGTATTCTTCCATATCGTCGAGAGCATATTCATCGGCACAAGCGTCGGATATTTAGTGGTATTCGCTCTGGACTCAATTGCAAGGACGGGTGTTACGCCAATCAGCAAAGGGAGCTATATCTACTCAATTCCACTTCTACTGGGGCTTCTGATTTTCGCGAAATATTCCAAGGAATACTCTTGGGTGAGTAGATATCCCGTTGCTCTACTTGTCGGCACTGGCACGGGTCTAGCATGTAGAGCAATAGTGGAAGTCAACATCATCAGGCAGATAAGCGACACAATCGTGATCAGTGTAAAGGACTTTTGGAGCATGTTCAACGGGTTCCTTATGCTTGTGGGGGTCTTAGCCGCAATAGGCTACTTCGTATTCACTCTTAGAGGAAAGGGACGCGTCTACAGTGGTGTTACAAGAGTTGGTCGTGTTGTTCTCATGGTCAGTTTTGCAACGACTTTTGGAAACACTGTGCTTGGTCGATTTTCGCTCTTTATAGGAAGCCTTCAGTCCCTGCTCTCAGACTGGATAGGTCTACCTCAAAGGATAGACTACCTCTCTGCAACTGGAGCAGTGGCTATGCTTCTGCTGATCGGCGCCGCATGTTTCAAGGATCAAATCCTTGACAAGTTGCGGGGCACCAAAGCTTCCTAGTTATCCTTCGCGTATGCACCAGATCTAATTTCTGTTCCAAGGCCAATTCTTAGAAGAATCGTTTCATTTTCTCGGGTCATTCTGATAACTGCCAAGAGATACGTGTTAAATATAGCTTTGGCTACGCTCTATCAAGGGGGATTAGCAATGGTGGAAGTGGGAAATGCCACAGCTGGCCTTGGTCAGAAAGGAACAGGATATCTCAAAGTCGCAGAACTCAGCGACGGATCTCCTGTGAATGTACCGGTAATCATTGTGAACGGATCAAAGAAAGGTCCCACTCTTTGGATAGAGTGCTGCATCCATGGGGACGAAGTTGCAGGTTCCTATGCCCTGCTGCGGACCGTAAAAGAAATCGACCCTAAGTTAATGAGTGGAACCCTAATCGGGATTCCTGCATTGAACGTAACAGCGTTCTGGACAGGTGCTCGGATACCTATCTTCGACACAAAAGATCTAAACAGAGTCATGCCCGGTAACCCAGCTGGAAGCTTCACAGAACAATACGCGGATGTGATCTATCGGACCGTCAAGGCAAAGGTGAACTATCTAGTTGACGTTCACTGCGCAGGAAAAGTTGATTGGGCACTCTACAACGCAGACGTAGACATCGCTGACAAGTGCAGGAAACTGGCCGAAGCCTCGGCGTTTGAAGTCATCGTATCGGACGGACATGGAGGACTCTTGAATGGAGCATTGTTCAACGTGGCTGCGAGAGAGGGAATTCCCTCAGTGATCCTCGAATCAAAGAATATCGAAAAATTGCACACGGCCTATACAAACATCCTGAAGCACTCGGGAATGATTGAAGGAAAATTGGTTCCACCGAGCTCTCAAGAACACTACAAAGGATTCGCTTGGCGGGAAATAGTGATCAAACGGGGCGGTCTCTTTCACCCGAATGTCGAAGAGGGAGATCCGGTTTCCAAAGGCCAAGTACTAGGAGTCGTAACCAACATCTTCGGAGAAGAGGTTGAAAAGGTTACTTGTCCTGTGGATGGGCTGGTAATGCTGTCGCCTGGCCAAAAACCAGTGAAGACCGGCGATACACCGTTCGAGATCGCGATAAGAGCCTAGTGCGGTGCCTGGTTTGACGAACGCTGTCAAAGTGATCAGAGGGGGGACTCTAATCGATGGAACCGGTGCAAATCCTCTAAAAGACTCCATAGTAGTGATTGAAGGCTCGAAAATATCTCAAGTTGGTCGGCAAGGTGAAGTTCGGATACCGAGCAGCGCGGAGATCATCAGTGCGGTAGGGAGGGTGCTGATGCCTGGGCTTATCGACTGCCATACCCACATCAGTTCTGTGACCACCGCCTCTCCGGGCACGGGCTGGGGAGCTCTTGAGTATTCTTTGTCCGATCGAGTTGTGATGGCAGTCGTAGCTGCCAAGAAACTGCTTGAAGCAGGCATAACAACCGTAAGAAACCTAGGAGACCCAGGTTCGAACATCCACGTTGACATCGCTGTGCGAGATGCAGTGAAGCGAGGAGACATAATCGGGCCTAGAATTTTCGCCAGCGACTCCGGCATCACGATGATTGGCGGACACGCAGACATGCTGAAAAGTGTTAGAATGCTAGCATTTGACAGAGAGGATTTGGGATATGGAATAGTCAATGGCGTAACTGATTGCATCAAGCTTGTGCGTGAACAGGTACGAGTCGGCGCCGATCAAATTAAGATCTGGGCGACAGGTGGAGTGATGGAAGCCACTGAAAGAGCGGGGATGCAGGAACTATCCAATGAGGAGATAGAAGCCGTCGTCAAGGAAGCAAGCAAATCTGGAAGATTTGTAGCAGCTCACGCTGTGGGTCCGTCGGACACGATCAGATTTTGCAGTGAAGCAGGCGTTCGCAGCATAGAGCACGGTATATTCAACGATCAAGAATCCATCAACATGATGAGAGAGAAAGGAACATACCTTGTACCAACTCTCATAGCCTATCAGCTACTGACAGGGGAGGTTTTCCCTACCGTTACTCGCGAAGTAGCCAAGAGAGCGGTGGTTGCTCACAACGAGACTTTGAAGGCGGCAAAGAATGCTGGGGTCAAGATTGCCATGGGAACCGATTCAGGAGCCCCATATGGTAGTATCCATGGCAAGGTTCAAGCTTGGGAGTTAGAGTTGATGGCGACCAGGGGCTTAACACCCATGGAGTCTATCATTGCCGCGACGAAGACGGCTGCGGAATGCATTGGCATAGCCGACAAGACCGGTACGATAGAGCCAGGCAAGGTCGCTGACATATTGGTAGTTGAAGGGAACCCGCTAGACGACATCAGGATTCTTCAGGATCCAAATCGAATCAAGATGGTGATGAAGGAAGGCACACTCCAGATCAGCAGACCATGAGCTTCTTTCCATTGATCGTTTTCGCCTACTTGCGCAATTACTAACGAAGTTCTGAAGATCCCTAAGTTTCCACATATATTGACTTCATCTTCACGCAATCATAAGATCTTCTAGTTCTCTTGGATAGTAGTCCATAACTTCACAGCCGTCTTCCGTCACAGCGACTGTGTCGCAATGTCTAAAACATGAATATCCATTCAAATAAAGTCCTGGCTCTACTGTGAACACCATTCCTGGAGCAAGAGTAGTCTCATCTCCGTCAACCAAATATGGTGCCTCAAAATGCTCCACTCCGATACCGTGCCCTGACCTATGGTGAATCATCTTGGAGGCATCTAGGCCTGCTTTCTTCACTACCCTGAGAGCTTCCTTGTGAACGTCACTGCATTTGACGCCGGGTCTGCAGAAAGAGATCGCCGTATCTTGCATTCTCCGCATGACTGAGAAATATTTTCTGAACTTCCCACTCGGTTTTCCTACATACATCGTCCTCTCGAGATGGTTGCTGTATCCTCCGATCATCCCCTCTGCCGCTGTTTCGACAGGATCGTTCCGCTCAACTCTTCTATTGACGAGAAGACCGTGAGTATATGCGGTTCTCGGCCCGGCTTTGAATCGCGCCCACGCGGGATACCATACTAGTCCAAACGGTTCATATTCCGGTCCCAGCGTCTTGAGCATGGCCGTGGTTGCGCAATATGTCGCCTTTGCTGATATTTCAATTTCTGAAAGACCTGGCCTGATAGACTCCTGCAGGAACGCATGAGCCAGATTACCCCATTTCGCCGCTTCCTTGAAGAGTCGCAATTCTTCTTCCGACTTTGTCAGCCGCATCTTGTCGACGATGTCTCTCGAAGGGATCAGATGTGCAGACGGTAACTTGTCTGCTATAGATCCTCCTCTGCACCCTGCGACATCCGGCAGTGTGACCGAATCAACTCCTACTCTCTTTGTCTGAAGCTTCTTGCGTTTGAATGTTCTCACTATGATGTCTAAAGGATCCGGTGTTCCTGGGTACTCCCAATAAGCCACAATCTCAGAGACACCCGCAGGATCCCTGTCTCTAAGATGGGACTCCTCGAGCTTTGGAATAATAATGGTCAGATCATCGTTCCGTGGAATTAGCAACCCAAACGGTCTAGATCCGGAGAGGAAAGGATAGCCGGTGAGATATGAGATTCTGGCAGGGCTGGTCAAGTAGAGGGCGTCCAGTCGTCGTCTTGCGAGTTCGCCTTTAACCCTTTCGATTCTCCGTAAGTGTTCTTGCTTAGAAATTCTGAGAAAGACCATTTGTAACCCTTCTCAGACGTAATGGCGATGTCCTATAATAGATCATCTAATCGGCTAGGAGTATCGCGGAAATACGGTACTACTTAATTGGTCCTTTGAGCTATGTCATCGGTTGAATACAAGACGCGGGAGCCAATCCCCTTGTCTACTGATTATTAAGGGTGCTGTTCTCAACTATTTCTCTGAAAGATAACGCCACGGTCGTTCGATACTGAGAATTCTCCTTCATGAGAGGAATTCTAGTGGGCACACTTGCTTCTCATGCGGTTCACTGAACCTTGTCTCTGAAAAATTTCAGTGTGGTGGGCCGGGTGGGATTTGAACCCATGACCTTCCGGTTTCTGATGCCAAGCTATCAGCCGGATGCTCCTTGACCTTCCGCACTTGAGATAGCCAAGCTGAGCTACCGGCCCGCACCTATCGAGGAATCGCCTCACTCCTAAAAAGATTTGTTCTCACATCTCTGAAATCGACTTCTGCCGGAGTAGCGTTGAAGGCGATATATTCTGCTCGAAGTTTTACTGAGCAAGTTCAGACGATGAGGGAACGACAACTCACAAAAATATGAGGCCTCTACATTTGGATCTTTGGTTGCTGAAATGGCTAGAAGTGTTGAGAAGGTGCCAGGCTGGGTCGAGAAACTTCTGATCCCTATGTTGGAATCAAGGATCAGAGGAATAGTCAAGGAAGAGATCGGGATTCTAGAGAGGATCATAGAGGCCAAATTCCAATCCGTTGACAGAAGATTCGAATCAATTGAGGAAAGATTCAAATCGATAGACGCAAGATTCGAGTCGGTCAACGCAAGAATAGATTCTCTAGAGAAACATGTGAACGCTAGATTCGATGGACTCGAGAAGCGGATCGACGTGATCCAAAGGCTTGCCGTCCTAGAGGCTCAAGTCAAGGAATTGCGCGAAAGACAAGCTAAGACATCACTCTAGGCGTCAGGCAATTCAACCACGGCGACATGGCTGGCCGATTTCAGAGTTGCCCTAGAGGCCGGAATAGCTGATGTTAAACTGTGCCGTAGACTTTGCCTAGTCGGTGACCGGACAGTCTAGAGGAAAGGGAGAGTTATTGGGCCTTGGGGGAAGACTGCGACTCGGCACTGCTTCCCGCTTCTCTCAAGGGATCTGTTGACAGCGGTTTGGACGGACTCAGACTTCTTGAAGCCCATGGCTTCGACCTGTTCTCGCTTCAATCCGTCTGAAACCCAAACGATCTCGATCCGCTCCCTCGCTCGAGCCATCAGGTACGCTATGACTGCTGAGACTAGGTTTGTAGTTGGTTTCGGCTCTCTGAGTTCGCTCAGAATCTCCCAAGCTGATTTGAGGGTCAGAAACCTGTAGAGGTCTTTGTCGCCTATCCCCTCGTAGCAAGGAGATGCGAGAATGAAAGTTCCTCCGTCTGCTACCGCCCGGTCTCCCATCTCGAGCGCCTTAGAAGCCTGATAGAAGTTGATGTCCATCGGTGAGCCGCTTGAGACGACTATCTCAGCCTTCGAAGGTAAGCGTACGCCTAGTAGATCCCTCGCGAATCTCACGCCTTCTCCATGCGCCTTCAGGAAGTGTCCCGCTAAGACCTTGACGATACGTCCTTCAGAATTCATCACAGTATTGACGATGAAGTCAAGCCCTACAACAGCGGCAACCTCATCCATCTCCATCCGGATCGGGTTATCCTCCAAAACGCCCGGCCCAGATTTTCCTTCCACAACGTAAAGATGGTTCCGGTAAATAGTTTGCCTACCGCATACGCCTGGAAGGATGCTTTTGGCTCCTCCTCCGAAGCCCGCATACCTGTGAGGAACAATATTGCCAGTGCTAATCTTGAGATCTGCTCTTACAACCTCACTATTGACTAGAATCCGGTTTCCCTTTCGAGTGACCCCCAGGTCAACGACTTCTCCATCTGGGTCGTGTTGAACTACTTCAACTCGATCGAAAACTTTCTTTCCAACTTTTCTTTCGATTTCTTCTTGAGTCATCTCTCTATGCTGTCCGCGACCTATGATGACCTTGATTCTTTCTTCTCTGACCCCGGCCTGCGCCAGAACGTCGAGAATAGTTGGAACGATCACACGATCCTTAGTGGGCCTTGTCACATCAGTAGCAATTATGACGATTCGATTCTTTCCCTTTGCGATCTCTGGAAGTGGCTCGCACTCGATAGGGTCCAACAGCGCGTCTCGAACGGCCTTCGATTCATCGCTGACACCGGGAACGCTTCTCGGGCGGAAAACTCCCATGAGGTTCGATTCAGCGATCTCGAATTCAACCTCATCCTTGCCATAGGGGATCGACAGTCTCAAGCATTTCTCCTCTCAGAAGATTCTGTTCGATTCTCTAAAGCTTACTCATGGCCTTTGCAATCCTTTCGATCGCTTCCTGCAGCTTGGTCGTTGATGTCGCGTAAGACAGGCGAATATGATTCTCACCCCTCAACCCGAAAAATGGATAGCCCGGAAGCACAACGACTCTCGCCTCTCTCAGGAGATACTTGAACAGATCCATTGATGTCATTCCGGTTGCTGATATGTTTGGAAAGGCGAAGAAAGCGCCTTGCGGCTCCACTAGGCTGAACTGGGGGATCCTCTTCAAGGCGTCTACAAGTAGCCTTCTTCGAGTCTTGTAGACTTCAAGCATCTTTCTCGTCGGTTCTTGAGGTCCTTGCAAAGCTGCCAGAGCTGCGTATTGAGCGATCGAGTTGACGCAGATACCGGTTGCATGCGACGCCTTGGCGATTTGGCCCATCATCTCCTTGGGCCCTACCGCGTAGCCGATTCTCCATCCAGTCATTGCGTAGGTCTTGGAGAAACTATTGACCACAACCGTTCGCTCACTCATTCCGGGGAAGGTTGCAATGCTTCGGAACTTTCCGTCAAAGACGAATTCATCGTAGACCTCATCTGACACGACCAGCAAGTCGTTCTCGCAGGCCATCTCTGCAATCGTCTTCAAAGTATCATCAGTCAACATGACCCCGGTGGGATTGTTGGGCGATACAACAACCATAGCCTTCGTCTTAGGCGATATCTTGTGCTCAAGCTCACTGGCATCTATCTGGAAGCCTCTTTCCTCCACCTGCCTCAATCCCACGAGTGTCCCACCCGCCATCTGCACCGCATAGTAGTAGCCACTGTAGTACGGGTCTGGCACGAGCACTTCGTCGCCAGGGTCAATCGAAGCCATCAATGTTGCATATGTGCCTCCAGTCGCGCCGGCCGTTACGACAACATTCTCCTCACTCAACTTCAGTCCGAGCTTCTCGGACTCCTTCTCTGCAATGGCTCTTCGAAGTTCGGGGATTCCTTCATCAGGAGTGTAATGAGTGTCTCCTCTATCCATAGCTCGCTTGGCAGCTTCAACAATATGCGTGGGAGTGGGGAAGTCGGGCTCACCGATGTTGAGATAAATGGCGTCGGGAACGCTCTTTGCCATCTTCGCGACTTCGAGGTATGATAGCTTCTCGGTAGATAATGCTCGTCTTGAGAGCTTCATTTCACATGTCTCTCTGATGCTACTCTTAAGTGAAGTTGCTCTCTCCCCTGTTGTTGAAAGTATAAATCTGTTCTTGACTGCTCGGGCTGTTGTACCGCTCCGCTATTCGACTGTGAACTTGTACCTCTCGTAAACCATGTCCAAGATCTTGGAAATTGTCGCGATTGAGACGAGGTAGATGAGCCCGACCACGAGATAGACCTCAAGAGGTTTCAGGTTTTGAGATATCACCATCTTCGATCTAGCTAGAAGCTCTGGCACAGTGACCAAGAAGGCGACTGAACTGTACTTCGGAAGGTAGGCAGCCTCATTCGACCAGCTCGGCAACGCTAACCGCAGTGCCTGAGGCAGTATGATCCTAACTATGGCTTGGAACCTGCTCATTCCAAGTGAAAGCGCGGCTTCCATCTGTCCGCCGCCTATGGACTCTATCGCTCCTCGGAAGTATTCCGCTTGATATGCTCCGCTGTTGATTCCTAGGGCTACTATAGCTGAGAAGGTTGGAGAGAAGAGGATGCCTAGAGACGGAAGCCCGAAGTATACAATGAAGAGCTGAACGGTCAATGGTGTTCCTCGGATGAGTTCAATGTATGTGTTTGCCAGGTATGACGCTGGCTTGTTGCCATATATTCTAGCGAGAGCAGCAGCAAGGCCTAAGATAAGACCGATGCCGAGTGCCGTGAAGCTTAGCTGAAATGTGACGAGTAGGCCTTCGAATAGATCGCCTAGGTAGTCTATCATTTCTTGTCAGCGACTATGTCATTTCTGGTTTCATGTCGTCCATAGAGCTCTGTTAGTCGGCTGAGGAATCTCTTCGTCCTCTCATTCACTGGGTTTGTGAAGAAATGCTCTGAAGATCCTGTCTCGACCACCGCACCTTCATCCATGAAGATCATTTCGGAAGCCACGGCTTTCGCGAACCCCATTTCATGTGTAACGCAGATCATCGTCTTCTTCTCCTTGGCTAGATCAAGCATTGTCTGCAGGACCTCTCCTATCAGCTCGGGGTCAAGAGCGGATGTGGGCTCGTCGAGAAGGATAACCTCAGGATCCATCGCCAGCGCTCTGGCGATGCCAACTCTCTGTTTCTGGCCTCCAGAGAGCTGGCTGGGATAATGGCTGCACCAGTCTTTCATTCGAACTTTCTCAATCGCTTCCAACGCGATCGCTTTCGCCTGATCCCGCGAAATCTTCTTCACAACTCTGGGCCCAATCATCACATTGTCGAGAACAGTCATGTGGCTGAAGAGGTTGAAATGTTGGAAAACCATTCCGAACTTTGACCGATAGTAGTTCATCTTACTGCCGGTCTTCATGAGATCAATGTCGCGGAGGAAGACCGTTCCACGGTCTGGAGGATGAAGCATGTTGATGCATCTTAGGAGTGTGCTCTTCCCAGCTCCGCTCGGACCGAAGATTACAGTAGTCGTTCCTTCGTCGACATCGAAGGACACTCCTCTAACTACTTTGATCTTTCCGTAGTGCTTCCAGACATCTCTGACCGATACGACCTTTGTCAAATACCAGTCACCAATCGCTTCTTCTCTTGTCCCCAGGTTCCAGCTATCCTCGTTATTGGAAAGACCACGACAAAGTAGATTGCCGCCACAACTAGGAATGGAAGGACGGGATCAAAAGTGGCAGCCCGAACATAGTCGGCTCTTCTCATGAGCTCAGCAACCCCCACGACGAACGCGAGAGAGGTATCTTTGATCATGGTTGCGAGTTCATTTGCCCAGCTAGGCAGGGCGAATCGCAACGCCTGCGGTGCAACAATAAGCCTGATCGCCTGCAATTTGCTCATTCCCAACGATCTGGCAGCGTCCATCTGACCGCTGCCAATGGATTCTAGTGCTCCTCGGAAGATCTGAGATTGATACCCAGAACTGCAAAGTCCAAGGGCAAGCATCACCGCTAAGAATCCAGGTATCTCAAGCATCGTCGCCGGAATTCCAAAGTAGAAGAGGAATATGAGGACGAGAGGAGGAACACTACGCATCACTCTTTCATATGCGGAGACAAAGAGTCGCCACCCTCTTCCACCATAGACCCTAAGAATCGCTAAGGGCAGACCTATGAGAAAACCTACACTTAACCCGTAAGCTGTAAGGCTCAGAGCAATCGGCAATCCTTCGATTATGAAGACAAAATACGACAATAACAAATCAAAAAGAGACAACAAAATATGGGCCTTCCAGTCATGAGTTACGCTTTGAATTATGCAGACCGCTTGCTATTAGGCTGCTGCAAGCCACTTACTAATCAGTTGCTGGATGACACCTGTCTTATGAAGCTTCAGCAACGCCGTATCCACTGCGTCTAGGAGTTCTCTCTCGCCTTTTGGTATCCATAGGCACTTCGGCGGAGCCCACTCCGTGTAGACGATCCTGATCGAGTAGCGCGTTGCGAAGGCGTCGGCGACCGGTTTGTCTATCATCGCTGTATCGATTCGTCCTGCAACGAGATCGCTTATCATCAGATCAACTCTCACGTATGACACCACGTTTTCCTTCTTGGCTTTTCCTTCTTTGACTAGGCCGTTGATGATGTCTTCCTGTATTGTTCCTGATTGGACTCCAATCTTCAGGTTCAGTCTTCCTGCTTCAGCTAGGTCAGCGAATGGCTTCACCGGTGAGTCTCCCTTCACCACGAGCACATTGTCGCCTAGCTGGTACGAGATGCTGTAGTCCATTTTCGGAATTCGTTCCGCCTTTAGTCCCATTGCTGCAGCGATCATATCTATCTTTCCGGCCTCGACTGCGCCAATGAGAGATTCAAAAGGCATATCCTCCCATTTCACGTTGACACCAAGCTCCTTGGCAACAGCCTCAACGATGTCTACGTCAAGCCCGACGATCTTCTTTGTGTTTGGATCGATGTATTCGTATGGCGGGTAGTCTGCGCTTGTCCCGACGACGATGGATCCTCTCTGTTTGATCTTATCAAGAAGACTTACTCTCTTCGGTGGCGTGGCGGTGACGGTAACGGTTGTAGCGGGTTTCGGCGGCGGGATCTGGGATTGACTATACGTATAGCCGATAGCGACTCCTACGAATAGCATGATCAAGGCAACGGCAACTATCTGCATAGACTTGCTGCTTTCGCCAGTCTTACTCATCTTGGCAACTCACCTCCATTCAAGTTCTTGCGAGGATTGATTCTCCTGATAGTTTCGTCTAAGCCAGTTCTCGAACACTACGTGATCGACAACGCATTCGAGACACGAGCCTAGACGTCTTTGCAGACCTCCAAGCAGAAACTGGATGTCTGCTTTTTTCCACTTTTCTCTATGTTAGCGGTTTCCACCATTTGCCTGAATCCTCGTTGCCGCATACGTTCGCCTAAGGAAGATTCTTATTCCTTGCGGTCAAGATAGCCCTGAAAGAAGCCAAAAGTGACCCAGATTGGTCAAAGCAAGCGTTTCGGGAACGGTGCAAACTCTGATCGACAACGATGTCTCGATGCAGGACGCCCTTGAGCGGGGGTACGGGAACTACAGCGCGATGGCTAGAATTCTTCGACCCCGGGTGGAAGAAGTACTGGGGCGAGGGGTTAAGGTTGAGAGTATCATAACCGCGGTCAAGAGGGCTAGGTCAAACTTTCGCGTTGCTCGTGGTAACATAGGCGGCATAGTAGCCAGGAGCGTCATAAATCTCAGAACGGATGTGGCAAAGCTCTCCGTTGAGAAGACGAAACGTACGATCCAGACCGTAAGGCGCACCATGGCGGATCTCAGGGGCGAGTTCCTTCAGATTCTGGAGGGCCTTTCGGCCATAACGCTGATCTTCGACGACAGGCTCTTTGACAGCGTCTCCTCGATGTTTCGGAGGGGCGATATTCTCGATGAGAAGAGGGGGCTCGCAGCCATAATGGTGCATAGCCCCCGCGCCATAATAGGCGTGCCAGGAAGCGCCGTAGCCTTTTACAACCCGGTATCGAGGCGTCACATCAACATCGAGGAGACTATGAGCTGTTTTACAGACACGATCCTCGTTGTCCGTATGGAAGATGTGGGAAAGACATTTACAAGTTTGACGGAGATGATATCCCAAGCTAGACAGGCGATTCGAGCCAGACTTGGCAGAGTTCCTCGACATCCAAGGAGACGAAGAAGATAATTCACAGAAATCCCAACGCTTCGGAAGGAATGTTCAAGTTGGGTCCGAGCGCAACCTTTTGGAGGCGCGTCAGAACAGAGGATGAATTCCGAGAGTTTCTTCAAGAAGCCAAACTCTATTCGAAGAAGTTCGTAGTGAAACCGAACTGGATAAGTGCGCACCCGGGTAACTTCACGGAGGCGGAGATCCTTGCTTGGCTACTGCGAAGCCTTGACGGTGAAAAGGTCGTAATCGAGGGATACAGTTGCAATAGGAACGATGGAACAAAGAGCATAACTTCGAAGAACGATCGCGCCAACTGGAATTGGATTAAGGAGCAGGATGACCTCTTTCTTGAGAAGACGGGCATCAGGAAGGTGCTTGACCAAACCGATAGTTCCTACGTGAATGTGACAGAAGAGGTGTGGCTAGGCAGGATCGCATCACCTGAAAACATCAAGAAGACAGTTGAGGCAAAGTACGGCAGTGTAAGACAAGAGGTGTTGTACACCTTTGTGCCATCTCTCCTCTACGAGATGAGAGGAAGCACATTGATCAGCTTCGCTAGGGTCAAAGGAGTAAAGAGCAGTTTTCCCAGCCTTTCGCTGAAGAACATGTTCGGTTTGATTCCTGACCCAGCCAGAGACCGATGGCATGGGAGGAAAGATTGCGAGCTGCCGCAAAGCATAGTTGACATCAATAAGGTCTACGGCGCCTTATTCCATGTGGTAGGCGTCAACGAAGGGATCCGCTCAGCGGTGCATAGTCATCAAATTGGAAAGTACGAAACTCCGTGGGGCCGTTACGATCTCGTAGAGAATCTTGGAGTAGTTGTCTTCGGTAGCAATCTCGTTGACTTGGACGCGTTCACATGCGGGCTTATAGGAGTCGAACCGAGCACTGTGTCCTACCTCAAGCTGGCTTCCGAAGTCTTCGGGAAATGGGACGAGAAAAAGGTGGAGGAGGCTTTGTCTGATTCTTCAGCCCTTCTTCAGTCCGGTTAGAATAGGTATGGAACGCTGTTCCAGAGTTTGATGAATTCCACAAGAAATTGTGCCCATTCCTGTGGATGCCCTCTAGTCCTCCAAGACACCGTCCTTCGGCTTTGTAACCGCGTAGATGCTGAAGATGTGAGCTTATCATTCTCGACTAGATTCAACAGTCGTGAAAAGAAGTGGCCTAGAACTCGCTCTGCCCTTGTTCTGCTAACTTTATACGCTGCAGCGGGGGCGGGCACGCCACCGGGAGCAAAGCTGAAGCCTATAAAAAGTTTCAAACTTGTCGACGAAAGCTACTTATACTCTTGTGAAGCTTTTCTTGGTGAAAATTTGGAGGAGATACTATTGATCATCAGTGGAAGAGCGTTTAGCTTTGTCGTTCTTGTGCTTTCGTTCGTCTTCTTCTACATAGCAATACAACTAGCAAAGAAAGGGAAAGCCCCGAAGATACGCAGAATGATAGCCATGGACGCCATAGACGAGGCCGTGGGAAGAGCCACGGAAGAAGGAAAGCCCGTGCACTATTCGCCTGGCTACGCGTACATGAGCCTCTCATCTGAGCAGGGACCTCAAACCCTTGCTTCGATTGGGATTCTGAGCTACGTGGCGTCCCTATGCGCCAGATTCGACGTTCCGATAATATACAATACCTGTATCGCTGACTCGCTGCCTCTCGTGGAGGAAACCCTTCGAGCAGCCTACAGGAATGAAGGCAAGCCGGAAGCCTTCGACGTGAAATGCATCAGATACCAGCCTGGCCAGTCGGAGTACGTGAGCGCAGTCCTAGGAACCTTTCAGCGAGAAAGACCGGCGGTGAACATGATGATCGGCGGCCTATACTACGAGTGTGTCGTCATCGGGGAAGCAGCTAATGTTATTGGAGCTACGCAGATCGGAGGATCTGCCAACATCCATCAGATGCCCTTCATCATAGCTACATGCGACTATGCCATGATCGGCGAAGAGATCTTTGCAGGATCGGCGTACGTAACCAAAGACCCCTTGGTGACGAGCGGCATAGCTGGTGGAGACTGGATGAAAATGCTTCTAATCGCCATAACAGTGATTGGCGTTGTACTGGAGCTTGCCGGGGTTAAGGTAATCACGCAACTATTGAGCTGGTGATGATATGTCTAACGTTCTAAGAAGACGTGAGATAATACTATTCATCACGGGTATCGTGGGAGGACTAAACCTATTCGAGTACTTCTTCGCTGTCAAGGAAGCGGCTGCAGTTGCGTCGGCGATACGAACATGGGTAGTCATCATCTCAGCGTTCGCGCTTGGACTTGGAATAATAACAGCGTTCAGAGTCCACATATCCCATGTGAAGCGGAGAACTAAAGGTCAGTGGCCCTTCAGCATTTGGCTTATGGGATTCTTCGTGTTGCTGACGCTCATCGGCCTATGGGATACGAAGTTCATCGTCTACGATTGGACTTTCAAGAACGTCTATGTTGCACTGTCAACAACACTCTACGCAATCACAGGATTCTACATCTTTTCAGCTGCGTACAGAGCGTTCAGAGCTAGAAACATTGAGGCGGCCATTCTCATAGTTTCCGGAGTTCTCATCCTACTGAGAAACGCTCCGATAGGTGAAGCGATCTGGACTGGCTTCCCGATTCTGGGCGAGTGGGTACTGATGAAGGGACAGGTCGGCGGGATGAGAACGTTGACATTCGTTGCGGCGGTAGGTCTAGTTGCATTTGGCATACGAACGCTACTTGGAATGGAGAGAGGCTACTACGGAGGCGAATGAGATGAGTAAGAACATCTGGTCAAGGATGGCAGAGGTGGACAGAAGGGTTCTATACTGGGTCATGTTCATAGCACTGGCGATTCCATTCATCAGCCCACTCGGCTTGCCTGTGCCAATTACAGAAACCACCAAGGCTGTGTACGACAAGATAGAGACCCTAGGTCCAAAGAACATAGCACTATTCTCGATTGCGGGAGGCGTAAGCGCGTGGCCAGAGATTGCGCCAAGCATGGTGGCTGTCATGAGGCACCTCGTAAAGCGGGAAGTGAAGATAGTCATTTGGGGATTCTTCGTTGATCAAGACATAACGGTGGACATGATCATCTCAAACGTTCCAGAACTCAAGACTAAGTACAAGTACGGTGAGGACTGGGTGTACATGGGCTACGTGGCAGGCGCCGAAACTGCGGTAGCGCAACTGGCCGCTGATGTCCACGCGGTCTTCAAGGCAGACAAATACGGTACCCCCATCGATAAGTTGCCGTTGATACAGAAGGTCAAGACTGCGAAGGACATCGACGTTGTTTTGACAGTGGATACAGGCAGCTACATACTGTACTACATAAGGCACTGGAATGTAGGTAGAGGCATCCCTGTCGCGGAGATCGGAATTGCCATGCAGGCTGACATGATCGTATACTACCCTGTGAACCTTGTCGGCGTCATGATTGGAGTTCGTGGAGGAGCAGAATACGAGAAACTGATCGGACGCCTTGCAGACGGAACCATAAGGATGGACGCGATCAACGTTTCGCACTTGCTCTTCATAATAGCGATAGCATTGGCGAACATTGGCTATGTCATGGTAAGGAGGGTAAAGAAGTAATGCCCTACCCTACAGATCCCTTGGTACTGTCTGGCGTCTGGGCTTCGGTGATACTGACTCTTATGGTCTACAGCTACGTCTTGTTCAGGGAAACGCCTGCGTTCCGATTCGCAGAACACACATACATATCGACATCTCTGGCGATATCGGTCATAGTTTCATATGATACCTTGTCGAAGAACGCGTTCACGCCGCTCTCGAAAGGAGATCTAACCTACTTGATTCCGATAGTTCTAGGGTTGCTGCTGTACACCTTGCCGTTCAAGGAAGTCAGATGGATAAGCAGGTACCCGTTGGCATTCGTCGTAGGCGTAGGAACAGGTCTCGCCATGAGAGGTGCAGTGCACGCCCAAATGATTGCCCAAGTCCTAGCGGCGATAACGCTTCCCAAGGCGCCTCAGCCGATTGACTGGTTCAACTTCTTCTTCAGCCTCATCGCCTTCTTGACTTCCACAAGCTACTTCATCTTCACCAGAGAGCACACAGGTGTCCTGAAGATTCCAACAAAGCTCGGACGCTACATGATAATGCTGGCGCTAGGATCATACTTCGGCAATACGATACTCTTCAGAATGGCGATGCTCTCAGGCAGAGTCGAAGAGATCCTGAAGGTCTTCGGAATCATACCCTGGCGCTAGGAAACCCCCATCTTTTTTCTTATTTCACTCGCTTAGCGGAGAGCATAGAGGCTCACCGATCCTTCGGCAAGAATATTAGCAGTTGATGTGAACATTAGACTGGGCTTCAATGATGACGAACAAGCAGCAAACTGCTTATGATTTGCTTAGCGAAAAGAACCTTTGGCCTCAGACACTCTTAGAGGACTATCTGAGCGTGGCACTGAACCTGCGCAAATGTTCTTTGATGACAGTTCCCGCCGAATTCCCTGACGCCGAAGCCATAGCGAAGGCCATAGATTTGGCTTGCGTCTCCGACTACCATAGAGTAGCCCTAGAGACTGATATCAAAGAGAAGGGAAAATTGATTCGAAAGTTCAAGCACAGGCTTCGTGAGGCCTACCGGGAGAATATTAGGGGCTCTTCCTCCTACAGGAATCACATTGCATGGACAAGTCGCCTTAGAATTCAGGTTTTTGAAGTCGAAGTTAGACCCACTGTGAGAGAGTTCTTTCTCTACACGGAGAAGCAGGTAAAGCGAACACTTGAAGAGCTGTCAGCAAGTAGAACTTTGTTTCGCGAAAGGTTTCTTCGAAGCTTGCGGGAATCTTTGCCACCTTCAGCTGTAGCCTACCCAGAGGAATATTTTCCTGACTACGTTCTGCGTATTGGAGAACTACTCGGCTATCCGAAATGCTGCACCGAAGCATACCTAGAAGGAAGAAAAGGAGGGAGAGTTCTAGCCGAGGAAAGGGCATCAAAACAAATCAGAACCGGAAGAGCTCAAGGGATAGAGCCGGAACCCTACGCTTACTTCGTAAAGGATTTCATTCCTTGTACACCTACATGCACCAACGCTACTGCTATTGGCCGAAAGCTCAGCGAAGGATTCGGCCAATTTGACAACAGACTCTGTGCATTCTACATTCAATGTCTGAAGACAAACGTTGCCAACGTTGAGTCATATATGGAGAGGATAGCGGCTCACAAAGAGAAGATGAGAGCGCAAGCTCAAGAGCTAGGAATCGAAAGTTCAAAGTGAGCATGTGCGAAGAAATTCTATGCGGGCTGCTGAGCCTTAGCCTGTGAGCCGCGGCGCCTCATGCAAACAAGGGCGCCGGCCGGTCCTCCCAGAAGGAACCCAACCAGAATCAAGATGAGCACATGGACATAGTCGATTGAGAACGTTCCTACGCCAAAGAAGATGTTGACGAGAGAAGCGGCCAAAGCGGCTTTCAGACCAGTAATCCATGCAGTACCACCTAAGCGGGTCATCAAGAATTGCCCTCCCGCCATTCCTCCGAGTAGAACCAGAGTGAAGAGAAGGACGACATACATGAAGCCCTCCAGCTGTAGCATAGCAAGTATACCTGTGAAGATCCAGAACGGAATGTTGGCGAGTGCAGCGGCTGCAAAATACAAACTGAAACTTGGCCGACGATCCTGCAAATCTTAAATCCTCGCTCTCGAACTATGCACGGCAATCATATATCATGTTCGGCAAATCGGCTAGGTGAGCAGAGACGCAAGATTCGCAGGCCTCATTCGATCTCGAGAAGATCGAGGTAATCTTGGCAACGGATTGCGGAAGTACCACGAGCAAGGCCAGGTTCTTCAAGAAACTAGGCAACGAGTACAGGTTCGTGGCCAGTGGAGAAGCCCCAACAACTGTCGAGGCGCCGTACGAGGACGTAACTCTCGGGGTACGTAACGCGGTAAGAGAAGTCGAGGAGTTGACTGGGCACACGCTTCTCAGTGATGAAGGCATAATCCTTCCTTCGAAGGGCAACGTTGGCACAGATCTCTATGTCACAACGAGTAGCGCTGGCGGAGGCTTGCAGATGATGGTGACAGGAGTCATCAAGACGATGACTGCTGAAAGCGCCGAGAGGGCAGCGCTTGGAGCGGGCGCCATTGTGATGGATGTCATATCTGTAGACGACGGCAGGCGAACATTCCAGAAGATTGACAGGATACGCCACCTCCGACCTGACATGATTCTGGTCTCAGGAGGTACAGATGGAGGAACTGTCAGACACGTCTTGGGGATTGCTGAACTCATCTCCACCGCTGAGCCGAAAGCCAGACTTGGCGCAGGTTACGAGCTACCCGTTGTCTACGCCGGGAACAAGGATGCCCGGGAGCAGGTCAACAAGATCCTGGGCAAGAAGTTCGCATTGAGGATTGTAGACAACATTCGCCCTATACTGTCTAAGGAGAACCCTGAACCTGCCCGCGAAGCGGTGCACGAGCTGTTTATGGAACATGTCATGTCTCATGCGCCCGGATACAACAAGTTGATGAAATGGACCTCTGTGCCCATAATGCCGACTCCTGCCGGAGAGGGAAAGATGTTTCGAACCCTAGCGGAGATAAGGGGCGTGAACGCGATAGGGGTTGGTCTCGGTGGAGCAACCACGAACGTCTACTCTGTCTATGATGGAAAGTTTGTCAGAACTGTGAGCGCTAATTTGGGCATGAGTTACAGTATTTGCAACGTTCTGAAGGAGGCTGGAATTCAGAACATTATGAGATGGCTGCCGTTTGAGATGGATGAGGTTGCAGTGAGGAACCGCCTGAGGAACAAGATGATCAGGCCGACAATCATTCCTCAGCTCATCGATGCACTTGTCGTGGAGCATGCGGTCGCAAGAGAAGCGCTTCGACTAGGATTCGCTCATCACAAGTCTTTGGCGAGAGGGCTTCGAGGGATCCAAAGGCAGCGAACCGTGAGCGATCTTTTCGAGCAATCCTTGGAGGAAGAGACATACATAGACATGATGAGAGTCAACATAATCGCAGGGACCGGCGGTCTACTATCTCATGCGCCGAGAAGAGCGCAAACAGCGTTGATGCTGATCGATGCTTTTCAATCGGAAGGGGTGACTAAACTCGCTCAGGACAGCGTCTTCATGATGCCTCACCTAGGCGTACTATCAACTGTTCATCCTCAAGCCGCTCTCGAGATATTCGAAAAAGACTGTCTCGTCCGAATAGGAACATGCATAGCACCAAGAGGACCGATAGAGACACCGGGAAGCCTAGCAGCAACAATCAACCTCAACCTGCCTGATGGCAGTAGCCGCAGCGCAGAGATTGCCCAAGGAGAACTGAAGCTCATCCCTCTTGGAGAGGGCGAGTTCGCCGAAACTGAGATTGTGCCGAGATCGAACTTGGATGTTGGATCTGGCCCGGGACATGTGTTAAGAACCAAGGTGGAGGGAGGCGTAGTTGGCATAATACTGGACGGTCGAGGAAGGCCCCTTGTCTTGCCAGATGACGATGTGGAGAGACGCAAGGAGCTCATCAAGTGGTTTAGGGCCGTTGACGCCTATCCGCAGGTGGCTCTCGAACGATACGAGAGGGCGCTCAACTAGGTGACGGAGAATTGGCATTGGCGTATACTCCAGGGCTCAAAGTGAAGAAAGAGATTGTCCTTCAGAAGACACGTAGACTTCCGATTCCAGGCGATGTGCTTGTCGCGAAGCGAGACAAAGTGGACTTTGACACAATCGTTGCGAGAACTAAGGTGCCAGGGGATGTTGAAACAATCAGAGCCTCGCAAATGCTAGGAATAGAGGCAGACGATATTGAGGAGTTGGGCCAATACATGCTGAAGAAGGTGGGGGACCGAGTTAGCAAGGGCGAAATCATTGCCAAGAGAATATCATTCTTCGGACTGTCCAAGGCTTTCGTTGAGTCTCCCGTCAACGGAACCATGGAGCACGTGTCCGACATCACAGGCCAGGTGACGATTCGAGAAGATCCAGTGCCTGTAGAGGTCAAGGCGTACATTCCGGGAAGGATAGTGGACGTGATTCGGAATGAGGGCGTTGTTGTGGAGACAGTAGCCACCTTCATACAGGGCATATTCGGCATAGGTGGAGAGACTCATGGGCAAATCAGAATGGCTGTCAAATCGCCTGAGGACTCTCTAACGGAGGATCTGTTGGACTCAAGCGACAGAGGCAAGATTCTGGTTGGAGGGGCGATCGTTACAGGAGAGGCTCTGAAGAAAGCGGTCAGCATCGGGGTCAAAGGTATAGTTTCAGGAGGAGTCGAGGACAGGGATCTCAAAGATCTCTTGGGATACGAGATAGGAGTTGCGATCACAGGACATGAAGAATCTGTAGTGACCCTCATCATCACCGAGGGGTTTGGAAAGATGCGCATGTCAAATAGGACATTTGAACTCTTGAAGTCATGTGAGGGGATGGAGGCTGCGCTGAACGGGGCGACCCAGATCAGAGCAGGCGTGATAAGACCTGAGATCATTGTTCCGAGAGACAAGGCCTCTGCGAGTGAATCTAAGGACGACCGCGCAGTCTTCAGCAAGGGTATGCAGCCAGGCATGATGGTCAGAGTCATCGCGGAACCTTTCTTCGGGGCGATAGGTACAATTCTCTCTCTGCCAGTTGAGCTCCAAGATGTTGAATCTGAGTCGCCAGTTAGAATCTTGGAGGTGCAATTGGAAGACGGGAGGAAAGTTGTGGTTCCAAGAGCGAACGTGGAGATAATCGAGCTCTAACCCTGTCAGGCCGGAAGTCTGGAGACTACGTGAGGCTCCTAATAGCTTTGGCAGCCCAGTCCGGATCGGCGAGCATGGCTCGGCCAACTGCTACTAGATCAGTCCTGCCCATCCTTACAACTTGATCCGCAAACTCTGCCGTCACTATTCCGCCGACTCCAATGACGGGAACACTTACATTTCTCTTGATTCCTTCGGCTAGGTAGATCAGGTAGCCTTCACCTTTCAGGTCCGCAGGCCTCGACCCACACAATCCGCCTGACACATCTATAACATCAACTCCGGCCTGGACTAGTTTCACAGCTATTTCTTTTCCATCATTCAACGTCAAGCCACCGGGCAAACGGTCGTCTGCTCCCAGACGATAGAGGAGAGGAACAGTCTTTCCGACTCTTTCTCGTACTGTGCTGACAATCTCCAGAGGGAACTTGATTCTCCCTTCCAGAGAACTGCCAAGTTGGTCAGTTCGCTTGTTCGTCAATGGTGAGGTGAACTGGTTCAAGAGGAACCCGTGGGCACCGTGAATCTCAACTGCATCGAACCCTGCCTCCACGGCTCTCGCGGCAGCCGATGCGAAGCACTCAGCAACCTCTCCTGTTTCATCTAGGCGAAGTTCTCTCGGAGTTTCTGCCGTAGAAGAGGCAGGAATCGGGGAGGGAGCCACCGGTTGGGCTCCGCTTATCTTTGAGCTTGCGAGACGGCCGGCGTGATTGATTTGAACCGCTATCGGGGTTCCTGCTTCATGGACACGTTTGACGAGACGCGAAAGCCCAGGAACAAGGCTATCATCATGAATGCCTAGCTGATTCTCTGAAAGCTTGCCCTTTTGCATGACATATGAATGCTCCACGATGATGAGGCCTGGGCCTCTGGCTCGTCTGGAGTAGTGCTCAACCAGTCTTTCGGTGACCTCACCCTTCTCGGAGGCAAGTCCAGTCGCCATGGGAGGCATTACAATCCTATTGTTCAGCGTTAATCCCTTGATCCTGAGCGGATCAAACAGTCTGGGCATACAGTCACCGCTTTGCAATGCTATCCTATCGGTTTTAACAGTATGGAAGAATCTTATTCTGGAGGAGTCCTATGGTGTCAGCGAATCGACTACTGATGGAGGCATCTAGATGTATGGGGCCCAATCTGAATATGAGCCACTGAGAAAAGTTCTGATGCATACCCCTCGAGAGTCAATCGGACTTGTCAACGAGAGCAACTACAAGCGCTACCTATTCATGACTCCTGTATTCAGTAGAAGATTTGTTGAGGAACATGAGGCGTTTATCGATCTTCTGAGATCGGAAGGCGTGGAAGTATTGCGCGTGGAGGACGTACTGAAGGATGACGACGACGCTCTAACTCGGATTGGAGATCAACCAAATCTCATATATGTGAGAGACACGATCTCCATAATGAAAGACGGATACGTCAGGATGAAGATGGCGTCGAAAGTCAGAAAGCCTGAGCCTCAGATCTCCGAGCGGGCAGTACAGAGACTGGGAATCCCGTGCCTACTTCGGGTTGAAGAGGGTGCGCTACTTGAGGGAGGAGACCTTGTCTACCTCAACGAGGAGACGCTTATGGTTGGAGTGGGAAGGAGATCGAACCGGCGAGGAGTCACCCAGCTTGCACGGGCAGCTCTAGGAAGGAGCTTGAGTGAGGTGATAATGGTGCCCCTCTTTTCGTGGAATGTGCATTTGGACGGGGCTTTGATGATCATCGATGAGGATCTAGCTTTGGGCCATCTCGACTCTCTCAGAAAACTTGCTACAATATTCCAAAAGAGACAAGCACCTGAAAAGATCAACCTGTTGACCTGGCTGAGGAAGAAAGGAATCGAAGTTATCGAGGTCGATCCTCATGATAGATTCATGAGGGGAACCAATGTCGTATGCCTCGCTCCATGCAAGTGCATCATGTATAAGTGGATTGATAGAACTGCCAGAAAGTTGAGGGAGCATGGCGTCGATGTCTTAGAGATCGAGGGAAACGAGCTTCTGAGAGGCGGAGGCGGCCCTCACTGCATGACTGCACCAATACTTCGAGCGTGACAAGTTCAAGGGAAGCGATGGAATGTACTCGACGATCGAGGATCGCATTCGCAATATTCGAGGCCTCAAGAAATGGATGCGTGACCTAGAGGAGGATGAAGGACTACGTATCGTAGGAAACATGCGAAGATTCGCGGGGGGAGGGTTCTTGTTCATAGGCATTCGTCAAGGCAAGTACCGCGTCAATATCTGCGATAGGATTTGGGACAGAAGGAAGAGAGCTTACACGGCAGGCGAAGGAGGGGAGTGGCATGAGTTTGAATCCTTCGAGGAAGCTTGGAAGTTCGTCAGACCCATGACAAGGCGACCTGTCCAAGCATGGATCTATTGACAAATGATATTCCCCCTCCACTTCAGGTTCGTTTTACAAGACTCCCAGAATGCCAGATAGCTCCGTCAGCGACTCTATGGCCTTTGAAAAGCTTCGGAGATGGAGCCTCTTGAGGCGAAAGTCTCTCATCAAATGATCAGTAAAATCGACGAGTTCCTTCACAGCTTTTCCTGTGTCGAAGTCATTATCCATAGCCCTAATGAATCGAGCTTCGAATTGCGAAACCATTCTATCAGGATCGCTGTCCGTCTCGCCTCCGCGAAGGCTGGCCACAGCTCTTTTCATGTTCTCAACTGAATTGCGGATTCGGCGGGATAGCTTGAACGCTCTCTCCAAATCGGAATATCTGAAGTCAAGTGGTTTCCTATAGTGCGTCAACGAGAAGTAGAGTCTAAGGGCCGGTGCGTCGTACTGAGCTAGAGCATTGCGAATACCTATGACGTTCCTCAATGACTTGCTCATCTTCCTCTTTCTGATTCGTAGGAGGCCGGTATGCAACCAGTATCTACATACTGGGAATCCAGTTACAGCTTCAACTTGGGCCTTTGTCGCCTCGTTATGTGGAAAGGCCAACTCGTCTCCAGCGCCGTTAATGTCATATGAGAGGCCGAGATGCTTTGCACAGGCTCCTGCATCTTCGATATGCTGTCCCGGACGCCCCTTGCCCCACGGAGAATCCCAAGTGCTTCCGTGGATTTGCATACTGTTCCAGACTAGGAAGTCTTCCGGATTTCTTTTCCTTGGACTCAGTTCAAGCCTCCTCAATGCCAATTCCCTTCTTGTCTGATGGGAGAGCAATCCGTACCCTTTCACTCTACTTGTATCCAGAAATACTCCTTCATCAGTAACGTATGCGGCTCCTTTTTCCAAGAGCTTTTCAATCCAGCCTATCATCTCCGGCATGTTGTCCGATGCACGAACGACGGCGTCTATCGTGTTGATTCCAAGAGCTTTCAAATCTTCAAGTAAAGATTGAAAGTACTTCGTCGAGTATTCGGCTAGATCCTGACCTTCTTTTTCAGCGTTCTTGAAGATCTCTTCAGAGATATCGGTCACGTTCATGACGACCCTCGTCTTGTAGCCTCGGTACCTCAAGTATCTGGCGATAATGTCGAACGCTACAAACGTTCTGGCGTGGCCTAGGTGGCAGTAATCGTATACCGTGGGGCCGCACAGAAATATCTTGACAACTCTCCCCTTGGCGCGGAACGCTTGCTTCTTGAGAGTCAACGTGTTAAATATTCGAAGCGTCATTTCTCGGCAATCCTTACTCATTGGATTTGAGGTTCAGCTACCTCTACCTAGGCCTTGAAACCTCCACCGGCGTCTTCCGTGTCCCAATTGATCGCGCTCGCTATAATGAACTGGCAAGCTGTTAAGTACTACGACCGAGATGCTGGCATGCTACGTCTTAAGGTTCATTTCGTTCAAGGTCACCGTTATGTGGTCGACTAGGTTCTGGATGATCCTCTCTCCAGCCTCGCCTGACGATCCTCTCGGGTCACCTAAGACACCGTTTTTGGTGAACGCTGTCATTCCTCGCTTGATGATCTGCCGGCTTACCTCCTTGTTGAAGGGTCCTACGTAACCGGGAGCGGCTGACGACATGTCGACAAGGTCCTTTCTCACAGCTAGGACACATGATGTCTCAGCGAAGCCAGAATGCGCGCCAGCAGCTTCAGGAGACACGCCGAACTGAGCCGCCACCTCATTCATCGCTGCCACAAAGCGCTCCAAGTTGAAATATCCGTAGATCTTCACTTCCCGATGCTTCTTCCTGAGGCTCGAGAATCCTTTTCTCAAAGGTTCAAAGTTTCCTCCATGCGTTGGAATCAGGATGAAGTTCTTGAACCCTGCCCTCACTAGAGATCCCACATACGCATCGACAACCGCTCGAAGCGTGCTGGGCGGAACTGAGATAGTTCCCGGAAATGCTAAGTGGTGTTCAGAGCAGCCGGGCCTGATGACAGGCGCAACGAGTGTTCTACCTAGCTTCTTAGCCAGCCTTTCACAAAGGTCATACGCGAGAAGGGAGTCGGTGAACGTTGGAAGATGGGGCCCATGCTGCTCTGTGGAGCCTACCGGCACGAGCACAGTTTTGAAACCTGAATCGATCGCCTTCTTGATCGAAGGCCAGCTCATCTCTTCCATCTGAACCTTCATTTTCATCACCAATAGTCTAGCACACGGGAAATCGACTACTCGACGCGGCGTCCATTCACTTCCTGCGCCTCAACTTACCCAACCTTCGATTCATAATTTATGATTTGAGTCGTATCAGTCACGGTGGACGATGAGTCCAACGATGAGCTTTGCTAGAAACATGTTCACTTGATTCCCGATCGCATGGGCTTCAAGCGCAAGGTCAAAACTGTGGTCTGGTTTCTCGATGGAGATCCGACTCGAAATCGCTCCAACTGGCACGTGATGTGAAACTGGCGTGATCCTTTCCGTGTCGCGTATCTCCGGTCTCGACGGGATCAGTAGGCGATGCGCCACTGTATACGCTGGTAACCCATCGAGTGTATCTTGGTTCCTTTCCTCGGACGATCCTGCCATAAAGATCCATGAGTTTTCTCGTTATCGGACCGACCTTGCCGTCCAAAACAGTCCTTCCGTCAATCGTCAGAATCGGCTCTATCTCGGCTGCCGTGCCAGTGAAGAACACTTCATCACTCGTATAGAGTTCAGCTCGGCTTATCGCTCTCTCCTCAACTCTCAGTCCTAAATCATGAGCCACCGTCGTGATTGTTTCTCTTGTTATTCCCGGCAGAATGGAGCATGTCAACGGTGGAGTCGCCAGCTTTCCTGATTTGACGATGAATATGTTCTCTCCAGTCCCCTCGCTGACCGTCCCATTCCGGTCTAGGAGGATTGCGTCGTCGAAACCGTTACTGGATGCCTCAATCTTCGCCAAGATTGAGTTGATGTAGTTTCCACACGCCTTGGCCAACGGTGGAGTTGAAGAATCGTCAATCCTTCTCCAAGATGAGACGCATACGTTCAAGCCTGCCTTCTCGAAGAGCTTCTCCATGGGAAACGCGCATATTGCAACGGATGAGGATCCCTTGAGTATGTCCAAACGCACATCCAAATGGGACGCGTATACTATCGGCCGGATATAGGCAGTCGTTCTAATCTTATTCCTCCTCAACAATTCCAAGGTTGCGTCGCAAAGCTCGTCGATTGTGAAGCCGCACTTCAGCCGGTATACCGCCGCGGAGTTGAAAAGCCTCGTCACGTGATCCCGTAGCCGAAACACTAACAAGTCTTCGTCCGAGGGGTAGGCACGCATTCCCTCAAAGACTCCCGTTCCGTAGTGCAATGCGTTTGTCATCACGTGAACCTTAGCCTCTGACCAATTCACAAACTTTCCATCCATCCATACGTAGTCTGCTTGTATGGTCACAACTCCTCAACTCCCGAAGACAAGGCACGAACGAAGCAGGTGTGGTATTCTTCCAACTTAACCAAAACCTCCATCAGCCAGCCCAGACAACTCGTAGATGTCAGGCTAGCCGACAATGACGAGAATAAGGAGCAACAGAATTGCCAGCAGATCTTCGTTCAAGCGAGGTGCGTCGAGATTTGGCAAATTCCGCGATCCCTTGAAAGGTGATAGGTGCTATATGAGGCTATAAGGCTTTTGCAGATATCGAGAGTAGCGCGCGAAGATGGATGTCGGCGCAGTAAGAATTTTCCAGATTCAATAGAAGAAGGCGGACTTTTGCCAAACTCGAAGAAAACCAATCTAACCATGTCTCGGGCAAACGTTCAGAACCCATTATTTCGAAATAGGCTATGTCTCCGTTTGATCAAACCGCTCGTTGAGTATCTCGAGAGGAACCATGAAAACAGCTCAATCGTACTCCAAGGGAGAATTGAGAAGGAGGCTATGGCTATAGGTGTGGCCACAAGAGGCCAGTTCAGTCGGTCCATACTGGAATTGAAGGTTGGGGAGGGGGGTCCCCACGATTTGTGGCCCAATTCAATCGGTCCATAGCCAAATCGAAAGAGGCCTTCGTCCCCTTTACGTATTGGCTTCTACCTCGCTCTTTAAGGACAAGTGACGAATTTCATGGCGTGGAGAGGTTTATGCGGGCTATGTTGCCTTTCTCTGGGCTCTCTGATACGTCTTGTCCAGAGCGAGAGATCTTGCTTTATTTCCAGAGGCGTTTGCGTTATTTTGGCGTCATGGCTTTGTGCGATGCTTTTTGTATTTGCGTGATGCCATTAGGCGGCTAGTAGGTGAGATGTTCCCTTGTCAAGCATCTTTGATGTTTCCCTTGCCGACGCTATGAGGAGGAGAATGCCTGCAAGGAAGTGGCGCAAGTACGATCAGGACGTGATTCCTCTCTGGATAGCCGACCACGATTTTCCTCCCCCTATCGAAGTGAAAGAAGCAATAATTGAAGCCCTCAACATCGGCGATACAGGCTACACGGACAGTTCCAAAGTTGTTCAACTCATGGCTGAGAAGGTGACCAAGGTCAATGGGATTCACGCTGCTCCTGTTAACATCTATGTAACTCAAGGTGTGCTGCCCGTGATGTGGCTTGCCTGCAAATTTGCCTGCAAGCTTGGCGACGAAGTCATTGTGACCGATCCTATGTATTACCCGTTCTTTGAAGCTGCCAGGGCAGCTGAGGTGAAGATGAGCTATATGCGGTTGGAGGCAGATGAGGCATACAGGTTTGACGATGAGAGGCTCAAAGACGCGATCACTTCTAGAACGAAGTTGATATTCGTCTGCAATCCCCACAACCCGACCGGGAGAGTCATGACGAAGGAGGAGCTGAAGTGCATCGCTGACATCGCAGTTGATCACAACCTTACGGTTATGTCTGATGAGCTTTGGGAGGACATAGTCTTCGACGGCCGACGACATGTCAGCCTCGCATCATTAAATCCCGAGATAGCTGAAAGGACGGTTACGGCGTTCGGGTTTTCTAAGACCTTTGGAGTTGCTGGCTTGCAGGTGGGATACGCCGTAGCGACGAATAAGGAAATGATGCGCAAGATCAAGAGCATCGGGATCAGGGATACAGGCGATCCAGATGAGCCTGCTCTCAGAGGGACGGGGTCGCTGGCTTTGGCGGCGGCAAAAGTGACGCTGAGCCCAAATGTGAACTACCATGTTAAGCAGTTAGTCGCATACCTGCAAGAGATCAGAGATCTAGCCTACAAGCGTTTAGGCAGCGTAGGCTGGATAGGGCTTACCCCCCTCGAAGGAACCTACCTCATCTTCCCAGATCTAAGTGCATGTGGAATGTCAAGCAAGGAAATGACGGAGCACCTCCTCAAAAGGGCGAGAGTAGCCGTCGAACCGGGATCCAATTTCGGCCCTTCAGGTGAGGGACACCTTCGGATTAACATAGGAACCAGTAAGGAAATACTGACCGAAGCACTGAACAGAATAGAAGAGGCGCTCAAGATCCTGAAGTGAAGCTGACTTCGTGGTTAGACATCGACAAGTCTTAGGAGTTTTCTCCTCCATGTTTGCCTTTCGAACTTACTGTGTGAGTTTGCTCGTTCAGCACATCCTATATATGGTCACATCGTTCTATTGGCCAGCTTGGTGATTGGACTTGTCCTTCCGCGACGATCTCGAATGGTGGAATGAGCACTGCTCCGAATTGCAAGACAAGTACCGCGGAAAGTGGATCGCGATCCTAGATAGAAAAGTTATCTCTGTAGGAGACAATGACGCCGACCTGATTGAGGAGGCGGAGGAGAAGTATCGAAGAATGCCTTTCGTGGTCTTCTGTAGACCGAAGGGATACCTGCGGTATCGGCACAAGGTTGTGAGATCTCCTACATGAACGCTGTGGAAGGATGGATAGAGTATGAGGACACAGGCGTCGGGGAAGTCGGCATTGTCGCTAGACCAAGAATAAGCGTTAGCTTCGAGGGGGCACAAGGGCGGGTCAGGAAGAAAACCTTGGACATCGGCACTCAATCTGACAGTGTGATTATCCCACAAAGTTTTGCCGTGACAGTCGGCTTAACTTCTGGAAAACCAGCAGCGGCAAATGGCGAAAGGGGAGATCTGACGACCGGAAAATTGACGATTGGAGAGAAGACAATGAGGACCATTGTTTTCTGTTCCGAAGGCGAGGCAAGCCTTCTAGGGATGAAAGTTATCCAAGAGTTCTCCAAGCTTGAATTTGATTTTAGGCAGAGAATAGTGCGGTTTACGTAACGATTCAAATCTACTACGTCATTCTTGTGTTAGCTGCTTCAGATGATGAACAAAAGAATGTAGTGAGACCGGCTCAGCTCTTCGCGCTGGCCAACGCTGAAGCGGCAAAGAATATTCTTTCAAATACGTTATCCACAACAGGAGCAAGGTTCAAGAACCTTATCGCTTCTCTATCCCCTGAGTCTTCGGGTCATAGGACGGGCATCACGGGAACGATCCCGACGCAAGATCCTACTCTTGCAAGGCAATATCTGGTCAGAACAATAGCAACGATTTCTGCAGTAGTGGTGGGAATAATCATATACTTTCTCCGAAAGAAAAAGTAGAGATGCTCATTCAGATTCAATCTGTATTCGGATGTGTCTTGTCAATTACTCTGCATTACGGCAGTCAAATCGTGTCGAGAATGGATATGGCACTTCTGGCCTAGTATATGAGTAGAATTTCCGTAGCTCATTTTTCACGATCAATGCAAATAGGCACAAGATAGTAGGACTACTTTCTCAAGTGTCGAGGTTTCGCTGCTAGGTATTTCACGACCACGTTCCACACAACGGTTTAGACGGCAAGATGCCCGCCGAGCCTTGCGGAATCAAGTGGAAGGCGAAAAACAAGTGGCTGACACATTCAAAATGCAAGAGACTATCGTTTTTCCAATGAATGAAAAGCGTCAAATAGAGACGAGAGTTCTTCTTCACTAAGTTGGTTCATAACGATGGCCACCATACCTGTCAGTAAACGTTGGGCTCGTTTAGGTCCTGACAATCCTTCAAGACTGATCCACTCACTAGAGACAAGCATGTGCCTTTCCACATTCATCGTCGCTCGACGCAGAGACTGCATCCTATTAGGGCTACCGCGCGGACATGACGCGTGGCCCGAGAAAGGCGGATACTCGAAATGGCAAGCGTTAGAGTTAGAGAAAGAAGGGGCCTGGTTGCTACCTGCCACACACCTACTAATGGAAGAGTCACCGGACCGAGCAGCGAAGAGAATCGCTCACGAATGGGCAGGACTCAAGGGAAACCCTAGATTTGTGATGGTTCAGTCACATCTTCGTCCACTCAGGCTTTGGAATCCGAAGTTGAAGGGCAATCATTGGGACATATGCTTCGTTTACGAACTCCATCCCAGGGGTCCTATACGCCTTAAACCTTGGTGGTCGGAGATGCGATTTGTTCCGCTTTCAGAAATCCGAAGCATGAATCTTGGACGCGGACACCGCGATGTCCTGGAAGAAGCACGGTACCTTAGTTAGTCCCAAAAATAGCGAGCTTGACGAAGATGCCGGCCAGCTTCGTGGACATGTCTGGTCGTTGTTTTATGCAAGATTCTGCATATCAATCGGAGCGGGATACCTCATGAGTAGAGGAGTCAGATTCTACATTCGCCTGGTCATTGCTGTTGCAATTTGCCAGATAGCAGCCATTGTTGGCTCTGTCTTTACCACCCCTGCCATACCGACATGGTACTCGGGGCTCCGCAAGCCGGATCTCGCTCCGCCCAACTGGGTTTTCGCTCCAGTCTGGACTGTACTCTATCTCCTCATGGGCATCTCGCTCTTCCTTGTCTGGAATGCCGGACTAGGGAAGAGCAATGTAAGAAAATCTGTCGTGATATTCGGTGTCCAACTGGCGCTGAACATTTTCTGGTCTTACCTGTTCTTCGGATTGCGGTCACCGCTACTCGGTTTGATTGGGATCGTAGTGCTGTGGATCATGATTGTGCTGACTATCGTCTCCTTCTTTAAGGTCTCAAAAGTGGCTACCTTGCTGCTCGTTCCTTATCTCCTCTGGGTAAGTTTTGCCAGTTACCTGAATTATGCGGTGTTGATCTTGAACCCTTGAGAGGAAAATGGTGGCGAGACTCAATGAGCGTCATTCAATATTGATCCGGAGAGAAGTTCTGCTGACAGCGCGCTTTGGATCTAGACGGTTCCTAGAAAGGCACTCTTCGAGTTCTTCACTTTGGCATTCGTAGCAACCGTCTTGAATACTTAAGGGTGGGTGCCCTAGTAAATATGAACGTTAAGGGCCGGTAGTTCAGTCGGGTATGAATGGCGGCCTCTACTAGGCCGTCAGTACAGACGCCGCGTTCGCATCCTATAGGAGAGAGACGCGGAAGCCGCGGGTTCGAATCCCGCCCGGTCCACCACTACCTAGGAGGCTGGCAAATAAACCAACAGGTGCTTGTGAGCCGGTAGGAAGCTTAGCGCGCGCACTTCATACAGTTGCCTGGTGGTGAGTCCGGAATCAGCTAGAACTGAAGTTCTCCATTCACAAACTTCTGCGTGATCTCGTTGCTAGGATTCTTGAAGAATTGATCAGGTTTGGCCGCTTCCAGTATTCTTCCATAATGAATGTGAGCGATCCTGTCAGAGAGCCTTCTTGCCTGGTGCAGATTGTGTGTGCTCAGCACCATTGTATGTGTTCTTTCATCTCGCAGTCTGTTGATGATGCCCTCTACTGCCATGGAGTTTGCAGGATCAAGGTTGGCTGTAGGCTCGTCCAGGAGTAAAATGTCTGAATTGACAGCGAAGGCTCTTGCCAATGCGACTCTCTGTTGTTCGCCACCAGAAAGCCTCTTTGCCTTTCTTCTTGCGAAGCCTGCCAACCCAACAGCAGAGAGCGCCTCTGACACTCTCTTCTCAATCTCGCTCTTTGCAAGGTTTCGAATTCTTAACCCGAAAGCAACATTTTCAAACACGCTTGTGTTGAATATGGCTGTTCTCTGAAAAATCAGTGTAGCGATCTTTCGTAGCTCATGGCTAGCCATCTTTGTGCTGTCGACTAGTATGCTGCCTCGAGTAGGCTCCTCCAGTCCCGCTATGATTCTCAGGAGGGTAGTCTTGCCTGAACCGTTCAATCCCACGAGTGCCAGGATTTTCCCCCCTTCTATGTCAAGTGATATGTTGTCGAGTGCCTTTCTCTCACCATAGACCTTTGTGAGATCTTCAGCTTTAGCGCTACGCGCCATATCACTCTCTCCTCAGAAGGTTGATGACTCCGGTTATCGCGAATACTATTGTCATTAGGATGATTGCGAGCGCGATGCTGAATGCGATTTCCCCTCTAGCTGTCTCAAGCGCTATTGAGGTTGTGAGTACTCTCGTGACATATCTGATGTTGCCTCCAATCATCATGGCAATACCTAGTTCCGCGATGCCCCGGTTGAAAGAGCCGATAACCGCCAACACGATGCCCCAAATAGCTTCACGTACCATCGTGATACTCGTCTGAAGATCCGATGCACCTAGAGTCCTAGCTAAATCCTTCAGCTCAACATCAGTTGCCTCAACCGCACTAGCTGCGAAACTCACAACGATGGGAGTGATAAGTACCGACTGGCCTAGGGAGATGCCGAGAGGGGTGTAGAGCAGCTGAAAGATGCTGAGGGGGCCGCTTTTTGAGAAGAGGAGATACAGGATCAATCCAAGGGCGACTGTCGGTATCCCGAGCAACGCATTGAAGAATCCTCTGACAATTCTCTTTCCGAGAAAGGAAGCAAGTCCAATAGCAACAGCAAGCGGCAATCCCCACATACAAGAGAACAATGTGGCCAGCCCGGAGATGTAGAGAGACCTCAGCGTTACAGCCAGAACCTCTGGGTCACCACTTAGTATCAGACCCAAAGCTTGACGAAATGCTTCCAGGAGTGTTTCAAACATCTAGACCACAGGAAATGACGGAAGGTAGGTGGGTGTTGAATCTCTGATGCCATTGACCTTTACAGGTGCCGACGAGTCAGTAAAGTCCCTCGTCTTGGTATCTGTATTGCGGTGGGCATTCCGTTCCATCGAAGTACGCAAGCTCTTGAATCATCTTCACCATTTCTGGGCTGCTTCCACTCTTCAGTATCTTGATGTACGGGTTGAACATGGGCTTGCCGAACTGTTCCATTCCGAATTTGTCCAGGAGATTCTGTCCGTCATCCGATGCTAGGAATCTGATGAGTCTCATCGAGGCATCGAAATTCGATTTTGCGACCTCTGTCTTCTTAGGATTGTTGGCGATGGCACTGTAGACGTTAAGCATCTCCTTGCCGCCTTCAACAATTATCTCGAGCTTGACGTTCTTCTTGCTGAAATTGTTGAGATAGCTTGCTATGTCTGAGAGCGTGTAAGCATCTTTTTCATCTGCCATCTTCAGCGTCATAGTCATGCTGCCTCCCGCCTCCAGGTACCAGCTTGATTTTCTCAGATTCGCAGCGTCAAATCCAGCAAGCTTCCAGAGAGTCTTCTCCTTGGAGTGAGTTCCTGAGTCGTCTCCACGTGATATCCACACAGCTGCCTTGTTCTCTCCGGCTTCTTGAATCTTCTTGAACGCATCTAACGGTGATAGGCCTTTGATTTTGATGGGGTCATCTTTTGGCCCAACGATTACGAAGAAGTTGTATGCCACGACTTTGCGGTTCACTCCGTATCCATCCTTAAGAAACTGGAGTTCACGTGCAGCATCATGTACCAATATCATGTCTGCATCTCCTCTCATCGCTGTCTGTATCGCTAGACCCGTCCCTTGAGAAATGAAGGACACATTGATCGCAGGATATCTTCTTTCGAATTCCACCTTCAACACGTCCAAGAAACCAGTCTCGTAAAGGCTCGTTGTCGTCGAAACTATCAGGTGTTGCTTTGGCGTGCTCTGCATATTCGGATAGAGGTAAGTGCCAGCAGCAACCAGGACTACCACCAAAACAATTGCTGCAAGCAACTTAGTTCTGGCACCCTTTCTTCCTTCCACTGTCTGAGTTTTCACGTTTTGACACCCGTCATATTTGATGGTGTATTTCGATGACCGCAATATACATATAAACATAACGACTACTATATCATGAAGTAGTCGTGACGATTCGCAAACCAAGAAAACTCTCTCCTTCATTCAAGGTCTGGCTGAAAAGAGATCGGTTCGACGTCATTGGAGAGGGTGGAGCATCGCTTCTCAAGGCAATTAAGAAGTGTGGCTCAATCACAGCAGCCGCAAGAGAGGTCGGAGTTTCCTACAAGTACGCCTGGGATCGTCTCGCTGAAGTCGAAAAGGCACTTGGCCAACCTCTCCTAAGGACGAGAAGAGGAGGAAGAACTGGAGGTGGCGGGGCAGAGCTCACAGAGCGAGCCGTTACGCTGCTCAAGGAGTATGACCGAACATCTCGTTACCTTGATAGTGTGCTGAAAGATGGTGAGTATTGGGAGGCGATAGCATTGAAAATAAGCGCAAGAAACTACCTTCAAGGAATCGTTGAGGAGGTCGAAGAAGGTTCAGTTGTTTCAAAAGTGAAGATAAGAATTCAGGCGCCAACAATCGTTACTGCAGTGATCACGAAGGAGGCTGTAAAGGATCTGGATGTCAAGCCAGGAGATAAGGTTGCAGCTGTAGTAAAAGCCACAGAAGTCATGATAGCGAAAGACTAATGGACATTCCCGCGTCGTTGGATTTAGACATTCACGGATGAATACTTGTCTGAATCTTGAGGCTGGTTCTGGTCAAGAAAGCGTACCCGATCTTGCCCGACACACTCTTCTGTCTTCTGATTCACGACGCATTTGCCTAGCCTAAGAAAGCGCAGGCTGAAGATCAGTGTTCCGATGGCCTCACCAATCAAATGGCTGCCAGTAAGACTGACTATGATTTCCCGAACCCAAGAAATTCAACTAGGTAGGTCCGAATCCCGCCCGGTCCACCACTACCTAGTACTAGTAGGCTGGCGGGAAATTCAGGTCTTCTTGCATACTCTTAGGCGCCTAAATCTCTACTCGTGCCTATTTTTGGTATTCTAAGGGTTTCTATGATTGGCTCCCTCCACGACCGGATGAAAGCGGGGGACTTCGTTCGGTACTGCATCAGAGTACCTTTCCCAAGTATCAAGGGGCGAGTCCAGTTCAGTTCACGACGTCAGTGCCTAAAGAACTAGTGCCTGAGGGGTTTGATCCAAGGGGCTATGTGATAGAAGTATCGCTGAGACCCGTCCCTTGCGAGCAGTAGCTCAATCATTGTTCTATGTTTAGCTGTTGAGACGTGATACCTGCTCAGCCGTTGACAGTGTCCTCTTCTCCAGCCTAGTTCTCTTATACCATCCTCCGGGTCCTACAGTAGCTTTAGAAATTCTTCTACCGTCAATCCTGTCTCTCTGATTATGGCTCTTAGAGTACCTTTGGCCAATTCGCTGTGTCTCGGCACGGTAAGTCTTCTATGCGGAATTTCTCTCTGCCTTAGGATAATATGGCTGCTTGTCTGATGAAGACCTTCTAGTGGAGCCAATCAACAGAAACAATGTATTGCGAGACTTGGTCTGCACAGATACCCGGAGTGAGAGCTTTCCCGAGGACGGCCAGTCTTCCCATCTCCTTCGGGCCGAACGAGCATCTCAGTCACGGGCTGAGAGGGAATAGTCTTCATGGTACCATTCATGTAGCTTGCCAAGAGTGAGTTACCGCTTTCTTCTGCTCCTTAGAAACACAGCGGCTCCGATTGCTACTATCGCCACTACAATGACGGATATTGCCAGTCGCGCACCTTCGGTAGGCCTGGAGGCTGGCGTCGCGACTTGCACAGAGCTAGTGGTCCATATGGCCGTTGTCGGTGTCGTTGCTGTTGTTGTCGCTGGTTTATTTATCTCGTAAACTATTTTGCCACCTACGATTGTAGTTTCTGCCTCCAAGTCCTTTAACTGGCTGGTGGGCACTGAATACAGGTCATGGGACCAGATAACCATATCTCCAAGTTTTCCTTCTTCAATGGAACCTTTGATATCCTCTTCAAAAGAGGCATAGGCTGAACCCATCGTATGCATTCTGAGGGCGTCCTTTATGGAGATACGGTCTCCGGGAGCGGGCACATACCCTGAGGCAGTGGTTCTTGTGACCGCCCCAACAAAGGCCCACTTCGGCTCAAGCATAATCGTACTTGGAACATCGCAGCCAAAAGCAACATGGATGCCCATGTCCAACATGGTTCGTATCGGTATGAATCTCTGCATCGCCTTCTCGTCGGTTGAATCTCTATAGCCGTCTCCGTGGAAGGAAATCCACTCTGGGCTTGTGGAGACAACCACTCCAAGCTTCTTGATGCGTTCCAGTGCCTCGCCGGTCGGGAAAATGACATGCTCCAATCTATGTCGATGATTCTCTCTCGGGGTTTCTCTCAGGGCCGCTTCTATGGCGTCTAGAGCCATGTCGATAGCTCTATCGCCTCCAACATGGAATGCAACTTGAAAGCCTGCCTTGTGCAACATACTTACGATTCGGTTAAGGGTCTCTTGGCTATGATACAGGT